>JAANMY010002343.1_pt1 | contig 18219 bp, 24 predicted proteins | sample 7279691 | NCBI WGS metagenome assembly JAANMY01 (sample SAMN14094543, study PRJNA606508) | bioreactor metagenome | isolation source: A lab-scale SPAN reactor treating ammonium-rich wastewater day 388 | place: Ireland: Galway | collected 2018-02-07
CACCGCACGCGAATAGCGCGGCGGCTTTTCCTCCTTGAGCCGGTCCAGGTAGCACTGGTACTCGGCTCGCGTCTGAAAACGCCAGCCGCTGGCAAGTTGCACGAGCTCCACACCACGTCCCGCCTCGGACCATTGCACGCGCAGCTCTTCGAGCAGCTTGCGCACCAGATCGTTTCCAGGGTCCTCATCGAACAGGCGGCGCAGTTCGATCACGGTCAAGGGCGCCGACGTGGCCAGCAAAACCGCCTCGATGACCCGTAACCAGGCTTCAGGTGTGGTCGCGGGATGCATCGGCCAACTTGACGTAGATCGGCGCAAAGGCCTCGTTCTGGCTCACTTCCACCAGCCTTTCCTTCACCAGTTCCAGTACGGCAAGAAAACTCACCACCAGTCCCGCCGCCCCCAGCTTCACATCGAACAGTGCTTCAAACACCACGAAATCACCGTCCCCGAGCTTGCGCAGAATGGCTGTCATGTGTTCGCGCACCGAGAGCTGCTCGCGTCCGACACGGTGGCTCTGCGTCAGGCGGGCATTTTTCATGATGCGCAACCAGGCGAGCTGGAGATCGTGCAGGCTGAGTTCGGGCAGGCGCTCGCTCACTTTCTCGGCGACAAACACGCCGGCCCAAGCCCTTCCCGCTGCGCGTGTCCCCATGGCACCGCGACGGAGATTCGCTCCCGCGCGCAGTGCAGCAAGCCGCTTTGCAGCGAGCGGCAGCGCACGTGACATGAAGCGGTCAGTCGGGCGGTACGTGCGCTCCGGGTATGGCGGCGCATCGACAACGACACAGAGGCTAGGCGGTACGATTAGCAACGCTGGTGCGCTCTATTCCGTTCTCGCGCCTGGCGAGGCAGCCGCGGGAGCAGAGCCTACCAGGACGATTGACAGAGCTCTCCTCGCTGGCCGTTCGGCGAACGAAATCATGGATGCTGTTGTCGAAGCGGTTCGTCCCGTGGATGGCACGCAAGATAGCGAGGCCAGCCGTAAAGCCATCAAGGGAAGTTTGTCGGACGTACTTGAGCGCTATCCCGACGCGAACCTGCTTGATCTCACGGAAGAACAGCGGGGATTCGCCATAGAGCGGTATGTGGCGCTTGATGTTTTTCAACGATATTGCCTAGACATTGGCAAGACTATTCAAGACAACGCGCCCAACTCGACGGCCGTTCTCAGCCGCCTCAAAGATATTCGCGAGTACATTCGCGAAACAGTGACTGCGGCTTTCCGAAAATTGCGAACAGCTGGTCAGACGCTCGGTGCGCGGCGTATTTCGCAGATCGTCAGTACGGCGCTCCTGCAAGCCTGTCAAACGTTTGAGCAGGACGGCATATGAAGATCACTTGTGCTCTTGATGACTACAAATTCGGCTCCGGCCGCGGAAACCTAGGGGTGGTGCTCTATGGTCATCCTACAAACGCCAAGCTCGGAAGCGCGGGCGCGGCCATCAAAGAGGTTATCCGGCGCCGTAAGCTGCATCCTGCCCCGCGTGCGTGGGACCTGCTCTCCATTGCGCTTGCCGTTGTGGTCGCCGACTTAGCTGGACACCGAGACAAAAGTCCGGACGGTTGGACCCGAGAGTTCGATATGGATATCGCTGTCGGTGATCCGACGTTTTGGAAAACTCAGGCGGGCCGGCTCGAATACTTGCTTGGATTTCTCACGACTGACCGCTGGCAGTTGCGCTTTATAGACAACGGATTTCAGCTTGCTCCGGGCCGGGAGCCTGTCTACCCAACAGAAGACAGCGTCGTATTACTTTCCGGAGGACTCGACAGCCTGGTCGGCGCCATTGATCTCGTGGGTCAAGGCAAGCATCCATTCGCTGTAAGTCAATCGGTCCGCGGAGACGAGGAGAAACAAGACGCATTCGCTGCGCTGATTGGCGGCGGCTTGAGCCATCTGCGTCTTAATCATAATGCCCATGTTCCCGACCCAGAGAGCATGCCGTCGCAAAGAGCGCGATCGATCGCATTTTTTGCGTATGGCGTGCTCTGTGCGACCGCCTTGGCGCGCTATCATGCCGGCGAGCAGGTAGTGTTGAATGTATGCGAGAACGGGTTCATTTCCATCAACCCGCCGCTGACGGACATGAGGCTCGGTAGTTTGAGCACTAGAACTAGCCACCCCGTGGTGCTCGACCAGCTCCAAATGGTTCTGAATGATGCCGGTCTTCGGGTGCGCGTTATGAACCCATACCAGTATAAGACAAAGGGCGAAATGCTTGCGGAATGCTCTGATCAGACGGTGCTCTTATCGCAGGCTCACCGCAGTACGAGTTGTGGGCGTTTCAAACGATATGGGTATATGCACTGCGGCAGGTGCGTGCCGTGTCTTATACGGCGTGCGGCGTTTGCCAAGTGGGGTGTCGCTGACAAAACTCGCTACAAGTATAAGACTCTCTCCAAGGATGATAAGGAGCATGCCCGTTCTGACGATGTTCGCGCAGCGGCAATGGCGGTCGCTGATGTGAAAACAAACGGACTCGACGCCTGGCTTGGAGTTTCGCTCAGCTCGCCGCTCATGCAGAGCAAAGATCAGCTGCGCGATGTCGCGAGGCGCGGCCTGGACGAGCTTGCGAAGTTTTTGCAACTTCAGAAAGTGCGATGATCGACTTCCATTGTCATTTGGACCTGTACCCGAACCCGAAAGAGGTTATTCGCGAATGTATTGAACGGGGGCTGTACGTTCTTTCTGTCACCACGACTCCAAGCGCGTGGCAGCAGTCTTCCGCATTGGTGGAGGGCGCGGATCGAATTCGGAGCGCGCTCGGCCTCCATCCGCAGCTTGCTCATGAACGGAAAGCGGAACTTGAACTGTTCGATGCATTGCTACCGAAGGCGCGATACGTCGGCGAAATCGGTCTTGACGGAAGCCCGGAGCTCAAGAGGCATTGGGCCGCCCAAGTGCTCGTGTTCGAACATATCCTCGCAGCCTGTAAATCGGCTGGCGGTCGGGTAATGACAATACACAGTCGAAGGGCTGTTCCCGCAGTGCTTGAGCGGCTCAAAGCGGCGGATGGTGCGGGAACCCCGATCCTCCATTGGTACAGTGGCGGACATGGTGATTTGCAAAGGGCACTTGATCTTGGCTGCTGGTTTAGCATCGGTCCGGCGATGCTTGTAAGCAAAAAAGGGCGTGCTCTCGTCGCCAAGATGCCGCTTGAAAGGATTCTTACGGAAACGGACGGTCCGTTTGCAACTGTTGGTAACCGTACTGCGTACCCGTGGGATGTCGATATAGCAGTTGCATCCATCGCGGAAGTGAAAGGTATTAATCGCGAGAAGATAAAAGAGGCTCTCTACGAAAACTTGCGACGATTGTTGACCTCAACGACGTCCTCAACAGTCGCAGCTTCTCCATAACCGTCCCCGCGCATGACATCCTCTAGGATAGCAATTCTCGGCTGGGGCTCTCTTCTGAGCGACGATCCCGAACAATCAAGCAACTGGCATGGTCCTTGGCTTAATGACGGGCCTTCATTGAAGATTGAGTTTTCTCGCATATCACAGACCCCGCCGAGACGGGGCGTGCTGACATTGGTCATCGATCCAACACATGGCGCAATGAACAGAGTCGCATATTGCTATAGCGCGAGAGGCAACGTTGATGAGGCAATATACGACTTGGCGAAGCGCGAACGGATGCCCACGACGCGTAATATTGGATGCCTAGTTCGATCAAACAGGACCGAGCACTCTCATGATGCCGCGTCACTCGAATCCATTCGAGCATGGGCTATTGCAAATGACGTCGATGCAGTCATTTGGACCGGGCTACAGAGTAATTTTGACGTAATGGCGGGTCAGGCATTCTCCGTTGCGGCCGCCATGGGCCATTTGAGAGGCCTCGATGACAATGCCCGAGCGATCGCTATGGACTACGTCAGATGCGCACCGCAATTCGTCCGGACTCCTCTGCGCGACGCTCTGGAAAATGCGGCTCTAAGCTGACCCGAGCAGAACCTGCTCGGCTGGCAAACTCTGACTCCTTCGACATAGCCTGTGCACGGCAGATGATGGCCGAATGAGGCGAAGCCAGCTCAGGATCTATTACCACGCACCGGAAGGGCCGACGCAGGAGCAACAAAGGAGTCTCGACAAAGCCTTTGACATCCTTTTCGGCGAGACGGCACGGAGATTATCTGGAGCCCCCAGTTCTGCGGGTATGGGCGAGAAAGTCGATTCGCAACAAGCCGCACCCCAAGGTACATTTAGGGTATGAGTTTCGTTGCGGGCGAACGCGCGTTTTCGAACGATGAAGAGCGCAAGATCAGTTCAGCAAAGCTAATAGCCATATACGCGCGTGTTTCCACTGCCCGCCAAGAGGAAGACGGGACTATTGAGACGCAACTATCTGTTCTCCGTGACTACGCGCAGCAACACGGCTACACGATCGTCAAGACGTATATTGATGACGGCTGGAGCGGCGACATTCTGGCACGGCCGGCGCTCGATGCTCTGCGGCAGGATGTGAAGGCGCGCATTTGGCAGGCAATCTTAATCTATGATCCCGACAGGCTGGCGCGCAGATACTCGTATCAAGAGCTGGTAATGGATGAGCTGCGTGAAGCCGGCGTCGAAGTGATGTTCATAACGGTTCCCGCGCCGAAAAATAGCGAGGAAAAGATACTGCACGGAGTGAGGGGGCTGTTTGCCGAGTACGAAAGGGCGAAAATCGCCGAGCGATTTCGACTCGGAAAACTGCGAAAGGTGAAAGAGGGCCACGTTCTCACTAGCGAAGCGCCATATGGGTATAGGTACATTCCGAAGCAAGGCGCTACACACGGCTACTACGAGATCGACGCGAATGAGGCCCACATCGTCAAAATGATCTTCCAGTGGGTCGCAACGGATGGCTTGGGACTGAGACAAATCATTCGACGGTTACAGGAAGCTGGCATTCGACCGCGAGCTAGCGCCCGCGGCGTATGGTCAACGAGCACGTTGAGCTCGCTGCTCCGGAACACAACGTATATCGGGCAGGCGGTGTGGGGCGCTTCGTACGCCGTGGTGCCAGATAAGCCACTTAAGAAGGTCGCTTATCGAAAGATAAAGAAGAGTAGTCGCAGAATGCGGCCGAAGGAAGAATGGATCACTATCCCGGTGCCCGCGATCATAGACAGGGAGCTGTTCGACCATGCGCGGGCGCGTCTCAATTCCAGCGGCGCGACTGGGAGACGCAATAGAAAGAACGAATACCTGCTTGCCGGAAGGATACGCTGCGTCTGCGGACGCACAAGAGGCGGAGAAGGGCCGAAGCGCGGCAAGTATCTTTATTACCGCTGTTCAGACAGGGTGATGCGATTTCCATTGCCCCCTGCGTGCAAGGAGCGCGGCGTCAACGCGCGGATCGCCGACCGACTGGTTTGGGACAAACTCGTGAAGCTTATGGGCTCCCCGAAGATGCTTCTCGAACAGGCCGAGCGTTGGCAAAACGCCCAGCATGTACAGACAGCGGATCGCGGCAAGGAACTAGCAGAGATCCGTAAGGAGCTCATCACGCTAAAGGAGCAGGTGTCACGATACGACAAGGCGTATGGTGCAGGCTTGTTCACGCTCGAACAGCTCAAGGAGTACACTGAACCGATAAAGATTAGAGTGACGGAGCTCGAACAGAAGCGGTCGGAAATTGGTAGCGCGGCGCTGCCCATATCAGTCGTCGTGCCCGGCAGCGATCAAGTAGACCGCTTCGCAGAGGAGGCGCGAAAGACGCTGCGCGATTTGCATTTTGAGCAAAAACGATTGATAGTGCTGAACACGGTAGAGAAAATTGTTGCGACACCGAAGAAATTACACGTTTATGGATACGTTCCGATAAATAATCATGTCGAGGTCCGTCCTGTCAGTAGGCATGGGCCGAACGCAACCCGACAAAGCACTCCTCCGTCAGTTCCATTTGAATTCACAATTGATCTTCCCGCGCCGCTTCGAAGGGGCATCGACTACGGGTTCGGTGTAGGGAAAGCAGCTGCCTTCAACTGATCAAAGGTGTCGGTATAGCCCTCGCGGTCAAAAGTTCGCGCCTATTGTGGCGGCCACCCTTGGTGCACGTTGTGACGTGTGGATAAGAATCAGCGCACGGAGTCGAAAAGGCATACTATCCCGACGGCCTCGGCGACCCTAGATGACGGAACGCTTGTCGAGCTCGTCTACCAGCCGGCCCGCCGCAAGACGTTGCTAGCGCTGTTCAGCGCCGGCCGTTGGACGCTTCAAGAGGGCGTAAGAGTCGGTGCAGATCGCGTCCTGGTGCCGTTCTCGCCGACAAATAATCTGATCGCCAATGAGGCTGTGCTACTCGCCTCGGAGCCCTGCATATACGGCACGGAAGAGGCTCTCCTGGTCGACATCGAAGGGTTCATCCATCGGTATGTCGACCTCAGCCCGACGTTCGAGAAGATCGCCAGTCACTACGTGTTGCTCACCTGGGTACACGACGCCTTTAGTGAGCTACCGTATCTCCGCCTGAGAGGGGATTTTGGCAGCGGAAAGACCCGTGCGCTGCTGACGATCGGCTCTCTTTGCTACAAGGCATTTTTCGCCAGCGGCGCCTCGACGGTGTCGCCGGTATTCCACACGCTCGACGCGTTCCGCGGCACCCTCATTCTCGACGAGGCTGATTTTCGAATGAGCGATGAACGCGCCGATATCGTGAAGATACTGAACAACGGCAACGTGCGCGGAATGCCGATCCTGCGCACGATGGTGAACCGCCAGCGTGAATTCAATCCGCAAGCGTTTCAAGTGTTCGGGCCAAAGATCGTTGCCACTCGCAGCAGCTACGAGGATAAGGGGCTGGAGAGCCGCTTTGTGACCGAAGAAATGGGAGGGAGGCCGCTCCGAGCGGATATTCCCATCAATCTGCCTGACGCGTTTCGTGCGGAGGCGCAAGAGCTGCGCAACAAGCTGCTTCTATACCGCTTTCATCGTCGGCGGGACATAAAGCTCGACGAGACTCTCATCGACCCGGGTCTTGAGCCTCGTCTGAATCAGATCCTCCTGCCCCTCCTTAGCATCGTGAGAAGCTCCGCGGTTCGCCGCGAGCTTCGCTCGGCCGCCGCGGAAGCGCAGACGAACCTGATCGCCGAGCGGGGACTTCTGGCAGAGGCACAAGTTTTGGAGATTCTTGCGGACCTAATGGCGGCCTCCGACCGTCCTATCATTCCCGTCGCCGAGGTAGCCGCAGGACTGAACAACCGTTACGGGGGCGAGTATGAGCGGCCAATCACGAACCGCTGGGTCGGCAGCGTGCTCCGCCGTCGCCTGAACCTGCACACATACAAGAGCCACGGCGTCTACGTGGTCCCCATGACTTTGCGGGACAAAGTTGAACTCTTATGCACACGATATGGGGTAATCGCCACCAAAGAGGCAGCCGGCACGTTAGAATCCAAAGACGTGGGGACATCGGGGACGTAGTCGGACTATCGACTATAGCGGTCGGCAAGACTTAGATCGCGAGCCTTCCCCTGCATACCTACCTCCCCACAGCCCCACGTCCACCGAGTTCGCTCGGCGGATTTTGCTATTCATATGATTTGCGTATGCCAACTTGGCAGGTTTTCGCGTCTGTTTAGGACGTATGGTCGCGAGCAATATGCAGCTGCGCTCGCACAGTATTTCGCGTGTGCACCATTCCACCCATGAAAAAAGCCTTTCACTGCTATTTGAAACCATATCGGCGTCGATGGGGCTTTACCCAGGAGGAACTCGCCCACTTGGTTGGTTGCAAAAGTGGAACCGCAATTTCTCGATTGGAGAAAGGAGAGCGTCGGCCGAGCCTGAAGATTGCCCTTGCTTGTTATATCATCTTTGACACGCCGCCCCATGAGCTCTTCCCTGGTACGTTCTCGCGCATTGAAAAGTGCATACTGAAACGTGCGTGCGAACTATACGAGCGTGTGCAGGGCAATCCGTCCGCAGCGACCCGCTTAAAACTCGACGCGCTTGAAGAAGCGATAGATCGCGCCAAGGAACGTTCAGGCGCCGATGACGCATGATGGCTAGCGCTCGCCACAGGCTCGTGCTCTCGGTCTACCCGTCCTCGCGGGGGTATGCCTTCGTTCTCTTCGAAGGGTCTCTTTCTCCGTTTGACTGGGGCGTTCACGCTGCGCAAGGCCCGCGAAAGAATGCAAGCTGTCTGCGCCGTATTGAGAGGATTCTTGCGACCTATGAGCCGGATGCTCTCGTTATGCAGGATACGACATGCGGCGGAACCCGACGGGCGGGCCGCGTGCAGCGGCTAAATCTCTCGATCGCGGAGTCGGCTGATTCATGCGGAGTACCGACGTATGCGTACTCTCGCGTCCATGTTCGAAATTGTTTTCGATCGCTACCAATAGTGACAAAGCAGACGATAGCCGAAGCAATTGCAAAGAGCATTCCGGCCTTTGAGAGGTACTTGCCGCCTCAAAGGAAGCCGTGGATGAGCGAGCATGCCCGCATGGCGCTATTCGACGCCGCGGCGCTCGCGCTCACTCATTTTCAGACGCTCGGCCACGAAATGCTTATGCCGTAAACGCTCGGAACCTCCCGCGCATTCGGGAGCGTCGGAATGGTCCGCCGCTCCCGCTGTGCGAGGGAGACCGACATGGACGGCGAAGTTCTTTTGAACGGACGGTTCAATGTCTACCGCTCCATCACCGAAAGCATCGTCGCAGCAATCGAGGCCGGACCCGGCGTGTTTCGGATGCCTTGGCACTGGATGGGTCCGAGCGGCGGACGTCCCGTCAACGCGTTCACTGGCAGGCCATACCGCGGCGTCAACGTCGTGATGCTGTGGGCGGAGGCGCGGATGCGTGGCTTCGATTCATGCCATTGGGGCACGTACCGCCAATGGCGTGAGCTCGGCGGCCAGGTGCGCCGGGGCGAGAAAAGCTCGACCATCGTCTTTTACAAAGAAGTCGAGGCCGAACCGTCGGAAGGAAGGCAGGGCGAGGAGGGCGAGCCACCATCGAAGCGACTCGTCGCGCGCGCTTCGCGGGTGTTCAACGCGGCCCAGGTCGACGGCTGGACGGAGCCGGCACCGCCCCCGCGAAGTCGGGTCGAGACGCTCAGGGACGCGGAAGCGTTCATCCAGGCGACCGGTGCAGACATCCGGGAGCGGGGCAATCATGCGTTCTACAACCCTGGGACGGACCACATCCAGGTGCCGCCACGAGACTCGTTCATAGGGACGCCGACAAGCAGTCCGACCGAGACGTTCTACTCGACGCTTTGCCACGAGTTGACACACTGGTCAGGCCACAAGAGCCGCCTCGACCGCGATCTCTCCGGCCGCTTCGGCGATAGGGCATACGCCGCAGAGGAGCTCGTGGCAGAACTTGGAGCGGCGTTTCTGTGCGCCGACCTCGGCATCACGAACATGCCGCGGCTGGACCACGCGCAGTACGTCGCATCCTGGTTCATGCTCATGCGCGATGACAAGCGTGCGATCTTCACTGCGGCGTCAAAGGCAGCCGCGGCGGCAGAGTTCCTCGCCGCGTTTAGCACTGCGAAGACTGACGTTGAAGCGGGCGTGAGCCATTGATCTTTGCCCCGGCGCGAGTCGTCGGGGCGCTTTCTTATCGAAACGTGAGCATCTGCAGATAGCAAAAAGGGGCCTGGATTGGACCCCAGGCCCCTTGCCCTGCTCAAGAAGGAGATGTTTGAGCGCGGTTGGCGATCCTCTCCTCAATCCAGGCTTCCACTTCCTCCGCCACCCACGCGACCCGGCAAGCGCCAAGCGTTACCCGCTTGGGGAATTGGCCGGCCGCTTCGAGCCGCGCGATGTGCGCGAAGCAGTAGGGGACGCCGTAGACCGATTTGAGTTCCTTCTTCGATACCAGCTTCCGTGTCATCGCAAGTCCCTCGTGAAAGGGACGTTGCAACGCCCGGTTAGCCAGTTAACGGGCACTGGAGAGCATAGGGCCGTATGCGCTACACCGCAACATGCGCATAGCTGCGCATGGCGTCTCATTTTGGACTGCGTGCCGCCCCTCTATAGACTCCTCTCAAAATCCGCGTTGTTTATACATGTCTCGGCGATGTGCTTGCGTTCTGGGCGCGACGCATTTTGCCCGCTTTGATGTCTTAGCGCGATCGGGCAACACCCTCATACATGAAGGTCATAGGCTTCGGTCCGCGCATATAGCCAGTCTCAATCCGCTCGATCCGGAAGCCGGCGCCCTCAATCAGTTCGCCGATTGCGCGATTGAGGTGACACCCGCCGCCGACCCGGCGCCAGACGGGCGTAAGACGATCCTGCCAGCGGCGGACGCTGGGATCCGGCGACCGTCCATGTTCGACAAACAGCAGACGGCCTCCGGGCTTCAAGACGCGCCGTATTTCGCCGAGCGCACGCTGGATGTCTGGGATGCTACACATCGTCCAGGTGGTCACAATAGTATCGATGCTTCTGTTATAGAGCGGGATGGCCTCGGCGCTGTTCTCGATCAATTCGAGGGGAATAGAGGTTCGTCGTCGCGCTGCCTCCCGCGCCATGGCGAGCAACTTTGGTGAAGGATCGAGACCGATGATCTGTTCCACTGCCGCGCCGTAGTACGGCAGATTGAGACCCGAGCCGATTCCGATCTCCAGTACACGCCCCTGAGCCGCCGGGATGAGACGTGCGCGGTAGGCAGCGAGGTTCCGCTGGCGCATCGCCAAATGGATGAGGCGCGGAAGAATATGATCTTGGTACAGGCCCATCGTCATCTCACCAGCGTCGCCGATTACCCAATTGTCGAGAGCACCGGAAATGCATCGAGTAGCCAGAACGAGAATGCCGACAGATGACCGGTGATCATGGCTGCGCCCATGACGATCATGATAACCCCAGCCACCGCTTGCAGGCTCCGCCCTAAACGGCCGATGGATGAAAGTCTTGCCATTAATCCGTCTGTGAACGCTGCCGCCAATATGAATGGGAGACCGAGCCCGAGTGAGTATACGGAGAGCAGGGCTACGCCGTTTGCGACCGTGGCAGAGCCGGCGCTGAAGGTCAGGATGGCGCCGAGTATCGGCCCGATGCAGGGCGTCCAACCGAACCCGAACGCCAGCCCTAGCACGTATGCGGCCATCGGGCGCCCGCCAGGCAAGTAAGAGTGGAAGCGATGGTCGCGTTGGAGCCATGCCGGTCGAAGCAAGCCAAGAGTAAGCAGCCCGAACGCAATAACGATGGCGCCGCCAACGAGGTTCAGCTCGTGACGATATGAGAGCAACATCTGGCCGAGCGCGGTTGCACTGGCGCCGAGCACGACGAAGATCGTCGAAAAGCCGAGGACGAAACACCCGCTCAGCGCCGCTGTCTGCAGCCGCACTGAAACGTTCCCCGCCGAGCGTTCGGCAATTGAGTGGCCGGCAACATAGGACACGTAGCCGGGCACCAGCGGCAGCACGCATGGGGACAGGAAGGAAATGACCCCGGCGGCGAAGGCGGCGGCTATCCCGATATTCGAGAGTTCAATCATAGTGGCATGCCAACTTGAGCGCTCTCATTGCTTGCCGCGCGCCTCCTGAATGAGGGATTGCAACGTCTTCAGGTCGACTGCGCCGCGAACAATCTGGTCGCCGATAACGAAGCCCGGCGTTCCATTGATGCGCAGCGCCTGCGCGAGGGCGAGGTTTCGTTCGATCATCGCTGCGATGGCTGGATCGTTCATGTCCGACTTCATCCGCTCTGCGTCGACGCCGATTTTGGCTGCAATCCGCAAGACCTTTGCCTCGTCGGCCACGCCGCGGTCCAGCATCATCTCCTTGTGGAACGCGAGGTACTTGCCTTGCCGATGGACCGCGAGCGCCGCCTTGGCGGAAAACGTCGAATTCGGCCCCAGGATCGGGAATTCCTTGTAGACGACGCGGAGCTTTGGGTCGGCTGTCTCGGCCTCCGCCATGATAGGCGTCACCTGCCGGCAATAAGGACAGTTGTAGTCGAAAAATTCGACCAGGCTCACGTCACCATTGGGATTGCCACCAACCGGACTGTCGCGGTCGCGAAGGATTTCATCGCTGCGCGTTTTGAGAATCGCCGTGGCCTCGCCTTCCTCGGCCGCGCGTTGGCGCTGTTCGAACCGTCGGGCTGCCTCCATGATGACGTCTGGATTATTGAGGATGTAGTCGCGAACGCGCCGTTCGAATTCGTCCTTGGGCAGGGTAGCGGACACGTCGGGCGCGGACCGTCTGAATTGAAACGCCGGGTCCAAAAAAAGCCACGCACCGGCGGCGGCCACCAAAAGCAGCGGCACGAGAAGCCAGCCTAAAAGTCTTCGAGATGTTTTCTGGTCGCCCATCGGCATGCCTCCGAGAATCCAAGCATGACTTTCCGCGCTATTCGGCACCGACCCCCGTCCAATGCTCGCCGCCGTCGCGACTCGCGATCACGCCTTGCGTTCGTGTCCGAGAATTGTAGGCGACGGCATAGAGCTGCCTCGGATCGCGCGGATCGGCGGCAAAATGCAGAAGGTATTCGTCGCCAAAACCCTTTCCCAACACCCGCCAAGCAAAGTTTCTCTCAAAAGCGCGGACCAGGCCCGTCCCGATCATGAACGCGTAAACGGTGCCATCGCGCGTGACATGCACCATCGTCGTCGGCCGCTCCGACAGCGTCTTCCAGGTCCGGCCGCCATCCGCGCTTTGCTTTAACCCGCTCTGGGTCGCTGCGTAGAGCGTGTCGGCGTCCGCGCTCGACGCGGCAAGAGCGATGACGTCGGCCGGCGCGGGCCCGACGACTTGCCAGCTTTGTCCGCCGTCCGCGCTGCGTTGGAGCGACTGATGGACACCGTAAATAACGCGCGGATCGGCCTTGCTCACATCCATCTGGTGGAAATCGACCGGGCCGCCGGCGCCGTCCGACAGCTTCGTCCAGGTTTGGCCGCCGTCCTTCGACACGATGAAACCAAGGTTACCGCCGCCGGCCGGATGGCCGCTGGCAAACAGGACGGTCGGGTCGGTGGGATGCGCTGTGAATCCCATATAGTCGCGAACCTCGGAGATCCGCTGCGCGCGGCCGTCGGGCTTCATTAGGTAAAGCCCGTGATGCGTTGCGAGATAGATTCGCGACGAATCGACAGGGTCAACGGCAATGCCGTGGAAATGTGTGTTCTTGGCAAGCGCGGCGATGCGCGTGGCACCCTGAGAGAAGGCGCCCCCGCTATAAAACCCGCCAATCCCCAAAATAGGGGCGGCAGCCATGACTCCCAGAACCGCGCGCCTGTTCGATAGTTTCTTCATAGTGCCTCCTCGGCTGGATTGAGTTGAGCCGCGCGACGCGGTCGTGCCCACCAGAATGCAACGATGGGAATGACGAGCCATTGCAGGAACGGCGAGAGACCGGTCCCGAGTCCCGGCAGCGTTGGCATCAGATTGGAATAGGCCCAGCTGTTGCGGACTTCCGTATTGTGCCACTCGCTGAAAATCGTGTACGCGACCCCGGCGATCACAGCGGGCGCGGCAACGGCGATGTAGCGTTCTTCCGGCCAGCGCCGATTGCCAAAGAGCAGCAACGCGCCCACGAGGGAGAGAACCGTGATCATTGCGTCGCCGCCGGTACAATGAATCGCGGCGAACGCGATTTTGCCCGGCGTGTCCTCATACCAGATCGTGTAAAGCGGCAGTTGCGCGACCTCCCAGGCCAAGTGCGCCGGAATGGCGAACATGAAATATCGGCGAAGCGTATCGAGCCATAAGGCGTCGCCATCGGCAGGACTTCGGCGCGGTCGAATAGCGATCATCTTTTTTCTACAGCTCCGACTGCGCTGGTCGCACTGACGGCCACCCGATGCGTCCGGAGATACTCCTCCAGCGCCGGACGGCCCTTGTTGAAGAATGTGTAAGAGAGCGTGATGGCCGTGACGCCCTTTCCGTCGTCGTCCTCGGCGATCGACGGGTCGACGAAGAACGACACCGGAAACTCCTTGCTTTCGCCCGGCAGCAAGAGCTGCTCGGTAAAGCAGAAACACTGAATCTTGTTGAAGTACTTGCCGATCTGCAGAGGCGTCACATTGAATGTCGCGGTGCCGAGGGCCGGCTCACTACCAATGTTGGTCGCGGCGAACGTCACCAGACGCTCTTCACCAAGCTGTACCTCGACCGGGCTGGGTGCCGTGAAGCGCCACGCAAGACCCGGTGCGACGTTGGCGTCGAAGCGCACGGTCATGACCTTGGAACCGACAGCGCCCGGGGCAGATGCGGCGACTTGCGTCGTGCCTGCAAATCCCGTCACCTGGCAGAACAGACGATAGAGCGGAACTGCGGCATAGGTTAGCGCGACCATCGCCGCCACTGTCACGAGCGAAGCCGCGACGATCGAGATATTGCGACGTCGTAGACTCCACCCTCGCCGGGTCGTGCTCAAGTCGTGCATTGCTAGAATCCCAATCTCTTCTTGATCGCGTCCCACGTACTTTTTCGTTCGTGGCCGTGCGATGTTTGCGCACCGTTGACCAATGCATTGATGAACACCACCAGATTGGTCGGCTGGAACTTCAAGCCGTGGAAATTCGCCCGCCAGCGCCCTTCCTTGTCGATCACGTGCGTGACGATGCCGTGGACCTGATAGCCGCCGTCCTGCTTCATGAATTTGTGGCCGAATTGTTCGGCGAGCTTGCGGGTCGTATCTTCCGGCTGCCTCGTGCCGGTCGTGAGGAAGGTCCAATTGGCAGGGTCGAGCCGATGCTGTTCGCCATAGGCGCGAAGCACGTCGGGCGTATCGTTCTTCGGATCGGTGGTGATGGTCACGAACTGGACCTGAGCCTTCATCGGCGTCTGGTTGACCATCGACTGGATTTCGGCGATCCGGTCGGCGTGCAACGGGCACACGTCGGGGCAGCCGGCGTAGATGAAATGCAGGATCACGACCTTGCCGCGCAGGTCGGAAAGCCGGACAGGCTTGCCGGCGGCGTCCTCCAGCGCAAAGTCGGGAGCCGCCTTGTCGAGCGATTGGAAGTATTTCTCCTTGTCGCCGAGAAGCGTTTCCAGGTCCTTGAGGGAATGCGCCCACGCCGCTGTCGACAGCGAGACTAGTAGCAGTGTCAGCACCGACCGTCTTATGTAAGCCATTTCGTTCCTTCGCCTCCCAATCAGCGCTTTTCACTGGGTGTTGACGGGGCCTTCCGCCACTGATCGTTCGGTTGCCGCGTATCGTCCCCCATCATCTGGCTACAATGCTCCATCATCCGCATCATGGAGCCCATCATTCCCATCATCCCGCCATTGCCCATCATGCCGTCGCGCCCCATCATTCCGTGGTCGCGGCTGTCTTGGGCAAGAAGCGTTGGAGCGACGGCAAGGCTTGTGACGAAAACGGAGGCGATGAGCAGGACTTTCGTTTGCTTACGCATGGGGGTCTCTCCTTTCTCGGTTCGATTGCAGACCGATTGTCCGTTCGGGCTTGATCTCACTTGTCGCGCCTTGACAGCAGCCCGCCGTGCCCGTCGGTGATTTGTCGGTTGCAGAGATCGCAAGCGTGGCAGGTGGACTTGCTAGATCGGCGGCATCGCGGGCCGGGCCGGAATGCTTCTCGCCTGAACGGCACATCGCGCAGACACCAAAGGCGCACATGATCAGGCAAGGCAGCGTGCTGATCAGGATTGGTGCGAGGCCGGCGGCGACGAGCCAACTCCAATTGAGCGCAAGACCCGCAACGATCGCGATCGTGGCGAGCGTCAGCAATACGCGCGGGCGCCACAGGTAGTAGCGCGCGGCATAAAGTAAGTCGCGGGTGAGCGATGAGTCCTGACGCTGGGTTGTCGTGGGTGTGGTCATGTATTTCCTCCTGGTCGGCTTGATAAGCTTGCAATCGGAGCGCTCCTGCCGTCGGCCCGCTCAAAGCCATTCGTTGGTGCGGCGGAGCCGGTCTTCTGCGCGATGATGCGTTTCAAGAACTGGACGATATCGGGTTCGTCCCACTCGGCGGGCCCAATGAGGCGCCCAAGCTCTCGACCGGCGCGGTCGATGAGCAGTGTCGCTGGTACGCCGATGGTGGCGAGCTCGCGCGCCGCCTTGCCGGAACTGTCGAGATAGATCGACAGATGACGAATTCCGACATCGTCATAGAACTTGCGAACCGTCTCGATTCCGCTGCGATCGATGGAAAGCGCGACGACGTCGAAATCTGCGCCGCCCAAGAGTCCTTGCAATCGATCGAGCGACGGCATCTCGCGACGGCACGGACCGCACCACGTTGCCCAGATGTTGAGCAAAACGACTTTGCCCCGGAACTCGGCGAGGTTCCTCTGCCGGCCTTGGCCGTCCTCGAATGCAATCGAGGCAATCGGCTTCGGCGCTTCATGCAGGATAAAGTTCTTGGGCAGTTGCTGGGCTGCTGCGATTGCCGTTCCCGCGACGAGCAGGCCTGCTGCCAACAGGTGTAGGCTCAAGCAACGCGCTATCAGCGTTCGATCGAGAGTCATGGCTGCTGCAGCCTCCGAACGAGCGGAAGGATCGTCGCTTCGATGTCCTTGGGTGTGAGCGGCCCGATATGCTTGTGCGCGATGCGGCCATCCTTCGTGATCACAAATGTCTCCGGAACGCCGTAGACACCCCAATCGATGGCGACCCGCCCGTCGCGGTCGGTGCCGGTCCGTGTGTAGGGATCGCCCAAGGTGTTGAGCCATCGTGCGGCATTGTCGGGCTGATCTTTGTAGTTGAGGCCGTGAATCGGGACGACGCCATCAGCTTTCAACTGCATGAACAAAGGATGTTCTTCGCGGCACGCCACGCACCAGGAAGCGAACACATTGACGAGCGAGACTTCGCTAACGAGATCGGTGTTGGAGAGGCCAAGCGTACGGCCTTGGACCGGCGGCAAGCTGAACTGCGGCACCGGCTTTCCGATCAGCGCCGACGGGATGTCGCGCGGGTTGTGCGTGAGACCCCATCCCAACAACGCTGCCAGCGCCGCGAAAATCGCCACAGGGATCAGATAGCCCACATAGCGACGCCGCGGTGGCCGCGTTTCGTTTGCTGCTGTCAGCGTCACATCAGCACTCATGGTTGGTCCGATCGGCGAGACGAGGTTTTCCCAAGCAGCGTTCTGATGAGGAGAATGAGCCCACCCGCGATGAGGGCCAGGGCGAGCATGCCCGCCGCTGTCCCGGCGTACATTCCGATCTCATAGCTCCAATCAAACTCTCGCATCGTGGACGTCATCGGCGTGGCCTCACGCGCTTACTCGGTTGCGTAGACGCGCGGTTCGGCGTTGTTTCCGATCTCATAGATCGTGAACGGCTCGGTCTTCTGGCCGGTCATGCCGGGCGATCCTACGGGCATGCCCGGCAAGGAAATCCCCCGAATCTCAGGGCGCTCGGTCAGAAGCTTGTCCAGCGTCTTCAGCGGCACGTGTCCGTCGACGACGTACTTGTCGATGAACATCGTGTGGCAACCTTCGAGTTTTTCCGGGATGTTGATCCCAGCCTGCCGCCGGATGGCCGAAAGATTGTGCGTAGGCACAACCTTCACCGTGAAGCCGTTGCCACGAAGATAGTCTGCGTACTGTTCGCAGCAACTGCACTGGGGGTTCTTGTAGAGCGTCGCGGACGGCCGCTCGGTGCTGCTGGCGGGGTTCGCGGCCAGAGTCATGACAAGCGCCAGAATCGATAAGATGGATCGATGCATTCACTTTCTCCCGTGGTTCGCGCTGACCATCAGCATTTGCTCTGGATGAAGGCGCTGATCTGCGCCGGATCGGAAAAGACAAGCGACGCGCGGTCGCCCTGCATGCCGGAGCCGGTCAATACGGGCTTTCCACCCTTCGGCCCCAAGGGGCTGGCGTCGACTTTGAGACGCAGGTTCAGCGCCCAAAACGAACGCTCCTGCCCGTCGGCCATCGTCACGAAATAGGAGTTCTGGCAGTAGCGAACGGCCGTGACCTGTTCGGCCGGTCCGGCTTTGCTCAAATCTTCCGGCGTCTGGCCGCGCGCTTGTGCTTCGGGAACGAGGCGCTGGGCCACCACCGCTTTTGCTCCGCCAGGCGCCATCGCGAGGCGAAGAAATGCAATCAGATCTTGCCGCGCCCTTTCGTCTTCGATTCCGCGAAAGGTCATTTGACTGCCGGCAACGAATTCGGCCGGCTTCGCGACCCATACGTTCAATGTGGTCTCGTCCCAGAAGAACGCTTGAGCCTTAAGCGCCTTTGAGTAGCGTAGGAAGTCCGCCACCGATGCGGCTTTCTTGCCCCACAGGTCGGCGAGACTCGGACCCGTCAGATGCATGCCGGGTTCAAGCGAATGGCAGGCGGCGCACGCC
>JAANMY010002345.1_pt1 | contig 18201 bp, 19 predicted proteins | sample 7279691 | NCBI WGS metagenome assembly JAANMY01 (sample SAMN14094543, study PRJNA606508) | bioreactor metagenome | isolation source: A lab-scale SPAN reactor treating ammonium-rich wastewater day 388 | place: Ireland: Galway | collected 2018-02-07
GCGTTCGGCGGTCAGCCAGGCGATGTTCTTCGCCTCGACCGAAACCCTGCGCGCCTGACCGGCGCCGCCACCGCACCGGGGCGCCCTGCGGGGCGCCCTGCGGGGCGCCCTTTTTGCTGCGCGCGCTCCCGCCTGAAAAAAGACCCCGCGTCCAGCGACGCGGGGCCAGGGGCTGACCGGTGATCAGCGAGGGAAATCGTTCAGCCCGCGCTCATCGCGCGCAGCATCCAGGCGGCTTTTTCATGCACCGCCGACCGGCCGGTCGCCAGATCGGCCGTCACCGGGTCCGAGGCCGCCTCGGCCAGCTCGATGGCGTCGTGGCACAGCCGCGCCAAAGCCTCGTGCTGTTCCTTGAGCGCGGTCAGCATCGCCGCCGCCCCGCCCGGCATCTTGCCGCCCTGCGTGTCGATCAGCGCACCCATCCGCATCGGCGCCAGATGGCCCAGCGCGCGCACCCGCTCGGCCAGAACATCGACGGCGGCGAACAGCTCGGTGTATTGCGCTTCGGTCAGGTTGTGGATGCCATAGAACATCGGTCCTTCGACATTCCAGTGAACCTCGTGCGTGGCGATCATCAACTCATAGGTGGCGCTCAGCACCTGCGACAGCGACTTGGCCACCTTGGCCGGGTCTTTGACGCCGGTGTCCACCTTGACGGCGGCAGGCGCCACGTTGCGTATATCCTTCATAGCAGTCTCCTCGACAGATCGTTCCGGGCCACGGGTGGGCCCGGAACCTGTGCTGGGTCAGTCAGCCCGCGGTCATACCGGCGGCTGACCGCGCAGGGCGCGGGCCAGCAAGGCGATGACAAACAGCGCCAGAAAGATGACGAACAGGATCTTGGCGATCCCGGCCGAGGCGGTAGCGATGCCGCCAAAACCGAAAACGGCAGCGATGATTGCGATGACAAAGAACGTCAGGGCCCATCCAAGCATGGCAGGTCTCCTTGTTGATGTGAGGCAGGCGAAATGCCTGACCGATTGAGGAAACAACCGGCCCCGCGGCATTCAGTTCCCAAGAAAATCCGCCGCTTCCAAAGAAAAGTCCGGCCCCGGCACGGGAACCGGCAGCCCTGCCGCGCGTTATCCCTGCATATCCGTTTTCTGAACAGGAGGCCCTCCATGGCCCGGACCACCCAACCCAGCACCGCCGATCTCAAGCGTGAATTCGACAGCCTGAAGGCCGATCTCGGCGGCCTCGCCAAGGAATTGCGCGCCTATGCCGCGTCGCAGGAACGCTCGCTCGGCCAGCGCGCCGCCGATACGGCCTCGGCCACCGCCGGCACGGTGCGCGACGCCGCGGGCACGATGCGCGACAACGTCAGCACCCTGCGCGATGCCGTCCTCGAACGGGGCGACGAGCAGTTGCAAAGCCTGCGCGCCTTTGCCGAAACCGCGGCCGGCAACGCCGAGGACATGGTGCGCCAGCATCCGGGCAGCACCGTTGCCGGGGCCGCCGCCGTCGGCTTCCTGATCGGCGCCCTGATGGCGCGCCGCTGATGCCCGATCCGCGACGCCTCGCCGTTGCGGCAAGCCTCTGGGCGCTGGGCCTCGCCCTCGCCGGGGCGGGGCTGGTGCTGATGCTGCGCGCCGCCTGGCTGGCGCTGCTGCCGGTCTGGGGGCCGGTGGCGACGCCGCTGGCGATGGGCGGGGCGCTGCTTTTGGGCGGCGCGCTGACGCTGGCGCTGGCATCGCGCCGCCGCCCGGCCCCGCCGCCACCCGTCAACCCGGTGGCCAATATGGTGACGGCCTTCGTGCAGGGCTATGACGCCGCCCAGGCGCTCAAGGCCCGGCGCTAGCAGCCCGCGGCGAATTCCGCCAGCAACGCATTGAACACGCCGGGTGCCTGCCGGAACGGCGCATGCCCGGCGCCCTCCAGACGGACAATTCCGCGCGTCCACAGCGTCGGCGCCAGCAGCGTGTCGAAATATTCGGCGCGCAGGAACGGATCGTCCCTGCCGTTCACCACCGCAAACGGCACCGTCAGCCCCTCGACCACCGCGCGCTCGTCGATGAACCCCTCGGTCATCGCCGAGGTGAACATGATCTCGCGCGCGCGCCCGTCGGTGCGCCGGACCATCGCCAGCAGATGCGGGTCCACCTGCCCGCCGATCCCGCCGGTGTGCAGCGCATAGGCCTGCGCATCGGCTTCGGTGAAATCGCGCTTGGCGGTCAGGTTCTCGGCCGCCGGATCGATGTTGAACGCCGCCATGAAACTCTCGACCGAGGGCGCCACCGGCGGCGTGCCACAGATCATCAGCCCGGCGACCGGCGTGCCGCGGCCGATCATCTCCAGCGCCGCATGCCCGCCCAGCGACCAGCCAAACACCACCGGCGCCCGCACGCCCAGCGCGGCCTGCACCGCCTCCAGCATCCCCGCATATCCGGCAAAGGTATAGGCGCGGGCCGGATCGGGCGCGTCGGCGGATGCGCCATGCCCGGGCAGATCCGGGGCGATCAGCCGGAACCCGGCCAGTTCCGGCGCCGCGAACTGGGCGTCGAACACCTCCTTGCAGGCCGAATTGCCGTGAACCAGCAGCAGCGGCCGCCCGTCACCCCCGGAATCGCGCAGGCTGATGGTGCCGAAAGGCGTGTCGATGGTCGCATGGGTCATGAGTCGCTCCTGTTGCCGCCCGCAGCATAGACCGCGCCGCGCCGACCGATCCAGCGCCACCGCCGTTCACGCGCCGGGAACGGGGAAGTGACCGGCCCCTGCCTTGCCATTCCGGCGCAGGCAGGATCAAATTCATGCTTGTGAATAATATCGTCAAGGCAGTCCCGATGACCCCTCCGCTTCTCTCCCGCCGCGCGCTGCTCGGCGCGGCGCTCGCCGCCCCGGCTCTGGCCCTCGCCGCCCCTGCCCTGGCGCAAGAGGCGCCCCCCGCCCAGGCCCCGCGCAACCTGATGGGCTTTCGCACCCTCGACTGGCGCGACCATTTCGCCAGCCTCGACCGCGGCGCGCTGCTGTCTGACCTGAACGCCCGCGTGCTGCATTTCTGGCCCCGGGGCGGGCAGGATTACCGCGTCTATCCCTCGTCGGTGCCGATGAGCGAGGAATTCACCCGCCGCGGCGCCACCGAAATCACCCTCAAGCGCCGCAACCCGGTCTGGATTCCCACCCCGACGATGCTGGCCACCAACCCCGACCTGCCCGCCCGGGTCGAGGCCGGGCCGCAAAACCCGATGGGCACCCGGGCGCTGAACCTCGGCTGGCCCTATTACCGGATCCACGGTACCGACAACGAGGCCAAGATCGGCCGCCTCGCCTCGAACGGCTGCATCGGCCTGTTCAACCACCATGTCGAAGAATTGTTCGAGTTGGTCGAGGTCGGCACCCCGGTTCTGGTGGTCTAGCGGATCACCAGCCGCAACAGCCCGCGCAGCGCCAGCCGCCCGACGCCGCGCCCCAGCCGCCCGACCAGCGGCGCCAGCAGCGCCAGAACCGAGGTCAGCGCGGAAAACAGCCCGACGATCAGCGCCACCACCTCGTCACCCATCCGCAGCCCCAGCCGCAGAAACCGCGACTTGCCCAGCATCTCGAAGGCGCCGACGGTGCGCGGCCCCAGCCGCTCGGCGGCGCGCGCCACCTGCGCCGCCTCGGCCGGGGTATCGATCTGCGCCATCAGCCGCAGCGTCTGGCGCGGCCCCAGCCGGGTGCCCAGCGCGCCCAGATCCTGCGCCACCGCCACCGCCGGGCGCAGCATTGCGGGCCTTGCCAGCGCCGCCAGATCGTCGGCGCTGCGCACCCCGGGCAGCCGCGCCCAATCGACGCCGAACACCATGGCGCGGCGGAACACCGCGACGATCTCGGGCGCCAGCCGCCCGGTGCGATGCGCCACCCGCAGCAGCGCCGCGCCGCCCTTCACCGCCATCGAGGTGCCGCCCGTCACCACCACCAGCCCGGTCGCCGCCAGCCCGACAAAGGCGATGCCGACATCGACCTGATCGACCGCCTCGCCCGCCAGATAATGCCCGCCCTCGCGGCCCAGCGCCACCAGATCGCCCAGCACCGTCAGATTGACCGCCACGCCGCAGGCCAGGGCCGCGGTCAGCTCGCATTGCCGCAGATCCCAGGCACAGAGCGCGCAATCCACCCCGGTGGCCAGCCAGCCGTTGTCCTCGGCATCCAGCGCGGCGATCCGCGCCTGCAGCTCGGGCGCCAGAACAACCCCCTGGGCCGCCGCCAGATCGACCAGCCCGCCGATCACCACCCAGTCGCGCGGCACCTCGGCCAGCCGCGCCTCCAGCCGCGCCGCCAGCGCCCCGGGCGTCGCTTCGCGCGCGAGGCCCCGCTCATAGGCGGCCTCGAGCCCCGCCTCGGCGCGCGCCACGAACAGCGACAGCTCGGGCATGCGCGCCAGATCGCGCAGCCAATAACCGCTCCACAGCAGCGACAGCACCGCCACCAGCGCCAGAATCCCGCGCTCGGTCCAGCGCCGCCGCCGGTCGGTCCGGCGGGCCACGGGCGACAAGGGAGGGCGCTTCGTGAACATCATGGCCCGGCCAATGTGGCGACGCCAAAGCCCTCACGCAACCCGCCCCAACTTTGCGCGAGAAATATCCCGGGGGGTGAAGGCCCGGAACGGGCCGAGGGGGGCAGCGCCCCCCTGCGCGGCACGCGCGCGGCGGGCGGGGGCTCGATGCCCCCGCCCGCCGCGCCCTGCTCACCGCCGGGCTCAGTGGCGCGAACGCGCCATGCCGACGATGTCATAGACCTGATGCAGGATCGGCCGGGCGATCGCCTCGGCCCGCTCGGCGCCCTGCCCCAGGATGCGGTCGATTTCCTCGGGCGCCTGCATCAGCCGCGCCATCTCGGTCGAGATCGGCGCCAGCGAGGCGACCGCCAGATCGGCCAGCCGCGGCTTGAACACCCCGAACCCCTGCCCGGCGAATTCGCCCAGCACCGATTCCTTGCTCACCCCGGCCAGAGCGGCATAGATGTTCACCAGGTTTTTCGCCTCGGGCCGCCCGTCCAGTTCGGCCAGCGTCTCGGGCAGCGGCTCGGCATCGGTGCGCGCCTTGCGGATCTTCGCGGCGATGGCCTCGGCGTCATCGGTCAGGTTGATGCGCGAGGCATCCGAGGGGTCGGATTTCGACATCTTCTTGGTGCCGTCGCGCAGGCTCATGACCCGCGTCGCCGCGCCCTCGATCACCGGTTCGGTCATCGGAAAGAAATCGACCTTGTAATCGTGGTTGAACTTGGCGGCGATGTCGCGGGTCAGTTCGACATGCTGTTTCTGGTCCTCGCCGACCGGCACATGCGTCGCGTGATAGACCAGAATATCCGCCGCCATCAGCGAGGGATAGGCGAACAGCCCCAGGGACGCCTTTTCGGCATCCTTGCCGCTGGTCTTGTCCTTCCACTGCGTCATGCGGTTCATCCAGCCCATGCGGGCCACGCAGTTGAACACCCAGCCCAGCTCGGCATGGGCCGAGACCTGGCTCTGGTTGAACAGGATCGATTTTGTCGGGTCCAGCCCCGCCGCCAGATAGCCCGCCGCCAGTTCGCGGGTCTGGCGACGCAGCGCCTCGGGCTCCTGCCAGACGGTGATCGCATGCATGTCGACCATGCAATAGATCGTCTCGATCCCCTGTTCCTGCATATCGACAAAGCGTTTGATCGCGCCGAGGTAATTCCCCAGCGTCAGCCCGCCCGAGGGCTGGATGCCGGAAAACACCCGCGGCTTGAACCTGGCATTCGGGGTCGGGGTCGGCGCGTCGGTCATCGACGTCACTCCGTAGTGGAAAATGCGATCCGCCTCGCTTATCGCTGGCGGGCCGGGGCGTCAACCGACGCCGCCCTTCCCCGGCCCAGCCGCCTGACCCGGAAAGCCGCCATGACCGATGACGACGACGACCAACACCTGCGCGACCTCAACGCCTCGCCGGTCAATCCGCTGCCGGGCGCGGTCTGGCTGCTGATCGCCGCCTTTGTCGCCGTCGAGGCGACGCTCAGCGCCGCCGGCTACGGGCTGATCGGTGGCGCGCAGGGGGTCGGCTGGCGGATCACCGCGATCCAGCGTTACGCCTATTCCAGCGCCATCCAGTCCTGGATGATCGAGAACTGGCGCTTTCCGCCGACGCATCTGCTGCGCTACCTCACCTTTCCCTTCCTGCACGGCTCGCCCGGGCATGCGCTGTTCGGCGCGGTGCTGGTGGCGGCGCTGGGCAAGATGGTCGGCGAGCGGTTCGGCCCGGCGAATTTTCTGGCGCTGGCGCTGGGCGTGCCGATCCTCGCCGCGATCCTCTTCGGCCTCGTGGTCGGCGAGGATCAACTGGGCTGGCTGTTCGGCGCCATGCCGATGGTCTTTGCGCTGGTCGGCGCCTTCACCTGGCTGCGCTGGCGCGACGCCGGGGCCGACCCGGCCAAACGCCGCCAGGCCTTTGCGCTGATCGGCATGCTGCTGCTGGCGCGCCTCGCCTTTGGCCTGCTGGCCGAAAGCGGGCCGCAATGGATCGCCGAACTCGCCGCCTTTGCCCTGGGCTTTGGCGCCTCGGCGCTGCTGCTCGGCCCTGGAAGCTGGCGGCGGTTCCGGGCGCGGTTGCGCGGCTGAAAATCCTTGCCCGGCGCCCGGCACCCCCTACATAGTAAGCCGGTGCAATCAAGGGAGACACCACCATGGGTATGGGCTGGATCGGGGCAATCATCGTCGGCGGCTTTGCCGGCTGGTTTGCGTCGAAATTCATGAATTCGAACACCGGGGTGCTGGTCAACATCATCCTCGGCATCGTCGGCGCCGCGGTGGCGAGCTTCCTGTTCGGCTTCCTCGGCATCAGCTTCTCGGGGATTCTCGGCTACCTGCTCGCCGGGTTTGTCGGCGCCTCGATCCTGATCTTCGTCGGCCGCAAGGTATTCTGACGCTTCACCGCCGCCGTCTGACGGCGGCGGTGAAATCCGACAGCCGGAAGGCGCCGATTACCGCGCCCACGCCGAAATAGGCGACCATCCCGGCCAGAACCAGCAGCGCCAGCCCGAGGTACCGCCAGCCCGGCATCACCAGAACCGGCGCCAGCACCAGCATGGCGCCCCACAGCGCCAGCCCCATCAGCAGCGCGGCGGCCAGGATCCGCGGCGCCCGGTTGCGCATCCTGTCGTCCCAGCGCGCCTCGTCGCCCATGCCGCGGCTGCCGCGCCACAGTTGCCAGACCATCGCCCAGCCCGCCAGCGTGGTAGCCAGCGCCGCCGCGGCAAAGCCGATCAGGGGCAGCAGCCCCACCGCCAGCACCGCGTTGATCGCCATCGACCAAACCGCATAGCGAAACGGCCGCCTGGTATCCTCACGCGCATAATAGAGCGGTTGCAACACCTTGTGCATGACAAAGGCGGGCAGCCCGGCGCCATAGATCGCCAGCGCCAGCGCCGTCGCATCGGTGTCCTGCGCCGTCCAGTTGCCGCGCCCGTACAGCACCGCCACCAGCGGCACCGCCAGCACCACCAACGCCACGGCGGCGGGCAGGGTCAGCGCCAGCGCGAATTCGGTGCCGCGGTTGAAACTGGCCCGCCCGCCCTCGGTATCTCCGGCCCGCAGCCGCCGCGCCAGATCGGGCAGCAGCACGGTGCCGATGGCGATGCCCACCACGCCCAGCGGCAACTGATACAGCCGGTCGGCATAATTGAGCCAGGCCACCGCGCCCTCGGTATAGCTGGCCACCTGCCGCCCGACCAACAGGTTGATCTGCACCACGCCCCCGGCCAGCACCGCCGGTCCGGCGATGATCAGCAGGCGCTTCAGATCCGGTGTCCAGCGCGGCCAGCCCGGCAGCAGCGTGAACCCCTGCCGCCGCGCCGCGTACCAGGTAAAGGCGAATTGCGCGATCCCGGTCAGCGGCACCGTCCAGGCCAGAGTCAGGCCCATGTCCCACCCCTCGCGCGCCGCCAGCAGCATGGCGCCGATGAACATCAGGTTCATCAGCACCGGGACGAAACTGGCCTCGGTGAAGCGCCCGAAGGTGTTCAGCACCCCCGACAGCAGCGCCACCAGCGAGATGAACAGGATATAGCTGAACGAGATCCGCCCGAACAACACCGCCAGCTCGAACCGCTCGTCCCCGGCAAAGCCCGAGGCCATCAGCCAGACCAGCCAGGGCATCATCAGCGTGCCCAGCAGCGAAAACAGCACCAGCACCCCGGCCAACCCGGAAAACGCATCGCGCGCGAACCGGTGCGCATCCTCGCCGCCTTCGATCTTCTTGGCGAACATTGGCACAAAGGCCATGTTGAAGGCGCCCTCGGCGAAGAACCGGCGGAACATGTTGGGCAGCGAAAAAGCGATGAAGAACGCCTCGGCCACCGGGCCTGAGCCCAGATAGGCTGCCATCATCACGTCGCGCACGAATCCGGCGCCGCGCGACAGCAGCGTCCAGCCGCCGACCACCAGCACCGACCGGATCAGCCGGATGGGCATCATACCCGCCCGGCCCTCATCCCGCCGCCGCCCGCTGCGCCCCGGCCTCGATCGCCGCGCGCAGCTTTTTCTCCAGCGCCTCTTGCCGGGATTTGGCGTGCAGCTTCAGGCCGAACATGTCCTTGACATAAAAGCTGTCCACCACCTGCACCCCGAACGTGGCGATCACGGCGCTGGCGATATAGATGTTGTTCGCCGCCAGCGTGCGCGTCAGATCATACAGCAGCCCGGGCCGGTCGCGGGTATCGACCTCGATGATCGTGTAGATATCCGAACCTTCGTTATCAAAGGCGATCTGCGTCGGCACCCGGAAGGCGCGCTCGCGCTTCTTGACCTTGTCCTTGTCCTTGAGCGCCTGCGCCGCGACCACCTCGCCGGCAAAGGTGCGCTCGATCATCTTGCGCAGCCGCGGCAGGCGTTCCTCTTCATAGGGCTTGCCCTCGGCATCCTGAATCCAGAATTCCGCCGTCGCATAGCCGTCCTTGGACGTATAGGTCCGCGCATCGACGATATTCGCGCCGACCAGCGCCAGCGCCCCGGCCAGCCGCGAGAAGATGCCCGGATGATCGGCCAGCGCGAAACAGGCGCGGGTGGCGTCGCGGTTGACATCGAGATGCAGGTCGATGCGGATTTCCGAATTCGAGATGCCGCGCAGCAGATTGGCAAAGACTACATGCGTCTCGGTCATCAGCCCTTGCCAATAGGGGCCGTAATGGCGCGCGGTCTCGGCACGCAGATCGGCGCGCGGCCAGTCGGCCAGCGCCTCGCGCAGCGCGCGCTTGGCCTCGTCCTCGCGGTTCGAACGGTTCAGCGCCTCGGCCCCGCCCTCCAGCGCCTCGCGCGTCGCCGCATGCAGCGACCGCAACAGCATGGCCTTCCAGTTGTTCCAGGTGCCGGGCCCGACGCCGCGGATGTCGCAGACCGTCAGCACCGTCAGCAGGTCCAGCCGCTTCTTGGTCTTCACCGCCTTGGCGAAATCGCGGATCGTGCGCGGATCGCCGATATCGCGCTTTTGCGCGACGTCGGACATCAGCAGGTGATGGCGCACCAGCCATTCCACCGTCTCGCATTCCTCGGCGTTCAGCCCCAGCCGCGGCGCCACCCGCCGGGCGATCTGCGCCCCCAGGATCGAATGATCCTCGGGCCGACCCTTGCCAATGTCATGCAGCAGCAGCGCGACATACAGAACCCGGCGGTTCACCCCGCCGTCGAGGATCGCCGACGACAGCGGCAATTCCTCGATCAGCTCCTTGCGCTCGATCTGCGCCAGGGTCTTGACGCATTGGATGATATGCTCGTCCACCGTGAAATGGTGATAGACGTTGAACTGCATCATCGCCACGATCGGCTCGAATTCGGGGATGAAGGCGCCCAGCACACCCAGTTCGTTCATCCGCCGCAGCGCGCGCTCCGGGTTGCCGTGCTTCAGCACCAGCCCCAGAAAGATCTGCGCCGCCTCGGGGTTTTCGCGCATCTCGGAATCGAACAGATGCAGATTGGCGGCGATCTGGCGCATGGCATCGGGATGCAGAAGCAGCCCGGTGCGCAGCGCCTCGTCGAAGATCCGCAGCAGGTTCAGCGGGTCTTTCAGGAATTCCGCAGGGTTTTCCAGATTCAGCCGGTTCAGATCGACCCGGTAGCCGTCCTTGACCTTGCGCCGCCGCCGCAACAGGCCCAGCAGATCGGGCGCGCGCTTGACATGGCGCACCTCCAGCCCGGTCAGGAACACCCGCGTCAGCTCGCCGACCTGGGTGGCGTGTCGGAAATAATCCTGCATGAAATGCTCGACCGCGCGGCGCCCGCCGTGGTCGGTATATTTCATCCGCGCCGCCACCTCGGGCTGCACATCGAAGCTGAGCGTATCGACAGCCCGGCCGGTCAGATGGTGCAGATGGCAGCGCACCGCCCAGAGGAAGGTCTCGGCGGCGCGGAAATTCTGGTATTCGGATTCGGTGAAGAACCCGTGCCCGACCAGCTCGGCCGCCTTGTTCACCCGGTAGATATACTTGGCGATCCAGTAGAGCGTCTGCAGGTCGCGCAGCCCGCCCTTGCCCTCCTTGACGTTGGGCTCCAGCATATAGCGTTGGCCGCCCTGCTTTTTATGCCGGTCGGCGCGCTCGGCCAGCTTGGCCTCGACGAAATCGGATTGGGTGTTCTTGAACAGCTCCTTCCAGAGCCGCTCCTTCAATTCCTTCGCCAGCGTGGCATTGCCGGTCAGAAACCGGGTCTCCAGCAAAGCGGTGCGGATCGTGTAATCCTCGCGGCCCAGCCGGATGCAATCGTCGATGGTGCGGCTGGAATGGCCGATCTTCAGCTTCAGATCCCACAGGATATAGAGCGTGGATTCGATCACGCTCTCGGCCCAGCCCGTCACCTTGTGCGGCGCCAGAAACAGCAGGTCCACGTCCGAATGCGGCGCCATTTCGGCCCGCCCATAGCCGCCCACCGCCATGATCGCCATGCGCTGGCCCTTGGTCGGCGCCGCGTTGGGATGCAGGTTCAACTGCGCCACCTGCAGCGCGGCGATCACCACCAGATCGGTCAGCCAGGTCTGCGCGCGCACATAGGCCCGGGCATCGCGCGGCGCCGCCAGCAGCGCGGCCTGCAACACCGCATTGCCGTCGCGCAGCGCATCGGCCAGCACCTTGACCGCCAGCGCCCGGATGTCGCGCGGATCGTCCAGCCCGGCCAGCCCCTCGGCCAGGGTCCGGTCCAGCCGATCCAGGTCGCAGATCTCGGCGGCGGGGGCGATCAGCGGTTCGTCGGCGCCCGGTTCGGGCGGCAGCGCATACAGCCGCCCGGGTGCAGTGACCACGGGCGCAGAGGATGTCATCGCCATGATCCTGCGCTCACGACCCCGAGCCGGTGAAGCTGCGCGGCGCCGGATCGAGGATCACCACCGCGTTGTCGCGGATCGTCGCCACCGCCAGACCGCGCTGGTTGGTGCCATCGGGCAGCAGCCGGAACACGCCGTTCACGCCGACAAACCCCGACCCCTGCACCAGCGAGGCCCGCGACAGCGCATCCGGCGCGCCGGTGCCCAGGAGGGCGCCAATCGCGGCGATCCCGTCATAGGCCAGCCCGGCGATCGGATGCGGCGCGCTGCCATAGGCGGCGGTATAACGCGCCTCGAACTGCGCGGTGACGGCGGGATCGGGCAGCGTGAACCAGCCGTCCTGCAGGCCGCGCAATTGCAGCGTCGCGGGCGGCACGTTCCACTGCGTCACGCCCATGAACTGGAACTGCGGATAAGCGATCCGGTTGTCCGGCAGAAGCTGCGCCAGAATCGGCAGCGCCCCGGCGCTGTCGGCGGTGAACAGCACCGATTGCGCCCCCGACGACCGGGCGGTCGCGGCAATGGCGGGCAGCGCGGTCACGATGCCCTGCTGCGAGAAATCATAGGTCTCGGTGGCGACGATGCTGGCCCCGGTGCCCGGCACCGCGCGGTTGATCGCCGCCATCATCAGTTCGCCCGCCGTCGTGCGCTCGCCGATGATCATCGCCCGGCCCCGGTCGTGGGTCGCGGCATAGCTCAGGATGCGGCGCGCGGCGTTGTCAGGGGTCAGGCCCAGCACAAAGACGTTGTTGCCCGCCACCGCCGGGTTGTTGGAAAAGCTCAGCACGCTCAACCCCGAACTGGCCACGGCAGTGCCGACCGCCGCCGCCTCGGCGCCATGCACCGGGCCCAGGATGATGCGCGCGCCGTCGTCGGCCGCCTGCCGCGCCACCTGCGCCGCCACCGCCGGATCGCCCTGCGTGGCATAGACCCGCAGATCAATCTGCACGCCAGTCAGATCGCCCACCGCCAGCCGCGCCGCGTTTTCCAGGTTCGAGGCGAGGATATCATTGCCCGGCGTCGTCGATCCCGCGGGCACCAGCAGCGCCACCATCACCGGCGCGTTCGGATCGACACGCGGCCCGCCGGTCAGCCCCCCCAGATTGATCGGCCCGCAGGCGCCCAGCGCCAGCAGACCCGCCAGCGCGGCACGCCGCGTCAGGCGCGAGAGAGAGGGGCGGAACGGGGCGGATTGGGGGCGCATCGGGGGTCTCTCAGGATCGGACAGGCGGAACGAGGCGGACGGAAGGGGTTTGCTTCCCGGGTTGCGGCGGCTAGCACCGCAAGCAACACTATTGAACGCGACCCCCTAAGTAAACGTGTCTGTGGAGGCCCCATGAGCGATGCGCAAGACCCCGACGACACGCCAGCGCGGGATTCCGCCCAATCCACCGGTCGCCCGGCCGCGCGGATTCCGCCCGGGCTGCACCTCGTCTCCACCCCGATCGGCGCCGCGCGCGACATCACGCTGCGCGCGCTCGACCTCTTCGCCGGGGCCGATGTGCTGGCCGCCGAGGATACCCGCAGCCTGCGCCACCTGATGGAGATCCACGGCGTTCCGCTCGCCGGGCGGCCGCTGATCGCCTATCACGACCACAACGGCGCGCAGATGCGCCCCCGGCTGATGGGCCTGCTGGCCGAGGGCAAATCCGTCGCCTATGCCAGCGAGGCGGGCACGCCGCTGGTCGCCGACCCCGGCTTTCAACTGGCCCGCGCCGCCATCGCCGAGGGGCATGCCGTGCTGGCCGCCCCTGGCGCCTCGGCGGTGCTGGCGGCGCTGACGGTCGGCGGCCTGCCGACCGACCGCTTCTGCTTTGTCGGCTTTCCCCCCGCGCAGGGCGGCGCCCGCAAAAGCTGGCTGGCCGAAATCGCACCGATCCCGGCAACGCTGGTGCTGTATGAATCGCCCAAGCGGATTCACCGGTTGTTAGAGGAACTGGCGGATCATGGCGACCGCGACTGCGCGCTGTGCCGCGAACTGACCAAACGGTTCGAGGAAGTGATTCGCGGCACCGTGACCGAGGTACGCGCGGCCATCGCCGGGCGCGAGCTGAAGGGCGAGATCGTGCTCTTGCTGGGCCGCGCGCCCGAGACCGCAGGCGGCGGCATCGACCTCGACACAGCGCTGCGCGCTGCGCTGGTCGGCGCCAGCCTGCGCGAGGCGGTCGATGACGTCGCGGCGGCGACCGGCCTGCCGCGGCGGCAGGTCTATCAACGGGCGCTGGCGCTCGACAGGGAGGGCGGGGATTGAGCGGCGCAGTTTCCTATCACGCGGGCCTCTCCGCCGAGGCACAGGTCGCCCGCGACTATCAGCGCCGCGGCCTGCCGCTTGCGGCGCAACGCTGGCGCGGCAAGGGCGGCGAAATCGACCTCATCGCACAGGACGGCGCGGGCTATGTCTTTATCGAGGTCAAGAAAAGCCGCAGCCACGCCCGCGCCGCCGAACGGCTGTCGCCCCGGCAGGTGCAGCGCCTTTTCGACGCCGCCGGCGAATTCCTGGCGCAATGCCCGGCCGGGCTGGACACGCCCTGCCGTTTCGACCTCGCCCTGGTCGATGCTCAGGGCCGGATCGAGATCGTCGAAAACGCCCTCAGCGCCTGACACTCACCCCTCCGATGCACCGAAGCCGTTGAAACTTGGCGGCGACTGGGCCATCTATCCCGGGGGGCGACCAGCCCCGACGGATCGGCAGGAGGTGCCATGACGCTGCGCGTTGCTTTCCAGATGGACCCGATCGAGGGTGTCAACATCAACGCCGACAGCAGCTTCCGGCTGGCCGAAGAGGCCCAGAAACGCGGGCATGCGCTGTGGGTCTATACCCCCGACAAACTGACCTTCGACGAGGGCAAGGTCGTGGCCCGCGCCCGCCCGCTGCGCGTGCAGCGCGTGCAGGGCGACCACGCGCATCTGGGCGCCGAGGAACGGCTCGACCTGTCCACCATGGATGTGGTCTGGCTGCGGCAAGACCCGCCCTTCGACATGGCCTATATCACCACGACGCATCTGCTGGACCTGATCCGCGACAGGGTCACGGTGGCCAACGATCCGTTCTGGGTGCGCAACTACCCGGAAAAGCTGCTGGTTTTGCAGTTCCCTGACCTGACGCCGCCGACGATGATCGCCCGCAGCCTGGCCGAGATCAAGGATTTCAAACACCGCCACGGCGACATCATCCTCAAGCCGCTGTATGGCAACGGCGGCGCCGGGGTGTTCCGCCTCGACGCGGGCGACCGCAACCTGGCCTCGCTCTATGAAATGTTCACCGGCTTTTCGCGCGAACCGCTGATCGTGCAGAAATTCCTGCCCGCCGTCGCCAAGGGCGACAAGCGGGTGATCCTGGTCGATGGCGAACCGGTGGGCGCCATCAACCGCGTCCCGGCCGAGGGCGAGACCCGCTCGAACATGCATGTCGGCGGGCGCCCGGAAAAGATCGGCCTGACCGACCGCGACCGCGAGATCTGCGCCGCCATCGGCCCGCTGCTGCGCGAAAAGGGTCAGGTCTTTGTCGGCATCGACGTCATCGGCGACTGGCTGACCGAGATCAACGTCACCTCGCCCACCGGCATCCAGGAGCTGGAGCGGTTCGACGGCACCAACACCGCCGCCCGGATCTGGGAGGTTCTCGAAGCGAAGCGCAGCGCGCGATGAGCTGGCAGGCGCAGGCGTTCCGGTTCATCGCCCGCCATGCTGCGCGCCCGGCGCTGGCTCGGCAACGCGACCCGCAGGCAGCCCGCGCGCATTTCGAACGCAGCGCCCGGCGGCTGTTTCGCGCGCCGCCCTATACCCTGGCCCTGCCCGGGGTCGAGGGGGTGCCGGGGCTCTGGGTCTCGAACCGGCCGCGCGGCGACGGGGTGATGCTGTATTTCCACGGCGGCGCCTATGTCATGGGCAGCTCGCGCACCCATGGCGCGCTGGTCGCCGAACTGGCGCAGCGCACCGGCCTGCGCGGCTTTCTCGCCGATTACCGGCTGGCCCCCGAACACCCGTTCCCCGCCGCCTTCGATGACGCGCTGGCCGCCTTTGACGCACTGGTGGCACGCGGCCATGCGCCGGGCAGCATCGTGCTGGGCGGCGATTCCGCGGGCGGCGGGCTGGCGCTGGCGCTGCTGGGCCACCTGTGCCGGACCGGGCGCCGCCCGGCGGGCCTGTTCGCCTTTTCGCCCTGGACCGACCTGACCTTTTCCAGCGCCTCGCTCGTCACCAACGCCGCGCGCGAGCAGCTCTTGCCCGCGCACCGGCTGACCGAGATGCGCTCGATGATCCTGGGCGGCGCCCGCCCCGCCGATGCCGACGATCCGCGCCTGTCGCCGGTGCACGCGGGCTTCCCCGCCCCGCCGCCGGTGCTGATCCTCGCCGCCACCACCGAAATCCTGCGCGACGACGCCCTGCGCATGCGCAACCGCCTGCCCGATGCGGAAATCCGGATCGCGGGCGATCTGCCGCATGTCTGGCCGATCCTGCACAACTGGCTGCCCGAGGCCCGCGAAACCCTCGATCACACGGCGGAATTCATCCGCTCATGTCTGCCTGCGTCAGCCGAAAGCTGACCGCCTCGGCCACATGCGGGCTGCGCACCCCGGCGCTGCCCGCCAGATCGGCAATCGTCCGCGCCACCCGCAGCACCCGGTGATAGCCGCGCGCCGTCAGGCCGAAACGCTCGGCGGCGCGGGCCAGCAGCGCGCGCCCCTCGGCATCGGGCGTGGCGATCTCTTCCAGCAGTGCGCCCTCGGCATCGGCATTGCCGCGCGCCCCGGGCTGGCCCGCAAAGCGCGCCTCCTGCAGCCCCCGCGCCGCCGCCACCCGGGCCGCCACCTGCGCCGAACTCTCGCCCGTCGCGGGCAGGTCGAGGTCGGACCAGGCGACCGGCGGCACCTCCAGCCGCAGATCGAACCGGTCCAGCAGCGGCCCGGAAATCCGCCCCAGATATTCCTCGCCGCAACCCGGCGCGCGGTTGCAGGCCCGGGCCGGTTCCGCCAGATAGCCGCAGCGGCAGGGATTGGCCGCCGCCACCAGCAGGAACCGGCAGGGATAGCGGCTGTGGGCATTGGCGCGCGCCACCACCACCTCGCCGGTCTCGATCGGCTGGCGCAGCGTTTCCAGCACATTGCGCGGGAATTCGGGGAATTCGTCCAGAAACAGCACGCCGTTATGCGCCAGACTGATCTCGCCCGGCTTTGCCCCCTTGCCGCCGCCGACGATCGCCGCCACCGAGGCCGTGTGATGCGGCTCGCGGAACGGGCGATTGCGCGAGATGCCACCCTCGTCCAGCAGCCCGGCCAGCGAATGGATCATCGAGGTTTCAAGGGCTTCCGCCGGGCTCAGCGGCGGCAGCAACCCCGGCATCCGCGCCGCCAGCATCGACTTGCCCGACCCGGGCGAACCGATCATCAGCAGGTGATGGCGCCCCGCCGCGGCGATCTCCAGCGCCCGCTTGGCCCGCTCCTGCCCCTTGACGTCGCGCAGGTCGCGCATCGAGGCCGGGCTCAGCACCTCGCCCGGCTGGGCGCGCGGCAGCGGCGCCGCGCCGGTGAAATGGCGGATCGCCTCATGCAGGCTGGCCGGGGCAAAGACCTGCGCCGCGCCGACCCAGGCCGCCTCGGGGCCGCAGCCGCGTGGGCAGATCAGCGCGCAATCCTCGGCGGCGGCGGCCATGGCGGCGGGCAGGGCCCCCACCACCGGCACCAGCGCCCCGTCCAGCGACAATTCGCCCAGCGAAACCGTCTGCGCCAGATCCTCGACCGGGATCACCCCCAGCGCCGCCAGCAGCGCCAGCGCGATGGGCAGATCGAAATGCGACCCCTCCTTGGGCAGGTCGGCGGGCGACAGGTTGACCGTGATGCGCCGGGGCGGCAGGGCGATGGCCAGCGACGACAGCGCCGCGCGCACCCGCTCGCGCGCCTCGCTGACGGCCTTGTCGGGCAGGCCGACGACGTGGAACGCGGGCAGACCCGGGGTCAGCACGCATTGCGCCTCGACCAGCCGGGCCTCGATCCCGTCAAAGGCCACCGTCCGCGCACAGGCCAGCATTCCCGTTCCTTTCCACGCCCGGACCCATCCTGCCCCGAGGGTGGTTAGCGAATGGTTAACGCCGCCGCCCCCCGCGCCGCTTGCGCGAATCGGGCGCCGGGCGCAGCCTGCGCCGGGATGGCCGCAACGCCATCGACAGGACCGCCGCCGCGGCGCCCGCGGCACCCCTTGGGGATGATCCTCCATGACCCTGCGATTGCCCGGTTTCCTCGTCGCCGCCCTCGTGCTGTTGGCGGCCAGCCCGGGGCTGGCGGTGAACAACCCGATCCCCGGCGTCGATATCATCGTCGAACGCAATCCGCCGCGCCCGGGCGAATCGCTGGTGATCCCGCTCGACCGCGGCGGGCCCGAGGCCAGCCGCGCCTCGCTGGGGCCCGGCGTGTGGCAGGTGCGGACCTCGTGCCGGGCCGGGGCGGGCTGCGCCAGCGTGGCCTTCACCGAGGTCGTCGTTGACGGGCGCCGCTTCCGCCTGCCCGGCCCTGTCGCCCGGCTGGAGCTGCGGCTGGGCGATACGCCGGGGCCGCATGCCGTGGATTTCCCGACCTGCGCAACCCCTTGCAACGGCTGGGGCGGCACCGGAGGCGGGCGGTTTGTCATCGCCGCCGAGGAGCGGTCCGCGCCGCGGCTGCGGGTGTCGGCCGATGTGCCCACCCTGCGCAGCGGCACCGCCCCGGGGCCTGACGCCGACCCGGAAACCGGGCGCGGCGATGACGGCAGCGGCGGGGGCGGCGGTGCGGGCGGGGGCGGCGCGGGCCAGCCCTGACAGCAAAAGGCGCGCGGGTTGCCCCGCGCGCCCTTGTCCGCGATGGGTGGGGTTGAACCCCACCCTACGCCCTTACTTCAGGATCTTGGCGACGACGCCGGCGCCGACGGTGCGGCCGCCTTCACGGATGGCGAAGCGGAGCTTCTCTTCCATGGCGATCGGGGCGATCAG
>JAANMY010002347.1_pt1 | contig 18189 bp, 16 predicted proteins | sample 7279691 | NCBI WGS metagenome assembly JAANMY01 (sample SAMN14094543, study PRJNA606508) | bioreactor metagenome | isolation source: A lab-scale SPAN reactor treating ammonium-rich wastewater day 388 | place: Ireland: Galway | collected 2018-02-07
CCATATTTTCGGCGACCGCGATGCGTTCGGCGATGTCGGGCGTTGCTTCCAGCGTCACCGAGCCGAAGGTGCGCACCGGCGTCTTGCCGGTTTCGTCTTCGGCGTCGTAGCGCTGGTCGGTGGCAAGGACGCGGACGTTCCGCACGATGGTTTCGGCGGTGTAGAGCTGGTCGTCGGGATAGGAGCTGCCCTCCTTGACCGAGATCGTCTGCGCAAGCAGCACGTCGACCCGGTCGCCCGGGAAGACGAAACCGGCGACGCCCTGTTCCTGCGAAACCTTGACCGTGACGGCGCGCATGCCCGGTGCGAGAGCGGCGGCGAGGAAGCCGCGGTCATCGGGATGGACGAGCGAACCCTGGGTCAGCGGCTGGCCGGCGGTGATCGGGTAGCGCACGACGGTGCCCACCAGCGTATTCACGTCGGTCTTGTCCTTCAGGAAGTAGGCCTTCTCGACCAACTCCTTCGGCCACGGCTGATAGCGGAAGCTGTCGGGGCCGATGATGGTGCCCGTCGGCAGCTGCCGCGTCGCGACGAGGATCATGGGGCCGTTGATTTCGGGCGCCGCTGCTGCGCGCGCCGTCGGTGCGGAGGAACCCCGCATCATCTGGTTGACCCCGAACGCCGCGCCGATCGCAATGATCAACGCGCCGACGATCAGCATAATCTTTCGCGTATCCATGACGGTTTTTCGCCTCCTACACCCACCGGACGCGGGGATGCTTGCCCTCAGGTCGATCCGATAAACTGAAACTGGTTAAGATAGTGTTGGTGAACCGCCCAAAGGCCCCCGGCGGCGATCGCGAGCCCGTAGGGAACCTCTATCGCCTTGTCCGAAGGACGAATTTTGGACTGAATCAGCATCACAGCCGACAGGATTCCGCCCCCGATCGCCATGATGGTCAGCATGGGAAAGTACAAATAAAGTGGAATCCAGAGCATCACGGCGCCGATCATCTTCACGTCGCCGCCGCCCATCGCCCCCAGGGCGAAGAGACCGGCGAACACCGCGAAGACTGCAAAAGCGGCACCGAACTGCATCGGCATGTCGGGCCAGAATGCCATGCCCGACACGATCCAGAAGGGGATAGCGAAGAGGGCGATGGTCGCATTGAGGCCGTTCGAGATGGTGCGCGAGCGCAGGTCGCTGACCGCCGCGGCGATCATCAACAAGGCGAGCAGCGCCATCAGGCCCAATGCGATGATTTTCTGGTCCATCCCGCCGCTGTAGCGACTATGGCTTATCAAATAGTAACCATGAGCGTGCGCCCGCCGGGTTGCATTCCGCGGGCCAGCGGATATGCGGCGTCGCATGTCCGACCCGCGCCCATCCTCCACCGACGTGCTGATCGTCGGCGCGGGCATAGCCGGTGCAAGCCTGGCCGCCGCGCTGGCGTCGCACCGCCGCGTGCTGATGGTCGAGGCCGAGGAGGTGCCCGGCTATCATGCGACAGGCCGGTCGGCGGCCTTCTGGCACGAAAGCTATGGCGGCCCCGGCGTGCAACCGCTGTCCGCTGCGTCGTTCGAGGCGCTGGCGCGGCCCGCCCCCGATTTTTCCGACAAGCCTTTCCTGACGCCGCGCACCGCGCTGACCATCGGTCGCGGCGGTGCGGAGACCGCGGCGGTCGATGCCTTCGTCGCCGAATTTCGCGCCAAGGGGGTGGCGGTCGACCGCATGGCGATCCATGCTGGGAAGAGGCACCGGGTCGGTATAAAGAAAGTGGGTCCGCTCCGGGCTGGGGGAATACCCCAGGACCCGCTTCGCCCTGGCCCAGCGGCAGACTCGCAGGCTCTTCCAGAGTCCCTGAAAATCGATCGCCACATCCCAGGGGACCTGCTGCAGGCGGCTCTTCATCTCACGGCCAAGCTGCAGCTGCTCTTTCCAGCTGCCACGGCTGCGTTCGCGTGAAAGGATGTAGAGGTGGTCCAGCTCCGGCAGCCCCGAAAGCAGATCTTTGAAAGAATCCTCCACCACCCAACCCAGCCTGGCACCTGGAAAAGACTGCCTGAGTGCTCTGAGTGACGGAAGCACATGGAGGATATCTCCCAGTGAAGATAAGCGCACCAGCAGGATATTCATGCTTTTGAAAAAAAGGCCTGAGCATCGGCACGGTCCTGTTCGATCTGCCGAATCAGCGCCTCCGCATTCTCGAATTTCCTGGGATCACGAATTTTTCCCAGCAGTTCCAGCCGCACCCGCATCCCATACAGATCACCCTGGAAATCAAGCAGATGCGCTTCAAGAACAGGCTCTTCATTCTCAAAAAAAGTTTTGCGTGTCCCGAAAAAAAGCAGTCCAGGCCCGAGGGCTTCAGGCTCTTCCGAACTGTCATCCCAGGCCTGCACAGCATAGACGCCTTCCGGGACCAGTGGAGGAAGCACAGGCCGGATATTGGCGGTTGGAAAACCGAGCAGACGGCCCCGCTGGTCACCCTGAACGATCTCACCCGAAATTTCCGGAGGCCTCCCCAGAAGCCGTGCCGCAAGTGAGATATTGCCATCCAGCAGCGCCTTTCGGGTTCGTGTGCTGCTGACCTCATCATCTTCCACGAGATATGGAGGGACCACCTCGACTGTAAACCCAAACCTTCTCCCGAAATCCTGCAGGTGCTGGACACGCCCTTCCGCACGCCTGCCGAAGCAGTAATTGAACCCGACCACCACATGCCGCACACCCAGGTGTCCTGAAAGGAAATCATTGGCAAACGCCTCTGAACGGGTTGATGCCCATTCCTGCGAAAAGGGAGGCGCCAGTATCTCTCGAATTCCGCATTCCTTCAGCAGCCGGATTCTTCGTTCCAGCGGGATCAGAAACAGGGGTGGTTGTGAGTGTGTTGAATTCAACACCACACGCGGATGGTTGCTGAAGGTGAATACTGCCGGAACAAGCTGGAGGCGCTCCGCCGATTGGCATGTCCTCCTCAGAATTTCCTGATGGCCGAGGTGAACCCCATCGAACAGCCCGAGCGCAATCGCAGCAGGAGCCTCGAGCTTCAATCCCTCCCAGGGGGGCGGGGATGGGATGGATTGACTTGATGACAGGTGATCCATTCCCTAATCCAGCTTCTCCGTTCGGACGGACTGGATCTCTTCCATCACATCCCGGTAAAAATGGTCTGCATCAGCCTGGTGAACCAGCACTCCAGTCTCCAGCCTCTCCTTCTGGACCGCCGGGCAGCCGAAACAGGAAGCCCCGAAATGGTTGTAGAGCACCGCGGCAGTCTCTGGAAAGGCATCCAGCAGATCCTTGATGCGCATTGTTTCCAGCTGCTCACGGGTGATTCCTGTTCGGTCCATGGCCTTACTCTGAAGATGCACGACGGTGCCGGAGCTGGTCAATGGCCACTGCGAAAATGATGATGATTCCGATCACAATTTCCTGCACAGGGTTGGGCCATTCCATTTTCAAACAACCGCTTCTCAGCAGGGACATGATGAAGGCACCGATCAGGGATCCGAGCACAGATCCTTCTCCGCCGGCCAGGCTTCCGCCGCCGATCACTGCGGCGGCAATGATATCGAGTTCCTTCCCAACCGCAACAGTCGGATCCCCCAGGGTGAGCTGGCCGAAAATCAGAACCCCCGAAACACCGGTGAGTGCGCCGCACAAGGCATACAAGGACACCTTGAGCAGGGCGACCGGAACCCCGCACAGCCTGGCTGTCGATTCATTCGATCCCAGGGCAAATGTATATCTTCCAAAAACTGTGTAATTCAGAAGGAAACTGACACCCAGGGCCAGCAGGAACATGATCCACACAGCCGGTGGGAATGAGTAAAAAGGCCCTCCCCGGTCAAATTGCATCAGCCCGCTCAGCAGGCTGTCGGGTGGATTGACAGTGCGTTCACCTGCGGCGATTTTGGCGATTCCGCGTGCGATTCCCAGTGTTCCGAGTGTGGCGATGAATGGGACGATCCGCAGAGTGACCACCATCAGGCCATTCATAAAACCAGACAGTGCACCGGTCAGGATCCCCACCGGCACCGCCACCAGCAAAGACTCAGTGGCCTTGTAGGACAATGCTGTTGTGACACTCGACAGCGCAATAATCGATCCGACCGACAGATCGATTCCACCGCCAATGATGATCAGGGTCATCCCCAGAGCGCCGACCCCCACGATGACAGTCTGGACCAGGACCAGCTTGGTATTGTCCATCGAGAAAAACGATGCCGGCACGCCCAGCAGGAAAAAAATCAGGTAGATGATGGCCAGCCCGGCAAACTGGCCCAGGATCAGGGTTGGATTCCACCTGAGCAGTGCCTTCATCCCAAGGCTCCTCCGCTGATTCGGATTTCTGTGCTGTTATCTGCGACCGCGAAACGCATCACCTGCTCCTCTGTCCATTCCGGGACCGGGCGGAGCTCGGACAGGATGCCTTTGCGCATGACCGCCAGGCGGTCACACACACCGAATAACTCAGGAAGGTAGGAACTGACCATGACTACCGCTTTCCCCTGCGCAGCTGCTTCCCCGATCAGTCGGTATAAGTGGGCCTTCGAGGCGACATCGATTCCACGTGTCGGTTCATCGAGCAGGAGCAGGTCGGCATCATGGTGTAAAAGGCGGCCGAAGGCAACTTTCTGCTGGTTGCCCCCCGACAGGGCTCTCACCGGCTGGTCGGGCGAACGGCAGACAATGCCGAGCTTGCGGATCCACTCGCTGCAGGCCCGGTATCTCTTCCAGGGCAGAAAAATGCCCCGTTGGGTATAAGGCTTTAAGCGGGTCAGGCTGAGGTTCTCTCCAATCGAGAGCGAGATCGCCAGCCCTTCGTTCTTGCGGTCTTCCGAAACAAAACCCAGCCCGGCCTGCCAGCGTTTCCTGATCTCTCCACCATCCACCCAGAGTGCGGACAAAGGGGAAGAGTCCGCCAGGTTTTCCTTTGACTTCACCACCTGGACCAGCCCTTTTTTCAAAGGGTCAAGCCCGAATATCGTGCGCAGAAATTCAGAACGCCCCGCTCCGACCAGCCCGCCGATTCCGATAATCTCTCCCCTGCGAACTTCAAGTGAAACACCCCGAGGCAACCGCAGGCCCTCCAGGTTTTCGACCCGCAGGATCGTCTCACCAGGCTGGTGCGGAATCTTCGGGAAAAATTCATCGATATCCCGGCCGATCATGTGGTGGATGATTTCTGGAATAGTCAGTTCATTCAGGTTTCCTTCAGCAACCGAACGCCCATCGCGCAGGATGACAGCACGGTCGCCGATCTCCATCACCTCCTCGAGGAAATGGCTCACATACAGGATCGAAACTCCCTGTTCTTTGAGGTCACGGATGGCTTTGAACAGATTGCGGGTATCGAGTGCGGTGAGCGAACTGGTTGGTTCATCCATGATCAGGATGCGCGCTTCGCCTGCCAGTGCACGCGCAATCTCCACCAGCTGCCTCTCGGCGGGTGTGAGCCGGCGGACCTGTGTATTCAGATCGATATGCGGCTGGCCGATGCGCTCCAGGGCACGAGCCGCGATTTTCTTCTCGTCACTTCTTTTCAGTATCCCAAAGAGGGTGCTGTCGCGTCCGAGCAGGATGTTTTCCAGAACTGTCAGGTGGGGAGCCAGGGACAGCTCCTGGTAAATCATCGCCACCCCCAGTTCCCGTGCACGCATGGGGGAGGATGGCAGGTAGGGTTCGCCATCGATTGTGAGTTCACCCTGATCGGCTGTGTGCGCGCCGGAAAGGATCTTGAGAAGGGTGCTTTTCCCGGCCCCATTCTCCCCTACCAGGGCCAGGGCCTCGCCTGGATAAAGGTCCAGGCTGATGGATTCGAGCGCCTGAGTGGATCCGAAGGATTTCGAAACCCCACGGATGCTCAATCTCGGCAGACCGCCTCGGGTCACTTTTTCGGCCCCGGGGGGTTGATGGAGGTGGCGGTTCTCTTCCAGGGTGTCTCCCAGATGGAGATCTTTCCTTCTTTGGAGATCTCCTCGAGAGTGTAAAAATACTCCTCATCCACCACCACAGTTCGATCCACATACTGGAATGACACCAGCCCCTTCCCACCGGAAAAGGCTTCCATCGGTTTGACAGGCTCTTTGGTGATCCGTATGTCGCTGCCGTTTTCAGAGCGGCGGTAAATATTGAAAGTCAGATCGGGTGCGGCATTCCATCGCAGGACCACCTGCCCGGGGGCAGGGTATTTTGATCCCGGCTTTCCTTCTTTTTTTGAATTCCAGAAACAGCCATTGAATCCGCCTGCGCTGATCATGCAGAGGAGGAGCACCGAAAAAATTTTCAGTCGGGCAGGCATGAAAGCCCGTATCGGGTTATTGGGCACGAGTCAGGAAAACCCCCGGTTCGCTGGTTTTTATCAGGTGTCGATCCTCATCGAGACACTCATTATCATGGATTCAGCCTTCAACATAGCTACAGATATTCATGATTGCGGCTTTTTTCCAACAGTCCAGCATACAATTCTGCAGAAAAGTCGGAAAGGGAACAGGCATCTTCGATTCACAGTTCCTGCCTCCTGCTTCTGGATTCCCAAGGCTATGGGAGAGGCGGAGGATCCATTGAATATCACATCGGGATGTGTCAGATTCGCATTTATGTATCCGGTGAGGATCTCTCCCGCCCGGTGTGACTTGCTTCCCTGGTTTGCATCCTGTGGCGAATGATGTGATGCAATCATGACCAAAGGAGGTGCATGATATGCACTTGAGAAGGTCGCTTCCCCACCCTCTGTCGCTCACTTTCACACTTGTCCTGCTGATAGTGCTTTCCGCCTGCACACCTCAGGCTTCTGAGAATGATGGGCGAAAAAAAATAGGTGCCATTGTATTTCAGGAAGACCAGTATTTTCGCCTGGTCGAGTATGGCATGAGGGATGCAGCCAGGGAGATGAATGTCAACCTGATGGTGAACAACAGCTTTGGTGCGATGGACAAAGAGATCGCGTTGATCGATACCTACATCGCCAGCCGGGTCGATGCGATTGTCGTTGCGCCTCTCAGCGCGCAAAGTTCGATAGCGGCGCTGCGCCGTGCGCATGAGGGCGGCATTCCAGTCATTACCTACGACAGCTACCTCGATGCTGATTTCGATGCCAGCAACATTCGGAGCGACCAGGTTCAATTGGGCCATCTGACTGGCCAGGCAGCAGTCAAGTTTATTGTTGAGAAACTGGGCGGCAAAGCCAAAGTCGGGCTTGTGGAGTATGTTTCTCTGGCTCCGGAACCAGCCAGCCAGCGTGTTAAAGGATTCAAGGATCAGATTACGACACTTCCAGGGGTTGAGATCGTGACAGAACAGGATGCCTGGCTGGCTCCAGAGGCGACTGTGCTTGTGGAAAATATGCTGACTGCCCATCCGGAGATCAATCTCATCTGGGCTGCGAATGAAGGCGGGACTGTTGGTGCAGTCAATGCAGTCACTGGAAAGAACCGGGCCGGTGAAGTCTTCGTTTTCGGAACAGATATGAGTGAACAGATCGGCACATTTCTTCTGGCGGAAAAGCCGGTGCTGCAGGCGGTTACCGGCCAGAAGCCTTTCGATATCGGCAGGCAGTCAGTCCTGGCGGCTGTCAATGTGATCGACAGAAAGCCGGTTGAAAAGAAAGTCGCAATGCCGGGGGTCCTGTTTTCAACCGAAAAACCCCAGGAAGTCCGCGACTACATGTCCTTCCTTGAGAAAGTGGCCCGGTAGGCAGCCATGGCTGCTGAGCCAAACCTTGAAGTGATCGAGGTTCGCAAGACCTATCCGGGAACTGTCGCTCTGAAAGGTGTTTCTCTGTCGTTTGCAAAGGGGGAGGTTCATGCGCTCATCGGTAAAAATGGAGCGGGGAAGAGCACCCTGGTCAAAATAATATCCGGCGCTGTTCAGCCTGATTCCGGAAGCATCCAGTTGCGGGGCAGTCCCATTGAATTGAAATCACCCCGGGATGCCGGCAGAAACGGGATTGCTACAGTATACCAGGAACTCAGCCTGATCCCGGATCTCAGTGTCGCCCATAATATGCTCCTGGCCGATCTTCCTTCACGGCTGCGTGGTTTTATCATCGACTGGAAATGTGTTTATGATCGTGCTGCGGAGCTGCTAAATTCCCTCGATATCAATCTGGATGTCAAACAGGCGGTTCGAAAACTCGGTGTCGCATCCCGGCAGATGGTGGAAATTGCGAAAGCAATGGCGGCTTCACCAAGTGTGCTTCTGCTGGATGAACCGACATCCGCCCTGGCACGCCAGGAAACGGAAACTCTGTTCCGGGTCATAAGAACCCTGTCAGAAAAAGGTGTCTCGATCATTTATATTTCCCACCGGCTTCAGGAACTGCGTCAGATTGCGCAGAAGGTTTCTGTTCTGCGCGATGGGGAGCTGATCGGAACCATTCGGATTGATGACGCCAGCCCAAATGCAGTCGCGGAAATGATGTTCGGAGAAGCCTGCCATGGTGGAATCAGGAATCCTTCAGCCGTGCATGAGAAACCTCACATGGAGGTCCATGGGCTGAGCCGGTCAGGCCGATTCAACGACATCAGTTTTACACTGATGAAGGGGGAGATCCTCGGCATTGCCGGGCTTCTCGGTTCGGGTCGCACCGAGCTGCTGCGCGCCATCAGTGGTGCCGATCCATTCGATTCAGGGCAGATTCGGATCGATGGAATCCAGGTTGATAACATCTCAGTCAGAAAAATGAAGCAATTGGGTGTCGGGTTGCTTCCTGAGAACAGGCAGGAAGAAGGGCTGGTATTGCCGCTGAGCACCTGCGACAATGCGGTTCTGGCAAGCATGAAAAGGCATTCCTGGCATGGTGTTCTGTCACAACAGCGGAAGATGTCGGTGGTGCAGGACAATATTCGTGACCTGCAGATCGCTGCCAACGATCCGGCGGCTCCGGTTTCAAGCCTGAGTGGAGGAAATCAGCAGAAGGTGGTCATTGCAAAATGGCTGAATACAATCCCACAGGTTCTTCTGTGTGATGAGCCGACACGGGGCATTGATATCCTGGCCAGGCAGCAGATATTTCAGCTGCTGTATCAGCTGAGTGCAAAAGGAATCAGCACCATCTTTGTTTCGAGTGAGCTTGAGGAGCTTCTCGAGGTCTGCCATCGTATTCTCATCATGCAGGCCGGAAGAATCACCGCTGAGGTGATGCCTGCAGAAACCACTCCCCAGCAGCTTTTCGAAATGTGCATCGCAGCCTCCTGAGCAAAGCCATGAACTTATCTGGAAAGCAGAATCACATCAGTGCTGGAATCAGGAGATGGCTTGCCTCCTCCATGATGGACCTGATCCTTCTGCTGATATGCCTCGCTCTCGCTTTGAAAGCCCCGAACTTTCTGACACTGGACAACCTCCTCAACATTCTGCGCAGCATATCGATGCTGGGGCTTCTCGCGTTTGGCATGACCATGGTCATTATTGCACGTGAAATCGATCTGAGTGTGGGTTCCGGTGTTGCTTTTGCCTGCTGCCTTGTCGCACGCCTCATGGCGGAGGGAGTTCCTCCGGTTATCAGCATGGCGTTAACCGTGATGATCCTGTTTGGCTGTGGGTTGTTTATCGGCTTCATGCGGGTTTCATTTTCTGTTCCATCTTTCATTACAACCCTGGCGCTTTTTACCGGCTACAAGGGGCTGGCTTTGATGCTGACAGGCGGATTCCCGGTCGCAATCAATGTCAGCTGGTATTATTACCTCGGAAGCGGGTACCTTCTGGGGATACCGGTTCCTGCCATCATCTTCACACTGGCCTTTGCTGTCATCTACTTCATCATGAAATACACCACCTTCGGGGGAGCCATTTATGCCATTGGCGGGAATGATGAGGCAGCCCGGCTGTCAGGGATCAATGTGCCGTTTATCCGTTACATGGTATTCGGAATCATGGGCGCATTGACTGCTGTCAGCGGCATTCTGCTGTCTTCGCGCATCATGTCCGGGACTCCAACAGTGGCCCAGCAGTGGGAGCTGGATGCCATTGCTGCGGTTATCATTGGAGGGACCAGTTTCAGCGGGGGTGTCGGAACAGTCCGGGGGACACTGGTGGGCATCATCTTCATCGGTGTGATTGTGAATGGCATGACACTGCTGAATGTCGGCATTTATTTTCAGTACATTGTGCGCGGCGGTTTGATCCTTGCCGCGGTAATGGTCAATCGAATACAGGAGCTGCGAACACGATGAATACAGGATTATCTGTATCCATGGCCGTTGTCTGTGCTGCTTTATTATGGGCTGGAGCGCCAGCTCAGATTCATGCGGAGGAGACCGATTCTATGGACCCTTGGAATGAAGAACCGATTATCGGCATGTATGTCCATCAACACTGGTCATATAACCACCCCTATGCTGCAAGAACCTGGACACTGGAAGACTGGCAGGGCTACCTCGGAGGTCTTCGACAGATCGGATACAACACAGTGCTGATCTGGCCGGTTTTGGAGACAATGCCGAACCCATTGACCCCAGGCGACCAGGAATGCCTCGATAAAATCTCGAGAGTGATCGAATATGCACACAAAGAACTTAACATGCGGGTTTTTATTGCCCTGTGTCCGAATGTAGTTGCCAGGGATGAAGAAGCGTCAAAATACTCCTTCGTGGAGCGGCCCTTTTTTTACTGCGACAGGCGCATCGATCCTGCCGATGCCGCCGCACTGGGTCAGATGATCTCCTGGAGGAAACAGCTCTTCACTCCCCTTAAAGATGCGGATGGAGTTCTCATTATCGATAGCGATCCAGGGGGTTACCCCGGATCCAACAACATCGAGTTTGCTTACCTGCTGGATGCCCACCGAACCATGTTCAATCAACTGAATCCGAAAATTCAGTTGTATTACTGGATCCATGTCGGTTGGGAAGCCTACTGCCGATTCTATGCAACTGCGGAATTTGCGATGGGCGAGATCCCGGAAATCCATGAAGCCTTGCAATATATTGCCAAAATCAATCCAGAACCCTGGGGGATTGCCAGCGGGAGAGGCCCGCATATTGCCGATTCTCTTGGCATGAGCAGCCGTGTCTTTTCCTACCAGTATGGCGCGATTGAAGGGGAACCTTCTTTTCCGATGACCAACTTCAACACACAGTTCGCTTACAAGGCAGGCCGGGAAAAAGGGGCGCGTGGAACGATGGGGAACTCCCAGACTCACTGCCTGCAGCTGCCCAATGCATTCCTTTTCGCGAGGGGAGCCTTGGATCAGCCGGTGCCGCGCCATGAGGATTATGTGGAGTTTGCGAACCGGCTGCTGCCTGGCCATGGGGAAACAATCGTGGCTGCCTGGGAGGCTCTTGATTCAGTCGATATTCAAGCGATTGAAGCGTCCATTCCTGCGATCGAACAGCTGATGAATCAGGATTTAGAAACTGGGGATCTCAAAGGGCTGCTGTTCCATGATCCGCAAAGATTTGTCAAAGACCTGCTGCTGATGCAGAAAACTCACCTGGCGCTGGAAGTGTTCAGAACGGCTGCCATGGACAAACCCCGTACTAAAGATGCTGGAAGGAAGATGCTCGCATTTGTCGAAGCGATCAGCCAGTGGCAGAAGCAGCACAACTACAGAAACATGCTGGTATGGCCCCGCATGGAAGAAGCGCTGCTCCAGGTGGATCCCGGGTATTTTGAAAAGCTGTTTGCAGAACGCTCCTACAAGGGTGAGGGTGCGACACCCTTCGAGCAGGTCCAGAATGCCTATAAGAATGTCGAAAGCTATACACCGCGCATGATCGATGCAATGAGGCAGTGTGCGGAGAATCTGATAAATCAGTCGAATGAATAAAAAGATTCCATGCAGGAGTACTTTTCAGGCTGCAGCGCCGGAGGATTCTGGATGAACCGTAAGGAATTCAATATGACCATTGGACTGGGAGCAGCCGCTCTGCTGTTAAACCCGCATTCTTCTGCAGAGGCGCCGGAGGCATCTGATAAGAATCCGGAAGTGTTTTCTCTTCGCGGGGTCTATTTCCATGACGGCTTTGAGGTCGACCCCATCCATCATGCCCCGCTCCACTGGGGGCGCGATGAGTGGATGCGGGAAATACGCTGGTTGAAGGCTTGCGGAATCAATGCCATCGAATTCGCCACAATGCTTGAATTCAACCGTATCCCGAAAACAGATATGGAAAAGAAAAAAATATCTGACCGCCTGGAGGTTATGGAGCTTGCGCACAGCCTCGGGATGAAATTCGGCTACATCCTGTCAAACACAGTGGTCAGCACTGTCCCCGATAATGAAGAGCCTGGCAATCAGATGAAGAATCGGGCTGTCCAGCTCTGTCCCCAAAAGAAGGAGAACTTCGAACAGACTGTTGCTCTCCAGGAATGGTATATGAACACCTACCGCAAAGCGGATTTTTATGAAGAGTTTGCAGCCGACTGGGGAGGCTGTCATTGCGGCCAGTGCACTGTTGATGACTACATGAAGTATGTCGACACCTTTGCGCGTGATGCGCAGGCAATGAATCCGGAAGCCCGCCTCTACGCCAACACCTGGTGCATTGCTTACTGGGGGCCGTCCCCGGAAGAACAGGGATGGAAAAAGGTCTTTGAAAACGAAATTGCCGGATCGAGGAAAGTCATCGAACTGCTCCCGGCCATGCCTCCAAATACTCATCTGACACTTCCCTGCCACCATCTTTACCGTCCTCTGGTTTACCAGCAGTGCGGAGGCAAATCGAAGACACCTGTTTTTCCCACACATGAAGATATCCAGTCGGTCACACAATCCGGCCGGGATGTGATGGCCTGGCCTCATTTCATCATGGATGACGACACCGGCCGTTCAATGCAGTGGGGCATTGTCCATAGCGAAGTCCGTTATATCCGGGAGCTGCTGCAACGGCTCCAGTTGACTGGCATCCGGCAGATCATGGGAAACCTCTACCTTCCCTGGCTGCAGATCCTGAACACCTATGCCTATGGCCGGCTGCTGCAAGAACCATCATTGCCCGCGGAACAGATCATCCATGAATTTGCCGGCCTGATTGCATCTCCGGGTGATGTCAATCAACTCACGGAAGTCCTGTTCTGGATGGAGAATCACAGCTACTGGCAGGAACAGATGCCCGAAGATGCGCGCCTGCCGTCAATACCCTGTTCGATGGACAAGGCAGCTGCGGCAAGTGCTGTTGAAAAGCTGAAGCCCAACAGTTCGCCAGCGCTTCCGCTGCCATATTCCCCCGCGGAATGGCTGCAGGACCTCAGCCGTTCAATCGGCCGGATGACTTGGGTGGTGTAGCAGCATCCAGATCGGCGACTGGCAGCAGTTTGCCGGCTTCAGGACCGGCCAGAGCTTATTTATTCTCAGGAGTCTCGAAGAACTCCAGAGGCAGCCTGGTAAACGAAATATACTTGTAGTCGCCTCTTTCCCAGAGAACCCCTGCAGACCCATCCTTCAGAAGGGTTAAATCTGAATAAGCGGCAGGCTCATCGGCAATCAGAAATTCATCCGGGAAAGTCATGCCTTCATCGTAACTGATTCGTGCGACAAGTGTATGGCGATCAGGCCCCCGTGGCCCAGTCCAGAGAATGCGGTCTTTGTCGCTGCCTTTTGACTTCAACGTGAGCCGTTCAATGGCGCAGCAGACAGGTGTCACTGGCAGGCCTTCACGCCTTTCCGGCCAGGTCTGCCCGCCATCGAGACTCTGCGACATCCAGCGATGGGGGCCTTTGCTCTGGCGGAAATCCATTAACAGCTGCCCATTCGCAAGCTCAACCAGCTGGTTTTCATCTCCCCCCTGGCTGCCCGGAACCACCTGGCCTCTTTTCCATGTGTTTCCATGGTCATCACTGAAAATTGCAAAATTACCCCAGGGGCTGGTCTTCCAGGCCGCTGCTGCAAGCCTTCCCTTCGAATCCTGAATCATCCCTCCTGGTCCAACAACAGTGATCGTCCACCGGGGATCCTTCATATCACGGGTATATGCAGTCAGGTCAAGTGGCTGGGACCAGGTAAGCCCCTGATCGTCACTGCTGCGCGCCAGCACTTGAGCGTCATCAGTACCCGGACGTGAACTGTGGGTGTCTCTGCCGGGCTTTGTGCGGATATACAGCACCCAAATCTTTCCTGTAGTCCGGTCGACACAGGTCGCAGGATTTGCGGCAGACCAGTTGACACCTGGATCTTCTATAACAGCCATCGGGGACCATGTCTTCCCCTGGTCAGTGCTGCGCTTCAGCACCAGATCGATGTCGTTGCCTTCAGTGCCCGGATCGCCGCAGTGGTTTTTACGCGCTTCTGCGAAGGCGAGCAGGGTTCCATCCGGTGTGCATTCAATCCCTGGAATTCGGTAGCAGTGATAGCCATCCTGGCCGCTAACATACACATCAGTCGTTTGGATGTCCGCCTGGGCTGAACACGGCAGGCATGTCGGCAGCAACGAGATGAACAAGGCCGGCAGAACTTTCCGGAAAAAGAACATGGGATCCCTCCTGGGAATGATATCGTCAAATTATCAACAGGGTTCAGAAAAAATCCACCCGTAATGGCCGATTGGGGAAATCGGTTAATTTCTATCGCAGCCTGCAAACCGGCCGGTCCATCTCGCGGGAATTCAAGTTCGATCCATCATCTCAGGTACGAAATCGAATGAAACCATCTCGGATACCCTGTCAGTCTGCTAGGATTGAAACCACGGATGTGAACAGGGACAGCCACAAAGGGGAGAATGATGGTGAAGAGAAGAAGAGTTGAGACTGTTCCGCTGGCCGCTGTCGAGGCAATGCCTGACAAGGCCTGGGCGCACCTGGAACCAATCCTTTCCGCGACCTCTCCGAAGGCGCCAAGACTGGATGTCCTCGAATGGATGAGAGAAAAGCGATGGTGGTCGGCTGGATCGAATCCGGCGAACATGAAAAGATGTGTTCCCTGGCCCAGTTCCACAAGCCGCCTGATCGACCCGGGAACCTCCAAGCCCGGAAATCAAACCCACAGGAATCCCCCACGCGCCGGATCAGCGATTTCGCAACCGCCCCCGCAAAATTTCATCTATAATTTGTGGGGAGATACTGTAAACTTGGCATTCTGCATGGAGTTGCCTGGCTTAACCGGGACAATCCAGATGACCCGGCAGGTGATTAATGGCTTGGCAGGATTTTATCTGTTCGTAAGCCGGGAGCCACCAGAAATCAAGGGAAAGGGAACATCTGGAAACCTGGACACTGCGCTGCGAATGATTCCGACCCCCTTTAAACCTGAACCTGAAGCAGAGGACGCGGTGATACCTGACTGAATCGGAGGTCATTCGATGCCAAAAAAACTTCCTCTTTTACCCATCTCTCTTCTCGGCATTTTTCTCTTGCTGTCCCCTGCTGAAGTTAAGTGTGAAGTCGCAGGAGATCGAGTTGTCGAAGAGATAAAAGCCACACTCGCCCAGTATGTTGAGGCTTTCAACAATGCCAATGCAGAAGCTTTGGCTCAGTTCTGGGTCGAGGGTGCGACCTATACTGACTCAAATGGGGATTTATTTGTTGGGCGGGACGAGATACTGGAATCATTCCGAAATATCTTTAGAGAAAATCCTGGAATTAAAATGGAGCTTGCCGGCACACGAATTGAACCCGCAAGCCCAGGATGGGCCAAGGAATCAGGGAGAAATATTCTCACCTATGCCGATGGGTCTTTGATGGATGCTTCCTATACTGCGATTCTGACAAATTCAGGGAACCGGTGGTTAATACACGAGGTGGTTGACCAGGGACCTGCAGAGCCATTGCCGCATTCCGAGAACCTGAAAGTGCTTGAATGGCTGATCGGAGAATGGAAAGACGAAGGAGATGGAATGGTGGTTGAGACCACCTATGAGTGGTCACGAAAACAGAATTCCATCCAAGGAGAATTTTCAATAACAACAGATGGCATCCTTGAGAAGGATGGGATTGCGATCATTGGATGGGATCCCGTTGAGCAAACCATCAGGTCGTGGCTTTTTGATTCGGATGGTGGGACTGCGGAGGCAGTCTGGTACGAAAGGGATCATCGGTGGTTTTCCAAGGGATTGCATGTCCTTCCAGATGGGCGCACAGGTTCCTCGACAAAAGTTCTGGAAAGGGTGGACAACAATTCGATTCGATTGAGGGTAATCAACCGTGAGGTTGATGGGGAAATGCTGCCAAACCTCGGCCCGGTTACTTTGAACCGGGTTGAGGGCGGCATCGATCCTGAATGAGAGGTGGTGATACCAACGTGACCAACCTTCGAAAAAGCTTATCGATATTAATCGCAATATTCACAATGGTTCTTCTCTGTCTGCCTCCCGACCTGGCAGAGGCACGAGGAGGAGGAAGAGGGGGTGGAGGCGGTAGAGGTGGCGGTGGAGGAGGAAGAGGAGGAGGTGGTGGGCGCAGCAGCATGGGGGGAGGACGCTCATCTGCAGGCAGGAGTCATGTCTCAAGCCGGCCTTCATCAAGCCGCCAGAGATCTTCTTTTGATTATGCCAGGACCTCACCGAGGCCTCTCCCCAGCCGGCCTCAACCCTCTCGCCCAGCTGGATATCCATCGAACATTCGACGACCACCAAGTGGATCCCGCCAGATGCCCAGCCAGCTTCCTGCCTCAGCACGGGTTCCTTCCAGCCGTCCATCAAGGGTGGACCATTCGCCCAATGACTACATCCAGCGGAGCAGGGACCTGCCAGCCCGTCCGAGTGTGCCTGGCACCCGCCCGACCCGTTCAGATCTCGACCGAATTATGCAGAACCGACCCGAGGCACGCCCCGGAACTCCAAGCCAGCTCCCCTCTAATCGTCCATCGCCTTCCCGAGACGGAGAAAGAATTTCAACTTTGCCCAGTGGCCCCGGAATCTCGAATCGGCCTGTAAGGCCAGGGCAGGGCTTGCGCCCGGGCGAGCCAGGGAGTGGAATACTGACAGGTGAGCGCCCCCCGCGCCCAGCACAGCTTCCTTCCGGATGGGAGAGCCGGTGGGATAACTGGCAGGATCGTGCCGACCAGATCCGCAATGACTGGCACAACGATTACTATCATCATCACTATGATGACTGGTATGGTGATTACTGGTGGGACGACCACTACCATCCATATTGGCCCTATTATGACGATTGTCACGATTGCGACTGGTGGTCCTGCCCTGCGACATGGGTGACACTGGGTTCTTTTATGGGTTCCCTCCTCCCCTCGACTCCGGTCTATTACACCTACGGGCCAGGGGGATCTGTCTTCGTTGCGGGTGATCAGGTTGTCCTGAATGATGACCAGCAAGTTACCGCTGATGCCTATAATCAGGAACTTGCCAGTCAGGTTGAATCTATTCCCAGAGATGCGTCAGCTGAGATGGAGTGGCTGCCATTGGGAGTCTTTACAATCGTGGACGAGGATGTGCCCGAGTCAACAATGTTCCTCCAGCTCGCGGTCAGCAAAACCGGAGTGATAGCCGGGATGTTCCAGAATACAACCACTGGCACAGTTGTTCCCCTCGAGGGGAATGTGGACGCCAAATCGTCACGTGTTGCCGTGAAACCAGCAGGGAAGGAATCCCCGCTGTTTGAGACTGGCTTGTACAATCTGATCCAGGATCAGACACAAGTCCTGGTGCATTTCGAAGACGGGAAAGTGCAGCAAGGCCTGCTTGTCCGCGTCGATAAGCCGGTTGCACCTCAAGCGGATGCTGCACAGAGCGCTGCGCCATCAGAGGAAGGTGCCCAGCCCAAACAGGATCGCTGAGTTGAGCCGGTGGGACTGGAATATGCTGGGCACACCCCCACAACAGTTGCGGAGAGGCATTACTTTGGAGACAAGAAAGGGAGAATGGTGGAGGTCTTCCGTGAGCATGTTTCATCCAAGGTCGATGGAGTCATCGACAGGATCAAGGGTGGAAAATGGCACAACCGATTATCCTGGTGCCATTTTTTCAGAGATCTTTAAAGCGCTAAATTATTGAAAATATCAGGCATGCAGTCGCAGGCAAGTCTGGTAGCGGCGAGTGGACTCGAACCACTGACCTAGGGCTTATGAAACCCCCGCTCTAACCGTCTGAGCTACGCCGCCAAACAGCCTGCCACTATACCCGCTCTTCTCCCGAAACTCAATCCAGTCCGCACCTCAACCCATTTCCGCTGTTTCAGGGGCCCCACTTGTTGATATCCCCCCGGCTGACTGTGCCATTGGTGGGCGAATAGGGAAGAATCAGGGTCGGATAAATCGGCTCGATGATATTGAACTGCCGATCCGGCCCGATGCTGCGGATTGACCACTGATATTTCAGCTTGATATCGAAATAGGCTCTCCAGAATTCCCC
>JAANMY010002348.1_pt1 | contig 18189 bp, 13 predicted proteins | sample 7279691 | NCBI WGS metagenome assembly JAANMY01 (sample SAMN14094543, study PRJNA606508) | bioreactor metagenome | isolation source: A lab-scale SPAN reactor treating ammonium-rich wastewater day 388 | place: Ireland: Galway | collected 2018-02-07
ATCTTTGAGATATGACACAACCATTTCTCCCATCGGTGCATAATAGCGTGTGTTGTGAATTGCTTTCATTTTTGAGTATCTTTGAGATATGACACAACAAATACGTTTAGATGTTGGCTTACCTGTAGGTTGTGAATTGCTTTCATTTTTGAGTATCTTTGAGATATGACACAACATTCCCCGCTTTGGAATTAGCCAGAAGAGAGTTGTGAATTGCTTTCATTTTTGAGTATCTTTGAGATATGACACAACGGTGTAATTTTCATTGATGCACACTATCCAGTTGTGAATTGCTTTCATTTTTGAGTATCTTTGAGATATGACACAACTCCAATGCCTATTTTTCCGCCATTATCTTCGTTGTGAATTGCTTTCATTTTTGAGTATCTTTGAGATATGACACAACTGATTATATTTTTGATAATGATAGCAGAATGTTGTGAATTGCTTTCATTTTTGAGTATCTTTGAGATATGACACAACAATATGTAGCACTACATAAGCAAAGCGACAGTTGTGAATTGCTTTCATTTTTGAGTATCTTTGAGATATGACACAACAAGCAAATAGGCGATTTGTATGGAGTATCTGTTGTGAATTGCTTTCATTTTTGAGTATCTTTGAGATATGACACAACAATAGATATCAAAGCATTATCACCGGAACAGTTGTGAATTGCTTTCATTTTTGAGTATCTTTGAGATATGACACAACTCACGAGCTGCAAACTTTGCAAGCCTTCCTGTTGTGAATTGCTTTCATTTTTGAGTATCTTTGAGATATGACACAACAAGGGCTGAAGGTACACGGCCTGTCAGCCCGTTGTGAATTGCTTTCATTTTTGAGTATCTTTGAGATATGACACAACATTAACAGATAACACAATGGATGTTGTCGTGTTGTGAATTGCTTTCATTTTTGAGTATCTTTGAGATATGACACAACATGTGGGGTGAAAGCCCCACCACCTGCACCGTTGTGAATTGCTTTCATTTTTGAGTATCTTTGAGATATGACACAACATTAATTTGGAGCAATGTATCGACGAGTTAGTTGTGAATTGCTTTCATTTTTGAGTATCTTTGAGATATGACACAACCGGCAACGGTTTTACGAGTAGAAAAAATCTGTTGTGAATTGCTTTCATTTTTGAGTATCTTTGAGATATGACACAACCTCAAAATTTAACCCTCTGTTTTTCAGAGGGTTTATTTTGTTTTTAGAATTTAAAATTCAGAATAATTCGAGTTGTTGGAACGTTGGTGGTGGTTCTTCTTTATTTCTGGCAAAAAAGATTTCGATGTCTCCAAACTGTTTATCCGTAATGCACATAATGGCAACTTTTCCGGCTTTCGGAAGCATAAATTTTACTCTTTTAATATGAACTTCCGCATTTTCACGACTTGGACAATGTCGTACATACATCGAAAACTGGAATAAGGTAAATCCGTCATCAATCAATGCCTTCCGAAAACGGTTTGCATCTTTCATATTCGCTTTCGTTTCGGTCGGGAGGTCATATAATACTAAAACCCACATAATTCGGTATGCATTAAACCTTTCGGCGTTCATTTTTGGTGACTATTGTTTGTTTGTCGTAACGTTTGCAGCCCGACCTGAGTGGAGCTCTTTTTGCAGATTTTAACGGTGGAAAAAATGCGGTGGGAAATCTGCAAAAAAGCGGGAACCCTTCGACTGCGCTCAGGATAAACTACAGGCGGATAAAGCTGCCATAAAAAAATTATATCAATTCCGGATAGGAAATCAGCCGTTTTTCTCCTGTGTAGCATTTGTAAAGCGATGACGCGGTTGTTTTTACAGCAACCAGCAACGGTCTTGTTTTGTCATCAATACGCACATCTTTGGTCGCAATCTGGAGAATATGTGCTTTAAATTCTTTCGTCAGTTCTTCAGCATCCGGATGAATTTTCAGCCATTGCATCACGAGTAGATCAACAAACGGACGGTAAGGTTCCATTAAATCATCGGCAAGGCAATACGGATTATATTTATTTTTATGAAAAATACCGAGAACAGGCAACAGTCCGGTTTCTACGATGGCTCTTGCGACAACGCTTCTGAGTACGGCATATCCAAAATTGAAAAACTGATTGGGTGAATCTCCAAAACGCTGCCTCAAAAAGTCCAGACTGATGAGGTATTTCCAGTAATGCTGCGCCGCAATCCCTTCCATATTCGTAATGTCGCCGGATTTTACATTTCTCTGATATTCAATCATCGGTTCAAAATAATTTCCTAATCGTCGTAGAACTTCCTTTTGATTTTCAATTTTACATTCTATGGTTTGTTTCCAAAGTTGCTTTTTGAGTGGTTCACTGGCTTCCAGTTGATCTTTTACGCGGTCGGAATGTTCGGTATGCCCGTACAACGGAAGCATTATTCCGTGAGGTAAATGATGGGCATCACAACTGACTACGACGACATTATTTCCCATCATTTTCTGAATCAGATGGTGCGAAATGGTAATCTGATAATGATCCAGCATCAACAATCCCAAATCTTCCACAGGAATACTCCCCTTTTCTGTTTTGGTTTCCGGACAGAGGATTTTCATCTGCTCGTCTTTGAGCTTAAGATAAGCGGGATTGCCGATGTAAATGGAGCGGGTGATCATTTTTTATGCTTTTGAAATGTTACCTAAACGGTCTGAATTAATTTTGAAACAAAACTCTTTGATAGATTTCTCTCCAATTTTTTCATAACAGTCTTGTGAACCAAATTCTACTTTTTTTGCAATGGTATCAGCAATAGTATGTTTCAAAAAATAAATTTGTTTTTTACTGAATTTTTGAACCACATAAATATTCTTGCTTCTTGCCGATATATTTTTCCAATACTCTATAAACAAAGAACTTGACTCATCCAAAATAACTTCTTCGTTATCATCTGGGAGATATACAAAATCTCCTTGTTTTAAGGTAAAAAGTAATCGTGCGTTATTTCTTTCTTCGAAATATTTTCTAAATAAATCTTCTTTACTAAAATTCTTCTTGTCTTCCGAGCCATTGAATTCTGACTTTAAAAGATTAGCTGCATCAAAAAAAGTAATCAAGTCGTAATGACGTTCCGTTTTATTCTCTTTTAATTTTTTGTCAAATACTTCTTTCTCCATAACTGCAAATAGATAATTATCTCCTGTTTTAACATATAGAGAATCATTAAATGATTTTTGTCTGTCTAACTTTTGCAACGAAATATCATCTTCATCATCAGTTTTTTTCTTTTTAGATTTTAATGGATCTTTATAGTAAATTTTTATGGTTGAAATTGGTGGATGTGGTTTTGGATTTCCTTGTTCATCTTTTCCTTCAGCAAGTTTTTTGTTTAAATCTAATATTCCTTCTGCAGAAAATGCCTCTTCTTTTTTATCATAAGATTTTAAATGTTCTTCTATTACTTTCTTTAAAAATGGATTTACAATTTTTTCTATTGTTTTTTCTGTAGCAAACTGCTTTCCTGCAAGTTTACTAATTGGAATCCTATATATTTCCTTTCCATTTGAAAGACCATACAAAGTTCCTTCGTGCAATTGTCCTCTTAACTTTATTTGTCTATTTCCTTGAATATCATATTGCAACAAAAGTTTATCTTTGGGCTTATGTGAAACTATAATTTCTTTAAGTTTTTGCTCTGCTTCTTCAGGGAAACCATTCCACGGCATTTCAATGGCTCTGAATTTCTCTAGCTGATTAAATATTTCTCTTCTTTTTTCTTCTGCTAAATTCAGTACTTCGTCAAGTAATTCTGTTTTAGTTCCATTAAAATCGGGAAAGAATTTTTCTTTGTTTTTATCTAACCATTCTTTCAGAACTTGATTGAGATCATTTAGTCTTTTGATATGCGCTGGCTGCGTACAAGCTATAACAAGGGCATCCATTGCGTGATGTCTGTGATCTATTCTTTTGCTCCAGCCTTTTATAATCAATTTATTATTTTTCTTTCTGATAAATTCGCTTTTGAATTTCTTAATAAAAGTTTCTTCATCTAAAATAGGTTCATTAAATTCAACACCAGCGTTTTCATATTCTTTAATCTTATTTTCAGTTTCTTTCTTATAATTATCATATTCTAATTGAGCAAGTTTGGGTAATACGGTCTCATACCTTTCTTTCAGTAAAACTTTAAATTTATCTGTCAATCCCCAATGATTTCTCAGATAATCTGTAACTCCTCCGGTGGTAGTTTTTACATTTTCGTTCCCAACAATTTTGTGCAATTCTTCACGGATTCGGATGGAAATATATTGAGTATCCTTTATCTGTCTTTGTATAGGATCTTCTGGAATGGAAGTTGCCAAAAGGTTTCTTCGCTTTTTCCCTGAAAAATATTTGTTTGCGTGATCTATAAACTGATCTTTTGTAAAAATTTGGTAATTTATTGAACCTACCTCGAAATATTCCATAGAAGTTCTGTTTCCCTTGTCATTATTTATAGATTTCTCACAAATGACTTTATTAGAAAGGGAATCATCAAAATATCTTGATTGTGGGATGATGTGATCAACATCATATCTTTCACGATTAAATAACTCCGAAAGCGAAATTGGCTGTCCTGTATATGGTGATATATGACCTTGAGATTCCCAAAGTTTTAACTTTTCTATTTCAGATTTAGACGGATCATTATAGTTTTTAAGATATGCTTCCTGCAAGTTTTCTTGAGAGACCCACAATTTATATTTTTCAATATTTGCAATGGAAATCTCCTGTTTAAGCTCAATTAATTTATTTCTTACTTCTGCATTATGCTTTTGACTTTTTAAATTTGCAGAATACATTTTGCCACGTTCAACTGCATTATTTTTAAGTTCCCTCGCCAGTTCTACTCTTATTTCATCTGGTTTAAAACCATATTTTTTCCAAATATCTCTTACAATAATTAATGCTTCATTAATGATTTGTTCCACCAAAGGATTTCTTAATTCTCCTTGTTTTAATCTTAAAATCTGGGGAAATTCTTTAATTAGTTCATCCTTAGAATATTCTTTAGCGGTATGTTTATCATAAACCAATATGATCGCAATAGCATTTACAATTCCTCCATCTGATAAAACATCCTGATTTTTGTCTAAAAATTCCTGAGCTGACTTTTCAAATGGATCTTCAACATTTTCATTCAGAAGTTTAATGATTTTATCTTTTAATGTATCAGAAAAATTTTGATCAAAAAACTTTCCTGCCCTTGCCAATGGTAAAATATTCTCAATTGCTTTTAGGCTAAGATTGGAATAGTTTCTGCTGAACTTTATTTTAGACATCTTAATCGCAATAGCATCCTTATTTTCTAAGTCAGGTGAATATTTTTCGATAAAAGATAATATTTTAGAAGTTCTGTCACTTGTCAAATCATATTCATTTCCCTTACCATTATAAAGGATTTCCCAAAGTTCCACTTGCCTTTTAAAATCATTCAATTGAAATACATTCCACAGTTCCCCAAAAGTTTTTTGCAGAATTGCTTTTGTATCATTTCCTTTTAACTTGTCTTTGACATTCATTCCGTTAAGAAAATCTACATTTTCTCTTAGATTAAATTCCTTTTTGAGTTTATTAAGTATTGGACTAAAAGATATTTCTTTTTTGCTTTGCAGTTCTTCATATAACCACTCTTTTAGAACTGTTGGAATTGGTTTGTCAATATACTTGTATCTGATTTCACCTTTTCGGTTTACACCATTTTCAATTTTTGTATTAATGACTAATTTATTTATCTGCTCCCAAATTTTATATTCCTGAAAAACAGGATGACTTTTAGCTACTACTTTTTCAGTCGGTTCATATCGACAGTTTGAAATTAAATCCGTTTGATCCTTTAGTTCTCTCTGATAAAATACAACCTGATTTCTAATAACATATTTTAGTCCCTTTTCTAATCCTGTTTGCCGTAGTTTTTCCTGACTTTCTTTTTGTCCTGGAAATATAAATTCTAATATTTTTTGTAATCTGCTTATTTCCAAATGTTCAAGAAACGGATAATATTTAGCTTGCTCATTCCAGACTGCTTCAAACTCCGATTCATAGCGTGAACGCAAAATAACATTATTACGGATTTTTGCCCATTTATTTTCTTTCAGAATATCGAATAAAAGTTCTGAGATAAAATATTCACGACCAATTTCTTTTGATTTATCGGCTAATTGTTTCTCTATATTTTCCATTTTTTTTCTCCAACTTGTTTTATTGGGAAGTTTTATGGTAATAGTATCTCCTGACTTTGCAAGACGAATATTAACCTGAAGCTCTAAAGAATCATTTTCTTTTAAGCTGTCCAAAAAAGTTTCAGCCTCAATGATTCCTTCTTCAGTTTCAATCGAAATTTTTCTTTTATTTAGTTTTTTACCTTTAAAAGTAATCTCTTCAGGTACTCCTAACGACAAAACTTTAGAAAAAATCACAAAGCTTTCATTCGCTTTTTCTTTTTCTTCAGATTCATCACTGTTTTCTTCCTTTTCAGGCTCCGAATTTCCACCAGAATAACCTCTTAATTGATTATATTTATGAATAATTTTACCTAACTCTTTCAATTCAATTTTTCCAGTTAGTGCTTTCACACGTAATTCCAGTAAATCAAAAGCCGTTAATTGATGTTGATTTTTAGAAATTGGAAGTATTGAAATTTTGTCTAATTTATTTGGATCTGAAAATTCATTTACCAGCTTAATTTGATCAGGTAGCATTCCAAGTTCTTGCAAAATATAAATCAGTTTATTTCTTCTCTGTTTATATCTTTTATTGAGTTTCCTCGTTCCTCTTGCAATTCTTCTGTTAGCATTTTTAGTTTGAGCCTGTCCTTGTTCAAACTTACTTAATTCTGCTCCCATCGGAATAATCCTGCTTCCCATTCCAAGAATTTCTCCTTGTTTATTTTCAAAATCTTGTTTGATCAAAGCCCACCCAATAGAGTTGGTTCCTAAGTCTAATCCAAGTATATTTTTAGTCATAATTATTGAGTTTTTGAAATTGCATAAAAGTAAAAAGAATATTTTTTATTAAAATACGGAAAACCGTAAACAAGATAAAAAATTATTTTTCTACATTTGTATCCGAAAGCAATTCACAATAAGGATTATTCCGTTGTGAAAACATTTAAGGCGGGGCAACTCGCCTTCTTTTATTGAATACTAAGCAATTCTTAATTAGCACGGTTTTTTGAAGGCTTCAGTATAGCCGGTATCTTTGTTACCCTTTTCGCTTTATTTAAAATAAAATACTCTATTTCTCTATTGAAAGATAAAATGTATTTTTGTGGGGTTAAAAAACACAACAGTTTATGAATTTTAGTATTTCAAGAAAAATCAGTCTCGGTGTTCTTATGGCAACTGCCAATTTCTGTTTTGCCCAGGATAAAGCTGAAGCCGCCCTGAAGAAATTTGAAGAAAATTATCCACAGGAAAAAATACATCTTTTATTTAACAAGGATCTCTTTATATCTGGTGACCAGATTAATTTTAAAAGTTATGTAATGGATGGGTATGAAATTTCAAAAATTTCAACGACCCTTTTCGTTGAACTTTATGACCAACAAAAAAAGCAGATTGATAAAAAAATCATTGCCTTGATAGAAGGAGAAGGAAGTGGTACTTTTAAAATTCCTGCTGATCTTAAAGAGGGTATCTATTACATTAGGGCTTATACAACCTGGATGACAAATTTTAGTGAAGATTATAATTTTCTAAAACCGATACCAATATATAATCCTGCATCTAAGCAAAAGGTGGTAGAGGATACTAATGCAATCATATCTGCTACGGTACATCCTGAAGGTGGTGCCTATTTTGAAGATAAACCGGCTAAATTCTCCGTAAGACTTCACTCTAAGGGAATTCTGCCTAAAAAGTGGTCAGGCACAGTATCAGAAATAAATAATCCTAATGTTGCGCTGGTGCAATTTGAAAATTATGATGAAAATGTAGGGTTATTTAATTTTACAGCAAAAAAAGGAGAAAAATATTTGGTGACTGTAAGTGAGCCCTCCGGAAAGAAATCAATCGCATATCTTCCCGAAGCAACTAAATCTGATTGGAGATTAATTGTTGAAAGTAAAAATGACGAAATAAGATACTCGTTTCAGTCAGCAGAATTAACGGATGATGATACCTATAAAGTTATTGCAACAATCAATAATCAATTGGTTTATAAAGCTAAATTTAATAAAATAGTTGAAAATAAATGGTTTTCTATTCCTACTGAAAAATTGGTTAATGGAATTTTGACACTTACTCTATTTGACTCCAATGATAACCAGATTTCACAGCGATTGTGTTTTGTACAAAACGATATTTTAAAAATCAAAGAAACAAATATCGAATTTGTTCCCAATTTCTCTCAACGTGCTGTAAATACTTTATCATTTAACGAAACAAAAGAAATTAACTACAATATCCTAATAACCGATGCGGAGAGTAAAAATACCGAAGAAGATAGTAGTTTGCTTAGCACACTCTGGCTAACTGGTGATCTGAGATCTACGATTTCAAGACCCGCACAATATTTTCATGGTGAACGTAACCCGGAAGCTTTAGATGCTCTCTTGATTTCAGAAAAATGGGAAAGATTTAACTGGAAAAATATAATACAAGGTATATATCCTGTAATTAAGAATAAGCCAGAGCCATATCTGTCATATAAATTTAAAGTTATATCACAAGGTAGACCAATAGTTAATTCAGATGTAAATCTCATTTTTCGTCAGTCAGATGAAGGAAACCAATTTAGACAAATAAAAACTGATGAGTCAGGGTATTTTTATATGAAAAGTTTGGTCTTCTCAGATAAACTTCAATTTTCCTATCAACTAAATACAAGTAATGAAGATGTCATAAGAAATACACAGATATTTTCTCAACCATTATATTCGTTTATACCTTTAAGAAAAGAACTTCCTGCATCAGGATTTAAGCTGCAAGAAGTGAATGAAAAAAATGATATTTCTGCAGATGTTGCAAAATCTGTTGCTAATCTTAAAACTGAAAAATTGTTTAGTGAAAAATTTACTGAAATTGAAGAAGTTAATATTAAAGGGAAGAAAATGAGCCCGGCAGAAAAACTTAATAATGAATTAAGCAGTCCTATGTTCAACAGTTTTAATCAAACATTATTTGATTTTGTAAGTTCTCCTCAATTTGGAAGTGATATTATAACATGGTTAATTGGCAGAGTTCCCGGATTACGCACGGATGCAGGTGAACTATTTTTAGGACAGAACAGTATTAACAGTACAAACAACAGGATAGAGTCTTATATTGACGAGAACAGAGTACCAACGGCTTCACTTCAAAATATTTCTATTTCGGATATTGCCTTAGTTAAAGTTATTAAAGGGTTTTATGGCGGTGGAAGAGCCGGTGCGGTTGTAGTATATACACGTCGGGGAAGTACGGCTTTTTCGAATAATTACGACACGGAAGGTTTGCATAAAGTGACTTTAAAAGGATATGATAATGAAGAACCTTTTAAAAACGCAATCTTTGAAAATATAAGACCTGAAACTATTGCAGAAGATAATCGTACGACTTTGTACTGGAGTTCTGCTTTAAAGATCCGCTATAATAATGCGCTGAAATTTTACAATAATGATCATACAAAGAAACTAAAGGTTTGGATCATCGGCTTTGATAAGGAAGATATGGTACCTTATTATACTTATAAAGTGATAGAATGATACATCACTCCGATAAATATAAAACCGCCAATCTTTTGAAAGGCGGTTTTTGGCTTATATAAATTAAGAGTAATCCTTATATTATTCCAGTTCGGCAAGATATTTTTCGGCATCCATTGCTGCCATACAGCCGCTTCCTGCTGCCGTAATTGCCTGTCTGTAGATGTGATCCTGTACATCTCCTGCTGCAAATACTCCCGGAAGATTGGTTCTTGTAGAGCCTTTTTCGGTGATGATATATCCGTTTTCATCCAAATCAACCTGACCAACAAATACATCGGTATTCGGTTTGTGACCGATAGCAATAAAAATTCCTTCTACATCAACAGTAGATTTTTCCTGTGTTTGATTATTGATAATCACTGCTTTTTCTACCAGATTATTGGCACCTTCTATTCCTATCAGTTCATGATGGAATTTCACTTCAATATTCGGAGTATTTTCCACTCTGTGAATCATTGCTTTAGAGGCTCTGAAGACATCTTTTCTTACAAGCATGGTCACTTTTCTGCATAATTTCGCAAGATAAGTGGCTTCCTCTGCGGCAGTATCTCCTGCTCCCACTACTACAACATCCTTTCCTTTATAAAAGAAACCGTCACAGGTTGCACAAGCTGAAACTCCTCCTCCTGCATATTTTTTTTCATCATCAAGACCTAGATATTTTGCCGTAGCTCCGGTAGAAATAATAACCGTTTTTGCAAAAATCTCTTTATTTCCTGCATACAACTTGTGAACTCCGCCGATTTCACGGGAGAATTCAGCTTTTGTAATCAGTTCGTAATGTACTTTTGTGTCAAATCTTTCCGCCTGTTTCTGAAGATCCATCATCATTTCAGGACCGGTAATTCCTGCAGGATATCCCGGGAAATTATCTACCTCAGTAGTGGTAGTCAATTGTCCGCCCGGCTCAAGACCTGTGTATAATTCGGGTTTCAGGTCTGCTCTTGCGGCATAAATTGCTGCGGTAAAACCAGAAGGTCCGGATCCTACTATTATACAATCTAAAATATTTTGCTCCATAATCTGTTTATCAATAATTTTAAAAATTTCGGATGCTAAGTTCGTAAATTTTACTTTCTAATTAAATTTATTTTGATGATAGTTGTCAATATCTGATATGCAAATGGTCGATTTTAAAGTTAATGAGTGAATTGTGAATTTTCATTCGAAGAAATGTCAAAATGAAATGAATTAACTATTCACTATTCATTTTCACACTTTCATCTTAATTTTATCCACATTGATGATTTTGTACACTAGCTCTTTAATAAGTTCAGCTTCAGTCATATTAACTGCTCCAAGTCCTTTTCCTTTCATATCAAACTCCCGTAAAATAGAAATAACTCTGGTAGAATGCTTTAGCGGATATAATCTGGCTGCTTCGGCATAATCTTTAATAAAATAAGGATTGATTCCCATTTGAGAAGCTATGACCTGCGGAGGCTGTCCTGCCATAGTATTGTAGATAATTATATTGGAAAAATAGCTGTATAGACTTGCCAGCATCATCACAAACGGATTGTTTTTCGGATTTTTACCCATAAAATGAGCAATTTTAAAGGCTGCATTGGCATTTTTTGTTCCGAAAGCTTTCTGTAATTCAAAAACATTAAATTCTTTGCTGATTCCGATGTGATTTTCTACCACCGTTCCGTCTAAAATATCCCCTTGCTTGAGGATTATTTTAAGCTTATTCAGTTCATTGGCAATTCTGGAAAGATCGTTGCCAAGATATTCTGCAAGAAGATGCGAAATATTGGGAGCGGTTTTAATGCTTAGTTTAATGCATTCGTCTGCAATCCATTTCGGAAGCTGATTTTCTTTTACAGATTCACTCAGAAACAATGTTCCGGATTTTTCAAGAAGCTTGGTAACCTTTTTACGGCTGTCAAGCTTTTTATGTTTATGGGCAAAAACTAAAACAGTAGAAGGAACTGCGTTCTGAATATACGCTTCCAATGCATTGCTTTCATTTTCGGTAAGTTTCAGATCCTGAGCTTCTTTTACGATGATAACCTGCTTATCACCCATCATCGGAAACTGCCTTGCCAGTGAAAGAACTTCCTGATATGTGGTATCTTTTCCGTAAACAACGGTCTGGTTAAAAGCTTTTTCGTCTTCTTCCAGAAAATCATTTTCCAGAGCTTTTACAGCAAGATCAATAAAGTAAGGTTCTTCTCCATGAAAAAAATAAATCGGCAGAACTTCTTTATTTTTAATATTTTTGAGGATTAAATCTAATTCTTTCATCTTTTACTAATGGAACTTCCCAAACTGAATTTTCAGGAAACTTTTGATTTTAAATTCAAGAAAGACAAAGATAAGTTTTTTATCTATGATCTGGTGCGCAAAACTTATCTTTTGCTTACTCCTGAAGAATGGGTACGACAGCATTGGGTTCACTATTATCTTACGGTAAAAGCTTACTCTGCTTCTGCTTTGATTACGGAAAAAAAGATCTTGCTGAATGGCTTAACAAAACGAATAGATCTTCTGATTACCGAAAAAACGGAACCTAAAATTTTGATCGAATGCAAAGCACCTCAGATTAAACTGACTGAAAAAACCTTTGAGCAAACTGCAAGATACAACTCTGTTATCGGAGCTTCAGAAATTGTTCTTACAAACGGATTACAGCATATTCATGCATATTATGAAAACGGCGAGTATCTTTTTATAAAGAATAGATGAAATCTCAAAGAAATGTTTTTTTGAAATTTTGAGTACGATTTTTGCTTGTTCATTCACCGAAATTAAATAGCCCCGATTAGAGCGGCATCCTTTTTTGAGCGAACGAAGCAAAGCGGAGTTCGTTTAAAAAAGATACAGCGGAAAGCGGGAAAAAGCTCCTGAAAATAATGAACCTGAAATACAGTCATCAAAATTTCAGGAGCTGTAATGAAAAGATTGACATCAACAAAATAACAAAATATGATACGCACAATTTTACTATCTGCATTTATGATGACATCAGGAAGTGTTTTGAGTCAGAATCTTAAAAATGTTTCTTATCAGGATGGTTCGCAAAAACTGAACGGAATGATTACTGCAAATGCAGGGAAAAAACTTCCAGGAGTATTGATTCTCCCCGCCTGGAAAGGGATTGACGATGAAGCCAAAACAGCGGCTGCAGATCTGGAAAAACAAGGTTATATTGCTTTCATTGCTGATATTTACGGTGAAGGAAATATTCCGACGGATAATGCATCGGCAGCAAAAAGTTCAGGCTATTACAAGAAGAATTTTAACGATTATCAGAAAAGAATTGCATTAGCTTTGGAACAGCTGAAGAAAAATGGTGCAGTTCCTGAAAAAATTGCAGTAATTGGCTATTGTTTCGGAGGAACAGGCGCTTTGGAGTCTGCAAGAGGACAGCTTCCCGTAGCCGGTGTGATCTCTATTCATGGAAGCATCGGAAAAGATCCGTCTAGAGAAAATAGGGAGATTCTGACAAAAGTTCTGGTTGAAAATCCTGCGGAAGACCAAAGCGTTACCAAAGAAGATTATGATAATCTCGTAAAAGAAATGAAAGACGGAAAAGCAGATTGGCAGATCATTACGTATGCTAATTCAAAACATACTTTTACAGACCCGAAATCTCCTGATTATAATCCTGTAATGGCAAAAAGAGCATGGAATCATACACTTTTATTTCTGAAAGAAATCCTTAAGTAATAAAACAACTATACAATATAACAAAGTAGAAATCTAACAGTGTAACAATAGAAAATAATTGCTGCACTGTTATACTATTTTACATCAATCTACTCCTTCATCTTCCCTGTTTACTTTTTCCATAGAAAATGCAGGAAGGCAGATAGCAATATACTCGCATTCTTCCGGAAAAGGATTGCTGTAACGTATTCTTGCTCCTTTTTCGATCATAATACTTTGTCCTTTTTCTAAAACTACTATTTCGCCGTCGATTTCAAATTGTTTTTTCCCGGAGATGATAAGTGTAAATTCATCGAATTCAGGAGTTTGGTGCGGTTCGCTCCAATTGGGAGGCGCAATCATGTGCGCAATAGAAATATTGGGATTTTCTGTTGAGTTTCCCCAATGTTCCTGAATAAGCTTACCATCGTTGGTGGGAACTACAAAGGGTGATTTCTGGATTTTATATTTTTTCATATATAAATATTTTTAAAAACTAAATATTATGATGACAGATTCAAGGTTCAAAAAATCCCCTCGTTGTAAAGGGGATCTGTATTGTTTATAGTATTATCCTTTAGATTTTGCAGCCTCAGATTCAATTTTTTTAATCTCTTTCAGCTTTTCTGCAATTTTGGTTACCGCATCTGGTTTGGCTGGTCTTAAAGGAATCTCAGCTTGAGCCATATCCCATTTAATAACCAGATTTCCAGAGTTTTCATCAGTAGGATTTAAAGTAATTTCAAACCATTCCTGTTTGTCTGCCAATGTATTTACCGGAACGGTAACATCTACCACATCCTGTTTAGGATCATACGTATAAGCTCCCCATTGCTGGAAGTCTTTGTTTAAGATTACTTTCCATTCTTTTTCAGTTGGGACGATAAATAATCCATACGTTCCTGCCTGAACTGTTTTACCACCAAAATTGACCGACTGTCCGAAAGTGATCTTTGTAGATGAGTTGGCTCCTGCTCTCCAAACCTGACCATAAGGAACGAGCTCACCAAATATTTTTCTTCCCTTTACTCCCGGTCTTCCGTAATCTACGGTAATTTTAGACATCGAAAACTGCTGCTCAACTTTTTGTCGCGGGCTTGCTGCTGGTACAGAATAATCCTGTGCAAAAGCCATGGCAGAAGCTGATATACAAACTGCAAATAATAATTTTTTCACTTTTTAAAATTTGCTTAAAAATACAAAATCAAGTTTATAAATAGCTTTTTGGTTTTGATAAAATTTGTTAAATTTCTAGAATTCTTTTTGCCTGTTTGATGTGTCTCAGATTATGATAAATAACAAAGCGGAAGGTATCTCCCAGTTTCAGCCTTATAAAACTTGAAATGCTGATTCCGGTTTTTATTGTATTTAAATTTACATTTCCAGCATCATTTAAAAGCTCTGTCATCTGTTTTTGCTGGGCAATAAACTCGTTCAGCACTTTTCTATCCAGATTGCTGTGAATGGGATTCATGCTTTTGAAAGTTTTCATTTTATTGAGTTTCTGCTTCGGCAGCATTGATTTAGCAAAATAATTTCCCAATATTCCGGAACTGAAAACCTCTGTAGATCTGGTATCAGAATTCTGAATGCTGTTTCTTATTTCAGGCAGGTAAAATCTTCCGTACAAATTAAGATGTTCCAGACACTCCAAAATACTCCAGCTCTTTACTGAAAGCCTGAAATTGAGTTTCTCATCAGGTTGACTGAGAAGTTTTTCAGCAAAATTCAGATTACCCTGCGTAATACTTTTCAGCTCATCAATCAATTGTCGTGTATTCATTTTCATGTCAATTTTATGGCAAAGATCCGGCTTTGAGAAATGATAAACATTGATCGGAATCAAGATTTTTTGAGCCTTGAAAGAGTTTCAGGTGACATTCTGAGATAATTGGCAATATATTTATCCGGAATTTGCTGAAAAAGCTGCGGACTTCTTTTCAGTACCCTTTCATAGCGTTCTTTTGGAGAGCTGATGAGCAGGTCTTTTTCTCTTTCAATTTGTTGCAGGACAAGATCTTCCAGAATTACAGTCCACAATTTCAGGTTGTCTCCTGAAGATTGAATAAAGTTGTAGAAGTCTTTTTTTCCGGCAATGAGGACTTCGGTTTTTTTGATTGCCTGAATGCAAAAATCAGAAGGATTTCCAGACAGGAATGAGTCTAAAGATACAATGATATTTCCTTCATAGCCAAAACGGATGATACGCTCTTCGTTCTGATCATTTATAAAAATTCTGACACTCCCTTTTTCAATAAAATAAATATTCGTGTCTTTTTCTCCGCTTAACTTCAAAAACTGATTACGCTTCACCGTTTTTTTAGTCTGAAAAATATGAGCGTCAAGAAGTGTTTTAATGATATTCATGGCTGTTGTAAATAAAATTAAACCTCATACATGAATTACGAGGTTTAAATATTGTTATTGATAAAATTATTCCGGCATCGCCTTCCATCTTTGGAGAACAGAGGTATAGAAATACATAAAGATAAATCCTCCGAGAAGTAGAATATAGCTTATTCCAAGTCCTAAATAATCAAATACCGTGACACAGGTTTTAGTCTGAGAAATATCATAGCTGTCATAAATCTCTACACCGCACATTGCTTTTTGATGCATATTGATAATTCCAAAAATCAAAAGAAGAAAGAGCACAAAACCATTCATAGAAATATTAACAAAAATAGAAGAAACCACTTTGCTTAAAGATTCTATTTTAAAAATCGGGATAAGAAGAATGACCAGTGAAACCAGCAGCAAAAAATATAAAACGAAAAACTCTTCTTTAAGCCCTGTAACTGCAGTGTACATTACGATGACCAACGTAATCGCCAAAACAAGTAATCCTGCGCTGATTACACTGAACATAAGGGATTTAAGTCCTGTAATTCTGAAACTGAAAATAAAAGTTGAAAGAAAAAATGCAATCCAGATATAAATATGAACATTTTCTGAAAAGAAGTCTTCATTTTTTACCCTGTCTACATTTTCCAACAGCTCTTTCATATGATCTGTACAGTAATAATAATCGGTGACATTGTTTTTAAAATAATCCTGCGGAGAGACCTGATTATTAATTTCAGGATTAAATTGACGTATTTTCACACTGTCAGTCACAATATTTCCATATTCATCTATAGCATTAGAAACTGAATCAACTACAATATCAGAATCATAGTATTCATCATCTTCATTTATGCGAGGCTGATAGTCTTTAATGAAATACCGCACTTCAAAATCAGGATTTTGGGGAGTATAAATCATTTTTACCCAGCTTTTTGCCTCAAGATTATTTTTAACTCTATATTTTTTAGAAATGACAAGAAAATCTGTCAGTAATTTTTCCAGCTCAGCGGGATTTTTTCTGTCTAGAAGTTCTGCGGTTTTCTGGTTGATTATGGCTTTTTTGTTTTTTAAAGTATGATCAGGAGAGTCTTTGTTGTAATAATAATCGATCTCAATCCCTGAAACTCCATCATCATAAGCTTGAAAGTTATGGTCATACAGTATATTTGAGAAATTGTAATACGTAAGTCCTGTTGTTTTAATATAAGGAGAAACGTCCACTACCTCTTTTTTGAAATAAAAAATCTGAGATTTTTCTTTTGTGTCGGAATATGCAATAGGTGTTTTCAGTGAAGCTTCGGGTTCAGGAATGATAAATTCATTTTTTTTGTTTCTCTTGAATGAAGTTTTGGAATATACAGAGTTAAACTGATAAACCCTGTCATAATACACAAAATATTTTTTGTTTCTGTCAATATCATCAATATCCGTTTCACAATACAAATCGTTGAAAGGTTTGGGAAAAAGACGGTTTTCCAGCGTGTAACTTTCCAGATTTTGTGAAAGAAAAGGATGTACTCTGTTGATGATATCAATATTTTTCGACATTTCCTCGTCAGAATACTTCTGATTAATAAACAATCTGAAGCCAACCATATAGGAAAAGAAAAAAGTTGTACTTGCGAAAATGATGATAAAGTACTGTACAAACTGGACAAAAAGTTTACCCTTTGAGGACGGATAAAAATTTTTGAAAGCGTTGTTTTTAAACATCATGAGAAGCCAGCCTACAATCATCAGAATAGAGATAATAAGATGTATAAAGATAACTCCATCTGTATAATAATCATTTTTCACGCTGTATTTTTGCAGTGAAACAGGATCTATATGTGAAAGATAACCTATCACGAAAAACAGAATATGTACTGCTAAGCTTCCTAAAAGCATCCACACGATTCTGGTATTCCAGATTGTAGGATATTTTTCAAGCAGATATTGATTGAATTGATTTATTTTTTGCATTTTTTTAGATTAAGGAAGATTAACTCACGAAAAATCTTCTGGTAGAAGAAGAAATATTTCGGATATACACAATTTCTGCTCCGGCGTTTCCTAAGGCTTTCATCACCTCCGAAAACTTAGTTTCAGAAGGGAAATATGCTACAAAAATACCTCCGTTGAAGTTCAGTTTTTCAGGATTAAAATCTCTGAAAATTTCCAGCAGTTTTTCACGGGATTCCGGGGTGTCAATTTCGATGATCAGATGGGAATTTTCGGTATTCTGAAGTTCAGAATTATCTTTGTACTGCCCATTTTTCAGGAAAATGACTTTATCTGAAATCTTCTCCACCTCATACAGCTGCTGCGAACTGAGAATCAAAGCAATGGGATTATTTACAGAATTGGCAATTGATTTTAAATCTTCCAGAATGACCTGCTGCGCCAAAACATCCAAATTTGCCAAAGGCTCATCCAGCAAAAGAATCTCGGGCTTTCTCAACAGCGTCCTTGCTAGCTCAAACCGCATTTTATAACCGGAAGAAAGCTCGCTCCATTTCAAATGTT
>JAANMY010002354.1_pt1 | contig 18124 bp, 16 predicted proteins | sample 7279691 | NCBI WGS metagenome assembly JAANMY01 (sample SAMN14094543, study PRJNA606508) | bioreactor metagenome | isolation source: A lab-scale SPAN reactor treating ammonium-rich wastewater day 388 | place: Ireland: Galway | collected 2018-02-07
TCTTGCCCATACTTCTGCTGGTTCCCCTCTTCAGCCTGGCCCTCATTTACCTGCTGGAAACCCGTGTGGCCCTGGTCAATGTCGCCAACGAAATGGCTGTTCAGGCCCAACTGGTGGCCCGGCTGACCCAAAGCAACTGGCAGGCGTGGAAAGACCCCAACCTCTCCCAGCCGCTGATGACCCGGCTGCAAGTGCTTGTGCCCGCCCAGATTTATGTGGTGGACAGCCAGGGCAGACTGCTGGTGGCTTCTGGCGTGGCAGCCACAACGCAGAATGTGCCTCTCCTTTCCCTGAACGAAGACCTCCTGCGCCAGGCATTGGCCGGCCAGGCTGGGCGAGAAACCCACAGCGGTGTCAATCCGGCCACGAACGGGATGGATGTGGTTGTGCCTGTCTACAACGATAGGCAGGAGATTGTGGGGGCGATCCAGCTATCCCAGGGATTGGGGCAGACAGGCAGCCGACTGGCGCTGCTGCGCTGGCTGGTCTGGGCGACAGCCGGTGTGGGGATGCTGCTGGCCGGGCTGCTGGGCTTCCTGCTTTCCCGCTCCCTCAACCGCCCCCTGGAACAGTTGACCGCGGCCGCCCGCTCCATCCGTTTTGACCAGCCGCCGCCTACTGTGCTGGAAAGCGGCCCCAGCGAAGTGCGTCTGCTGGCCCACACCTTCAACGGTATGGCCGAACGGCTCTACGAATTGGAGCAGGGGCGGCGGCGACTGCTACGCAGTATCGTCCACGAACTGGGGCGACCTCTGGGCGCGATCAAAGCGGCGGCCCACGTGCTGGGACAGGGCAACAGCGAAAAGGGCGAAGTCGTCGCGGAGCTGGCCGAGGGGATCGACGAGCAGGTGGATCAGTTGCGCCTGCTGCTGGACGATCTGACACTGCTGGCCCAGAGCGAAATGCAGGAGTTGGCTCTCGATTTGGAAAAGACAGACATCGGCGCGCTGGTGCGGGCCGAGAGCCACCGCAGCGAGGGCAAACTGCGTTCCAAAGCCATCGCACTCTCCTGCCAAGTTGCGTCAGATCTGCCCCGGCTGTGGGTCGATCCCGTGCGCATCAGCCAGATTTTGGGCAATCTGCTCGACAACGCCTACAAATATACGCCAGCCGGGGGGCAGGTAGTTATCTCCACTGCCCAAGAGGGGGCGGGCGATGACGTACCGGTAGTGGTGCGGGTGCGGGACACCGGGCCGGGTATCGACCCGGCGGATCGGGAAAACATTTTCCAGTTTTTCTACCGCTCCCCCAACCAGACCCGCGTCCAGGAAGGGATGGGCATCGGTCTGGCCCTGGCCCGGAGGCTGGCCGAAGCCCACGGCGGCACGCTGACACTGGCCGAAGGGGACAGGAGTGGCGCTGAGTTTGTGCTGCGATTGCCAATCGGAAACGGGAAACGGGAAACGTGAGATCGGACAACGATTCAGCGTTCCTTGCGCAGATTTTCCGCATACGATACACTATTCACGGCCCGTTGGGTTAAAAAACTCGGCGGGCCGCTATCTCCCCTGCGGACAGATTATCTACTTCGATTAGAAATCAAAGATTGACCACTTTAGGAGGAACTCTATGGCAGACTTCACAGACAAAACCGTCATTGTCACCGGCGGGGGCAAAGGCATCGGGCGGGCCATCTGCCTGGCCTTTGCCGCCGCCGGCGCGCACGTTCTCTGTGCGGATGTGGACGATCCAGCCGGGCAGGCAGTGGTGGGCGCAGCCGCACCGGGGCAGGTAGTCTATCAGCACGCAGACGTAGCCACCAGTCCGGCCTGCCAAGGGCTGGTAGATCAGGCCGTCGAGTTGTGGGGCGGTCTGGATATTCTGATCAACAATGTGGGCATTCAACCGATGAAAGACTATCTGCCCGCCCACGAGCTGCCCGAAGAGTCCTGGGATCGGATTATTAATGTCAACCTCAAGAGTGGCTTTTTAATGACAAAATACGCGGCCCCAGTGATGAAGCAGGGCGGCGGCGGTGTAATTATCAACACTGCCAGCGTCCAGGGCTTGCAATCGGCCAAAGGCATTGCGGCCTATGCGGCCAGCAAAGGGGGGATGCTCTCCCTCACCCGCCAGTTGGCCCTGGAATATGCCGCGGACAACATCCGGGTGCTGGCCGTCAACCCGGGCACAATCGAGACCCCCCTGGCCGCCGCGGGATCGGGCAACGATTACGAGGCTCTGCGCCGGGATGGGGCCAAAGCCCACCCCATCGGACGCATCGGCAAGCCGGAGGAGATCGCCTCTGTCGTCCTCTTTCTCGCCAGCGACGGCGCTTCCTTTATGACAGGCGAATTTGTCAATGTGGACGGCGGGCTGATGGCAAAAGGTGCGTGGGCGGAGTAGGCGATATGCCCACCCCCTTCGTACTGGTTGTCACCGGCCGCCCTGGCTCCGGCAAAACGACCCTGGCCCACCGGCTGGCCCAGGCGCTCCACTGCCCGGCCCTCTGCCGGGATGAACTGACGATAACCATAGCCGCCGAATTCCAGCTTGTCTTTACCGGTTTTATCTCGGGGATCATCCGTCGTCAGCCCTCCCGCAAATTCACCGTACAGCAGATGATGCAGCGATGCCTCATCTATCGCTATCCGTTTGATGTATTGTTCGAGCACATTCAACAGATCCGGATTGGATTCCAGTTCACGCAGCGCTTCCTGTTTACTTTGCAGCAACGCGGCATCCGTCACGGGGCGGGCGAGCGAACGGTAGAGTATGGATTGGCCTGTCAGGGTTTGTGCCTGGTTGATCTCATCGAACAGAGCATCGACTTCCACGGCAGCAAAAGTCTTGGCATCCAGTACGCCGTAATTATCCGCAGTCGGTCTGGTATCGCGTATTCCGGAAGGATTCTTGCCGGATGACAAAATGAAACTTTCGCGCCAGACAGAAGCCGCGGTATCTTGTGTTGTATCATTCATGGTTCGGGTTGTAATGACATGCGTTGACTCAGTGTTTCCAACTTTAGCCGATTTTGCCACTTTATGCTGGATTGATGACAATAGAAACCATGATCGGGCTTTTTGGAATCTCTGATCGAGTCCTCCATGAGCCGCATGGCAGGCAAAATCGTGATGGTCACAAGAAGCGCGACGAAAGTCGCAGTTTTCTACGATGCCGAGGAGCACGACACAGCGTGCGGCCATGCGGGATTTAATCAGCGGCTCCTTAATCCAATACAGGTAACAGATCTTTCAGATTGCAGCTTTACCGCGATGCGTAAATTATTTAAAAAATACCTGCCCTCCCATGAAAGCATCCGGCAAAACCGTTTTGTAAATTTTTTCGGCACGCTGCTGTATCATCACAACCTTTGGCATTTACACCGCCGTTCTGTTGCCGGAGGTGTGGCGGCAGGTCTGTTCGCCGGCCTGATTCCGGGCAGCAACCCGGTACAATTCTTTTTCGCCACCCTGTTTTCCGTGATATTCAAAGTCAATCTGCCCATCGCTGCTTTCGTGACGCTCTACTCCAACCCTTTTACTATCGTGCCACTTTATCTGGCGGCCTATACGCTGGGTGGCTGGGTGACGGGCGGTACGAGAAATTCAGGCAGTCTCCCCCCGCTGGAGCTGGGTCTGCTGGATAAAAATCTGTCGGAATGGATTCCTGTTCTGACAGATTATCTGGTTACATTCGGGAAACCGCTGATAACCGGATTGTTTCTGCTCGCTTCTCTGCTGTCCATCACCGGTTATTTCACAGTACGGATTCTCTGGCGTTATTACGTCGTACATGCATGGCACAAACGGGCCAAACGCCACCACCCCGATAAATAATTTTTTGTTTTTTTCACCCTCATGCCCAAATCACGACGGCTACTTCGCATAGCAGGCATTGCACTGGTGATTGCTGCAACAGGCTCTACCACCTGGTATCTGACTCGAAGCGCCCCCCAGGAAGTCGAGCTGGTCACCGTCAGTCGCGGTACCGTCGAAGCCACCGTGGTCAATACCCGCGCCGGTACCATCAAAGCATGCCGACGTGCCAAATTATCGCCGGCAGCCGGCGGCCAGGTCATCCACCTGCAAATCAGGGAAGGCGATCGGGTCAAAGAAGGCCAGATTCTGCTCGAATTGTGGAATGCCGATTTGCAGGCACAGTACGATCTCTCCCGGCAGCAGCTTGCCACTGCTGAAAGCCGGCAGCGTGAAACCTGTATTCTGGCCGGGAATGCACAGCGTGAATCCGTTCGCACTCAGCAGCTGGTAGAAAAAGGATTCGTCAGCTCACAACGCGCCGATGATGCCGATGCCACGGCCAAAGCTCAGCAGGCCGCCTGCACTGCCGCAGCAGCCGAAGTCAAACGGGCTCATGCACAGATTGCCGTCAGCCAGGCCAATCTCGAACGCACCCGGCTCATTGCACCCTTTTCCGGCGTCGTTGCGCAGATTACCGGGGAACTGGGTGAATACGTTACCCCTTCTCCTCCGGGAATTCCCACTCCTCCGGCAGTCGATCTGATCGATGATTCCTGTTTGTATGTGAGTGCCCCGATAGATGAAGTCGATGCCCCTAAAATCCGCATAGGACAAACTGCACGTATTACGCTGGATGCCCTACCCGACCAGGTTTTTGACGGAAAAATACGCCGGATTGCTCCCTATGTGACTGAAATCGAGAAACAGGCACGCACGGTGGATGTGGAAGCAGAATTTGTCAATCCCACTCAGGCTGTTCTGCTGGTAGGCTATAGCGCTGATATCGAAGCCATCATCGATCAGCGTGAAAACGTGCTGCGTATTCCCACCCAGGTCATCCGTCAGGACAACAAAGTATGGGTGCTGGGTCAGGATGACATGCTCGAGGAACGCACCCTGAAAACAGGGTTGGCCAATTGGGCCTATTCCGAAGTGCTCGAAGGACTGTCAGAAGGAGATCAGGTGCTACTGTCCAGCGATAATGGAAAAATCACAGCCGGCACCCGCGTCATTCCCAAACCACCGCAGCCATGATACAGCTCTCCGGCATCACCCGTATTTTCCACATGGGTGATCAGGCCATCCATGCGCTCGATCATATCGACCTGACGATCGAATCTGGCGAATACGTTTCCATCATGGGGCCTTCCGGATCAGGTAAATCAACCTTACTGAATGTCATCGGACTGCTGGACCGGCCTGACAGCGGGCATTATCTGCTCGACGGCAGGAATGTCACTGATCTGTCGGAAACCGAACAGGCACAGGTACGCAGGGAGAAAATCGGTTTCGTTTTTCAATCCTTTCATCTGATCCCCCGGCTGACCGCAGCAGAAAACATCGAGCTCCCCCTGATACTGACCGGCATGCCGCCTGCAGATCGCAAGATACGTATCATGGAAACCCTGCAGGCATTCAATCTGAGTGATCGCGCACATCATCGTCCGGCTGAACTGTCCGGCGGGCAGCGCCAGCGCGTCGCCATTGCACGGGCCACCATTCTGCGTCCCACTGCGCTGCTGGCGGATGAACCGACCGGTAACCTGGATCATCGTATCGGCTCGGAAGTCGCGGCATTACTGGAAGCATTGAATCAGACGGGAACCACTCTCATCGTGGTAACGCATGACCGGGAGCTGGGATCGCGTGCCCGGCGCCGGATTGCCATGCGGGATGGACAGATCGACGTCGACGAACGATGAAATTACGGGATCTCCTGCATTTTTCTCTCAGAACCATCACCAGCTATCCTGCCCGCTCGTTCCTGATCATGCTGGCCATGGCGCTGGGTGTGGCTGCAGTTATCATTCTGACTGCACTGGGTGATGGCGCACGCCAGTATGTCGTCAACGAATTTTCTTCGATCGGCACCAATCTGATCATTGTCCTGCCCGGTCGCGCCGAAACGGCCGGCAGCTTTCCCGGCGCAGTCATGGGGCAGACGCCGAGAGATTTGACATTGGAGGATGCTCACTGGGTGGGAAGACTGCCGCAAGTCAGGCGTTATGCCCCCCTGAATGTCGGAGTAGCCGAACTTTCCGCCATCGGCAAATTGCGTGAGGTTACCCTGATGGGAACCACGGCTGAAATTTTTCCGATTCGCCACATGAAACTCGCACAAGGAAGATTTCTTTCACATTCAGGTGAAAACAGTGCACAAATCGTGCTGGGTGCAAAGATTGCGCAGGAATTCTTCCCGGATGGCAATGCACTGGGGCAGCGTGTCCGCCTGGGTGACCGGCGTTTTCTGGTCACCGGAATCATGGCCATCCAAGGTGAATCCATGGGGTTCAATTCGGATGAACTGGTCATTATCCCGATCCAGCATGCCCAGACACTGCTCAATACCACTTCGCTGTTCCGGCTGCTGATCGAAACCCGTCATCACAACGAGATCGAAAGTGCCAAAGAGGCCATTCATCAAGCCCTCATCCGCCGTCACGACGGTGAAGATGATGTGACCGTGATCGCCCATGATGCCGTGCTGGCTACGTTTGATCGCATCCTGCGCGCACTGACACTGGGGGTTGCCGGAATTGCCGTCATCAGCCTCGCCGTTGCCGGCATTCTGGTCATGAATGTCATGCTGGTTTCAGTCAGTCAGCGCACAGCGGAAATTGGTCTGCTCAAGGCAATCGGTACCCCGGCGTCAGCCATTCGTCATATTTTTCTGGCCGAGGCAGTCTGGTTATCGGTCACGGGTGCATTCGCCGGATTCGTTCTGGGGCAGGCGGGAAGCTGGCTGTTGCGCCTGGCCTACCCGCTGCTGCCCGCCTGGCCACCACTCTGGGCCAATTTTGCCGGGATTGCCGTCGCCGTATTGGCTGGTGTTCTTGCCGGATTATTACCGGCGATCCGTGCAGCAAAGCTGGATCCGGTCATGGCACTCAGTAAACGGTAGATTTTGCGATGAGCTTCCTCGATGCACTGCGATTTGCACTGCGAGCGCTGACCGCTCACCGGATGCGTACGTTTCTGTCCGCATCCGGTATCGCCATCGGGATTGCTGCCGTGATTCTGCTGACTTCGATCGGTTCAGGCATCCAGCATTTCGTTTTATCCGAGTTCACTCAATTCGGAACCAATATTCTGAACATCACTCCTGGCAAAATTCGCACGCGCGGTGCTTCGACCGGCTCGATCGGCAGTGTGCGCCTGCTGACGATCGAAGATTCACTTGCTCTTAAATCATCCCGTCATGCAATTTATACCAATGCAACCGTGACGGGTAACGCCGAAGTACGCGGTGGCGGCCGCAGCCGGCGTGTCACCGTGTATGGTCAGGGGCCGGATTTCGACCGGGCATTCAACATGCATACCGCCATCGGGCAGTTCCTGCCAGCGGATGATCCGCGCAATCCACGCGCGTTTGCCGTGCTCGGTGCAAAAGTACACAAGGAACTGTTTGGTGATGCCAATCCGCTGGGTTCAGTGCTGCAGGTAGGTGGTTCACGTTTCCGCATCATCGGTGTCATGGCATCGAAAGGCCAGGTGCTGGGGTTTGATCTGGATGATACGGTCTATATTCCCACTGCCCGGGCGCTGGAGATTTTCAACCGGGAAGGCGTGATGGAAGTGCAGGTGGTCTATCCACCGACTACACCACTGGATGAAGTCATGGAAGATATCAAACGCATCATGGTCGAACGGCACGGGCGCGAGGATTTCACGATCACACCGCAGCAGCAGATGCTCAGCACGCTGTCTACCGTACTCGATGTGCTGACTTTCGCCGTCGCGGTGCTCGGAGGTATTTCACTACTGGTCGGTGCAGTGGGAATGATTACGCTGATGCATATTACAGTCAATGAACGAATGGCCGAGATCGGTCTGCTCAACGCACTGGGCGCAACTCCTATGCGCATCCGTATCCTGTTTCTGCTGGAATCGACGGCACTCTCGACGCTGGGCGGTATGATCGGGTTGATGACAGGCTCGGGTATTGCGGGGCTGCTGAGCGTGTTATTCAGCGATTTACCTGTCAATATCCCGTGGCGCTATGTTCTGGCAGCGTTGATTCTGTCAGGTGTGATCGGGCTGGGAGCGGGTGTGGTTCCCGCCATGCGTGCAGCCCGACTCAACCCGGTAGATGCTTTACGCGCAGAATAACAACACTGATCCGGCTGTTTCTTCAGTGCGCTTTTACGTAATCCACCAGCTTCTGAAAGGAAAAGAGGTTGTCCTGCTTCTGCAGCGGATTATGACATTGCGCACAAGTCAGATCGTTATCCTTGGCCTTGCCTTCCGGATCATATAACGCAAATCCCCAGTTACCGGAACGATCATCCGCTTTAAAGGCACTGCCCCAGTCATTTCTTTTTTCCATGACGGCAATGGCAGCCAGTTTATCGATGACAAACAACCCATCTTCACCGGACTGGATTTTGCCCTCGGCATCTTTTTTCGGCGTATAGATTTCCATGATTACGATCGAACCGGGAGCAGCTTCCTCACCTTTTTTGTAGCTCTCCGCTGCAATCTCGTTTGCATAGAATTTTGCCAGTTGTGTCTGATTGGCGCGGTCGGCTGTATCGTAGTGTGTAAAAATCTGTTCATATTTTTCCGGAAATTTGACGAATTCCGGATTTCCACCCGCGTACGCATGAAACGACAGTGTCAAACCGACCAGTACAGATAATCCGAAGCTTGATTTCATTTTCTCTCTCCTTTTGAAAATCACCCGGCAAACGAGCTGCCAGTAAACATGGATTGTTTTATTTTTCGAATGAAAAACAGAATCTGCACGGAAAAAAGCGTGCAGATTCCACTAACATTATAGACACTACCGTTCGAATCATGAAACCCGTGATCTGGTATGCAGCAAGATGAGCAAAGAAAGCCTCATCGCCCAAAACGCGATGCTGTCAGTGTCGTATCCGCATGCTCCCAGGCTTTTTTGAAGCGTGCTTCAATGACTGCTGCCTCAGCTTCCTTTTTCTGAGCAATCAGAGCCTGCTGCAATCCAAAGAGCGCCCAACCATTGTCACGATTGCGCTTCAGATCTTCCCAGTAAACTGTCTCTGCTTCATCCGGACGCCCTGCTTTCAGCAGAATGGCACCCAATGCGAGCCGCGGTGGATAGTGCCATTCGGCCGGCTCCGTATACACCAGCGCATCTTCGTAGCGAACAGCCCGTTCAAGATGTGCAACCGCAGATTCATATCTCCCGCGAGCAGCGGCGATCTCGCCCGCCAGCACTTCAGGACCGATCCTCAGAATATCGTATGCCGTATTTCTTGAAAGTAACGGATTATCAAGAGCAGCACGATTCTTTACGATTCTGCGCAACTGTTGCAGCTCTCTTTCGGCCCGTTGCAACTGCTTCGTCGCTACATAGGCCAGTCCGCGTACATAATGCCAGCTTCCCTTGAGAAACGCGTTGAATGCAGGAGGAGCAGGCTCGGCAAGTATTGCCTGCCATTGCCCAAAGCGTGCAAGCGCCCAGTAAGGCACTACACGAAAGATGGCTGTGAACGGCATTTCACGCAACAGTGCATCATCTACTTTGCTGGCGGCCTTCCGTGCGCTTTCAAGTGCCAGTGCACGCTGGCCACTGGCAGTCGCAGCAAACCAGAGGAAATGAATGTTGTGCGGATAATATGCCATCGGATACAACCCCGGGACATGAGGATGTCCTATGTAATGTTCATCCGCTGCAATCGCCAGCTGATTACTCTTCGCGGAATCCGCATAGCGTCCGACCCGCTGAAAAATATGGGAAGACATGTGAACCATATGTCCGGCATCCGGCATCAGCGACAATAGCTTGTCTGCCGCTTTCTCCGCACGCTCGGGTATGTTCGTCGGCTCCATCAGATGGATATACATATGAAGTGCAGCAGGATGCGCAGGATGGCGACGCAACACCTCTTCGGTCACTGCGACGATTTCATCTGTTCCCTCATGAGGACGACCATCCCGCATCCAGTAATCCCAGGGGCGGATATCCATCATCGATTCCACATAAAGCATAGCGATATCTGCATCATCCGGAAAACTGCGATGTACCTCACGCATCGCATCAGCATAGGCTTTATCATTTACTTTACGATTTTCACTCACTCCTGAATAACGTTTTTTCAGTGCCCGGATCAGAGCCTGCTCTCTGGGAGATACAGATGCCATGTGCGATTCTGCCCGTTTAACCAGTTCCAGAGCACGGAGCTCATCGGCGGGATCCATTGGGGCATTTATATTGGGACCCAGTACCAGGGCCTGTCCCCAATAAGCCATCGCGAGAGCGGGATCCAGCCGTGCAGCCTCCTGAAAAGAGTGGCCTGCTTCGCCGTGGTTGAAGCCATAGGCAAGATTAAGTCCCTGATTGATGAGTAGTTGCGCCTGTTCGTTTTGTGTACTGACCGGAAATGTGTGCGTTCCGAGATTATGCAATCTGGAAGCAGATTGATCGCCAGATAACAGAAGACCCGCAGAATCTGACAGCTCGTGAGATTGATTTCCCACGGCAGATACTGCATGTTTCTCGTGATGCCCGCTCACATTTTCGTCAGGCTGGACAGTTGAACAGGAAACACTGACAACCGCCGATAGCAGCCCCACCACAAGAGAATTAAAAGTACGGGATTCCATGTGCATCTCCTTAAAAATATTTATTACAGTCAAGCAGGTATCTTTCTCTTATTGCTCGTATTCCATCTTCCGGCAGCTTTCCGCGTGATGTAGCCGACCACAGACAGAATGCTGCATGATTTCTCTGAAGTATCCTGCAAATCCCGGGTAGTCATTGAGTTGGTTTCAGAGATTTCGCCTTCAATAATGAATTTGGGTATTTATACCTCCTGTTTTATATAAAAATATGACTGGTCGTCTTAAAAGAAGAGAAAAAAGCAAAATTCAAGAGGATCTGAAAAAATTGCCGAGCAGATCCTCACAGCATTGCCTGACGGGCCTGGACGATTTCTCGATTTTCGCTCTCAGCAAGGCCCCTTGCCAGGTATTTATCAATAAATCTGCCATATCTTCCGCTGATTTGTCTGCTCTGACTGTACCTTGCTGTTGAGCTTTGGCTAAACCGGATTGCAGCAGCTCCCGGAAACGGTTGACAGCTACTTTAAGAGATTGCTGACAAAGGGAACTGGTATCAGCTACTTCACCCATTAAATTGCCAAGCAGGCATCCCCCCTTGAAATCGTTCTTCTCTACTTGAGCAATAAGCTCATCAAAATAATGTTGCATCGCGGCCAATGCATCGGTCTCGGATTGCTGTAAATGGGCGGCCAGCCGGAGGACAAAGGGATCGACATAATGCTGGATGACCTTGGCGGCAAAATCTTCCTTGCTATCGAAATAATTATAAAAAGAGCCCTTGGGAATATTGACCGCATCCAGAATCTCCTTGAGCCCGGTACCGTGATAGCCTTGCTGCATAAGCACATCAATCCCTTTATTTAACAGGCTTTCCCGACTTGCTTCCTTTTTTTCTGATTTAAGCATGGAAAAATAATACGACCGGTTGTCTTATTTGTCAATTGATCCAATAATCAAGCTGAGATACTTAAAAGTGTTTTATTTCACACATTATTTGTGTTAAAAGTAACAATATCCTGTGTAATTTTCAGTATCAATTTAAAGCGAGGAACAGGCCATGACAACCATTAGCAGACGAGAGGAAAGTACATCCCGAGATCGTGGTGCACTCGCCAAAATGGTCATGACATTGCTCGATCACTGGCAATTGAGTACGGAAGATCAGGCAGCCCTGTTAGGTATCGCAGCCAGTAACCGGACTGCACTGGCGCGCTATCGTAAGGGAGAAGCCATCGGCACCAGCCGGGATCAGTACGAACGCGTAGGCCACCTATTAGGGATCCATAAGAATCTGCGTTTGTTATTTCCCCAAAATCGAGATTTGGTGTACCGCTGGATGACTACCCGCAACAAGGCATTCGGCAACCTGACCCCGGTCGAGGTAATCAAGGAATGGGGCTTTGCCGGATTGCTGATGGTACGAGGCTACCTGGATCGCGCTCGTGGTATTTGAATCGGAAACTGCATGAGTTCTCTATTCGCTCAACTCACTTTGATCGATGTTCATCAGGATGTCGCCAGAAACATTGTGTCACTGCGTCAGTCACAAGACTTGTTCGATGATCTGACCGACGATCCCGCCGAATGGCTACTGGCACAGAAAATAGAAGCCGAGATCAAACCCCCGCCATATCAGTCGTACCACCCCATCATCGATCGACCGTTCGAAGAAGCTGAGTGGTTCAATGCCATAATCTGGCCATTCAAGTATTGGCAATCCAGCCGGTTTTCAGAGGGAACACACGGGGTATGGTACGGTTCGGAATCGGTTGAAACCACGGTCTACGAGTCGGCCTATCACTGGTATCGTGGCTTGTTGAGCGATGCGGGATATGAACATGAAGCCGTTATCGCTGAGCGGAAAGTTTACTCGGTCGCTTGCAGTGCAGCCTTACTGGATTTCCGAAAGGTCACCGCAGAATACACCGATTTGTTACACCCTTCTGATTACACACTGACCCAGTCAGCGGGAGCACGAATTCATCGAGAAGGACACCCGGGATTATTGATTCAATCTGTTCGCAGATCATCAGGTGAAAATATGGCTATATTCAATCCAGGCGTGTTATCCAATCCGAGGCATAACTGCCAACTAACCTATCGGCTCGAAGGTAATCAGATCAAGGTGGAAAAGCATCCGGGTACGGTATGGATCACCATGGATATAGCGACTTTTGGTTGACATTCTCTTTTCCCCTTCAAATTGAGGCTGTCAATGAGATATATCTGATATCTGCGCAAAATGGATGTTTTACGTTTTACATTTCTTTACAGGAGAAACATCATGACAATCAAAGCCTATGGCGCCCGCGCGGGCGACCTTCCCCTCGAGCCAATGAACATCACCCGGCGCACGCCAAGTGCGCACGATGTGCAGATCGACATCACCCACTGCGGCGTGTGCCATTCGGATCTGCACCAGGTGCGCTCCGAGTGGGCGGGCACGCTTTACCCCTGTGTGCCGGGGCACGAGATCGTCGGCCGCATCACCGCCGTAGGCGCACAAGTATCGGGCTACAAGCCGGGTGATCTGGTCGGTGTCGGCTGCATCGTCGATAGCTGCCAGCACTGTGCCGATTGCAATGACGGGTTGGAAAACTACTGCGACCACATGGTCCTCACCTATAATGGCCCGACATCCGACGCACCCGGTCACACGCTGGGCGGTTACTCTCAACAGATCGTGGTACACGAGCGCTACGTGCTGCGCATCCGCCATTCTGAAGCGCAACTGGCCGCCGTCGCGCCGCTGCTGTGCGCAGGCATCACCACCTGGTCACCGCTGCGCCACTGGAAAGTGGGGCCGGGCCAAAAGGTCGGAGTAGTCGGTATCGGCGGCCTGGGCCACATGGGCATCAAGCTGGCACATGCGATGGGTGCATACGTGGTCGCGTTCACTACATCCGAATCCAAGCGCGAGGCAGCCAGAGCACTGGGCGCGCATGAGACGGTGGTCTCACGTAATCCCGATGAAATGGCCAGGCACGTTGGAAGCCTCGACTTCATCCTCAACACCGTAGCCGCATCACATGACCTCGATGCATTTTTTGAGCTGCTCAAACGCGACGGCACGATGGCGCTGGTGGGTGCCCCTGCCACGCCACACCCTTCGCCCAACGTGTTCAACCTGATCATGAAGCGCCGCAGCCTGGCAGGTTCACTGATCGGTGGTATCTCCGAAACACAGGAGATGCTGGATTTCTGCGCCAAACACAACATCGTCGCCGACGTCGAAATGATCCGCATCGATGAAATCAACGAAGCTTATGAGCGCATGCTCAAGGGTGATGTAAAGTACCGCTTCGTTATCGATTGCGCTTCGCTCACAGCCTAAATGGAGAAACAGCTAAGGAACCTCTGAAAAACGTCAGCGAGGCAGTCAGTTCAAGGCAAAAATCGGTGAGAAAGCGGAGTTTATACATAATAAATGAGCATTTTGATGCCGACTTTTAACGCGAAAATGGCAACGCAGGTAGTTTTTCAGAGGTTCCCTAATAGTAAGAGGAAGGGCACAAAATCGATTTTTATACCTTAAGTACAGAAAAATTTCGGAGTGAATATGCCAACAGTTGATCAGAGTTTCCCAAGTTTTTTTAATGACGCTCCTACCGTAACACTGCAAGATCCACTGGCCCGGTTTCTCGGGGCAGCGCACGACGGGATCATGGAATATCAGTATGCCGATGCGGTGCGACTGGCAGGACACTCCTGCCCCACGGTGGCCGGCACCTGGCTGATGACGGTGCATGGCCTGCGTGCGCTGTACGGTGACGCCTTACCGGTGCGCGGCGAGATCGAGGTTTATATGGCCGATGCGCGTGATGCCGGCACCACGGGTGTCATGGCGACTGTGGCACAACTCGTCACCGGTGCAGCGCCGGAAACAGGTTTTCAAGGCATTGGTGGACGCTTCGGGCGTAACGACTTGCTGCATTTCGATCAGCCGATGCAAGGGTCGATAGGTCTGCGCCGTAAAGACACAGGTGCGGCGGTACAGGTAGAGCTCGATGCATCGGTCGTACCCTGGCCGGACGAAATGCGCGTACTTCTCCCCAAGGCAGTAAGCGGGCAGGCCAGCACGGCGGAACTGCAACGTTTCGGCGAGCTGTGGCAGGAGCGCGTGTGCAAAATGCTGGTCGATCATGCTGACGATGTCAATCTGGTACGAGTGAGCAACTGGGCTGTGGATTGATTGGCTTCACGAGAGCAAGTCACACCACTCATCGCCGTCTTCGCAAATTACGGTCCATCTTCGCGAAGCTCTGCCAGCCATGACGATCCAATGCCTTCATCACTGCCACTGCTGGATTGCTTCATACCTGACGGCATTCGCAAAGATGATAATGACGGCGCCAGTATTCGCGAAATTTGACGTAATGATAACCATTTGCGACAATAAAATCTTCACACCGTACACTTTTTACATAATCTCATTCCGCAATGCCCCGTCACCGTATTTCCGGAATAAACTGGCTCGCTCATTACAATGAGCTGATCCGGTTCTGGACACGCAAAACAGGTTCTCGCGGTGATGTGGAAGATGCGACGCACGACGTCATCACCAAACTGCTGGAAAGCAACGTCTCCACTATTTCCAGCCCGCGCAGTTATCTGCACAGCAGTATCCGTAACCGACTGACCGATAGTTACCGGCAAAATAAAATACTGGATCTGGTACCGATTCATGATTTACCGGAAGACAGTCATCCTCTCCAGCCGAACGATCCGGTAACGCACACCTGTACCATGCAGCTGTTAACTGCACTGAAGGAAGCCCTGCAGGAACTCCCCCTGAAATGCCGTCAGGTCTTCATCTGGCACCGGCTGGAAGGATATTCCCAGGCAGAGATTGCTGAAAAACTGGATATCTCGGTCAATATGGTTGAAAAATACATGATCAGAGCCACCCGCCATCTGCGTGACCGGTTACAGGATCACATCCCGGACTGATTCAGGATTCTGATATTGCCAAACGTCTCACTTTATGAGGGAATACCGGATATCCTTGGTTTCTTCCCTGCTGTTTCAGGTAAATCGGCCCGGTTATGAACCGAAAACATTCAGATATTCCCGCCCATCCACGCGACGCAGCCGCCTACTGGTTCGCCCGCGTCCATTCAGGCAGTTTTACTCAGTCTGATCAGGAAGCTTTTGACAGCTGGCTGCAGGCAGACGATCTGAACAGGAAAGAATATCAGGCCCTCGATAAAATCTGGCAGGTAGCCGGCCAGATATCCGCCCATGAGCTGCGGGCCATGCTGGCCGAAGAACCCGAGCCCCCGCAACAGATTCAGAAACGGCTGAAACGCTGGCGCCTGACGATCAGTGCCGTTGCCGCAACGATCATTATCGTTATCGGGTTTGCCGGCCTGTTCATGCCATACGGCTGGCTGGGTGAACCGTTTTATACCGCTGAATATGTCACTGATCGTGGTGAACGCCGCACGGAAGTACTGCCTGACGGATCGATCCTGGAAATCAATACCCAGACCACTGCCCTCGTCGAATACTTCGAGAATCGCCGGAATGTCCGGCTGGCCGGCGGGGAGGTCATGTTCTCGGTGGAAACCGACGCCAGCCGTCCATTTACCGTGGATGCGGGATCAGGAACAGTGCTGGTAACCGGCACGCGCTTCAACGTGCTGCGTGATCAGGATCAGGTACAGATTGCAGTCGAATCAGGTTCGGTCGAAATCAGTTCAGGCCACTGGTGGAATCGGCGCACTGAACAGCTGACAGATGGCCTGGGCGCGCAGATCGACCCGGACAGCATGACACCCGCCAGCCCGGCTGATATCAGCACCCTCACTGCATGGCGTCAGGGAAAAATAATCTTCAAGGATCAGCCGCTGGCAAGTGTCGTCAAAGAAATGAATCGTTATTTACCACAACCCATCACCATTACTGATCATCGCCTCGATCAGGTACGCATCGCCGGTGTGTTCAATACCGGTGATTCGGCTGCCTTCCTGCAGGCACTGCATAAAAGTATCCCGGTGCAAGTCATCCTGCATGCCGATGGCAGTACCGAACTATCCCTTCCCCGATAATTTCCCTCGCATAGATTTTCTGCCGGAATTAGCGCATCCCCCGCTACCCCGTCTTTACGGGCCACGCAGTGGCGCGGTAATCCAGAAAACATCGTCACAACAGGAATAATGGCAACTTCATATACCACCTGCCCAAATTCCATTCAGGGTTTTATCACATTCATTCGTCTTAGCTGAAGAAGGGACAGATTTCTCTATACCGGTAGAAATCCCTTCCCGAAAAAAATCTCGGCAAAAAAGCCAACCACCTATTTCAATCAGGGGAAACTTCGTGAGATATCCATTCAAACGGGCGCAATCTACCCGTATCGTGACCTCGTTCACAACAATACCATCTGTTGCGGTTATTTTTTTCGCATGTATTTTGGTGCTTGTCACGCCCATGCCTGTTCAGGCCCAAAATACCGTAGCGATCAACATCCCTTCACAACCGCTCAGTGATGCCCTGCTGCAACTGGGCCAGCAAACTTCACTGCAGATTCTGTATACCCCTGATCTGGTCAGGGAGTTGAACACCTCCGGCCTCCAGGGAAATTACACGCCGGAAAACGCCCTGCGCCAGTTACTGAAAGGCACCGGCATCGAATACGAGCGGCAAGGCAACACAGTGACCCTGAAGCGTATCAGTGCAGTCACCCTGCCACCACTGACAGTCAGTACAGCTTCACTGAAACAAGGCACAGCGGAAGAAGGCTATCGGGTCAGTAATATCAGTGGGATTGGTCTTTGGGGAGAACGCAGTTTGCGCGATACACCGTATTCGATGAGTGTCGTCCCTTCTGATCTGATCGAAAACGTCAATGCCCAGAACATGGGGCAAATCTTCAAAATGAATCCCTTGACCCAGGAACCAAACATCCAGAACCACAATAGTGTGCCCTTTGTCACTATACGTGGATTTCAATCAGAAAACCCAGTTTATGATGGGATACCTTCAGCCAGTGGGAGTGTTGCTGCGTCAGTGATCGAAATCGATCGTGTTGAAATTCTCAGCGGAACTTCAGGCTTTCTCTACGGCGGTGGCAGAGTGGGTGGAGCCGTAAATTATGTCACCAAAAATTCTACCAATATCCCACTCAGGAGACTAACATTCGGTAATTACGGTGGAACCCAGTTTTATGGCCATGCCGACATTGGTGGAAAATTTGACGAACGAGGCCGCTTCGGTTATCGAGCCAATCTGCTCTACCAAGGAGGAGATACCGCCATCGGCGAACCGGTAAACCAGAAAGTTGCCAACATTGTGCTGGATGGACAAATTACCGATACCCTTTATGCAGATGTCAAATATACCTATAACGATTACAGCAAAGAAGCGACACAGCCCACATTTAATAATATGAGAGAAAGAACCGCGATCGATACCAGTAAACGCTATTCTCCCAAATGGGCCTCCAATGATGTAGAAAACCACAAGGCTTATACCAGCCTGCGCTGGGATCCCAGTAAGCATTTCACTCTCAGAAGCGCTTTTTTTTATCAGCACTCTAATATGAGAGTCAACCAAATATCTTTAAATCAACAGGCAGATGGGACTTTTACCCAAAGACTCGGAAACACAGCAGATGAAAAGCATGAAAATTATGGAGGTTATATCTACCTGGATAC
>JAANMY010002355.1_pt1 | contig 18118 bp, 18 predicted proteins | sample 7279691 | NCBI WGS metagenome assembly JAANMY01 (sample SAMN14094543, study PRJNA606508) | bioreactor metagenome | isolation source: A lab-scale SPAN reactor treating ammonium-rich wastewater day 388 | place: Ireland: Galway | collected 2018-02-07
TCTGTGCCAAAATGTGCCGTAAAACTAAATAAATTCATCTCAATAATCTGATTTTCAACAAATATACATAAATTATTACTAATTACGGATATTCAAAAATTAATTCATATAAAACTATATCTATAACTTTTAATACTTATTCATGAAGATATTTTGAACAAAAAAAAGACAGAACCGAATTAACGATCCTGTCTTTAGAAAAATAGAAAATATTAAATTTTTTCTGAAATAGCAGATTATTTTACGATCAGTTTTTTGGTTTCAGTCTGTCCGCCGTAAGTAATTTTTACAAGGTAATTTCCTGCTGTAAGGTGAGATAAGTTTAAATCCTGCTTATAAAACCCTTCCCGATTTGTAAGTTCAGATTGATAAACCCTTTTACCCGAAAGATCAAAAACCTCAACACTGCCTTTATTTTCAGCTTTTTCTTTCACATCAAATAAAACAGTCACTTTTTTATCTGCTGTAGTAGGATTAGGATAAATCCCGAATGCTGCTTTTTTACCAATTTCTTTTACTCCTAAAGTGGAAGTAATATTCTTATATTTAAAATACATATTTCCTGTAGAAGTTCCTTCATTGGTAATAAAATACATTCTGTAATAATCTGATCCCTGCTTCACATAATATACTACATCTGCCAAAGGAGCTCCGGACGTTGGCTTCCACGAATGACCTACTGCTGTAATGGTGCTGGAAAAAGCTGATGAAGCCGGCAGATTTACCGTGGATGTCGCCTGTGTTTCTGGCTGTACTCTTGCAACGGTAACATTCGGATTTTGAATGACACCTGCCATTTTATACATCATAGCGCCTCCAGGATACACATAATTAGTGTAATATCTGGTAAACATCAGATCCCAATTGGCTTTAGGCGGTTCCATATTATTTACTTTTTCGCCTGTTGTGAAAGAAAAATAGTTAAAAAATGCATCATCAGATCCGTTGGTCAAAATTTTAGACTGAGTAGGATTCCAGGAGGTTCCGTTCCATTGAGCATATTTGAAGCTGTAACCTGCAGAAAATTCGTTGATAAAAAATTTATAATAATTATCGTTGCCATAATCAAGAACAAAAACTACCTGCCCCTGTACTTTATGAGTGGCAATATTGTAATTACCCCATCCGAAATTAAACGGACCAGAAGGAAGCAATGTTGCAGAATCGAAGGCTCCGTCCTGAATTCTCGTTGTCTGATCTGGATTATAGATCGGATTTCCCCATGTCGCTTTCTGAGAAGGAAGCACAGCATCAAAATCTGAAGGATTAGCTGAAATCTGGTAAACAGTAATATTTTTAGCATCATTTACCTTGATACCTTTATCCATTGCGCTGTTTCTGTAAAAAGCAATATCCCAAGTATCTGCTGCCTGCGAAATACTGGTATTGGAAGAGAAATCAAAAAAAACTCTGTTCTGATAAGAATTTCCCATCGACATATTTACGGTTGTGTATCCATTAGAATCAACCTGAGCAAAATTCATTTGCTGAATTCCTAAACTGATCATTGAGGCTAAAAGTAGCTTTGCTTTCATAATTTTTTATTGTTTAAAATTTATTATTTAGAATTATTCCACAAAAGTAATAATTAATTTTTATTCATTCTAAATAAAATTATATATTTGCTGAAAATTATTGGAGTAATGAACAAGAAGGTTTTATCTGTCGGTCTTTTATCAGCTGTAATTTGGGCTAATGCACAGACTCAAGACTCTTTACAATTATCAAAAATTGACGAGGTGGTAATTACCGGTCAGTACAAACAGCAGTCGATCAATAAGTCAATCTATAAAGTTGAGGTAATTGATGCACAGCAGATTAAAAACATGGCAGCAACTACAGCTTCGGAAGTTTTGAATCAGGACCTGAACATATTAATTGAGCCAAATAGCGGAAACGGCGATTCTAATGTCAGAATTATGGGATTGGGGGGCGCTTACACCAAAATTCTAATTGATAATATTCCTGTTGTAAGTGATCAGGGAATGGGGAATCAGGTAGATTTAAGCAAAATCAATGTTAATAATATTGAAAGAATAGAAATCGTAAAAGGTGCTATGGGCGTTGAATACGGAAATAATGCGGTTGCGGGTGTCATTAATATCATTACCAAAAAAAATTATGCTAAAAAATTAACGGCATTATTGTCATTACAGGAAGAAACAGTCGGAAAAGATTACGACTGGTACAAAAAAGGAAACGGCCGTCATGTGCAGAACCTGAATCTTGGATATAAAATTTCAGAAAACTGGAGTCTAACAGCTGATTTTAACCGCAATGATTTTCAGGGATATAAAGGCAATCTGGAAGGTTACAAATATTTCAATGAAAATAATGATAAAAAAAGAGGTTACGACTGGCTTCCGAAAGATCAGATCACTGCTAATGCTGCCTTACGATATGCAAAAAACAATACGTCTTTATTCTTTAAATCTAATTTTCTGACCGAAACTGTTAATTTCTACAATCCGGTTATAGAAGATCTTCCTTTAGGAAACGGAAACCGTACCTACATCGGAAACGACAGAAACTATTTTACCACACGATGGATCCATCAGTTTAATATTCAGACAAAAATAGGATCAAGAATCAACTATCTCGGAGATTTTTCTTACCAGACACAGGATAGGAAATCGCAGGATGTTACTTATGATATTCCCAACAGAAAAACGCTTACAGAAAATGAAAAAAAATCTTTTTATGAATCTAAAGTTTTTTATTCAAGAGGGATGTTCAGCAACTTTCTGGATAGTGACAAAATTAACTTTCAGCTAGGATACGAATTAGACCGCACCAGCGGTTTTGCAGGATCAGAAACTTTTGAATTTAATAACAACGGAATCAACATCAGCAGATCAATTTTCAATTATGCCAACTTTCTGTCTGCTGAATGGAAAATCAACCATCAATTATCTTTTCGTCCCGGTGTAAGACTTGCGTTGAGTGACAGGTTTGATTCTCAGTATAATTATTCTTTTACGGCAAGGTTCAATCCTACAGAAAAATCAGATTTCAGAGCCGTTTTTGGATCATCTAACAGATTTCCAACTTACGAAGAGCTTTACACTTTCGTTGTTGATAACAACCATGACATCAGAGGAAACGAAAATCTCAATCCCGAAACAGGTTATTCTTTAGGATTGTCTTATGATTTTACCAACTCGCAGAATAATTTATGGAAAATGAATCTCAGTTTTTCTGCAATGTACCTTGATGTAAAAGACAGAATAGAAAGCATAATTGTAAGCAACAGTCCTTTGAAATACACCTTTCTGAATGTAGACAGCTATAAATCTCTGCTTTTTGGAGGAGGTTTCAGCCTGAAAAAAGAAAATATTTCATTCAACGGCGGTGTTTCGGTGCTGGGAATTTCACAAAATCTAAACACCGGAAATATGACTTCTCCTGACGATTACAATTTCAATGCAGAAGCCAATTTTGCAGCAAACTATACCCTTCCGAAACTGAACACCCTTTTTGCATTATACTATAAATACACCGGACTGCAAAAAAGATTCACACAGAAAGCATCCCAGAATCCGGGTGAAAATCCGCAATATGTTTTAGGAGAAATCAGTGCATTCAATATGATGAATTTTACTGTAAGTCAGCCCTTTTTCAACAATCATCTGGAGATCAGTCTGGGTGTAAAGAATATTTTTGACGTTTCCGATGTAAGAAATACCGTACTATCGGGCGGTGCTCACAATTCAGCTGCAGGTTCTCAGAATTTATTCTACGGAAGAAGCTATTTCGCCAGACTCAATTATCAGTTTTAATATTTGAATAAAAATATCAGCACATGAAAAAAATACTTATCGCTTTCATTTTCAGCAGCGCATTTATTACCCAGTCATGCATTAATGACAATGAAGATCCGGTAGCAGTAGCCCCTATTCAGGGGTCTATTGTAAACCCAAATGTTGGTGGAGCTACACAGCCCAATCAGGTTTGGTTTGATTTAAGCAAAGGAAAAGAAGTGTATACAAAACGTACCAATTGGGATATTGCATTGTATACAGGAAATGAATTTAAGGTTATTTTAAATTCTTCTATCATGATGGCTGCTACAAAAATTCCTAATGCAGTTAATATTGACCTGGTTACCCAATCTGATGTTGCCGGACTGATGAATCTGGTTCAGGTAGGAACTTTTACACCCGATAATGAAGCATTTATTGATGATGTGAACGGAAATTTTCCTTCAGGATATACCGCAATAGAATCGGTAAAAGAAAATGATTCTCAAAATGCTGTCTATCTTGTCAATATGGGAAGAGAAATCTACAGCGGAAATGTTGCTGTAGGTTCGGTTGCAACAGGCGGAGACTTAAGAGGCTGGATGAAAATCCAGATAACCAGAAATTCATCAGGTTATAAAATTAAATATGCGAAGATTAACGAAACTTCCCATAGAGAATTAGTTATAGAAAAAAATACTGCTTACAACTATAATTTCGTCAGCCTTACGCAGGGAAAAGAAGTTTATATACAGCCTGAAAAAAAAGACTGGGATCTGTGTTTCACCGTATTTACCAATACCATTACCGGAGCAGGGAGTTATGTTTTCGCAGATTTTGTCCTCAATAATAATGTAGGAGGTGTTGGCGCTTATGAAGTAAAAGTTCCTGCACAGACTTCGGGAACCGAAGCGTATAATAATTTCAAATCTGAAAATATCGACCCTTCAAAGCTGGTGTATAGTGACCACCGCATTATTGGCGGAAACTGGAGAAATCCTGTGGGAACCAACGGTCTTGAAGTCTATGGTGACCGTTTTTACATCATTAAAGATGCAGACGGATATTACTTCAAACTGAAATTTACCCGTCTTACCAATACTTCCGGAGAACGCGGTTTCCCTCAATTTGAATACAAACCTTTATAAAAATAATATAAAATGAAAAAACTTATTCTTACGGTATCTTTTCTTGCAATGGTATATTCATGCAAAAAAGAAGTTCAGAAACCTGTAGAAAACGAAATTTCTGTTTCTTCTGAAACACCGAAATCCAATCAGAAAATTGTTTCTCTAAGCGGTGGAATTACAGAAATTGTAAGCGCTCTTGGTCATGAAAACGAAATTGTAGGCACAGATGTAACAAGTACATATCCTGAAACGCTTAAATCAACAGCAAAAGATTTAGGTCACGTAAGATCAATGACCATTGAGCCTATAATGGCAGTAAATCCCACTTTGATTTTAGCTTCAGATAAAGATATCAATCCCGAACTTTTAGGAAAAATAAAATCTTCAGGAATAAAAACAGAGCTTTTCAGTCAGGAATATTCTGTAAACGGAACCAAAAAACTGATTGAGCAGGTTGCAAAAGCTTTAGGAAATCCTGACTTTCAGAAACTTAATGATAAAATTGATGCAGACTTACAGCAGATTCAGCCGATTGCCAAAAAACCTAAAGTATTATTCATCTACGCAAGAGGAAATATGATGATGGTTTCCGGTAAAAATACACCAATGGCTTCTTTGATTGAAATTGCAGGCGGAGAAAATGCCGTGAACGATTTTGAAGATTTCAAGCCTCTGACTCCTGAAGGTGTAGTAAAAGCCAATCCAGATGTTTTATTCTTCTTTTCATCCGGTCTGCAGGGAGCAGGTGGAAATGAAGGAGTGCTGAAAATGCCGGGAGTTTCGCAGACCAATGCAGGCAAAAACAAAAAAATTATCGCAATGGAAGGAGGCTTGGTATCTTCTTTCGGACCAAGATTAGGAGAAGCAGCTGTTGCATTAAATAAACTTTTAGTTGAAAACACAAAATAAATTATATATTCACATTTTTATAAGTGCCCTTTTGCTGGTTTTACTGGCAATCGGGTCGCTTCATGTCGGAGTTTATGACTTCGGCGGAAATTCACCATTCATCATTCTGAAAGATATAATTCTTGGCAATTCCGAGGTTTCTCTCAGCGATCGTTATGTGATTTGGGAAGTGAGAAGTGCAAGGATCATAATGGCAATTTTGGTGGGAAGCCTGCTTGCTGTTTCAGGAACGAGTCTTCAGGGAATGTTCAAAAATCCTCTGGCAACAGGCGATCTTATCGGGCTAACGTCAGGCGCAACTTTACTGGCTGCCATTGCGATTGTTTTGGGAGGACATTTTAAAGAATACCTTCCTGAAGCCATTCAGTTTTCATTGGTTGGAATTTTCGCTTTTATCGGAGCTTTATTAGCCATGATTCTGGTTTACAGAATATCCACAAGCAGCGGAAAAACAAATGTCGTGATGATGCTGTTGAGTGGAGTTGCCATAACTGCTATCGGGTTTTCCATCACCGGGTTTTTAATTTATATTTCTAAAGATGAGCAGCTCAGAGATCTCACTTTCTGGAATATGGGGAGTCTTGCCGCAGCAACCTGGACGAAAAATCTGATTCTGACTGTTGTTTTAATCATCTCCTACTCCATTTTGCTACCAAAAGGCAAAGCTCTGAATGCCATGATGCTGGGCGAAAAAGATGCAGAACATTTGGGAATCAATGTAGAAAAGCTGAAGAAGCAAATTGTTATCACCACCGCACTCATGATAGGAACCTGCGTTGCTTTTTCCGGTACAATAGGATTTGTGGGATTAATTGTTCCTTATATATTAAGACTATTATTCAAATCCAATTACGTTTTTATTCTTCCGTTGTCTGCGGTGATGGGAAGCATACTTCTTTTATCCGCAGATACCATCAGCAGAAGCATTGTAGCTCCGTCGGAATTGCCTATCGGGATTTTAACTGCACTGATGGGAGGTCCTGTCTTCATTGCCATTTTAGTTAAATTCAAAAAGACACTCTAATGATTAAAGCACATCACATTAATTATAAATTTAAAGATTTTCATATTCTGGATGCAGTAAATGTGTCTGTAGAATATGGCGAGTTCTTAGCTATAGTGGGACCGAATGGTGCAGGAAAATCAAGCTTGTTGAGCATTCTGGCTAATGAAGTAAAAACTGAAAAGGAAAAAATTCTGTTTAAAAACACACCAATTTCAGATTGGAATGTAAGGGAACTTTCTAAACATAAATCTAAATTTTCACAGCACAATGCCGTAGAGATTCCTTTGCCGGTAAAAGATGTAGTGATGATGGGAAGATATCCTTACTTTGATGCACAGCCACATCAGGAAGATTATGAAGCGACAAAACTATTAATGCAGGAAACAGAAATTTCTCACCTTCAGGAAAGAGATTATAATTCTCTTTCAGGAGGCGAAAAGCAGAGAGTACATATTTCCAGGGTTATGGCACAGCTTAAAAACGAGATTAAGCATAAACTGGTTTTTTTGGATGAGCCACTTAATAATCTGGATATTAAATATCAGTATAAAACTTTGGAAATCATTAAAAAATTTACGCAAAAAGCCAATTCAGCCATTGTTGTTCTTCACGATCTGAATCTTGCCGCTCAGTTTGCTGACAAAATTTTACTGATGAAATCCGGAAAAGTAGCAAAATACGGAACTCCCAAAGAAGTTTTCACCTCGGAAAATATTTCCTATGCCTATAATTTTCCATGTACTATATGTCCGCACCCTGTCAATGCAAACCCGATGATTATTTTTGGATAATGGAAGAGAATGAATTAAAAATATTAGCCCTAAACCTTGCCAATCCGCAAGGAGAAAAAGGAATTGAGATTGGCGAAATGATGAATGCAACCAATATCGGAATGACCCTGGAAAGTATTAAAGCTCTCGTTATAGAAGATCATGATTCGATTTTAGAAATTGGTCATGGAAATGCAGGACATCTTCAAAATATTTTAAATAGAGCTAAGAAAGTAAAATATACCGGAATCGACATTTCTGAAACGATGAATAAAGAAGCCAGAAAAATAAATGCTGAATTTTCGGATCAGACTGAATTTATTTTGTACGAAGGAAAAAAGCTGCCGTTCGAGGATAAGGTTTTTGACAAAATATTTACTGTTAATACGGTTTATTTCTGGGAAAATCCTGTTGATTACCTCAATGAAATCTACAGAGTCCTGAAAGATAACGGAATCTTTGTTCTCACTTTCGGGCAAAAAGAGTTTATGAAAAATCTGCCTTTCACGGCTTATCATTTTACGCTCTACAGCAACGAAGATTTAGCAGAACTGGTTTCTAAAAGCCATTTTAAACGGATGAAAATATCTGAAAAACAAGAAGAAATAAAAAGCAAAACCGGAAACGGATTAATCAAAAGAATATACACAGTTTTAACCATAAAAAAATAAAAATGAATACACTAATCAACGACCTAAAAGAAAAATGGGAAGCTCTGCAGACAGAAAATCCACACATAAGAATACGCAATGCAGCTCATCAGCTTGGAGTAAGTGAGGCAGAATTGCTTTTGACCAATGTTAATGAAGGTGTTACTATTTTAAAACCCGATTTCTCCAACATTCTTTCCGAAGTTGAAAAACTGGGGAAAGTAATGGCTCTTACCAGAAATGATGAGTGCGTACACGAACGAAAAGGTATTTACCATAACGGTGACTTCAGCAGTCCGCATGCACAGCTTTTCGTAGGTGAAGATATTGACCTTAGAATTTTTCTTAATCATTGGAAATTTGCTTTTGCAGTTGTAGAAGGAGATAAAAAGAGCTTTCAGTTCTTCGGAAAAGACGGTTTGGCCTTACACAAAATTTATCTTACAAAAGACAGCAATCCGGAAGCATTTGATCATTTGGTTGAGAAATTTGCTGCCGAAGATCAGGATGCAGCACCTGATTTTGAAAATACTGCTCCAAAAGCAGCCGAAAAACAGGATGAAGATATTGATGTGGAAGGATTCAAAAAAGCATGGACTGATCTGAAAGACACCCACGATTTCTTTATGATGACCAGAAAATTCGGAGTAAGCAGAACACAGGCTTTGAGGCTTGCTCCTGAAGGTTTTGCCAAAAAGATTGATCCATCTAAAGTCGTAAATGTATTGGAAGATGCTTCTGAAAAACAGATTCCGATCATGATTTTTGTCGGAAACAGAGGAATTATTCAGATTCATACAGGAAATGTAAAAAAGACATTGTGGCATCAGCAATGGTTTAATGTAATGGATCCTGACTTCAATCTTCATCTTGACGTTACAAAAATTGCAGAAGCGTGGATTGTAAAAAAGCCTACCGAAGACGGCGAAGTGACTGCCATTGAAATATTCAACAAAGACGGCGAATTTATCGTACAGTTTTTCGGAAAAAGAAAACCCGGAATTCCAGAGCTTCAGGAATGGAAAAATCTTGTAGCAGCATTAGAAAAATAAGATTAAATATTGTGCAAAGACCGTTTTGTAAGTAATGCAAAGCGGTCTTTTATTTTGACTGATTATCCGTAATACCATAATTAAAGTAACGGAGATTCAATTTTAATTTATTTTACAAATTTTAAATGATATTTAGCTTTAATTTTTCAGCTTGCCTGTGATTGGTTACTATTAATTACCCGGCAAACTTCAATTAAATTAACATTAAAAGAATTTCAACTAAAAAATCTTCGGATTGAAAAAAAACTTCACGAACTTTACAACCATTAAACAATCAAAATATTCAATGAAAAATATTCTTGTTGCCGTCTTTGTATTAGGATTTTCTCTTCTAAAATCACAAAATTTCAAGCCGTATCAGTTTTACGACAAAAAAGGAAAAGCCGTAAAGACAGAAAAAATGATCAAAGATCTGGCAGATTATGATGTTGTCTTTTTTGGCGAATTTCACAACAATTCTATCATTCACTGGCTTCAGCTTAAAGTTACTGCAGCCTTGTATGAAAAAAAGAACAAAGAAATTACTTTAGGCGCAGAAATGTTTGAAAGAGACAATCAGCCGCAGCTGAATCAGTATTTAGCCGGAAAAATTGACACCAAAAACCTTAAAGATTCTGTTCGTTTGTGGAATAACTACACAACCGATTACCAGCCATTACTTGATTTTGCGAAAGATAAAAACCTGAATTTCATTGCTACCAATGTTCCGAGAAAATATGCTTCACAAACAGCAAAAGAAGGTATTGAATCTCTCAGTAAAATTTCAGAAAAAGAAAAATCTTATATCGCAGAATTGCCTATAGAAGTTACACTGGACACTCCTGGTTATCCGGAAATAAAAAAAATGATGGGCGACCATGCGGAAGGCACCAAAGTGATGAATTTTATTTCTGCACAGGCAATAAAAGATGCTACAATGGCAGAATCTATTTTAAGAAATCTACAGCCGGGAAAAACATTTATTCACTACAACGGAAATTTTCACACCAAAGAATTTGGCGGAATTTACTGGTATCTGAAAAAGAAAAATCCCAATTTGAAAATGGCGGTCATTTCGGTTTTTGAAACTGAAGATTCCGAATTGAAAATTCCTGAAAAAGATTACTTTCCTACAGATTATAATCTGATTATTCCGAGCGATATGACCAAAACATATTAAAAAAATGAAAAAACTTTCTCTATTTTTAGTTCTGTTCATCGGCATTATCAATGCGCAAAAACTTTCAGAACCTGAAATTGCGCTCATCAATCAGGGTAATATTAATTCAGCTTTGCCAATTTATCAGACAACGGATAAACAGCAGCACAATACTTTACTGGCTGTTTCGCAAGATATTGATCCGCTTGATAAAAATACTGCAACTTTAGTTAAGAGAATGAAAAAATCTCTGCTGTCTACAGATGGCGGTGTAGGAATTGCAGCACCGCAAGTCGGAATCAACAGAAAAATTATCTGGGTACAGCGTTTTGATAAACCAAACGAGCCACTCGAATATTTTATAAACCCAGTCATTACCTGGAAGTCTGAACTTCAGAATCTCGGTCCGGAAGGAGATTTGTCTATTCCTGAATTCAGGGATCAGTTTTATAGAAGTAAAGCCATTCAGCTGGAATATGTGGATTTAAAAGGACAAAAATATACCGAAATTGTTGAAGGTTTCACAGCAGTTATTTTTCAGCATGAAATCGACCATCTTTTCGGGATTTTAATCTCTGATAAAAAGAAAAAAGAATCGGGTGATGAGTACTATAAAGTAGATGCTTTTAAGAAAAGTGATGCAGTAGGAAGATAAGTAATATCGTAAAATCACAAAACATATTCTGTGATAAGTTATTATAGACTTTTAAATCATCTTTGCTGATTTAAATATAATTTTTAGCTACAGTCGATTTCGGTATTTCTTAAAAAAACACGACATTTGTACACGCAAAATTCAGAGGTATGCAGTGTTATAAAAAAGTAATGAATATACCCTCTGAAGATTAAATTTTTAAAATTTTACCAATGAAAATATCAGGTAACTGGCTGAAAGACTACATCAAAACAGATTTAAAAACCGAAAAAATCGGAGAATTTCTTACAGATATAGGTCTTGAAGTAGAAGGAATTGAAGCATTTGAAAGTGTAAAAGGAAGTCTGGAAGGTATTGTTGTAGGAAAAGTTCTGACCTGCGAAAAGCATCCGAATGCAGATAAGCTGAATAAGACTACCGTAGATATCGGAAACGGAAAAATCCTGAACATCGTTTGCGGAGCTCCCAATGTTGCTGCCGGACAAACGGTTCCTGTAGCCGTTGTAGGAACTAAAATATATGCAAAAGACGGAAGTTTTTTTGAAATTAAAGAAGCCAAAATAAGAGGTGAAGTTTCTCAGGGAATGATTTGTGCAGAAGACGAACTGGGATTGAGCGATGATCACGGCGGAATTATGGTTCTGGACGAAACTCAATATGAAATCGGGAAGAATTTTGCCGATTATTTTGAACTGACGAATGACGAAGTTTTCGAAATTGGTTTAACACCCAACAGAACAGATGCGATGTCGCATTACGGCGTAGCAAGAGATCTTCATGCTTACCTGTCTACGAATCAGCAAAAATCTGAATTTGAAAAAATTTCAAGTGTTGCTTTAAATAATGAGGGTTTGCACAGTTTCAAGCTTGAGGTAGAAGACAGCGAGCTTACCCCAAGATACATTGGAGCCGTTATCAGTAATGTAAAAGTTACAGATTCTCCCGACTGGCTGAAAAACAGGCTGAAAGCGATCGGACTAAGCCCCATCAATAATATTGTAGATATTACCAATTATATCCTTCACGGTTACGGACAACCGCTTCACGCTTTTGATGCAGATAAAATTGCAGATCAGAAAGTAAAAGTGGGAACTGTGGCAGAAGGAACAAAATTTACTACTTTAGATGGTGTAGAAAGAACATTAAACGGTTCCGAAATCATCATTAAAGACGGTAAAGACAACCCAATGTGCATTGCAGGAGTTTTTGGAGGGCTTCATTCAGGAGTTTCTGCTGAGACAAAAAATATTTTTCTGGAAAGTGCATATTTTAATCCTGTTGCAGTAAGAAAAGCGGCAAAATTTCATGGTCTGAATACGGATGCTTCTTTCAGATTTGAAAGAGGTGTGGATCCTAATATCACAAGAACCGTCGTTACCCATGCTATTAAAATGATTGAAGATCTTGCAGAAGGGAAGCTTACGGGAGAATTGCTTGAAGAATATCCTAAGAAAATTGAAGATCAGTATATCATTTTAAGATTTTCTAAAATTGAACAGATTTTAGGAACAAAGATTCACAGGGAAAAAGTAAAAGAAATTCTGAAGGCTCTGGAGATTCAGGTATTGAACGAAATTCAGAATGGTTTTGAAATTTCGGTTCCTGCATACAGAGCAGATGTGACAAGAGAAATAGATGTGATTGAGGAAATTCTAAGAATTTACGGATACAATAAAATTGATGCGCCTCAGAAAATATCTTTCACTCCTGTAAAACTGAGCGCCAATGATCAGGACGAACTGGAAAATTCCTGGGCAAGAACATTGCAGAGCTTAGGCTTCAATGAAGTGATGAATAATTCTCTTACTTCCGTAAAAGATGAAACGGATGCAGTAAAACTCCTGAATCCTTTAAGCGGAGATTTGGCTTTTATGAGAAAATCTTTACTGGAAGGTCTTTTGCAGAATGCGGTGTACAACATCAACAGAAAAAATCAGGACATCAAGTTTTTTGAGTTTGGAAAAATTTATCATAAAAAAGAAAAGTACGAAGAAAGAAAGCAGCTTGCTATCTTAGTTTCCGGAAGAAATGTTGCCGAAAACTGGCTGCAGCCAAAATCTGCTACCGATTTTTATAATCTGAAATCTTTTGTAAAAGTTCTTTTGGAGAGACTTGCAATCAATTATCAGGAGGTTGCTTTAGCGGACGACAGATTTTCTGATGCTATTGCTTATGAAGCTGACGGTAAAACGTTGGTAAGAATCGGAAAAGTAGCGCCACAGTTGATGAAAGATGCAGATATTGACCAGGACTGTTTCTACGCAGAAATTGAACTTGAACTGGCTCAAAAGCTGCGTGTTGCCAATCAGCTTAAATTTTATGACATTCCAAAATTCAACAAGATCAGAAGAGATTTGGCATTGCTGATTGATAAGAACATTACATATCAGGAATTGTATCAGTCTGCAAGAAAAAACAAATCTCCTTTCATCAAAAACATCAATCTTTTTGATGTATATGAAGGAAAAAATCTTCCCGAAGGCAAAAAATCATACGCAATGAGCTTTGAACTTTTAAATGAAGAAAAAACTTTGGAAGAAAAAGAAATCACTCAGGTAATGGATTCTCTGATCAAAACATTCAAGAAAGAATTCAATGCTGAATTAAGATAAAACAATACATCTTGATGATACAGAAACGGGCTTTTGTCCGTTTTTTTTCTTTTTTTGAAGAGACAGCAACAGGAATAAATATTGCTATATTTGCTTACTTATGAAAAACGAACAGCTATTTCCGCTCATCCAAAAAGCAATAGATAAGGATCAGAAAGCACAGACACAGCTCATTAATATATTTTGGGTGGATGTTTTTTCTTTTGTAATGAAAAAAGTGCAGGACGAAAATGACGCTGATGAAATCACGGTGAATGTTTTTTCTAAGGTCTTATCAAAACTGGATATGTATGATCCTAATTTTCAGTTTAAAACATGGATATTAACCATCGCACAAAACACGATTATTGATTTCTGGAGAAGAAAATCAAGAGAAAATCAGGATCCTACGGAAAATCTCGAAGAAGTAAAAAATCAGTTTGCAAAATCTCCTGAAGAACTGATGATTTCAGAAGAAGAACAGAAGAAAATCATCAAAACCATAGAATCTCTTGACGCCAATTATCAGGACATCATCCGGCTGAGATTTTTCGAGGAAAAAAGCATTAAAGAAATTGCTGAAGAACTCGGCATTTCGGTTGCCAATACAAAAGTCCGTGTGATGCGCGCCAAAAAAGTACTTGCAGAACTTCTGAAAAATAACGGATTGGGAGATCACAGCTGATCAATCAACCAAATCCAGAAGCGTCTTTTCTTCTAAAATTTTTAGCGAAGCATCTCTTACTTCAATTAAAACATCATGAAGACCGCAGTGATCTTCGGTACAATTTTCACACTTTTCATAAAAATTAAGACTTACACAGGGCAGTAACGCTATAGGTCCGTTCACCAGTCTGATGATTCTTGCGAGATTCACTTTCTCAGGACCTTCCCTGAAGAAATAACCGCCGCCTTTTCCTTTTTTGCTTTCCAGGATATCTGCTTTTTTCAGCTGAAGAAGGATGTTTTCTAAAAACTTAAGCGGAATTTTTTTGGCATCAGCTATTTCAGAAATAAGAATGGGACCTTCATTTCTCTTTTCTACAAGATATGAAAGGGCTTTGAATGCGTATTGTGATTTTTTTGAAAGCATTACAGCAAAAATAATAAAAAGTTGGGATATAAAGGATAGATAATGATGATGGGTGACGTTTTATATCCAATGCTATAAATCAAAAAACTTATCTTTGTATCATGTTTAGCAAACAGGAAGCCCAACAATTAAAAAAAGAATTCTGGATCGCCTTTGGAAAATCATTTCCAAGAAAATGGATTTTGTATGATACGAAAATAAAAGATTTTTCGTTCAAATTTTACGCAGATAAAAAGAAAGCCGAAGTTTCTATAGACATTGAAATGAAGGATGAAATTTTCCGGAATGCGTATTACGAAAAAATCTGGTCTCTGGAAGATATTCTGAAAGATTTTGTGGGTGAATTCTCAAAAGATGAATATTACACGCTCGAAAACGGAAAAATAATAAGTAGAATCTGGGTTGAAAAGCACAATGTCTCTGTCTTTAATAAAAATACATGGCAGGAAATTTTTGAATTTTTTGTTGAAAAAATGGATGGCTTTGAAAGATTTTACTATGAGTATGAGGATTTTATAAAAGATGTATAAATAATATGATTCTCGAAATAATAGCAGAAATTTTATTTGAATTAATTTTTTTTAAACTTCCCGTTTTTATTTATCGGAAAGTAAAAATGCTATTTTTGAAGAAAAATAAAATTCGTCCCTGATGCTTAGCTAAACTCTTAAGTATCAAAATATTTACCGTAAAGCTTGCAACATTCGTGTAAGATTCAAAAGAAACTATTTATAAAATCCAAAATAAAACACAATGAAAAAAATAATTTTGATTTTTTACCTATTCATTTCTCAGTGCATATTTTGTCAAAATGTATTCAAATCTCAAAAGAAAATTTATTTAGCCGAATATTACATTCATCTAAAAAATGATCAAAAAGCCCTTGATTATTATCTTGAAGCAGTACATCTTAATCCTAAGACCAATAGCTACGATTATCTTAAAGCGGCTTCTCTTGCATTTAAACTTAAGAAAAACGAAACTGCCAAAGAGCTTATTACCAAAAGTATCACTAAACAACTGGCTCCTTTAGATTTTATCCGGGATTTTAAAAGTCTTCGGCCTTTCAAAGATTTTAAAGAAATGAAAGATGTATTGTCAGATTACGATTCTTTAGAAAACCAATACTATAGAGAACTTAAAAATCCGGCTGCTTATATGGAAATTCAGAGGCTTATTGCGAAAGACCAGTTAATAAGACAGGAAAATAAAGTTTTCGGTGAATTAGCTAAAAAAATTGATTCTGCAAACATTACAAGATTGATTGAGCTTACCGGAAAATACGGTTGGGAAGATCGGGCATGGCTGTTACTTTGGCATCATAGAGGTCGTTCACAAGACAATGAATTTGTTTGGAATTTTTTTATACCTTTCATCAAAAAAGAGATTGAAAAAGATAATGTAAATAAAGATTTCTTTGTAGAATTTGAAGAATTTGATAATGCAACAGAAAATTTGCCAAATAAATCAAACAAAGGCGCAATTTATACTATCGGTGGGTTGGGAAGTGTTGGATATAATCATTATATAGATATTCAAAATCTTGATAAAAGAAGAAAATTAGTAGGTTTGCCACCACTCTATTTTGAGCATCTCATGTATGGTACGGAATTGCCGAAAGATTATGAGTACGATCTTAGAAATCTGCTTTCAGATCTTGAAAATTTATAACATTTTTACATTTTTTGAATAATGAAAAAGACATCCGCAAAAACGAATGTCTTTTTTATATTTGAAGAAAAAATTTATTTTTTATCAGCTTTTACATCAATATTGATCTCAATATCTTTGCTGATCATCCATTCTGCAGGATCTGTTTCATCCGTTCCGAATTTTATTCCCCAATCTGAACGGTTTACAGTAAACATCGCCTTGATAGCGGCAGAGTTTTCCATTACTTCTACTTTAGCAGGGAAAGTTACATTCATAGTTTTACCCAAAAGTGTAAGATTTCCGCTGATGGTTTTATTAGCTCCTTCAATAGCATTGGTTGCACCTGCAGCCAGTTCTTCGACTTTAGTAATTTTAAAATCTGCGGTAGGGAATTTTTCTACATCAAAGAAATCTGCATTTTTAAGGTGCCCTTCAAGATCCGTATATTTTTTATCTTTTTCCGTTACCGAAGCAGGATCTACTTTCAGAGATTTCATATCAATCACAAATTCCCCTGAAGCAAGATTGTTTTCAGCTACGGTAAGCTCACCTGTACTTACATTAAGAGTTCCCCAACGTGGAGCAAAACCTCCTTTGTGGAAAGCTTTCCAGTTTACTTTTGAAGCCGCTGTATCTACTGCGAAAACATCACCGCTTTTTTCAGCTACGGTTTGCTCCTGAGAAGTTGCTGCATTATCAGCTTTTTTATCACCGCAAGATGCTAAAAGCAATCCTAATCCAGCCAAAGCAATTACACCAAATTTTTTCATTTCTTTAAGTTTTAATTATTGTTGAATCTTTTTTTGTTAATATTTGACTTTGCAAACCTCGTAAAAATTATGATTGAAATCATTAACATAGGATAAGAAAACGTAAATAATTTTATTTGTGAGCTGGTAATTTATTTTATATTTGATTGATGAATAAAAACTTGCTAACATACATAAACTGGAAGACAATGCGTGAATTAAAGGTGTATATATAATAGTAAAACGACAATGAAACAGACAATTTTAATATCAGCTTTTATTATGACTACATCTTTATTTTTTGGACAAGAACAACATTTGGAGCCTGCAAAGGACTTTAAACAATACGAAGGTGTTTTAAAGGAATATTATGATAACATTTTTCTACGATTGTATAAAGGATATTCTGAAAAACCTATTGCGAGATATACATCAATGCCATCTTTCTCCAATGAATACTCCTATTCGGTAGAAACATTAGATGGTAAAAATTATGTAGTAAGTAATAAACTGTCTGAAAGTTATTGGTATTCAAAAAATAAAAATAAGGTTAAACTAATTTCAAACAAGACAGAATTAACAAATGACTTGTATCTTAAAATTGTTGCTTTATTCCAATTATTAGAAGAACAGACAAAAAAGCCAGAACATGAATCAATGGGACTTGACGGAATAACATACTATTTTGCAACAACCGACAAAAACGGTGAGTTAAAAATTGGTGAAACCTGGTCTCCTGCTGAGAAATCTTTACTCGGAAGACTTGTTAAGATTTGTGACAATATCTACTCGTTGGGAATTGGTAATAATTTATCTCAATCAGACATTCTAAAAGAAATTGAAAAATTAGTAATCGACTTAAAACACTAAAGTATTATGCATACCAACAGTTTGTAAATGACGGGTTATAGAAATCCCTACAAAGTTCAACAGCAGCAATCCTATTGATCTTTTTTGCCAGAATAAGCCATATCAAAGCCTT
>JAANMY010002363.1_pt1 | contig 18067 bp, 19 predicted proteins | sample 7279691 | NCBI WGS metagenome assembly JAANMY01 (sample SAMN14094543, study PRJNA606508) | bioreactor metagenome | isolation source: A lab-scale SPAN reactor treating ammonium-rich wastewater day 388 | place: Ireland: Galway | collected 2018-02-07
GTGGATGAGATTTGGCCCCGCGGGCAAGGAGGGATGGTACCGCTCGGAGGCCATCGATGCGGGGAGTTTCAGCGCGTGGGGGGCCCTGCGCGTCGAGGGCCAGGGCGTCACGGTCAGGACCCGGAGCGGGAACAGCCGCGAACCGGATGGGACATGGGGCGAATGGACCGAGCTGAAGGGGGGCAAGGTCGCCAGCGCGCCCGCGCGCTACCTCCAGTTCGAGCTGCGCTTCGACGGGGACGGCAGGGCGCGGCGCGCGGAGGTCTACTACGCCCAGCGAAACCTCCCCCCCGAGGTCACCAGGATTGCCATCCTGCCGCCGGGGGAGGGATACGAGCCCGCGGCCCGCACGCCGATGCCGTCGTCACCCAAGAGCGCGTCCCAGATCCTCACGGCGAAGAAAGATGGCGGGGGAGAGACCGGAGACGAGGCAAGATTCGCCCGCGTCGAGCGCAAGAGCCTGCGCACTCTGGCGTGGTCCGCGCAGGACCCGAATGGCGATGCGCTGGAATTTCGCGTCGGCTGGCGCCAGCGCGGGCAGGGCGAGTTCGTGGAATTCGAGGAACCCCTGGATCGGGCGCTGCTGAGCCTCGACACCTCGGGCTGGATGGATGGCGGCTACGAGTTCCGCGTGATCGCGTCGGATCGCCCGTCGAACCCGCTCGCGCCGCTGACCGGCGAGCGGATCAGCGAGTTGGTCATCATAGACAACCGCGCCCCACAGATCTCCGGCGCGCGGATCGACGGCAGCAACGCCGTCTTCCGCGTCGAGGATGCCGCCTCGGTGCTGACGGAGGTGAAGATTTCGGGAGACGGGCTCGAGTTCGATCCCGTCATGCCGGCCGATGGCGTGCTGGATTCCGGCGCGGAGGATTTCCGCGTCCCGGCGCCCGGCGGGCGGCTGTTCATCCGGGCCCGAGACGAGGCCGGCAACGAGGCCGGCGCCACCGTGGGCAAATAGGTTTTGATTCCAGAAACGGCCCCATTGCGTTAAGGTGACTTATATGTTCCGCCCCGATGAGTACCTCGATCTGTCGCGCACCGCGCACCGCGAATTATTCGCCGGGGTCGAGTTTGTCTGGGACGCGCTCAAGCAGGTCGGCAAGTATCTGGAGTCGCACCTGGAACCGGCGAACCGAGGCCGCGTCATGGGGCACGCCTTCGTGGGGGATCGGGTCTATATCGGCGACGGGACCGTGGTCGAGCCGGGCGCGGTCATCAAGGGGCCGGCCTGGATCGGGCGCAATTGCCAGGTCCGCGCCGGGGCCTATATCCGCGAGAACGTCATCCTCGGCGATTGGGTCGTGGCCGGCAATTCCTGCGAGTTCAAGAACGCGGTCGTGTTCGATGGCTGCGAGGTGCCCCACTTCAATTACGTGGGTGACTCGATACTCGGCCACAAGGCGCACCTCGGGGCCGGGGTGATCCTCAGCAACGTCAAACTCGACCGCAGCGAGATCGTCATCGAGCACGACGGACAGAAATACCCCACCGGACTGCGGAAGTTCGGGGCGATCATCGGCGACCGGACCGAGATCGGCTGCAACTGCGTCATCAACCCAGGCGCCCTCCTGGGACGCGATAGCTTCCTCTACCCCCTGAGCCAGTGGCGCGGCGTCCTGCCCGAAAAGACCGTCGTCAAGATTCGCCAAGAACAGCAATTGGTCCGCCGCCGCGCTACCGCGTGAGGCCGCCCCCGCCCGAGTCGCCTTTTTTATGGACTGCGACGCTTCAACGCCGCAAGTCCACATCGCCCTTCCGTTGGTCATCCGCGTCGGACCCCAGGTTTTCTTAGCGCATCAATGGGTTACGTAGCGCCGACGACCGGATTCGGCTCTCTGGAGCCGATTTTCGACGCCGAAAATCGCCCGCAAGGCTCCATCCTTGGAGGCAGAATTCAGGCCCAAAAATTGATCCTAACCCCGATAGATCGCGACCGGCGATTTAGCGCACGCGCACGATGTCGGGCTGGAGCGCCAGATCGATTCCGCGGGGTCATTTTCTACCCTGGAGCCATCTGGCGAGCGATCCGGCGCTTTCGGCGGACCGCCGACCGGCGAGGAGTCCTTCGACGCTTATGTCCTCGTCGAGATCCGGCCAATGGATGCCTTCGCCGTCGCCGATCAGCTCGTAGTTCCTCCGCTCCCCGGGAGAGCCGTGCAACAGCCGCGGGTACCATGCCAATGGCACGGACATGGCGCGCCCGTCGTCCAGCCGGACCGTCATCGCGTCCTCGGTGAAAGCCACCTCTTCTGCCCGCACGTCGCGGTCAATGACCAAAGTGCTCATGCCAGACCTTTAGTATCCGCTCCTGATTCTCTTCTACAGTCCTTTGGATCGTGCGCAACTCGTTATCGCCAAACCGCCGAGAGCGCGCAAGCCGAACCGGCCCCAGCCAGAACTTGGCGGTCGCCCGCTCCCGTCGGACGTGGACATGCGGCAGCTCGGTCCCCTCCGCGGAATAGAAGAACAGCTTGTACGGCCCGATGTCCTCGATCGTCGGCATTCGTAGCGCCCATCCGTCTTGACAATGACTATGGATCTCCGGAACGCTGAATCAATGTGAATTGCCGCCAAACCTCTTAAATTGTTGGCGCGCACCAAGTGGTCCGGTAGGCCACCGGGGATCTTCATCCCCCGACTGTCAGGGGAAGCTCACGCTCTTCCGTTTCGCCAAGACGCGTAGGCCATCGCCGCATTGATGTCTTCCTCCCGGAGGTACGGGTACAGCGCCAAGATCTCGCCGAATGGCGCGCCGCTGGCCACCAGGCCGGCGATGGTGCCCACTGTCACCCGCGTGCCGCGGATGCAAGGCTTTCCCCCCATAACGGCCGGGTCGATCGTGATCCGGTCAATCTGCGGGAAGCTCATGGTCACAGTATTGCGCTGCTTTGGTGGCCTGTCGAGATGGACAGACGGGTGGCGCGGCTCGCTGGAAAGGCGGTTCAGCGTCAACCGGCTTGCGTTCCCGGTCGCCGGATCCCAACATGCTCTCGGTCGGCGTTTTGCACGCCGACTGTAGTTCTTTGAAACCCGACCGATGCCTGCTCTCGGTATCGGTCCACGCGGATGGTCCCGCGGGACGCCCGAAAACCCTTGGACCAAGGTTGACCCAGAGGGGTTGGCGGTCGAGACCGTCTGGGACGCGGCCAACGTCGCGATGGGCGTGGCCAGCTTCGTGGGCAACGTCGCGGTCGGCAATGTGGGCGGCGCCGCCCTCGATGCCGTCGGGATCATCGCCGACTCCGCCGCCACGGTGATCCCCTGCGTCCCCGGAGGCGCGGGCACGGCCATCAAGCTGCTCCGGGGCGCGGACAAGGCGGCGGATCTCCTCAAGGCCGCGGACAAAGCCAATGACATCCGCAAGACCGCCGACAAAGCTGGGGATGCAGTCAAGGCGGCCGACAAGGCGACAGATGGCGGAAGGAGCGTCGGTCAGAAGACTGCCAAGACCACTCAGGAGGAGAGTGCATCCGCCGCAAACTACCGCGGTGGAGCGCATCGCGATACGAAAGGCCCGAAAGGTGACGGCTTAGAATCACACCACATGCCTGACAGACATGCTGATCCGGCGGTTCACCCTGACGACGGCCCGGCCATTCAAATGGATGTGGCTGATCATGCGAAAACAAGCAGCAATCCAAAGCGGAGCGGTCCAGGTCCTGCTTTCGATTACCGAGCAAAGACAGCAGAGATGGTCAAGGATGGGAAATATCGAGAAGCTATGGCCCGTGAAATTCGCGACGTGCGCCGCGCAGCCTCAGAAGTCTCTGGAAATCGAACGAAGTACAATAAGGCAACCAAAGAGATGCTCAATTACGCGCGCGAAGGCGGCCAACTCCCAAAAAAGCAGAACTAATTGAAAATGACTCTAGACATCAAATCCTATGCACGTATTGGAGATGTTCCGTTTGGGGCATCTCAGTGCGCCACTGTCAGTTCATTCGGCCAACCCAACACACAAGAACTGAACGACGCAGGAGAGATTGAATACCACTACAGCGATTTTATCGTAAGGTTTGACCGTGACGGGCACACACTGCGAGAATGCACGTTATTGCCGACAGCGAAGGCCTCGTTAAACGGTGTCCCCATCACTTGGGACGATCATTTTCTCGCAGAGGCATGTTCTTGCGATGGAGACCCGTATGAGGGCTACGGATTTGTTGCGTTGTTCAGACTCGGTGTGGTGATGTGGGGATTCCATGATCCGTACGAGACGGAGAAAGGAGTATCGGCCTTCAGGCGTGGCGATTGGGACGCGCGCAAGGAAAAGATGCGGAAGTTTGAATTGAAAAAGCGATCTCCTGGCGGGTGATGCGACGTCTGCCGCACCAAGTCGCGGCCGAGAGGTCAAAACGGAAAACCCCTCCTGGGTCAACCTTGGTCCAAGGGTTTGCCGGGGGCGCCGCGGGTGCCGGGAATTATCAAAAAACAGCGCCCTGCAACCGCTGGTGGCGGGCGCCTTTTCAAAGAACATGTCGCGGCGTCTGCCGCTGGGCATCAGTGTGGGGATCCGGGTCCGGTCGGGCAAGTCCGGAGGTCGACCTTGCTCGGCCCAGAGTTCCCGGCTACCCTCTGGTTCCCGCGTGCACATCATCACTCGAAAGCGCCTCAACGAGTTCGTCGCCATCCATCCCGACGCCCTGGCCTCGCTGAGCCGATGGTACCGGCTGATGAAAGCCAGCCAGTTCTCGTCGTTTTCCGCGCTGCGGCAGACATTTCCGGACGCCGACCGGGTGGCCAACAAGACCGTCTTCGACATTGGGGGGAACAAGTACCGCCTGATCGCGGCCATCCACTACAATCGACACAAGGTCTACATCCGTGCTATATTGACCCACGCCCAGTACGACCGGGGCGATTGGAAGCAGGACTGACGCCATGACAGCGACGCAGATCACGAGGGCGAAGAGCGCCTGGCCGGTGTTGGCGGACACGCTTCGCGTGCCGCACACCGAAGCCGAGTACGGCGAACTGCGCACACTCCTGGACAATCTGGTGGACGAAGTCGGCGAAGACGAGACCCACCCTCTCGCCTCCTTGATGGAGGTCGTGGGTGTCCTGATCCAAAAGTACGAGGACGAGCACGTCCCGGAAATCGGCTGATCGGCTGGGCTTGAGTCCCCAGTTGCGCCCCGCCATGCTGACCCCCGTCGGCGAGGCGCCGAGGCCATAGTCAATCGTTCTTTGATAATTCGCGGGGCTCCAGCCCACCCGTTGAGGTCCAGGGCCCCTCCAAAACCCTTGGACCAAGGTTGACCCGGAGGGGTTGGCCAGCTACCTAGACGTTTACGCGCTTTACCGAGCGAACATTGACGCCTATCGAGAAGCCGGAACACCTCAAGGGTACCTGCAAAAGGTCTTTTCGGCAGAAAATGCACAGACCCATTTCCATACAGCACTCGAGACCTTCGTCCCAGGGCAGGTCGCCTTCGAGCAGTCCGTCGCAGATTTTTCCCGAGGGAATGTTGTTGACGGCTCCATTCACGCGCTGGAATACGTCTCGGAAACGGCCCTGACCGTCGCTGGCGTCGGGCTTGTTAAAGGCCTGCCCAGCAAACTGTCGTCAGCAAGTCGTCCCGGCAATTCACCCCCGTCGTCACCGAAGACGGGAGGGCGAGGAACACTTGGAGAGTCACCCGGCGGGGTGACGGCGAGCGAGACGTCGGGCCAGGCCCAAGAATTCGTAGATGGGGTTGTTCCGCGTACTGGCCCGAAAGGTGTCGACCCGAATCATCACAATGCCAACGTTGCAGTTCGCGATGTCGATGGGCGATTGGTTCGGCATGAACGAGTGGTTAGCGGAAACATGACGGCTGATGAACAGGCACTGGGATTCCCAAAGAATACGCTGGCGAGTCACACCGAAGCTCGCGCCGCGCGGACTATTCCTCTGGAAGACGGGCAGTCCATGACCATCACCGGCCAAAAGCCACCGTGCCCTCCCTGCAAAGGAGAAATGAATAAGAAAGCTCAAGAGACCGGTGCATCCGTCCGCTATCAGTGGCGGCAAGATGGGCGCTCCCAAAGGTGGGCAGCGGAAGGTAAACGGCAGGAGGAATGATGTCGGCCCTGTTCACCGCAAGATACGCATATGGAAATGCGGAAGGTCAGGTCCTGATGGCAGGTCTGGCAGACGACCAGTTTGCTACCACACGCTACGTGCTGTTTTCCAAGACCCTGAACCCGACCAAGGCCGACGGACGCTTGGGACACGACGGACTGCACATCGCGATTGATGACGAACAACGGTCGGCATACGGAGGGATCTTGGCGGTCAACCTTACAGATGAGATCTTGGAAGTAATCCTCAACGACGTCACGGCCCAGTCATTAGGAACCGGACGGCGCGTCAACATCCTGCTCGACCCCTCCATCGGTTCACTGGAGAACTTCTGCCATACGATGGAGCGGATGGCGCCTGGTCTGCTCACCGACCAGCGTGGCCAACGAGATTGATCCGGTTAGGCCACACCCCCGCAACACCAGGGTGCGAGGGACGGCGCCGTGCCTGCCGAGGGCCATGCAAAGACACGCACGGTGCGTGACGGAGCGGTTCAACACCCACGACTTGGGGTGGGTACTTCTGACGCGCGCGACAGCAGGACCTATTGCCGCACCGGCGACGAAACCCATTTGTACAAATCAAAAGACCCTCACGGCTTATTTAACAATTAGTAGAATCCCGGCTGCTCAATGGGCATCCACATGAAGGTGACCTGACGCGCCTCCCGGTCCCATTCGATAATCAAGGACTTCATTTCGGCGTTGGTGTGTTTCGTGGTTCCGCTGGCAAGCACTCCGCTGGGATTCGTATGACTAAACTCGCCAGTGACAGCGACGCCGATCTCGCTCCCAAGAGGGAGCCTTCTGCGATTGTATAAAGCCAAGCCCGTGATTGGCGATGTGCGCACGCGAGCCGACAACTTCTCTTCGGCGACGGTCATCACGATCCCCTCTCCGTCGAATCCACCAGCGAAATAAATCGAAACCAGGGGACTTTGACCAGGATCGACACGGGTGAGCGCAACCCCTTTTCGGCAGCCGCAAAAAACCATGACAGAAAGCCCCACGATCACGAGGGCGATCAATCGGGCTCGATGCAAATTCTGCGCACAAAATCCCGCTGACATCACTCGTCGTCTTTCCTCGGTTCCAAATTGACCTGGCCACGATCTACGCGGCTTTGAATCTCGCGGGCTTGAAAGGATGTTGATTTGAGCGCGGTGGGCGGGACGTCTTTCCCTTTTGTCAGAGTCTGGTGCATTACGTTGTCGTTCGGATGCAACTGGACGGGATTCTTATCGCCCTTTTCAACCGGGCCGCCGGGATGGTACAGATGGCCAGCGTGGCCGATTTCGTGCGCGGCCGTTCGCTCGAAGGACGCCTCGCCAGGCATTGCGGTTTCGGGAGTCTTTTGGAGCAAACCTTTCTTGAGCCGGATCGTCATGCCGCCGATGCGGTCAATCTGTCCCTGCCCTCCATCGAGATCCGGGGTATCGTCGTCGACTATCATGATGATATGATCGCCTTTCTTTGGCTCCCGCCCGACGTCAAGCTGCACGTCCATTGTGTACGCGTGGCTTCGGTCGGCGTTCATGCCACTCCAAGTTTCTTCCGCTTGCTTCTCGATGCGGTCACGTGCGCTCTCCACGGCAACATCTTGGGCCTTCGTCTTGTCAACGACGACCCCGGTAAGGCGCATTCTTTGTATCTTGGCATCGGAGTTCAGCACCGGCCCAAACTCCTTCTTCGTGCTCGGTTTGCCCTCTGCCTGCAGCCTCTTGTCTTCTTCTTCGCGCGGGCGCGTCTCAGATGTGAGTTCTAGCCCCTCCGGGTCAACCTTGGTCCAAGGGTTTCTAGGGGGCGCCGCGCGTGCCGCTGATTATCAAAGAACGGTTGCTGGCGGCCTCGGCGGCTCGCCGACGGTGGTCAGTATGGCGCGGTGGAAATGCAGACTCAAGCCCGCCGATCGGGCCGGCTCAGGCGAAATTGATGTTGCCGACGATGCCGGCATCACCCGCACGGTCCAGGAGGTTCACCAGCGCGACGCGCTCGGACATCCGGCTCTTGCGCCGTAGCAAGACGATGATGCCGTGGTGGGGCCGGGTCTTGGCGAGACCGATGAAATCGTCCCTGTTGCAGGTGATCAGGATGTGCTGATGCGAGGCTGCGCGCTCCAGGACATCTTCGTCCTTGGCGGTAGGGGGAAGCACGTCCCGCAGCCGCACGACGCCGTGACCGAGGGCCTCCAGGGAATACGACAGGTCCTCGGGAACGTCGTGGTCGAGGAGGAAGGTCATGTGCCCGCCGACGCCATCTGGCGGGCCACCAGCACGTCAATCTCGCCGCGGTGATCCTCGTAATAGGCGAGGCACTCGTATACCTGGGCCCGCGTGATGCCCGGGAAGCACCGGCCGCTGCAGATCGAGTCGACGGACTCGCCGTTCTGCAGGAGCGCGATCACATCATGCACCCCGATCCGGGTGCCCTCGATGATCGTGGAGCCTCCCCGGACTCCGGGCTGGTTCACCAGGTACCTGTACGAGGTCGCGGGCATGACCTCACTATACCAAACGGCGAGGCCCCGTCCAGCAGCCCTCGGTGTCACCCGAAACCAGGCCCATGGCGCTTGCCATCCCTCCGGGGCGACCCCAACATGTTCCCAGTCGGCGGCTTGCGCGCCGCGGTTTGTTCTTTGAAACGGGTCCTGCCGCCCGGCCCCGACCCTGCAAAACCCTTGGACCAAGGTTGACCCGGAGGGGTTGCGAGAAGGCGACCCAGATGGCCCGCAGGTATCCACGACGGACGACGGCTACACGCATGTCATTCGCGGCGGCCGGGAAGCGCCGAATTACGTATATCGGGCAGCGCTTGAGGTCGCCCTGAACGACAGCCAACCGGAGAACACTTCCCGGGCCTTGGATCGATATGCGGCCACAGTGAAGTCTGCAGGCCATGAGGGTTTCGCGAAGACGATCCTCCAAGAGACGTACGACCCGGAAGGAGCGCGGCAGAAGTGGAACGTCCTGGCGTTCGGCGTTGCTGAGATGAAGGAGACGCCGTGGGGTGGAGGCAAAGTCCCGACTGGCAACTCCCATCGGCAGTTCGCCGGACGAGAGGGTGAAGGTGCGCCGTCAGAATCAGCCAGCGCAACCCGTGCAAAGAATCTCAAGGAGTGGCGAGTCAACCAAGATAAACATCCAGACAGCGCGCAGCATGCAAGAGAGGCAGAGGCTGCGGGGCATCCCACAGTGCTGACCGTCGATCGCGCCGGTGCAAAGGCGAATAGAAAAACCGCTCTTCAAGGCACCGAGCGAGCCCCGGGGACTGATCGAGACGAATATCCACCGGCAATATTCAAAGAGGGCGGACGGGGGGCTAGCGTGAAGCGAATCAACCCCAGTGACAATCGAGGCGCTGGATCCAGTATGCGGCATCAATTGAAGGATGTTAAGGACGGTGAACAGGTTAAGGTTGTGGTGACCGGTAGCAACGATGACTAGATGTCAGGAACTCGCTCGAGTTGGCAGTGCGGCGCTAGGTGCCGCTTGCACCCCAGTCATTCCTTTGCTTCAAGGCGGGCGTCTCGCGATTCAACTGGGAGACCTCCTAAGACTCAAGAATGGTTTCTACGCATTCGAATCTGCCCTCCACGTTTTGCCCGCTGGATCAACAGGGGGATTGATTGACGTTAATCTATGGAATGAACCTGCAACCTGGAAGAACGCCTACGGTGGTCTCGCAGACGGTTTGCTTTGCTTTGCGGCGGACATCTTCGGCGGACAATTCTGTCTTGCTGATGATGGTGTCTACGCATTCGATCCAGAAACAGGGTCGCGAGAACGGATCTCGCCGGACATCGAGGGCTGGGCCGACTGCATCCTAACGGATTACAATTACTTGACCGGTTACCCACTTGCCCATGAATGGCAAAAGGCACGGGGTGCCCTGCCTCAAGGACAAAGGCTGGTGCCAAAGGTGCCCTTTGTCTGTGGTGGCCCGTTCGAAATTGGCAACTTGTGTCCCATGGATGCAATTGAAGCTATGTGCGTGAGAGGCGAACTCGCGAGGCAATTGAAAGGTGTCTCCGACGGGGCATCAATCGCGTTTCGCGCCATTGAAAACTCAGCGAAGCGAAGCGAAGACACGCACGGCGCGTGACGGAGCGGTTCAGCACCCACAACTGGGAGTGGCGGATTCCGACGCGCGCGACAGCGGAACCCGCGAACGACAAAAAGCCACTGACCCCTTCGGCTGCGCCCCCCATGGCTTCACCCTATCCCGCTACGGCGTTGCAGTTGGAGGCGAATCGGACACGTCAGTCGGAGAAAAGAGTCTCTTTAAATGCATGCAGTCGGAAAACTCGTCGCAAAAATCGGCCACGGCCCGAGCGAACTGCGCGGTCCTGTCATCTCCTTTCCTCATCAGCTCGATCAGCCAGTCGACACGATCTAGCATTCGGGCAAGATCGGCCTGTTCAGCTCCATGCAGTGCAAGAAACCTAGCACGCGTGACGATGACCTGTATCGCCTGCAGGCACTTATCTTCGTGTGTCGCATCCACCATACTCATTTTCCGTAGTCGAAGATCACGTCCTGAATGGCCGTTCCGCGGCTTCCTGGAGTGATATCAATAGCCCTTTCAGGGGGAAGTGGCGCGCGCCTAGTCTGTTCCAGTGTCTCCGCGAACCGTTCCATTTGTGTCAGATCCTTGACATCGATGGCGTTTTTCGGTGATCGAAGCGCGCTGAGCGGCACCTCCTTCGCCTCGATAAAATTCCCGTTTGCAGCGAGGATGTTGGCAACGATGCGTTCCTTTTTCGTCATATGCGCGGCCTTCGAGCGGCGAACCCCTGCGATGATTTCGTAGGTGGTCCCGTCTCCGGCGCGCAACGTCTTTGCGAGGCCCGAGGCGCCCTTTAAATACTCATCGCCGGGAACGAACATCATCCCGAGTCCGACCCCGGCCTTGACCCATTTTCCTTGCTGGGCGTCCTCCGCAACGTCAACCAGCGGATCGGCGATCCGAACCGCCGTATCCAAAACGTCGGCGGTGTTGCGCAGGAGTTGTTTCCCTTGTTGGATCTGCTGGAGGGCTCGATCATCTCCGGCGAGTGCGGCGGCCATCTCGTTGCCCTGGCCAACCGTCAGGTGATCCATGGCGCTTCCCTCGGGAGCACCTCGGTCCTCGGGCTTCACCGGGATCGCGCCGCCACCGCGGGCACGGCTGTCAAAGTTCTTGAGCGCCCCGCCTGCCTTTGCACCTTGATCTGACGCGACTTCCGTCTCGGATGTCCCTTCCTCGTCTTCAGAGGACAGGCCGCTAGGGTCAACCTTGGTCCAAGGGTTTTGGAGGGTCGGGGCCGGGCGGCAGGACCCGTTTCAAAGAACAGACGGCGATGGACGCCGAACGCCACGAGCATGGGCGGCATCGGCTTTCTGGGCAAGAACCAGATGGGCCGGTCGGGATAGAGTTGGATCCGGCGAGCGGGCCAGTGGATGTGGGAACTAGTTGCCCGCGAGATCCACGAACTCGTCAACGGTGAGGCCGCTGGACCGTATGAGGCTGCGCAGCGTCCCCTTGGCAATTTACTTGTGGTCGGGCACCGAGAGCGTGGCGATGTGGCCGGATTTCACGAGGATGATATGGCTGCCTCGCTGGCGCGCCAATTCCCACCCGCACCGGGAAAGAGCCCGAACCACCTCGCGCCCGCTCAGGGTGGGCAGCGACGCCATCAGACGGTGACCTCGATCTGCTGGGTCTCGATCGTTAGCGGCAGGCCACGCTCAGCCCGCACCTCAAGGCAGGCCGCGATGGCTTCCCGGATGTTCTCCAGGGCTTCCTCCCGGCTCTGGCCCTGGCTCACGCAACCGGGGATCGATGGGCACTAGGCAATCCAGACGCCGTCCTCGTCGCGCTCCAGCGTGGTCACGAACTTCATCGCCAAAAGTCTACGCCGGAATCGCCGGTTTGAAAAGCGCCGCTGGGGTCGGTGATCGGCCTTCGGCAACCGGCTCGGTCCATTCGGGTCGGACCACAGGTTTTCTCCGCGCATCATGGGGTTACGTAGCGCCGACGACCGGATTCGGGTCTCTGGAGCCGATTTTCGACGCCGAAAATCGCCCGCAAGGCTCCGTCCTTGGAGGCAGAATTCAGGCCCAAAAATCGATCCTAAGGCCCCGAAACCACCCCCGCCAATTTCCAAGTTCCTGTCATTTCAACACATCCTGAGGTCCGACCCCGATAGCCCGTCATGCCTTCGGTTGGGAGGGACGCCGGCCCCGGGGTCCGCGCGCCACCCGCATGCGGGATGCCTCGGCCGACCCGGCCCCCGAGGCCGCGGGCCCTCCCAAAAATCGCTTAACTTAGCGCCATTTAGAGTGACCCCCGATCGCCCGATCGAGTCCCGGCTCCGTCGGGAGCCAAGGCGGTGTCGCCGCTCCGCTCTGCCACCGCATTCCAAAAATGGGTCGGCTCAGGCCTCGGTGAAGAGGTCGGCCTGGTGGCCGGGGGGTTTGAGGCCGAGTTTGAGCCAGGTTTTTCTGGTGGCGACGCGGCCTTGGGGGGTGCGCTGGAGGAAGCCCTGGAGGATGAGGAAGGGTTCGTTGACCTCCTCGAGGGTGCCGGGTTCCTCGCCGACGGCGACGGCGAGGGAGTTGATGCCGACGGGGCCGCCATCGAAGCGGTGGACGACGGCCTCGAGGACGCGCTTGTCCATTTCGTCGAGGCCATCCTGGTCGATCTCGAGCATGGCGAGGGCGCGGTCGGCGAGTTCGAGGGTGGCGTGGCCGGTGCCCTTGACCTGGGCGAAGTCGCGGACCCAGCGGAGGAGGTTGTTGGCGATGCGTGGCGTGCCGCGGGAGCGGCGGGCGACCTCGGCGGCGGCGGCGTCATCGATGGCGACATCGAGGATGCGGGCGGAGCGGAGGACGATGGTTTTCAATTCCTCGGGGAGGTAATAATCGAGGCGGTTGACCATGCCGAAGCGGGAGCGGAGCGGGGCGCTGATCATGCCGGCGCGGGTGGTGGCGCCGATGAGGGTGAAGCGCGGGAGGTTGAGGGTGACGGAGCGGGCATGGGGTCCCTGGTCGATGATGATGTCGAGGCGGAAGTCCTCCATGGCGGGGTAGAGGTATTCCTCGATGGCCTTGTTGAGGCGGTGGATCTCGTCGATGAAGAGGACGTCGCCGCGCTCGAGGTTGGTGAGGATGCCGGCGAGGTCGCCGGCCTTTTCGATGACGGGGCCGGAGGTGACCTTGATGCTGGCGTCCATGGCGTGGGCGATGATGTGGGCGAGGGTGGTCTTGCCGAGGCCGGGGGGACCGGAGAAGAGGAGGTGCTCGATGGGTTCGCCGCGCCCGCGGGCGGCCTGGACCAGGACCTCGACGCGCTCCTTGATCTTCGCCTGTCCGGCGAATTCGGTGAAATCGATGGGGCGGAGGGAGAGGTCGAGCGCGTTGGTCTCGTCTCGGTTCAGTTCATCGATCGGGCGGGGGGCCATCTGGCGGAATATTTGGGTGGGGCGGGGCAAGATTCAATATCGGATTCGGGGGCGACCGAAGCCCGGAGGGGTTTCGCGACGGGGGGCTGGGCCGAAGCCCGAAGGGGCTTCGCTACGGGGGACGGGACGGGACTGGGCGGGGCGGGGCGCTTTTCACTTCCGTTTGGGGGGGAAGGTCGCTAGGAGTTTAGCCCGTCTAATATGGAAACGAAATCAGTAGCAAAGGGTATCGCCGAGGGTCTGAAGACGCTGCCTGGCGACGAGGTGCGGCAGGTGATGTGGCGGTTTGCGGACCGGTACGATCTGGCGATGCTGGTGCAATCGAGCCGGTCGGTGGCGCGGGGTCCGGTGGCGCGGCTGGTGGCCAACGGGGCGCGGAACTCGCACGAGTGGACGGAGCAGAAGGCGAGCCTGCTGGAGGTGTTTGACACCTCGGGGATCACGGCGGTGTTCATGGATCCGGAGCACGGGGGGTTCATCGAGGGCCCGAAGAATCTGGCGATGGCGCTGGTGGCGTTCGAATTGTCGTGGGTGGATGCGGGGGCGGCGACGTGCAGCCTGGCGGGGAATCTGGGTCTCTCGCCGATCCACGAGCGCGGGACGGCGGAGCAGCGGGACCATTATCTGAAGTTGTGCGCGCCGCCGCAACCGGGCGAGGACCGCAAGCCGTGGCGCGGGGCATTCGCATTGACGGAGCCGATCCCGTTCGTGGGGGTGGAGACGGGGCTGCTGGGTGGGAAGCTGCGCGTGGCGGAGTGGAAGGAGGGCGAGGAGCCGCTGCTGCACGTGGACAAGCGCGGGCGTTTCATCACCAACATGGGCTTCGCGAATTTCGTGACCGCGGCGGTGGATTCGGATGACCCGAGGATCAAGGGCTCGTGCATGGTGATCCTGCACGAGACCGATCCGGGGATCTACGATCGTGGCGTGCCGACCAAGAAGCTGGTGCACCAGCTCTCCTCGACGCGGGACCCGGTGTTCAGCCAGAAGATTCCGGCGAGCCGAATCATCGGCGGGTACACGGTCAAGGACGGGGTGATCGTGCCGAACTACAGCCACGGGGAGATCATCGAGGCGGTGTTCAAGCGCACGCGGGTGACGGTGGGCCTGATGACCGCGGCGAAGTTGCTCTCGGCGGTCGAGCCAGTGGTGCGCTACCAGAGGGGGCGTTTCCGGGGTGGGGCGGGGGGCGATCCCGGGACGCCGCGGCACGATCTGGGGCTGCAGACCAAGCAGGACGTGCTGCACCGGCTGATCGACGTGTGGGCGGCGGGCGAGGCGAGCGCCTCGCTGGGGTTCGCGGCGGCGCGGCTCTTTGACGCGATCGATCCGCTGGAGCGCGAGGTGGAGAAGATCCTGGCCGAGAAGAAGCTGACGGGCCGTGCGGCGTTCAAGGCGAAGGCCGAGGCGCAGAAGGGCGCGATGGCGCTGGTGGGCGCGGCCGCGGAGAAGGTGGCGGAGGCGGAGCCATTGGTCCGCTATGCGCTGATGGATTCGCTGGCGAACGTGTACTGCCCGGCCTGCAAGCTGTGGAACACGGGCCACGGGGCGAACATGATGCGCGAGGCGGTCAGCCTCATGGGCGGGTACGGCGTGACGGAGGATTGCCCGGGGTTCCTGGGCCACAAGTGGATGGACGCGCAGCTGGAGGCGACCTACGAGGGCCCGGAGGCCGTCCAGCGGCGGCAGCTCTCGGTGACCATGACCAACGAGCTATTCCTGGCGCAATTCCGGCAGTGGACCGTCGAGATGCGGGCGCTTTCCTCGGAGCGGCCGGGGACGGGCGCGTGCACGCTGGCGACGGCGATGCAGTTATGGCTCTGGACGCTGGGGCACCTCCAGGAGGCGACCGACGCCAATGGCCAGAAGCTCTACACCAGCAACCGGCAGGGGGTGACCTTCCCGCTGGCCGACGCGCTCTGCTGGCTGCTGGCGGCGCGGTGCCAGATCCTCGACGCGTTGGAATTGGAGACCCGGGGCGCGGAGAATCCGGCGCTGGGCGAGGGGCTGGGCGGGACCGTGGCATTCTTGACCGACCTCTGCCACGTGCAGGCGGCGCGGGCATCCGGCGAGGTGGGGCGGATCTGCGCGGAGCTGGTCTTCGGGTACAATCGGCATCCGGCGTGGACCGGCGAGAGCTGCTCGGCGTGCTATGGGGCGGACGAGTTGGACGGGCTCGAGGGAGTGATCCCGGGCATCGCGAGCGCGGCGCGCGGCAGCGCGGACGTGATCGAGAGCGGGCAATCGCGCCCGTCCAAGGCGGGCCCCTGCGTCTGCATGGAGGGGATGGATGCCTTCGGGCGGCTGAGGACAAAACTCGATGGTTGCCTGACGGGATCCCGGCTCGCGAAGGATCGCGCGGCGGAGTCGCTGTCGAAGGTCATGATACCGGAGGCGCTGGACTACCCGGCCTGACGGGCCGGGTCGTGGGCTCAAGCCGATGTCGGAATCGCAGCAGGATGGGGCGCCCGCGGTGGAGCGCCAATCGATGGAGGCGGACATCGTCTGCATCGGGTTTGGCCCGGCGACGGCGGGATTCCTCAAGACGCTGGCGGGTCGCCTGACGCAAGAGGATGGCACGCCCGCGTTCGAGAGCGCGGTGGCGCCGGGCATGCCCCCGCAGGTCATCTGTTACGAGCGGGCCGACGATATCGGCTTCGGGGTCTCGGGCGTGGTGACCGCGGCTCGGGCGATCCGGGAGAGCTTTCCGGGTCTGGAGGTGACGCAGATCCCGATGGCGGCGGAGGTCGCCGAGGAGAGGGTCGCGTATCTTCTGGATCCGGTGGGGGCGAGCCGGAGGCCGAGGCTGCTGGCGGTGGCGGATGGCCTGATGCGCGGGGCGGCGAATGTCCTGGGCGTGCGCGACCACGCGCTGGAGTTGCCCTGGACGCCGGCGTTCTTGCACAAGCATGGCGGGCTGGTGATGTCCATCGGGCAGTTCAACCAGTGGGTGGGCGCGCAGGTGATGGGCACGGGCGCGGTACAGATCTGGCCCGGCACGCCGGTGGCGGAGGCGCTGATCGATGGGGCGGCGGTGAAGGGCGTTCGCCTCTTGGACCAGGGGACGGATAAGGGAGGCAAGCCGGGCGAGGGCTACATGCCCGGCATGGATGTGCGCGCTGCGCTGACCGTCGTGGGCGACGGGCCGATCGGCCCGGTGGGCCGGCAATTGGACGAGCACTTCGGGTTGCCGGAGGGACATCACCAGCGCGACTGGGCGGTGGGGATGAAGGTCGTGGTGGACCTGCCCGAGGGATGCGCTCTGAAAGAGGGGACGGTGCTGCACACCTTCGGCTACCCCGAGCCGGAGATTTTCGGGTTCTTGTACGTGCATCCGGGCAACGTCGCGTCGCTGGGGATATTCGTGCCGTCGTGGTTCGATAGCCCGGTGCGGACGGCCTACCGCTACATGCAGCACTGGATGCTGCACCCCTATCTGTGGCGGCACCTCAAGGGCGGGCGCCTGCGCTCGTGGGGCGCGAAGACGCTGCAGGAGTCGGGCCGGCGGGGCGAGCCGCGGCTGGTGGGCGATGGCTACGCGCGCATCGGCGAGGGCTCGGGCAGCACGAACATGCTCACCGGATCGGGCGTCGATGAGGCATGGGCCACCGGCGTGCAGCTCGCGGAGGGCGTATTGGAATTACTCAAGGAGAAGCGACCCTTCACGCGAGAGAATCTCGAGGCGACCTACGTGCGGCGGCGGCGCGAGAGCTGGGTCGAGCGCGAGGCGCGGGTGGCGGAGAAGGCCCGCGACGGATTCCACCATGGGTTCATCAGCGGGCTGGTCGGGATGGCGCTGGCGGGCCTGACCAAGGGCCTCGCGGCGATTCCCGGGCGGCCGGTGCCGCCGCATCGGCGCGTCCCGTCGCTGGAGGAGTATTATCGCGGAAAGATCTCGCCGGAGGAGATCGCCGCGATCCGCAAGGAGTGCATCGCGAAGGGCGAGTCGATCCACGGGGCGCTGATGGAGCGGTGCGGTTGGCCGCCGATCCCGTACGACGGGCAGTTGCTCGTGACACACCAGGATGCGCTGCTCATCGGCGGCAAGGTCCAGGCCCCGGCGGGGTATGCGGATCACGTGGTTTTCCGGTACCCGAACCTGTGCGAGCGCTGCGGGACCCAGATCTGCGTCGAGCTCTGCTCGGGCCAGGCGATCATGCCGGGCCCCGAGGGCGTGCCGGTGTTCGACCGCGAGAAGTGCGTCCATTGCGGCGCCTGCCTGTGGAATTGCGCCCATGCGAATCCCGACGACCCGGAACAGGGCGTCATCGCCTTCCGCTCGGGCACCGGCGGCCTGCATTCGGCGGAGAACTAGGAATCTGTCGGACTTTGTCCGGCAGATTCCTAGCCCGCCTCTGGCGGAGGAATGTCTGCCTCACGGGCCGTCGGTGCAACCCGTTCCCACCGAAAAATTATTCGCGGCATCCGATATCCGTGGTTCCAAGTTTCAGGTCAGATCCCGTGCCCCGCACGCGGGGCACCACCGGGGGTGAAAATGTAGCCCCTCCGGTGACGGAGGGGCCGAGCGGTGGGGTCCACGGCCTCACGGCCGTGGCTACA
>JAANMY010002365.1_pt1 | contig 18064 bp, 17 predicted proteins | sample 7279691 | NCBI WGS metagenome assembly JAANMY01 (sample SAMN14094543, study PRJNA606508) | bioreactor metagenome | isolation source: A lab-scale SPAN reactor treating ammonium-rich wastewater day 388 | place: Ireland: Galway | collected 2018-02-07
AGTCTTATTAGGATTGGTATGGGGCGCTATCATATTCTATATTAAGTTTTTTTTACACATTAACTTAATATATCTACTCTATTCTTTACCGATGTTTGTTATTGTTTACTATACAATTTCATATTTTATCATATTAAATAATAATGAGAGAGTTTACTTGATAACCCTATCAAAAAGAATCTCATCGAAACTAATTACAAGCAAAGGAATTGCATAGGATAAAAATAAATGGCAATTAAATTACCAAATTTTTTAATTGTTGGTGCTGCAAGAAGTGGTACGACATCGCTTTATCAATATTTAAAACAGCACCCTGAAATTTATATGAGTCCTTTAAAGGAACCTAATTTTTTATCTTCTCAATTTAAAAAATTTGCTTTGAACGAGATTGAGACTAGTAAAATTGGAAATACTTTAATAAAGACTTCTGATGACTATAAAAGGCTTTTTGAAAATGTTAGAAATGAAAAAGCCATAGGAGAAGCTAGTACAGAAAGCCTCTATTTTTATGAGGACACTATTAAACAAATAAAAACCTATCTAGGAGATGTGAAGATAATAATTATTTTGAGAGAACCTGTAGAAAGGGCTTTCTCATATTATGTACATCTCGTAAAAGAATTTGGAAACTTTTTATCCTTTGAGGATGTATTAGAACAGGAAAAAGAAAGTTTACGTGATGGTTGGTCATTTTATGGGCCACGTTGCAAGCGTGAGAGTTTTTACTATAATCAAGTGAAAGCCTATGTGGAAAACTTTAATCATGTTAAGATTTTATTTTATGATGATTTACAAAAGGATGCCTTTACCTTGGTAAAGGATATCTATAAGTTTCTAGAAATAGATACTTCATTTATTCCAGATGTTGAAGTTAAGTTTAATATCTCTGGTATTCCAAAAAATAAAGTAGTAAATAAACTCTTAGCAACGCCAGAAAAGGCAAAATTGCTTATAAATTTTATGAAATTAACAATCAAACCCTTTGTGTCAAAAGAGATTATATTCAAAATCTCGAAGTTGGTAGAGGATTTAAAAATGAAAAACATGCTAGAAAAGCCGCAGATAAAGCAGGAAACTTATGAAAACCTTAAAAATCTGTATCGTGAAGATATATTAAAACTGCAGGAATTAATAAATAAAGACTTGTCTCATTGGCTAAGACAATAAAAAATTATTTTTGTACTCGAATTTACAAGTAAACATAAATAATTACAATAAGGGAGGAGCAATATTAGTAAGAATATTCTTTGTGAAGAGTTGTTTGATAGAAGTGGAATGAGTTTATGGAAAGTGCATGGAAATTCTGTTCCATTATGCTCCATTTCGTTTACATATGCTTTATTATTTTAAAGTATCAGTACCACAAATTTTATTTTTATCAAAAAGTTTCTAAATAGTGGAGTAATCATAAAGTGATACCGATATTTATTGGTGGATGTTGTAGAAGTGGTACAACGTTTTTAGGCTCAATGCTTGGTAGTCATAGTAAATGTATTTGTACCCCTGAATCCCAGTTTAAAATAGAAATGCTTAATAACTACTATCAACTCAAAAAAGATGATTTATTATCTGTATTTAGAACAATTAAAGACAATTTTCGATTCAAAATATGGGGGATTAATATAGAACCAGACATAAATGAAGGAATTTGGTCGTCATATTCTGAATTGATAATGTGGATAGTACAAAAATATAGTGAAATAAATAATAAAAAAGGCCCTAAATTTTGGATTGATCATACTGCTTCAAATATTAAATATGCAACTGTATTGTTTAATTTATTCCATAATGCAAAAATGGTACATATTATCAGAGATGGTAGAGCAGTAGCATCCTCTGTTATTCCGCTAGATTGGGGACCAAATACAATAGAGAATGCGGCTCATTGGTGGTTGGGGGATTTATCATACGGTTTTGCCGCAGAATCTTTCTTTAAAAGCAATCAAATCATACGTGTTAAATATGAAGATTTGGTTATAAATCCAGAAACAACTTTAAAAACTCTCTGTACTTTTCTTGATATTGAGTATGAGCCAGATATGGTAAAAGGTAATGGATTCAAAGTTCCTGAATTTACGGTTAACCAGCATTGCTACGTTGGTAAGAAACCGAATACAAAGCGCATAGACTCATGGAAAAGAGAATTGACTTCGAGACAAATCGAAATTTTTGAGAGTTTGACATACGATATTCTTACTTATTTAGGATATGATTTGATGTATGGGCTTAAAGCGAATCCTCCATCATTTATCGAACGAAAAATTTTTATGATAGTGGATTTTTATAGAAAGCAAACAAATAAAATTGTTTTCCGAAATAGAGTCAATAAGCATACAAAAAATTAGCTTAACAATAAAAAATGAAAAATAACAAATTAAGGGTGCTTCACGTAATTAAAACGTTAAGTTTAGGTGGTGCAGAAGTAAATCTTTTTAATTTATCTCAAGCGATTGATACAAATAAATTTGAGATTCATATTGGATATTCATATGGCGGAGAGTTTGAAATTAAATTCAAACAACTTGGTGTAAGGTTGTTTAAATATGCAAATACAGCTTACAAGGTTAAGAGTCTTGCAAGTCTTATAATTATTTTTCGTATACTAAGGTATATTTTTAAGAATAAAATTCAAATCGTGCATACTCATAATTTTAACGCTCATGTGTGGGGAGGAATTGCAGCTAGACTTTCCGGTGTAAAAGTTATTGAACATGTACATGATTATAGATATGAAGAACCATTATACCTTGAAAAAAGAGGCGTAAGACCCGATCAATTTAGATTGGCAAAGTATTTTGCCAAATTATCAGACAGTATTGTAGTCTTAACAAAGAATAATAAAAATCTTCTGTTAAGAAATCGCATCGCCTCTGATCGAAAAATTAAAATGCTATTGAATGGTATTAATCCCAAGTTTAATCAATCTGTTGATGGATATGAATTAAGAAAAAAGCATTGCATTCCAGCAGACAGGAGAATTATTTTTGCGGCTGCAAGAATTTCTCAAGAAAAAAATATAGGTGCCGTTATTGATATTGCAGAAATAAGTGTACAAAGATGTGATAAAGTTATTTTTGTTATTGCAGGGGATGGCCCTTTAAAAAATGAATTAGAAGAAAATGTTAAAAAAAGAAATTTAGATAATATCGTTCGTTTTATTGGATTTTGTCCGAATGTGAAAGAATTTTTAAAAATATCAAATATATTTATTCAACCGACCCTATTAGAACTTCATTCAATTACTATGATTGAAGCAATGAGTATGGGTGTACCAGTCCTTGTCTCCCAGGGAGTCGGATGTAATGATTATTTTATAACACATGGAGAAAATGGTTTTTTGCTTGATCCTTATAAACCAGAGGTATGGGCACAAACAATTAATCTGCTTTTAGATAATCAATCTTTATCGAATACTATTGGTAATGCGGGAAGCAAGCTTATAGAGAATGAATGTGATATTAAAAAAACAGTCAAAAATATCGAAAACTTATATTATGATCTTGTGAGCACAATGTAATGCGGAGAATATATTTTACCTCTATATTTTTCTTGCTCCTTTTTTACTTTATTACTCAATCACCGGCAGATGAAGTAATAAAGAGCGGTTGGACATTTGTAGGATGGTATGGTGGCGGATGTTATCCTGCCATAGTACCTGATCCCAACGTGAAGGAAAGACTATATCTTTTATCAGATGTTGCGGGTCTATGGCGTAGTGATAACAAAGGAGACGAATGGCACTTTATCAACGATGGCTTGGTAAATTTACATATCGCTGTCCTATCAATAGCACCATCCAATTCTGATGTTATCTATATAGGGACACAAGCAGGCATGATGAGATCGGATGATGCTGGTAAGACATGGCACTATCTCTTATCTACAAAAGATAAAATTATCTTTAAAAGGCCTGACAGTTATCGCTCCATTGCGATTGATTCAAAAGATTGCAATAGAGTATATGCTGGCACAAAAAAAGGAGAGATCTTCTATTCTGAAGATGGAGGTAAGGAATGGAAATGCCTGGAAGGGAATAAGTATCCTTTTAAAAAAGAAGTCACTATAACAACCCTTTTGCTGAGCCAAGGTGGAAAAATGCTGTTTGTTGCATCTGAACTTGGACTTATGCGATATGATGTGACCAAAAAAGAATGGCAAAAAATAGAAGTTGGTAATAGTAGAGTATGGGATATGGTATGCTCCGGGTCAAATGATACGATTTATGTAACATCTGGAAGGCAAATTGCCTTTAGCTCTGATTATGGTAAAACGTGGCAATTTACTACGGATATACCTCGGGATGAAATAACAAGATTATCGGTGAGAATCGATAGGTCTGGAGCTACAAAATTATTAGCAGGATGGAGGGATGGCTGGAAAGGCGGTGTATTTTTAAGTACAGATAAAGGCGAAACATGGAAAGATAGAGAAAAAAATCTTAGACACAATGAAATTCATAATCCAACAAGAGTATGGATGAAAGGCTTTGGTAAACCAAATGCTGTTGTTTTCGACCCATTCAATCAAGAGACTATCTATTTTACTGATTGGTGGGGAGTGTGGCGTTCTGATGATAATGGAGAAAATTGGAACGAGATAATAAAAGGTGCTCCAAATTCTTGTGGTTCAGATATTTTTATATCTTCCCTTGGTAATATTTTTGTAGCTACTATGGATAATGGTTTATTGGAAAGTTCCAATAGTGGAAAATATTATAAGGCCCTTTTTCCATCGAAAGGATATGATAAAGCGATTAATGGACATGTTTGGAGGGTTTTCGTTATACCAGAGAAAGAGAATAATACCATAATTGCTACTTCTTCTCCATGGAATGATGATATTAATCAAGTTATTTTAAGCTTTGATGGAGGAAGAAATTTTGAGGTGATTAGAAATGGACTTCCATCAAAAAGGCCACAGGTAAATACGATGTGGGGGCAAGGTTATCCAAGGGCTTTAGCAATAGACCCAAAGGATAATCGCAATATATATCTTGGTATTGATGGAGATGATGGAGGAGGCCTATTTATCTCTCGTGATGGTGGTAAGTCATGGCAAAGGTCAATTGGACAGCCAGATTCTTTGCGAATTTATAACGGATTGGTAGTAGACCCAACAGAACCCAATCGTATATTTTGGGGGGCATGTGGAAACGATGGTGGGGTGTATCGATCCGAAGACTATGGTAGAACATGGAAAAAAGTTTTTTCAGAATCAAGATGGATATTTGATCTTGCTATTTCAAAAACAGGAATTGTGTATGCGGCTGGTACATCCGGCAAACCAGTTTTGTATGCTTCTTACAATAAAGGGAAATCGTGGAAACTTCTGAAAAGTTTCAAGGAGTCAGAGAGTTGTGAAGCCATTTGTATTAACCCTGAAGATGAAAAACAAATTTTTATGGGAATAGTTAATTGGAATGGATATTCAGGAGGAAAAATACTTTATTCAAAGGATGAAGGTAAAAACTGGAGAGATATTACAGACACCCTTCCACCATCGAATGGACCTGCTACTTTGGTAGTTAACTCTCAAGAAGAAATGCTTTATGTGCTTTTATATGCTGGATCTGTCTATAAAAGACCCCTGGGTTTCTTATAAAAAATTACTATGGGAAATATACTATCATTAAAAATAGGTATAACGGCTATCATTGGATGTTTATTTGCAGCATTAATCGCAAGTGGTTTTTCTCCTCTGTATATCGTGGGCATACTTTTCGTTTTAATTTTAGCTCAAATTTTTATTAGCCATCTCTTATATTTTCTCTTTATGCTTTTATTGTTGCGGCCAGCTATTGATAGTATTCTGTTATCGATAAGGTTTTCAGTCGGAGGTATTGATATAGGTTTAGGCGGAATAGTTAATTTATTCCTTGTACTTGGGGCAATTTTTTATATTTTAATTACCCCACATAATTCTAACAGATTAAAACTTCCCATTATTGCTTTTTATGCTATGTTCTGTTTCGTTTACAGCATGTCTCTTTTTACTTCTCCAGAAGTATCGAGTGCGGTAAAAATACTATTGGGCTATTTTTCTGTTCTCGCAATTCTAATAATGGTAATCGGTAATATATCATCTGAAAAAGATGCAGGTCTTTTATTGAAGGCTATACCCTTATCTGCAATCATCCCTATTGTAGTTGGGACTATCGATTACTTGTTTTACGGTGGCTATAGTGGTGAATTTGCTGCTGGCCGTTTTGTAGCCACATTCTCACATCCAAATGTTTTAGCTTTTTTTCTCTTGATCGTTATTGGATGCTTATTTTTTCAAATTGATAATCCATCTCCTTCATTACAATATTCTTTTTGGCGTATAGTATGTATATTGATCTTAATAAGTATTTTAGTTATTGCAGAGACAAGAAGTGCCTGGATGGCTTTTGTACTAATGGGAGCAATGTATGCCGTTTTTTTTAACCGCAAATGGATCATGCCGGGTATTGGCATGTTGATAGTACTTAGCTTCGTTCCATTAGTTCAACAAAAAGTTTTAAATATCTTTAGTTCTTACGGAGGTCAGGTAGAAATCAATGAAATGAGTTCCTTTGGCTGGAGGCTTAATAAATGGTATGAGCTTTTACACGCAGGTTTGAAAAAGCCATTTTTAGGACATGGAATCTTATCTCCCCGTTATCTTGGTAAAGATAATTTAGATGCTCATAACGATTACATTCGTTTCTTTGTTGAATCTGGTTTTATTGGTGTTTTAGCATATTTTTTGCCTTATTTTTATGTATTAACTCATGCAGTAAAAAATTACCAATCTTTCGAAAAAAATGAAGTCTTACAAAAATTGGCAAGTTTTTTTATCTGTTTCATTCCAGCTTTTTTATTGATGAGTATTTCAGAAAATCTTGCAGGTTATGTGATTATCCATTGGTATTTTTGGGGTTTGATAGGAATTTACTTTAGATTAATTTCAATAAAGGAAAAAGCTTCAGTTCAATATATTAATTTATACAGATAGAGTTTATTTTAATGATATAAACAAAGATGAGCAAACAAACGAGAACGAACTTAAGAGAAGAAAATATAATTTGTTTTGCCGGTGCTGATTGGTGGTATCACAATCCTCATTCAGATCTTCATATTATGAAGTCATTTGCAAAGCAAAACCGTATTTTATTTGTTAATTCTATTGGTACCCGTATGCCAAGTTTTAAAACAGATAAATTTGCATGGAAAAGAATTATAGGGAAATTAAAAAGCTTGGCGAGATATCTAAAAAAAGCAGAACAGAATATTTATGTACTCACTCCGATCGCTTTGCCCCCAATAAAGGGATATGAGCGCTTTGTTTCGATCATGAATAAATGTCTTTTACTTTTACAGTTTGATATCATTCTTAGGATGCTCAATTTTAAAAACCCTCTCTTATGGGTATGTATTCCTTCTGTAAAAGATATTGCATTATATCAGAGAAGGAAAATTGCAAAATGCCTTGTCTATTATTGCACTGATAACGTTGCTTATTATACAGGAGAAATTAACCATTATATTTTAGATATGGATATAAGAATTCAACAGAGTGCTGATGTGGCCTTTTTTGTTAACCATCGCATGGTGGAGGAACGTAAAAATTTTAATCATAATACACACCATCTAGGACACGGTGTTGACTATGATCATTTTGCAAGATGTAATCTTAATCATTTGCCGGTACCAGATGACATAATGGATATTAAAACACCAATTGTTGGTTATATTGGAGTTTTAACAGATCTTGATTTTGAACTCGTAAGATATTTGGCAAGGAAAAATAAAGACCTTTCTTTTGTTTTTATTGGCGATATTTATTCAGATACAACTGTAGTAAAAGAGGAAAAAAATATTTATTTTTTAGGTAAGAAGCCTTACGAATTGTTGCCTAATTATATGCAGAAAATCGCTTGTTTCGGTATTTATTATCGCAAAGATAATATATTTAATAGTTATAGAAATCCAAAGAAACTACTAGAATATCTCGCTACCGGTAAACCAGTAGTATCTGTTGATATTTTAGAGTTAGAATACTTTAAAGATTACCTCTATATTGCGAAAGACTATGAAGAATTTAATTACCAACTGCATAGAGCAATTTCTTCAGATACTCCGGCAATGAGACAGAAGAGGACCTGTTATGCGAAGGAACATACATGGGATTTTATTGCAGACCAAGCGGCTCAACACATTGTAAGTTTTCTGAATCGTTGACTCACAATCAGAAGAAAATGATAAAGAATAATAGTTTTATCTTAAAGAGCATTCATTCTCTAATTAATTGGATTGAACAAAATGATTACTCCAGTTATGACCATTATGATTTTTGGTCTTCAAAAATAGGTATAGTAGGAAGACGAATCTTTTCAATGAATAAATTAATAGGTATGCCAATAGTTGCTTTACTTAATTCTCTTGACGTATGCCTACCCCAATCTAGAAAGATTTTTGCAATGAAGGATAGATCGGCTGAAGCGATTCCTCGAATTGCTGTGGGATATTTTCGGCTCTATAAAATGACAAATGAAATGAACTATTTAGACTTAGGGTGTAAACTCCTTGATTGGCTAAAAGAGAATGCATCAAATACCAAACACGGTTGTGGTTGGGGCTTACATTTTGATTGGGAAGGAAGAGTTTTTGTCAGAAAGGGAACTCCATGTGTGACCCTTACAGCGTATGCAACAGAGGCATTTTTGGAAGGATATCGATTAACAAAAGAAGAGATATATCGGAAAATCGCAGAAAAGACCGGTGAGTTTGTTGCTTATGACTTAAATCGTAAAGTTATGCCATATGGGATTGCGTTGAGTTATACACCTACGAATCAAAATTATGTAGTCAACGCTAATAGTTATGCTGCCAGGATTTTAGTCTCTTTAATGAAGAGTAATAATGACGACTGGATGAAAAGAGAGTTGGTGGAGAAAATTACTGATTATATCGTAATACAGCAAAATTCTAATGGATCTTGGTTTTATTTTGATCGTGAGGATGTTCAAGAAAATAGGAATTTTATTGATAGTTTTCATACCTGTTTTGTATTGGAAAATCTCTATTGGATATGGAAATGGAATAAGAGTGAAAATTTGAAAAATTCCATCGATAAAGGATATGAATTCTTTATCAATCAATTTATAACCACGGATCACTCTGTTCGTTATTATTATTACTACCCATATCCTCATGGCATTAAAGTAGATATTAGGGGTTGTGCCGAGACAATATATTGTCTTACACTTCTGAGTGACCTCTATCCAGAAGCAATCAATATAGCACAAAAAGTTGCCAAATGGACTATTAATAATATGCAGGATAAAAAAGGCTTCTTTTATTTCCGTACTTATCGAACCCACAGAAACAAGTTTCCTTATGTGCGTTGGGGACAAGCACCTATGTTCAACGCACTAACATTTTTATTAAGTAAGCTGACTTCTTAGGAGATCTTTATAATGATAGATATATTACTGATTTATCCGCCTTACCTGTCAAAACATAAAAGTCCACCTCTTGGTTTAGCATATTTGGCAGCTTTTATTGAACAACAAGGATATAAGGTAAAGATTTTAGATATGAATCCTCTGGGGTTAACATTATCCGATATTGAAGACTCTATTAAAAAAAATAAGCCCGAGATAATTGGTATATCTTTTATGACCAATCAGTTTGGAAATGCGTTAAAAGTGGCACAAACATGTAAAGGTATTTATCCCAAAATACCCATAATTTTAGGTGGTAACCATGTATCTGCTTTACCGGAAGAGGCTATGAAATATGATTTTGTTGATTTTGTAATCCTACGAGAAGGAGAAATTACGTTCGGGCAGTTGGTGGAGGCTTTGGATAAAAGGATAGAAAATTGGGGAAAAATTGACGGACTTGTTTTTAAAAGAGACGGAAATACCATTAAAAATAGAGATAGAGCATTAATAGAGGACCTTGATATCCTGCCTTTCCCCAAATGGGATGACTTCCCAATAAATGCATACTCAGAGAAGATATTGGGTGTATCAGAAGAATTACCTGTGTTTTCTGTATTTACATCCAGAGGGTGCCCGGGAAAATGTGCCTTTTGTTCTTCGCATACAGCTTTTACCCGGCGATTTAGGAAACGTTCAGCAGAAAATATTTTTTCTGAGTTACAATTTCTTGAGGAAAAATTTGGGGCACGCTATTTCAACTTTATTGATGATACACTAACCATAGATAAAAAGAGGGTTGATGAGTTATGTGATTTAATCATTAATGCTAACAAACAATACCGATGGATTGCTAATGCAAGAGTAAATACTGTAGATAAGGAAGTTTTAAAGAAGATGTATATGGCAGGATGTCGAAATATTTGTTTCGGTGTTGAATCAGGCGACCCGGAGGTAAGGAAAAATGTTGGAAAAGGGATAGCCGGGGAGCAGATTAAAAATGCTCATATTTGGGCAAAGGATGCTGGTTTAATTGTTTCTAGTTTTTTTATGGTGGGTAACCTCGGCGAGACATGGGAGAGTATTGAAAAAACTATTGCTCTGGCAAGAGAACTACATTCTGATTATCCTACGTGTGCCATTGCAACGCCATTTCCTGATACACGTTTTATGGAAGAAGCAGAAAAAAACGGCTGGTTAATTACAAAAGATTGGAATAGATATATAACAAACCCTCATATTGATCAAGATTATTTTCCCGTATCTACAAATGGTATTCTGAGTGCAGAAGAATTACTTGAAGCATATTATAAGGTAAATGCGGCGTTTGCAAAAATTAAATTAACTACAAAATACGGTGAAAGATATCTATTTAATCCTGAGTTTTATACGAAAGAAATCGGTAGCAGAATCAAAAAACTTGGAATTAGTGATTCATTACAACTTGGCTGGAAGTTGTTAAAAGGAGGGTTTAACTAATTCCTAAGCTAAACCATCCGCTAAGCGGGTGTGAATAGCAAAAGCTATGCTGTAGTATTTATAAAAAAATCTCCTTCGGTATACTGCGATTGGGAATGCTTTAAGATTCGCAATATAGCAGAAGGAGATTAAGGGTGAAAAAGAGTTTATCACATACGGTATGGGAGTGCAGGTATCATGTTGTATGGGTGCCGAAGAAAAGGCGTAAGATAGTCTACGGAAAGCTACGAAAAGAAATAGGCGAAATATTGCGTCGTTTAAGCGAGTACAAAGGAGTGGAAGTGATAGAAGGTAAAGCATGTATAGATCACATCCACATTTGCTTGGCGATACCACCGAAATATTCAGTATCAACGATAGTGGGATATTGAAAGGGTAAAAGTGCGATGATAGTGTTTGAGAAGCACAGTCGTCTGAAGCAAAATTTTCGAGGCCACCAATTTTGGGCGAAAGGTTATTATGTGAATACAGTGGGGTTGGATGAGGCGAAGGTGCGAAAATATATACAGGACCAAGAGGAGAGTGAGTCGATTGAAGACAAATATGACTCTGACTTAAGTAATCCCTTAAGGGATACCGGTAACAATGCCCTTATAGGGCTAATCAAGCCACCCGCTATGCGGGTGGTACTGACTTTACACAGCTTTATTTCTAATATATATGATGTTTTTTGTCAAGGGATATAAGGAGTTACATAGAAATATTTCTTTCTGTAATTATCAATATGCCAAAGAACGATTTTAGGCCATAAAGATTGCAACGAGGCTAGAAAAAATATATCAAGAAGTATTGCAATTTCAGTAAAATATAGTGAATCAGGGTTACTCATATAAACACGGATAAGCTAGCTTGTCCGTGCCACCCTGGAAAACCGTATAAATAGAATGAAAATTCCTCTACAATCAAGCTAAAGGAGGCATAACAATATGAAGGAAAATATTCTGATAATAAAGTATTCAGATGACTTCCTACTTTCTCTTAAAGAGAGCAAGGAAGAATTTGAAGATGAAGCAAGATACCTTTTGACTTTGAAGCTTTATGAACTCGGTAAAATATCTTCTGGCAAGGCCGCACAGTTAGCTGGAATAAGCAGGGTGAATTTTTTATTGAAATTGAGGCAATATAAGGCCTCTCCTTTTCAGGTGGATTTAGATGAGGTTTTAGAGGAATCCAAAAGATGACCGTTCAGGAAAACCAGATTGTGGTTAATACATCGCCCTGGATTGCCCTTTCAATATGTAATCAAATCCCGTTACTTCAGAAGCTTTATAACGACGTTCTCATTCCTTTGGGGGTAAAGGAAGAAATACTGGAGGGAGGGGAACAAGGAATTGGAACTTATGAACTAAAAATCAGTTCTGGGCTAAAGATTGAAAAAGTTGTTGATCTTGAATTGAACAGGTCTGGTAGACAGTAGTAGGGTGGGCATTACCCCATACGCATCAAGCTAAGCGCTACCCGACTTGTTCCCAAACTCTGTTTGGGAGCACGCGTGTGCGAGAAACTCTGTTTCTCGAATCAAGAGGTACCTGATCGTATGATTCCTCGGTAGGGGCACGTTGCAACGTGCCCCTACTCGAAACAGAGTTTCCAGGCAATTGCGTTCCCAAACCAGAGTTTAGGAACGAGCCAACGAGCCACTAACGAGCTAGGAGAACTATCAAAGGCCCAAAAGGACGAAAGATATCATTCATAATAAAGCTCTTGGATACAAAAATCCTTAGCTTGATGCGTATGGGGCATTACCCACCGAAAAATAACATGTAGGCGAGGTGTTTTGATGGACAATACCCACCCTACGTAGCTTTGAAATTCCTATACATATACATTAAATTAGGCATTTGGCAACTTTTTTGTAACACTCATGTAGGGGCGAACCTTGTGTTCTCCCAAACGGGAAACAAATACAAACGTTTTGAATTGCGCTAAGTAAAGGCGAACACAAGTAGGGGCAGGTTTAAAACCTACCCCTACAACAAAACATTGAATTTCCTAAACATTAAAGAGGAAATAATTACTGATATGGTTACTATAAATGTAAAAAGTACTTCGGGTGAGACCGAAATAATAAAGAGGCTTCTGTCCGGAGGGCTGAAAGAGGAAAAAAGAAGGATAAAATTTGCCATAGAAATATCAGCGTCGAAGATAAAAAAATACGAGGAGAAATACGGAATTTCTACAAGTGTCTTCACGGATAAATTCAAGAATAGAGAAATCGAAGAGAGTGATGATACCTTTAACTGGTGGGCAGAAGAAAAACTCGTAAATGAACTGAAACAGAAATTATCAATAATTGAAAACATTGAAATATGTCAATCATAAAAGAGTATCTTGCTCAACTGGATAAGTCTCTTAATGATATGCCGTTTAAACTCCTTACCAATATTCAGTCGGAAAATAGAGGCGATGCTGCGTTGTATATCATTGTATATCATATGTATAAAAACCTTTCCAACGGAAGGCACCGGTGTATGGGTCTAGGGATAAATTCCTATGCCATAGATAATAAGAGAACATTGTATATTCAAAAAGATATGTCCCATTCATGTCAATCCAATATGCAGAAGGTTGTGAAGAATTCTGAAGATAGGGTATGATCATCTGTAAATATCAGCATGAGGAACTAAAGGCTAACATTATCATTATGGATGACAGGTGATGATATAAGAAAATGAGATTATAACGAAGGTGTTTATTATTCAACACAGCTATGCTGGTTGGTTTAACGAAAGAATAACGAAATACTGTTTATATCCTGGATAGTATGAAAATGATTGTCAATAGTAAACACCTGATACTTATATTTCTTTGCGCAACAAGCGATGGTGATGTCAGACAGTGGAATTGTCTTTCCCTGCAATCGAAGTTTCTTGGAGAGCATCCCGGCTTCTATCCAGATATCTTTCGTTATTTCGAGATATTCAATGGTATTGAACACGTCTAATACAATTTCATATTCTTTATTTGTCTTAATACCCTGGAGTAGTTCAGCCATGATTAACCCGACACCAGCAACAAGGTTGTTAGAGATGAGATCTCTCAGGCTGTTTGAGGTTTCTCATTTTGTACGAAAGAACTCGATCCAGATACAAGTATCAGCAATAACTTTTGGATTATGTTTTGTCCTCATATTCCGTTATTTCCTCCTTCTCCAATTGTTGCCAGTTGTTTTCTATATCTACGGTTCCCTGGTAAGAGAGAATATCTTTAATATGTTTCTTTTTGAGATAGTCTTTAATGGCAATAGTAATCGCCCTGGTTTTTGATTTTTCATGGGTAACTTCAAGAAGCTGTTTCATTAAGAGGTCATCAATATTTAACGTGGTACGCATGTTTTATCTCCGTATGAATATGCTTATAATGTATGACATAATTGTATGACATTGAAATATGCTTGTCAAAAGGAAATTACGTTGTATCTGAAAAATCGCCGGTTCTGCAAGGATATTTTACGCCTATAGAATCTGAAGATGCTAAGGTTAATTGATAAGTTGGGTTGAGGAACAACACCCAATACGAACATTTACGGCATTTATGAAAATGTTGGGTTTCGTGCCTCAACCCAACCTGCTTAACTATTTATAGATACCAATATCTTTCTTGACTTATTTTGGTTTCTGACAAATTTTTTGATAAAAACAGACGTTGCTTGCTTATAGTATTTAAGAGATGAAACCAGACAGAATATGGAGAAAGTCAAGACTTTTGTTATATGCAGGTGTATGGGATGTACGGGATCCTTAACCATGTCATTGCGAGGGTATTTTCCGAAGCAATCTTTTTTTATAATGCCAGATTCAATCAGAGTAATGGACAAATTATACTCTGTTTACATAATGACAAACAAAAAAGGGTGGCTCAAGGGCTAAAAAAATAGAATTAATTCATGGAATGAATGCAGGATGGAAGGACCTCTCTGATGGTTTATAATAATAGATTCTTGTATGTGTCATTGCGAGGGAGGTTTTTTTTCCGAAGCAATCTTTCCTGAAATACGCAAGAGATTGCTTCGGGAAAAAATCCCTCGCAATGACACATACGAGAGAGTCTATTATGATAAATTAAGTTGACAGTGTACTAGAATGTGGGTAAGAATGTGCAATGGCCAGCGGGGTAGCGTTCTATCTGTTGAGGAAATGAATAAAACATGTGTGGAATAGCAGGTATATTCAATTATCAAAATAAACACTCCATTGACCTGCAGGTTTTGCAGAAGATGGGCGGTGCTATTCGCCATCGCGGACCTGATGACGAAGGGTTTTTTATTGATCCGGCAGTTCACCTTGGACTCTGTCATCGACGTCTGAGCATTATTGACCTGACAACCGGCAAACAGCCTATGTCCAATGCAGCAGAAACAATATGGATTGTCTTTAATGGCGAGATTTATAACTTTGTTGATTTAAAAAAAGACCTGCAAAAAAAAGGATGTCACTTTAGAACAACCTCAGATACCGAAGTTATTATTTACCTGTATGAGAAATACGGTGAAAAAGGATTCGAACGTCTCAACGGTATATTCGCCTTTGGGATATATGATAAAAGGAATCAGTGCCTTATTCTGGCTAGAGATCACTTCGGGGTTAAACCGCTTTATTATACGTTTGTACAGGGAAGCCTGGTCTTTGGGTCAGAGATAAAGGCCATTCTACAATACCCTTCTTTTAAAAAAGAACTGGATTATGAGGCATTTCACAGCTTTCTTACCTTCAGGTATAATCCATCACCTCAAACGCTTTTTAAAGATATAAAAAAGTTATACCCTGGACACTATTTAAGAGTAACATCGGAAGGCTCTGTTGAGTTAGAATCATATTGGAATTATCAGCCTGTAACAAATGCCAATATTTCTGAAGAAGAGGCAATTGAAGAATACCAGAGGTTATTGGAACAGTCAATTAGACGACAATTGGTAAGTGATGTGCCGGTGGGGTTATTATTAAGCGGTGGTATTGACTCGGCTGTAATTGGGTACTTAATGCAAAAATATGCAAAAGAGAAAATCAAGACGTTTACTATCGGGTTTCCAGGAGAAGGCGATTTTAATGAACTGTCTGATGCGCGAGTTTCAGCGAGATTGATTGGGACTGAACACTATGAACTGGAATTAACACAAAAGGAGTACATGGATTTTTTCTATAAGTCATTTTATTATATCGAAGAACCCATTGCGGAGACATCGATTTCGGCGCTCTATTATGTTTCAAAACTTGCATCGGATCATGTAAAGGTTGTATTGGCAGGGCAGGGGGCTGATGAGCCTATGGCTGGATATCATAGATACATCGGGGAAAATTATATAAATAAATACGCTGGTTTATTGCGTATCTTGCCATTTCAGACTATTGCCGCAATCCTACCGAGAAACGAAAGGTTTAAACGGGCTGTATATGTAAGTAAATTTTCTTCGGAACTGCAAAGGTTTCTGGGGATTTATACCATATTTACCCCTGAGCAAAAAGATCAATTACTGAATGATGACGTAAAGGGACAGATGAGAGATGTTGATGAGATGCTCGTAGAAAGGCTCTATTCACAAACGTCTCAATTAAAAGACTCTTTATCAAAAATAACGTTTATCGATACGAGAATGGGTTTGCCTGATAATCTCCTGTTGTTTAATGATAAGATGACAATGGCAAATTCACTGGAGATGAGGGTACCATTTCTCGATATCGGGTTAATTACGTTTTTAGAATCTTTACCAGCCTCGTTTAAATTGAGAGGGACAACGGGAAAGCTTATCCATAAAAAAGCCGTTGAGAAATGGTTGCCCAAAGAGATTATTTACCGAAAAAAACGAGGTTTTGAGACGCCGATGGATACATGGTTACAATCCGATCTGGCACAGGTAGCTAAAAATATTATCAATGCGAAGGATTCAGCCTGTAGTAACTATTTTTCTCTGCGTTATATCAATAGAATGATCGACCAGCACCAGCATAGGAAAGAGAATTTCCGCAGACATATTTTCGCACTCTTATCATTTGAATTATGGTGTAAAGGTTTTTTTGAAGGTCGGTAAGTTGGAGCAAAGACTTTTGATAATCTGAAAAACAAGATGATAGTTGGTACGACCTTGTAGTACACTGTCAGGCTAATTTACTCTCATAAGCTTTAGAGTATGTATCATTGCGAGGGAGGTTTTTTCCCGAAGCAATCTTTCCCTACGCGGGTTCAGGTTTGCAACCTGAACCCATAATTTTAATGTATAGGAAATTCAAAGTTTTTCATTATGCCGTTAACACACCCCGACCCCAATTGTAGAGACGCAGGATTTTGCGTCTCTCCAGGGAAGTGAACCCACCCCTAACTCTTCCCAGGAGGAGAATAAACACACCCCCAACCCCATATGCATCAAGCTAAAATAGGGAAACGGTGGAGAATAACAAACCACTCCTAATCCCCCTTAATCCCCCTTTAAAAAAGGGGGAAATGCATAATCCCCCTTGGTCCTTCTTTAGAAAGGGGGAAATGCATAATCTTCCTATAGTCTCCCTTTAGAAAATGGAGAAAAGTTTGATATGTTTGATCAGGCAAACTTTTCTCAAGAGGAAATCCTTCCTCCTTTTCTCAACTAATCATCCTTTCCCCCCTTTTTTAAACTTATCCTTCTTTCCCCCCTTTTTTAAAGGGGGGTTAGGGGGGATTAGAGGGGAACATGCACACACATTGCTCTTTCTCCAGGGGGATACCTCCTTCCCATGGAACACTATTCTTAGCTTGATTGTAGAGGAATTTTCATTGTATGTAAGCGGTTTTCAGGGTGGCACGGACTGTAGAGACGCATAATAATGCGTCTCTCCGTTTGCCCGTGTTGTGTTTAACGTGTCATTGCGAGGGTAGTGTCCGAAGCAATCTCTTGCATAGTTGAGAAAAGATTGCTTCGGGAAAAAACCCCTCGCAATGACACATACTCTAGAGCCTCTTATGGTAAATTATCTTGATGCATATGCCCCCAACCCCCTCTCAAGGGGGGAGTATAAAAGTCCCCTCTTGGGAGGGGATTTAAGGGTAGGTAAAAAGTCGTTGGGTTTTGCCTTGTAAAACCCAACCTGATTAATAAAGCAGTTTATAAATACGGCTTTGTTGCACAAAGCCGGATAAATATCTGATATACTAAGAGAATAAGGGAAAGAGTACCATAAATTATTTTGTAGGATAAGTATATCAGTATGA
>JAANMY010002372.1_pt1 | contig 18006 bp, 18 predicted proteins | sample 7279691 | NCBI WGS metagenome assembly JAANMY01 (sample SAMN14094543, study PRJNA606508) | bioreactor metagenome | isolation source: A lab-scale SPAN reactor treating ammonium-rich wastewater day 388 | place: Ireland: Galway | collected 2018-02-07
AAAACAGCGGTAGAAGCGGAAAAGGCGATCATCAGAGTCGGTGGAAACGGCTGGCTTGGGTGAACGTGCTCAGAAAATCAATTGATCAGGGGTTCCTTAACAGAATCGGACCCCCGCAGACGGCCGCGCGTTCCGGCCGGGCATGGGGGCCCCGGGTAAGGAAATGTTGCTCAGCCCTGATACCAGGGCAAGCCGGCATGGCGCCAGCCGCCGACGCGGTTGCGCTGATTGCTGGCGTCGCGGTCGCCTTCGAAGCCTTCGAGCACGTTATAGCAGTTGGCATAGCCCGACGCACCCGCCAGGCGTGCCGCCGAGTCCGAACGCGCGCCCGAGCGGCACATGAACAGCACAAGCGCCTCGGGGTCGACCTGGTGCTTGAGCTGGGCGAGGAAATTGGGGTTCTCCTGCATCGAAGGGTAGGACTTCCACTCGATCTCGACCGCACCCGGCACACGCCCCACCCAGTCGAGCTCGGCACGCGTGCGCACGTCCACCAGCTTGGCGCCGGGCGCGAGCTGCAGCACCTGCCAGGATTCGGCAGGCGTGAGCGCCCCCTGGTAGGGCAATCCGAGGTTCTGTGCGCGTTCGTGCGCGAGGGACAACAGGTCCGACAGGGTTCCCATGCGAACATCCGTCTAAAATGTAGGTCGGCCGAAGTATAACGCGTCCGTCGCGCCCCCCCATGCACCCCAGTCGAGCTTCAACCCCCCTTCCCGCCAGCGCGTCCGCCCCCGATGACGAGGCTGCGCGCGGCAGGGGCATCCAGCGCGCGGCCCTGATCGCGATCGCGACCAACTCCGTGCTGACCGTCGGCCAGGTCGTCATCGGCCTGTTCGCCAACGCCTTCAGCTTGGTGGCCGATGCGGCCCACACCCTGTCCGACCTGATCACCGACCTGATGGTGCTGGTCGCCGGCCGCCGCGGCGCAGACCCGGCCGACACCGAACACCCCTACGGCCACGGCCGCATCGAGACCGCCACCACGCTGGTGCTCGGCGCCGTCCTTGGCGGCGTCGGTGTCAGCTTCCTGTGGAGTTCGGGGGTGCGTCTGCAGAACATGAACGCCTTGCCCGACCTGCACCCCGCTGCGCTGGTGATGGCCTTGCTGACCCTGGTCGCCAAGGAAGGGCTGTTCCGGTTCTCGCTCGCCGCGTCGCGCCGATTCCGCGCCCCCATGCTGGAAGCCAACGCCTGGCATGCGCGTTCGGACGCGGCGTCCTCGCTGGTGGTGGCCGCGGGCATCGGCGGCAGCCTGGCGGGCTACCCCTTCCTCGAGCCGCTGGCCGCGGCCGTCGTCGGCTTCCTGATCCTGCACATGGGCGTGAAGCTGGCGTGGAAATCGGTCGGCGAGCTGATCGACACAGGGCTCCCGGAAGAAGAGTTGCAGCGCCTTCGCCACACGATCGAGGCCACGCCGGGAGTGATCGGACTGCACGAAATGCGGACGCGGCGCATGGCCGATCGTGTGCTCTGCGACGCCCATGTGCAGGTCGATCCCCGGCTCACGGTGTCGGAAGGGCACCGCGTCTCGGACGCCGTGTATCTGCGCGTGCGCTCCGCCCACCCCGAGGTCCAGGACGTGCTCGTGCACATCGACCCGGAGGACGACGGCGAACTCCAGGCCGTACCGCCCGGCCCGCTCCCCGAGCGCGCCGAGATCGTTGCCCAGATGCGTGAATTGCTCGGCCCCGATGCACCCGAGCCAAAGCGCGTGCAGTTGCACTATCTCGGCCAGCGCATCGACGTGGAGATCATCCTCCCCACGCACCTGGCTGACGACGCACTCGCCGCGCTGCGCACACGCAGGCGCGGATGGCTCGAAAGTCATCCGCACTACCGCAACATCCGCGTCTTCAGCGAGCTCGCACTGTAATGGTGCATGTTCGCTCCGTAACGCACCAAAACCGTGCGCCAACCATGCGCTATAAGCACCGCTTTCGGGCATGCGCCCTTGTGGCACAATGACCTTCAACTCCGAAATAACATGGCACGCTTAGTGCTTTAGGCTCAGCACCCGAATCCGGCGCATCGACCCCCGGGCCGCTGCTCCACCCGCTCAACGCAACAACGCCTCATCTCACCAGGAGTGAAAATGAACGCTCAAGACGTCATGAAGATGATCCAGGAAAACGAAGTGCGCTTCGTCGACCTGCGTTTCACCGATATTCGCGGCAAGGAACACCACGTCGGCCTGCCGGTTTCGGCCTTCGAGGAAGAGCACTTCGAGCACGGCCACCCCTTCGACGGCTCCTCGCTGGCGGGCTGGAAGGGCATCCAGGCTTCGGACATGATCCTGATGCCGGAACCGTCCACCGCCTACATCGACCCGTTCTTCGACGAGACCACGCTGGTCATCAGCTGCGACGTCATCGAGCCGTCCGACGGCAAGGGCTACGACCGCGACCCGCGCTCGATCGCCAAGCGCGCCGAGGCCTACCTGAAGAGCACCGGCATCGGCGACACCGCCTTCTTCGGCCCGGAACCCGAGTTCTTCATCTTCGACTCGGTCGAGTGGTCGGTCGACATGTCGGGCGTGTATAGCAAGATCATCTCGGAAGAGGCCGCCTGGTCCACCGCCGACAAGTTCGAAGGCGGCAACACCGGCCACCGTCCGCGCGTCAAGGGCGGCTACTTCCCGGTGCCGCCGGTCGACAGCCTCAACGACGTGCGCGCCGCCATGGTGCTCGCGCTCGAGGCCTGCGGCGTGCCGGTCGAAGTTCACCACCACGAAGTGGCCAACGCCGGCCAGTGCGAGATCGGCACCCGCTTCAGCACGCTGACCCAGCGCGCCGACTGGACGCAGGTGCTCAAGTACATCGTGCACAACGTCGCCCACCAGTACGGCAAGACCGCCACCTTCATGCCCAAGCCGATCGTCGGTGACAACGGCTCCGGCATGCACGTGCACCAGTCGATCTGGAAGGACGGCCAGAACCTGTTCGCGGGCAACGGCTACGCCGGCCTGTCCGAGACCGCGCTGTACTACATCGGCGGCATCATCAAGCACGCCCGTGCGCTGAACGCGATCACCAACCCGGGCACCAACTCGTACAAGCGCCTGGTGCCGCACTACGAAGCCCCGACCAAGCTGGCCTACTCGGCCCGCAACCGTTCGGCCTCGATCCGCATCCCCTACGTCGCCAACCCCAAGGGCCGCCGCATCGAGGCGCGCTTCCCGGACCCCCTGGCCAACCCGTACATGTGCTTCGCCGCGCTGATGATGGCGGGCCTGGACGGCATCCAGAACAAGATCCACCCGGGCGACCCGGCCGACAAGAACCTGTACGACCTGCCGCCGGAAGAGGACGCGCTGATCCCGACCGTGTGCACCAGCCTCGAACAGGCGCTGGAGTACCTGGACAAGGATCGCGAGTTCCTGACCCGCGGCGGCGTGTTCTCCAACGACTTCATCGATGCCTACATCGCACTGAAGATGGAAGACGTGGATCGCATGCGCATCACCACCCACCCGGTGGAATTCGACATGTACTACAGCCTGTAATCCGCGGATTACTGCGCACCCAGGAAAGGACGGGCATTGCCCGTCCTTTTTTTATGCGGTCTAATCAGGCTTCATTCCGCAAGGACAAGGGCGCGCCGGTGTGCATACGCCGCCATCACCAGCGTCTCGGACAAGCCCATGCAAGCGTTTCGATTCCTTCCGTTCCGACCCCTCGCGCTGATCCTGCTCACCGGCCTCGCTGCGCCTGCACACGCTGACATCTACAAGTGCACCGACAACGACGGGCGGGTGACCTACACCAACGACCGTTCGCTCGGCCGCAGTTGCGTCCGCCTGCAGACCGACCAGCCGGTGTCCTCGATCCCGGCCCCCGCTCGCCGGCCAGCCGCCGCACCCGCCGCGACGCAGCCCGCCCCGGGCGCGGGCTCAACCGGCGCCTTCCCGCGGGTCAGCCCCAACGATCAACGCAACCGCGACGATGCGCGCCGCCAGGTGCTGCAGAGCGAACTCGCCACCGAAGAAGGCGCGCTCGCCGCGGCCGAGAAGGCGCTCGCCGAACAGGAGGCCGTGCGCCTCGGCGACGAACGCAACTACCAGAAGGTGCTCGACCGCCTGCAGCCGTTCAAGGACAAGGTCGACCTGCACAAGCGCAACATCGAAGCCCTGCGCCGGGAGATCTCCGGCCTGCGCTGACCTGCGTCTGGCGCGCATCTTGCTTCTCGAACGGGAGACCACCAGGACGCGCTCATGCCAACGCCCCCCAGCCACACCCCCACAGGACCCTTCGCCGGCCTCGAGCTGCTGTCGTCGGCCGTCATCCTCGTGGATGGGCGACTGGTCATCCGCTACATCAACCCCGGGGCGGAGAACCTGTTCGCGGTCAGCCAGCGCAAGCTGCTCGGCCGCCCGCTCGAGCGCCTGCTCGGTACGCCGCCAGGACTGGGTGCCGCGCTCGACAACGCGCTGCGCACCAACTGGAGCTACACCGGGCAGGACCTCACCGTCGCCCGCGCTGACGCCGACCCGATCCGCCTCGACTGCACGGTCACGCCGGTCGACACCGCCAGCGCGCGCCTGCTGCTCGAATTCCGCCCGATCGACGCCCAGCTCCGGGTCGCACGCGAGGAGCAGCTGCTGCACCAGCAGCAGGCCAATCGCGAACTCATCCGCAACCTCGCGCACGAGATCAAGAACCCGCTCGGCGGCATCCGCGGCTCGGCGCAGCTGCTGCAGCATGAGCTCGACGACCCGCAACTGCGCGAATTCACCGACGTCATCATCGCCGAGGCCGACCGCCTGCAGGACCTGATGAACCGCCTGCTCAGCGCGCACTGCATGATGCGGCCGGCGGCGCTCAACATCCACGACGTGCTCGAGCGCGTACGCCGGCTGATCCTGGCCGAGTTTCCCGCGCTCGACATCCGCCGCGACTACGACCTCAGCCTGCCCGAGATCACCGCCGACCGCGAGCAGCTCATCCAGGCGGTGCTCAACATCGTGCGCAACGCCGCGCAGGCGCTCGACGGCCGGGGCGAGATCCACCTGCGCACCCGCATCGCGCGCCAGGTCACGCTCGCCAAGCGCCGCTACAAGCTGGCACTGGAATTGCAAGTGATCGACAACGGCCCCGGCATTGCGGAGGAGATCCGTGACCGGATCTTCTATCCGCTGGTGTCGGGGCGGGATGGCGGCAGCGGGCTGGGCCTGTCGTTGGCGCAAAGCTTCATCGAGCAACACCAGGGCATGATCGACGTGGACAGCCGCCCCGGGCGCACCTGCTTCACGATCCTGCTGCCGATTTCCGACCGCGTCTGAGCGCGCCGTCGCCCGCACTGGCCGGGCGCACGCGCCAAAGAGACGCACCAAGATGGTGCATAAGAAATGAATGACGTCTGGATCATCGATGACGACCGCTCGATCCGCTGGGTGCTGGAAAAGGCCCTCGGACGGGAAGGCATCCACCACGCCAGCTTCAGCTCGGCCAGCGACGCGCTCGCCGAGCTCGAGCGCACGCCAAGCCCCCCGGCCGTGCTGCTGTCCGACATCCGCATGCCGGGCGAATCCGGCCTCGACCTGCTGCAGAAGGTGAAGGCCGCCCACCCGCACCTCCCGGTCATCATCATGACCGCCTATTCGGACCTCGACAGCGCGGTGTCCGCCTTCCAGGGCGGCGCCTTCGAGTACCTGCCCAAGCCCTTCGACGTCGATCAGGCGGTCGCCCTCGTGCGCCGTGCGCTCGAACAGACCGCGCACCAGAATGGTGCCACCGAGGAGACCTCGCTCGCCCCCGAGATCCTCGGCCAGGCGCCGGCGATGCAGGAGGTGTTCCGCGCCATCGGCCGGCTGGCGCACTCCCACGCCACCGTGCTGATCAACGGCGAGTCCGGTAGCGGCAAGGAGCTGGTCGCGCGCGCGCTGCACCGCCACAGCCCGCGCCGCGACGCGCCCTTCATCGCCATCAACACCGCCGCCATCCCGCGCGACCTGCTCGAATCCGAGCTCTTCGGCCACGAGCGCGGCGCCTTCACCGGTGCCGCGACCCAGCGCCGCGGCCGCTTCGAGCAGGCCGACGGCGGCACGCTGTTCCTCGACGAGATCGGCGACATGCCGGCCGAACTGCAGACGCGCCTGTTGCGCGTGCTCTCCGACGGCCACTTCTACCGCGTCGGCGGCCAGCAGCCGATCCGCGCCAACGTGCGCGTGATCGCCGCCACCCACCAGGACCTGGAAGAGCGCGTGCGCCAAGGCCTGTTCCGCGAGGACCTGTTCCATCGCCTCAACGTCATCCGCCTGCGCCTGCCGCCGCTGCGCGAACGCCACGAGGACATCCCGCTGCTGGTGCGCCACTTCCTGCAGAAGAGCGCGCAGGAGCTCGGCGTCGAGCGCAAGCGCATCTCCGATGCAGCACTCGAATACCTGCAGAGCCAGCCCTTTCCCGGCAACGTGCGCCAGCTCGAGAACCTGTGTCACTGGCTCACGGTGATGGCGCCGGCGCAGATCATCGAGGTCGCCGACCTGCCGCCCGAGATGCGCGACCAGCCTGGGCGGGAGTCGCCGACGAGCTGGATCGAAGGGCTGTCTACGGAAGCCGATCGCCTGATCGCCGCCAGTCCCGGCGAAGTCTTCGACCGTCTCACGCGCGACTTCGAGCGCACCCTGATCCGGCGCGCACTCGCCGCCACCGGCGGACGACGCATCGAGGCGGCGCAGTTGCTCGGCATCGGCCGCAACACCATCAGCCGCAAGATCCAGGACCTGGGCATGGACGAGGGCCGCGGCGGCGACGGGGACGAGCAGTAGGCGCGCACTGCGGAAGTCCGCTGCCGGGCTGCCTGCGGGGCTCGTGCCGCAGGTCGGGATCGCGGATAATGCCGTTTTCGACGCGTCCGCCGGTTCCCGCTCGTGCCGCTGCAACCATCGCCCGACCCTGCCGCCCCGACCCCGTCGCCCGTCGCGACGCGCACGACCGAGCTCGCCGCCGCGCTCGGTCCGCTGGCCAGGGACTTCGCACTCGACTGGGTGAGCGAGTGCGCCTCGACCAACACCGCCCTGGTCGACGCGCCCCCGGCCGATGATGGCCGCATCCATGTCCTGATCGCCGACCGCCAGCGCGCCGGACGCGGGCGGCGCGGCAGGCAGTGGCTGTCCTGGGAAGGCGCGAGCCTGACCTTCTCCGCCCTGTGGCGCTTTTCGCCCGGCGCGCCGGCGCCGGCAGGCCTGTCGCTGGTCGCCGGGCTCGCGCTGGCGCGTGCGCTCGAGCAACTGGGCGTGCACGGCGTGCAGTTGAAATGGCCGAACGACGTGCTGGTGCATGGCGACAAGCTCGCCGGCATCCTCATCGACCTGCTCCCCAGCCGCGGCCGCCCCCCCGCGGCGGTGATCGGCATCGGGCTGAACCTGCGCCTCCCGGAAGGCCACGGCATCGAGAACCAGACCGGCGTCACCGACCTGGCACAGGCGCTGGAATCCGCCCCCCCGGCGCCCGCAGCGGTGCTCGCCGTCATCCTCACCGAGATGCATCGGCTGCTCGACACCTACGCGGCCGGCGGCTTTCCGGCACTGCGCGGTGCGTGGCAGCAGCGCAACGCATTCGCCGACCTGCCCGTGCGCATCGTCAGCGATGCGGACGTCCGGACCGGCATCTGCGCCGGCGTGGACGACGACGGTGCACTGCTGCTGCGCACCGACACCGGCATCGAGCGCGTCCTCGCCGGAGACGTGTCCTTGCGCCCGCTCACCGGAGGCGCAGCGTGATCCTGCTCATCGACGCCGGCAACACCCGCATCAAGTGGCGGGTGGTGGACGCCGCCAGGCCGCTCGTTACCGTGGCCGAAGGTGCGCTCGCGCACGACGTGATCGAGGCTCTCGCCGACGTGTGCGCCCGCCACCCCGGCCTCCAGCGCGTACTCGGCTGCAACGTCGCGGGCGCAGCCATCGCCACGCGCATCGCCGACGCCTGCGCCGGCCTGAGCCTCAAGTGGCTGACATCCACCGCAAGCTGCGCCGGCGTGCGCAATCTCTACCGGGAACCCGCCCAGCTCGGCGCCGACCGCTGGGCCGCGGTGATCGGCGCACGCGCCCTCCATCCGCACGCCGGCCTGGTCGTCATGGCCGGCACGGCGACGACGGTGGATCTGCTGTCCGGCAGCGGCGACTTCCTCGGCGGCCTGATCCTGCCCGGCGTCGCGCTGATGCAGCACGCGCTCGCCCGCGGCACCGCCCAGTTGCCACTGGCCGAGGGCCGCTTTGCGCTGCAACCGCGATGCACCGTGGACGCGATCCACTCCGGCTGCCTGCAGGCGCAGGCCGGCGCCATCGAGCGCATGTTCCGCCAGATCGCCAGCGAAGCCGACGCGCTGTGCCTGCTCGGTGGCGGTGCGGCGGACAGCTTCGCCGACCTGCTCGAGATTCCTGTGCGCCGGGTGGACAACCTGGTGCTGAACGGCCTCGGCGCAGTTGCCGGGCTCGCCGCCGCATGACCTGGAAAACATCCATCAAGGGAGACAAGACCATGGAAGCCACCCGTATCCTGCTCGACGCCGCCGACATCCCCACCCACTGGTACAACGTCGCCGCCGACCTGCCGAGCCCGCTCGCGCCGCCGCTCGGCCCCGACGGCAAGCCGGCGACGCCGGAGCAGATGGGGGCGATCTTCCCGGGCGCCATCCTCGAGCAGGAGATGAGCACGCAACGCTGGATCGCCATCCCCGAGGAAGTGCGCGAGATCTATCGCCTGTGGCGGCCCAGCCCGCTGGTGCGCGCGGTGCGCCTGGAGCAGGCGCTGGGGACGCCGGCGAAGATCTTCTTCAAGTACGAGGGCGTGTCGCCGGCGGGCTCGCACAAGCCCAACTCGGCGGTACCGCAGGCCTTCTACAACAAACAGGCCGGCATCAAGCGCCTGACCACCGAGACCGGCGCCGGGCAGTGGGGCTCGTCGATCGCCTTCGCCGGCCAGATGTTCGGGCTCGACGTGCGCGTCTACATGGTCAAGGTCAGCTACGAGCAGAAGCCCTATCGCCGGCTAATGATGCAGACCTGGGGCGCCGAAGTGTTCGCCAGCCCGTCCAACATCACCGCGACCGGCCGCCGCCTGCTCGCCGAGGACCCCGACAACCAGGGCTCGCTCGGCATCGCCATCTCCGAGGCGGTGGAAGAAGCAGCGAGCCGCGCCGACACCAACTACACCCTCGGCTCGGTGCTCAACCACGTCGTGCTGCACCAGAGCATCATCGGCCTCGAAGCCAGGAAGCAGTTCGACAAGATCGGCCTCTACCCCGACGTGGTGATCGGGCCCTGCGGCGGCGGCTCCAGCTTTGCCGGCATCGCCTTCCCCTTCCTCGCCGACAAGGCCGCGGGCGACAAGCGCGCCGAGGGCCTGCGCTGCGTGGCGGTGGAGCCGACCTCGTGCCCGACACTGACCAAGGGCGAGTACGCCTACGACTACGGCGACGCCTCCGGCTTCACGCCGCTGATGAAGATGTACACGCTCGGCCACGACTTCATGCCGCCCGGCATCCACGCTGGCGGCCTGCGCTACCACGGCGACTCGCCGCTGGTCTCGCACCTGCTGCACGCGGGCCTGATCGAAGCCGCTGCGGTGCCGCAGTTCGCGACCTTCGAGGCCGGCGTGCAGTTTGCGCGCGCCGAAGGCATCATCCCGGCGCCGGAGTCCTGCCACGCAATCCGCCAGGCGATCGACGAGGCCCTGAAGTGCAAGGCGACCGGCGAGGCGAAGACGATCCTCTTCAACCTCACCGGCCACGGCCACTTCGACATGAGCTCCTACGAGCGCTATTTCTCGGGCAAGCTGGAGAACTACGACTATCCGGCCGAAGCGGTCGCCGCCTCGCTGGCGCATCTGCCCAAGGTGGGTTGAGTCCGGTGTCGCACGGTCTGGTATGCGGAGAACGCTACCGGCGGCGCACGGCGGACTTCAGCCAATGCAACGGATGGACTAAGCTCGACGCATGACGACCTTGCGTTTCCTGATCATCCTGCTGCTGGCGCTCAACGCCCTCGCCTTCGCCGCCGTGCGCGGCTGGCTGGGGAATGCGCCGCCGGCTGGAGAGCCGGAACGCATCGCAGCGCAGCTCCACCCCGAACGCATCCGCCTCGCGCGCGAGGTCGCGCCGCCACCGCAGCGCATGGCAGATGCGGTCGGTCAGGGGCTTTCGGCCACGCTGCCCCTACCTGAGCCGGCCGAGACGCCCTTTCCGCCCACCGCCGATCCCGCACCCGCCACCACCGCACCCGACGACCCCGTTCTCGCCAGCTCCGCCCCCGCCGGCTCCGTGCCGGCCAACCCCGACCCGGCGCCTGATGAGAACGCCGGCGAGACGGCGCCAGCGGAAAGTCCCGAAGGGGCAATCGCCCCCGGGTCTGCCGAACCAGCAGCACAGCCGGCAACCGATGAGGTCGGCGCGCCCGGGGTGAGCGCCGCGACAGACGCCGCGCAGGACGGCAGCACCGAACCCGCTGCCGAGGTGAGCGCCGCCGACGCCGGCCCGCCGGCGATCTGCCAGGCATGGGCGAACCTGACGGCCGATCAGGCCGACCGCCTCAGCCAGCGCCTGCGCCGCATCGGCGTCACGCCGATCCGCAGCCGCACCGAAACACCGGATTCGTGGTGGGTGCGGATCGCGCCGCAGCGCACCCGGGCCGATGCCGAACGCCGCGTCGTCGAACTCAACCTGCTCGGCGTGACCGACACCTTCATCGTCCAGGATCCTGGCCCCACGCAGTACGCCGTGTCGCTCGGCGTGTTCAAGACCGAGAACCGCGCACGCGTATTGCTGGGCCAGTTGCGCGAGCGTGGCGTCAGCAACGCCGGCCTCGAGCCACGAATGGCCACCACCTATCGCATCCAGGCCGACCTGCCGGCAGGCGAAATGCGTGCCGTCGAATCCGCAGCGCCCGGCCTGCGCGCCCGGCGCCAGAGCTGTAACCCCCGCTGAGCGTCGAGAAGCCATCACATGAATGCCAAGCGCCCTTACATCGTCGGCCTCACCGGCGGCATCGGCAGCGGCAAGAGTGCCGCAACCGCGCACTTCGCCGCCCTTGGTGCCAGCGTGGTCGACACCGACCTGATCGCCCATGCCCTCACCGCGCCGGGCGGTGCGGCGATCGAAGCCATACGCCACACCTTCGGCGAGGCCATGCTCGCGGCGGATGGCAGTCTCGATCGTGCAGCGATGCGCGCACTGGCCTTCCAGCGGCCGCAGGCTCGGCGTCAACTCGAAGCGATCCTGCATCCGCTGATTCGTGACGAGAGCGCCCGACAGTGCCGGGCAGCCCGCGGGCCTTATGTGATCCTTGCTGTGCCGCTGCTCATCGAATCAGGCGACTACCGTGCGCGCTGCGACCGAATCTGCGTGGTCGACTGCCCCGAAGACCTGCAGGTGACACGGGTGCACCAGCGCAACGCGCTGCCCGAGGAACAGATCCGCGCCATCATGGCCGCACAGGCGAATCGCGCACAGCGCCTGGCGGCAGCCGACGATGTGATCGACAACAGCGGGACCCTCGCCAAACTCGAAGCCCAGGTCGAACGCCTGCACGCGGCCTACCTGGCGGCGGCCGACGTGGCCGGGGACTAAGCACCACCGCCGCGGCCCGGCGGACGTGGTGCAACAAGGGCCTGTGCTATCATCGGCCCGACTGAAAAAGGCGCGATACTTGCGGACCCTGTGCGGTGATTAGCTACGAATATCCTCTCAACGAGCGCATCCGCACGCTTCTGCGTCTGGAGGATCTTTTCCTCAAGCTCGCCCACTTCAGCGCGGGTGGCGCACCGCAGGATCACCATGTTGCACTGCTGACCATCTTCGAGACGCTCGAGGTTGCCAGCCGCGCCGACCTCAAGGTGGACCTGGTGCAGGAGCTCGAACGCCAGCGCCAGATCCTGATGTCGTTCCGCAACAACCCCGAGATTTCCGAGGAAGCCCTCGCTGGGGCGCTCTACGAGATCGAGCAGGCGTCAACCGGGCTGCTGGCGATGGCGGGGAAGATCGGGCAGTACCTGCGCGAGAACGAATGGCTGATGAGCATCCGCAGCCGGGCGGCAATTCCGGGTGGCGTATGCCAGTTCGACCTGCCGTCCTACCACTACTGGCTCAATCGCGACCCTGAAGTGCGCCGGCGCGACCTCGACGCCTGGATGCAACCGATGGCGCCGATTCGCGACGGCCTCGAGATCGTGCTGCGCCTGTTGCGCGCCAGCGGCCGTCCCGAAGCGCAACTCGCGCGCAGCGGTGCCTTCCAGTTGACGATGGCAGGCCGTACGGCGCAAATGCTGCGCCTGCGCCTGGCGCGCGCCGAAACCGTGGTGCCCGAGATCAGCGCCAACAAGTACGCCCTCAACGTGCGCTTCATGCTGCCGGAAACCATCGCTCGCCCCCGTCTCGCCGAGCGCGACGTGGCGTTCGAGCTCACGTTCTGCAGTCTGTGAGTCAGGCATGAGCGAAAAAGTACGCGTCGTAAACTGCCCGACCTGTGGCAAACCCGTGCAGTGGACACCAGAAAGCACCTGGCGGCCGTTCTGCTCGGCGCGTTGCCGGCAGATCGATCTCGGCGCCTGGGCATCGGAGGGCTATCGCGTGCCGACCTCGCCGCCCGACGCGTCGCTCGACGATGCGGACTTCCAGCCCCCCGGGCTGGGCGAGGGCCGGCAGCGCTGAACGCCTGAAGGCCACTAGGCCGGCGATGGCCCCCAGAGTCCCCGGATCGCCGCGATGCCGTGCGCTCCGGCATCGCGGGCGTGCGCCATGTCGGACTCGGCCAGCCCACCCAGCGCAAGCACCGGCATTGGCAGCCCCGCCACGAGGCGCGCAAATGCCTCCCAGCCCAGCGCCGGCTGGCCGGGATGGCTCAGGGTCGGCTGCACCGGCCCGAGCAGGGCGTAATCGAGGCCGAGCGCCGCGGCATGCTCGAGTTCGGCGCGCGAGTGACACGAGGCGCCCACCCATTCGAAATCCGCACGGTCCTGCGCCGACATCAGCATGTGTGCGGGCAGGTGCACACCGTCGGCGCCCACGCGTCGAGCCAGGTCGAGATCGCCATTGATCAGCATCAGACCGCGATGCGCCCGCAGGCGGGCCTGCACCTCGCGCGCCAGACGCTCGCGTTGTGCTGGATCGAGACTGGCCTCGCGCACCTGCACGAGGCGCAGCCCGCGCGCGAGCGCGTCATCGAGCGCGGCGAGCTGGACGTCCACACCCAGCGCCGCGGCATGGGTGATACCCATCATGCGCGGCAGGCGCAACGCCTTCAGGATCGGGCCGTTGGCGGGCAACATGGGCGCGCGGCTCGGACCATCGGGCTGCACCCAGGCCAGGGCGCTGTGCACACGGTCATCGAGCTCGCCCTCCCACGCGGCGACCTCGAAGAAATGCAGGCGTACATGGGCGTGCTCGTACAGGTGCTCGCGACGCAACCACGGTCGCAAGTGGGTCACGCGAATGCCGAGTTCCTCGTCCAGCTCGCGACACAAGGCCTGCGCGGGCGTTTCGCCGGGCTCGACCTTGCCGCCGGGAAACTCCCAATAGCCGGCATACACGGTGTCCTGCGCGCGCTGGCCGAGCAGGTAGCATCCGTCCGGCCGCAGCAGCACACCCGCGGAAACATCGACAAGCTTGCGTGTCATGCCTTGTCGTCCTCCAGCCGACCGGCATGGTCGCGCGCAAACTGCCAGGCGACCCGCCCGGAGCGCGAGCCGCGCATCAGCGCCCACTGCAGCGCATCCTGGCGCGCGGCCACGATCTCGTCCGCGCTGGCGCCAAAGCTGCGCAGCCAGTGCGCGACGATGTCGAGGTACTCGTCCTGGCTGAACGGATAGAACGAGATCCACAAGCCGAAGCGCTCCGACAGCGAGATCTTCTCCTCCACCGCCTCGCCGGGGTGGAGTTCGCCATCGACGTGTCGCGTCTGCAGGTTCTCGTCGTGGTACTCGGGCATCAGGTGGCGACGGTTGGAGGTGGCGTAAATCAGCACGTTGTCGGACACGGCCGACACCGAGCCGTCGAGCACGCTCTTCAAGGCCTTGTAGGCATCCTCGCCTTCTTCGAACGACAGATCGTCGCAGAACAGGATGAAGCGCTCGGCACGTTCGGCGACCAGCTCGACGATCTCGGGCAGATCGACCAGATCGGCCTTGTCCACCTCGATCAGGCGCAGGCCCTGCGCCGCGTATGCGTTGAGCAAGGCCTTCACCAGCGAGGACTTGCCAGTGCCACGCGCCCCGGTGAGCAGCACGTTGTTGGCGCGCCGGCCGGCGAGGAACTGGCGGGTGTTGCGATCGATGCGCGCCTTCTGGTCGTCCACGTCCTGGATGTCGGCAAGCGTGATCAGGTGCGGGAGACGCACCGGCTTGAGCTGTGCGCGTCCATGCCGGCGCTGCCAGCGGAAGGCAACCGCGACCTCCCAGTCAGGGTTGGGAGCCGGTCCCGGCAGCAGCGATTCCAGGCGTCCGAGCACGCGTTCGGCGCGGTTGAGCAGATCGGCAAGTTCGGTCGTCATGGCGGTGTTCGGTGTCCTGGTCGTCGGCATCACCCGGGCGCTCGCGGGCCGGGCAGGCTGGGCCGCATGCACGCGGGGGACCGGTATACTGGCGGCAAAGCCCCCTGAGTTCAACCGATGGTCCCGATGATCCGCCTGCGTCTCTCTCGCTACACCCTGCCACTCCTGCTTGGCCTGCTCGCCGGCGCCTGCGCGCATCCGCCGGGCGCACCCGCACTCGAAACCGATGCCCGGTGCGCCCCGGGGAAACCCTGCCCCGCCTGTCCGGCCTGCCCCGGACCGGAGGGGCAGGCCGCAGCCGCAGCTGCCGCCCCGCCGCTGCAGGCGAGCAACTGGCAAGCAGTGACGGGCTGGTTGCAGGATGACCCGGCCCAGGCCTGGCTGGCGCTGCGCGCGTCGTGCGCGACACTGTCACGGCAAGCCACCTGGAAGCCGGTATGCGACCGCGCCGGGCACTTGGGCCCGACACCCTCGACCACCGCGGCGCGACAGTTCTTCGAGGCGAATTTCACACCGTGGCAATTGACCAACGCCGACGGCAGCACACAAGGCCTGGTCACCGGGTACTACGAGCCCCTCATCCGCGGCAGCCGGACCCGCAGCGCGCGGAGCACCTGGCCGATTCACGGCGTGCCGAAGGACATGCTGACGATCGAGCTCGGTGACGTCTATCCGGAGCTCAAGAGCCTGCGCTTACGTGGCCGCCTGGTCGGAAACAAGGTGCTCCCGTACTGGAACCGGGCACAGTTCGGCGAGCGGGCCGAGCAGGCGCAGGCGCCCGTGCTGCTGTGGGCCGACGATCCGATCGAACTGTTCTTCCTGCAGGTGCAGGGCTCGGGCCGCGTCCAGTTGCCCGATGGCCGGACCGTGCGCATCGGCTATGCGGATCAGAACGGCTACCCCTACCAGTCGATCGGTCGCTGGCTGGTGGCGCAGGGCGAGTTGCCGCTCGAGAAAGCATCGATGGATGGCATCAAGGCCTGGGCCGAAGCCAACCCCGAGCGCCTGCATGAGTTGCTTAACGCGAACCCGAGCTATGTATTTTTCCGCGAACTACCTGCGTCGAGCGGAGGTCCGGTCGGTGCGCTGGGCGTGCCCTTGAGCGCAGGACGCAGCATCGCGGTCGATCCGCGGTTCGTCCCGCTGGGGGCTCCCGTCTTTCTTTCCACCACCCATCCGCTGAGCGCAACACCCCTGCAGCGCCTTGTCCTCGCACAGGACACCGGCGGCGCCATCAAGGGTGTCGTACGGGCGGACTTCTTCTGGGGATTCGGCGCAGATGCCGGCCGCGAGGCGGGCAGGATGCGCCAGCAAGGCAGCATGTGGGTGCTGCTGCCCAAGGGCGTGAATCCACCTGAACCGCGCTGATCAAACCCCCCGGCCCGGCCGCGCGGCGTGAACCAAGCAAGTCGGGCCGAAAATCTTCACTGCTTGACGGCAGAAAGCGCTTTCTCGAGTTCGGTGCGCGGCACGTAGCCTCCGATTCGCGTGCCATCGGCGAGGAAGATGGTCGGGGTGCCACTGATGCGCAGGCTTTGGCCAAGCTCGACGTTGCGGGCGATGGCGCCCGTGTCACAACGGGTCTCCGCTGGCGCCTTTCCGCCCACTACCCAGTCGGTCCACGCCTTGCCCTGGTCCTTTGCGCACCAGATATTGTCGGACTTGGTTCTCGAATCCTCGCTCAGGATCGGATAGAGAAAGGTGTAGACGGTGATGTCGTCCATCGCCTCCAGTTCCTTGCCCAGACGCTTGCAATAGCCGCAATTGGGGTCTTCAAAGGTCGCAATCACGCGCGTTCCCTTGCCCTTGACAACCTTGACTGCCTGATCGAGTGGAAGCTTGGAGAAATCGATCGCAGCGAGCTGATTCATGCGCTGCTGGGTCACGTCGCGACGCGTTGCCGTGTCGATGACATTGCCGTCGATGATGAAACGGTTCTTCGCATCGGTATAGACGAGTTGTCCGTTCTTGAGCACGACCTCATAAAGCCCGCCGTATTCGGTCAGCTTGACGGACTCGACCGCAGGAGCGCCGATGAAGGCCTCCATGCTCTTCCTGACCTCGTCCTCGTTCGCGAACGCCGTACCGCCTAGCGTCATGGCGAGCGTGAGGGACAAAGGCTTGAGCAAGGTACGCGCCGAAAAAAAATGCATCTGGTTCTCCAGGGATGATCAAAATCGCCCGGTCGCCGCATAGCGAACGAGCACGTTCTTTAAGACCGGCAGTCGGCCGGTGAGGTTCAGCCCGACATTGCGCAAGGACCCAAGCAGCGGATTGTTGCTGGCGAAAAGTCGGCTGAGCCCGTGAGTGGCGTACTGAAGGAGAAAGGGCTCTTCGGCGCGCCTGCGGGCATAGGATCGCAATACCGTCAACTCACCCGGATCGCGCCAGGCGGGCAGCGCACCCAACACGTCGGCAAGCGCCTGTGCATCCTGAAAGCCGAGGTTGATACCATGACCGGAAAGGGGGTGGATTGCGTGCGCAGCATCGCCGATCAGCGCAATCCGCGGCCGAACGACGGTTTCCGTACGCATCAGTCGGAGCGGGAATGCGGCACGTGGCGTGACGAGTTCCAGCCGCCCCAGCCGGTTACCGCCTGCGGTCGCCACTCGCTCACAAAAGTTTCGCTCCGGAAGCTCCAGCAACTCGGCGGCCAACGCATCGGCGGCCGACCACACCATCGAGACCATCCCGTCCGCAAGCGGAAGCCAGGCCAGCACACCTTCGGGCATGAACCATTGAAAGGCGGTTCCACGATGAGGCAGTTCGCTGCGGAAATTGGCGACCACACCCATTTCCTGGTAGGGCGTGACGGACGCGCCAATTCCCACCACACGCCTGACCCATGAGTCACGCCCGTCAGCCCCGACCATCAGCGCGGCCGTCAAAATCCGCCCGTCTTGCAGGCGGATGGTAGCGCTGTGCTCGTCGGCATCGAGCGCCTCGGGAATCGCGGGGCAAAGAAGGGTGACGTTGTGCTGGCGCTTCAGGCTTTCCCAGAGCTCCAGATGCACCAAATTGGACTCGCCTATCCACGCCAGCTCGCCAATTCCGCTCTCGTAGGCACTGAAACACAGTTCGCCACCTGCGTCCCCATGTATCTGCATCTCCGCAACAGGGGTGAGGCGCGCGTGGTCCAGGTGCGCCCATACGCCGAGGTCAGCAAGAAACGCCGCGCTGGCAGGGCTGTAGGCATAAATTCGCTGATCCCAGCCGGCGGGTCGTCGAGGCGGCCCGTGCTCGACCAACGCAACCTTGAGATGACTGCGGCGAAGCGCTACCGCAAGGGCAGCGCCAGCAAGGCCACCGCCAATGATGATGAGATCGAATTTCACGTCATTCCCGATTGATGGTCACCATGACGTGCATTTTGCCTCGGCAGTCGCATGCCTGTCGCTTCAAGTACACGGCGAAACGCCCTGAATCTATAGTTGATTCAGGGCGTTTGTGGTGTGTTGTTAGTCTGACGATGACCTACTTTCACGAGGGCGGACCTCACTATCATCGGCGCGCGGGTGTTTCACGGTCCT
>JAANMY010002377.1_pt1 | contig 17973 bp, 10 predicted proteins | sample 7279691 | NCBI WGS metagenome assembly JAANMY01 (sample SAMN14094543, study PRJNA606508) | bioreactor metagenome | isolation source: A lab-scale SPAN reactor treating ammonium-rich wastewater day 388 | place: Ireland: Galway | collected 2018-02-07
AGCTGCCCTTGTTGGTCAGCGCGCTCCAGTCGGCCGGGGTCGAGTTCGGGCCCTTGTTGCCGCCGCGCGAGAACCAGCGGTCACGCGCCATGACCGGATCCTGCTTGGAGTATTCGGCCGACAGGGTCAGGCTGCCGCGCTCGCCGGTGGCGCCCATGGTGAAGGAGTACTGCTCCAGGTCACCGTCGCCTTCGCCGTACTGGCCGACGTAGACGTTGGCTTCGGCGCCGTCGAAGTTCTTGCGGGTGATCACGTTGACCACGCCGGCGATGGCGTCCGAACCGTAGATGGCCGACGCGCCGTCCTTCAGCACTTCGATGCGCTCGATGGCCGACATCGGGATCTGGCTCAGATCCTGGTAGCCGCCCGAGGTGGCGCCCAGGCGCTTGCCGTTCATCAGCACCAGGGTACGGGTGGCGCCCAGGTTGCGGATGTCGATGTAGTAACCGCCCACGTTCTCGCCCGAAGCCAGCGACTCGGAACGGGAAATGGCCGGCGAACCCGCCGAGGTCATGTTCTGCAGCACGTCGGCGACCGAGGTGAAGCCCTGCTTTTCCAGGTTTTCACGGCTCAGGGTCAGGATCGGCTGCTGCGTCTCCATGTTGGCGCCGCGGATGCGCGAGCCGGTGACTTCCAGGCGGTCCAGGGTGGTGGCGCCGGCAGCGGCGTCCTGCGCCGAGGCGAACGCAGGCGTCAGCGCAATGGCAATGCCAGCCGGGAGCAGGCCCAACCGCACGGCGGGAGTACGAAAATTCATCAATCTCTCCGATTACGTTAGTGGTGCGTTAAAACACCCCTGAACGTTACGTTCGTACCGAAGCCATGGGTTTGCACGAAGCAGTCGCAGACTTTGCCGAATGTGGCGGAAGGCGCGTGGCCGCCGCTTCGCGGTAGCGGCTGGCCGGGACCCCGAAGCGCGCGCGGAAGGCGCGGGCGAAACTGCAGCAGTTGTCGAAGCCACTGGCCGCGGCGACTTCGCTGATCATCATGTCGGTATCGCGCAGCAGCATGGCCGCGCGCTCCAGGCGCAGGCGCGCGGACAGCGACTGCGGGCTTTCCTCGTACAGGCTCTGGAAGGTCTTGGACAGGTACCAGCTGGAGAAGTTGGTCAGCTCGGCCAGCTCGCCGATGCGCACCACGCGGTGGCTGTTGCCCTCCAGGTACATGCGTGCGCGCTGCATGCGGCCGAACACCTGCCGCTTGCGCAGGCGCGAGCGTCCCGGGCAGCGCTGCACGCCCTCGGAATAATCCCGCTGCAGCGACGCCACGTGCAGCAGCAGCGGGCGCAGGACGTGCGAGCCCGGCGCCCTGGCCTGCGCCTCGCGCCACAGGTGCAGCGCCGTGCGCGCCTCGGCCCGGCCCATGAGGCCATGGCCGGCGTAGAGCCCGCTGTCGGCCAGGTCGCCCAGGGTACGCAGCGCATCGGCATCCAGCGCCACGCCGATGCACAGCCCGTCACGGCTGGCCTGGATCAGCGGCCGCGAGTCCTTCTCGAACGCGATCCACTCGCGCTGGCGCAGGCGGAAGCGGCCTTCCCTGGATTCCACCCAGGCGCTGCCGCGCAGCTGCATCCACACGGTGAACACGGTTCCCGAGGTCTGCAGGCTGCCCAGGCGGGCGACCCCCACGCAGTTCGGACGCGGACCGTCCTCGGGCTGCTTCTCGAACGAAACCGATTGGCCGCGATCGACCCAGGCCACCTGTCGCATGACTCACCATCATTTGCCTTCAATGGCCGATGGTTTTGCCAACTCTGGCGGCAACCGTCAGGAAGTTACGACGATAACCTTCCGAATTCTTCCGGAACCGCGGACGAAGAAATCACGAATCCGGTTTTCCCAATGCCGGCAACCACTTGAGCACGCCGAGCGATGGCCGCGAAGCGCTTTCGGGCACCGGCATGATGCCGATGTCGGTGCCATCGGAAACCGCCAGCGCCACGTACACGGCATCACCATCGGGAGCCACGCTGAAGCCATTGGTGGCGCTGGCTGCCCGCACCTCCAGGCAGCGTGGCGCCTGCGACTGGTCGAGCCGGCTCAGCTGTACCGAGCAGCCGTCATCCTGGCGCAGATAGGCCACCGCGCCATCGCCGCCGAGGGCCCAGGTACGGAAACGCCAGCGGGTCGGCACTTCGCCGCTGAGCTCGCGGAAGCTGCCGGGTGCAAGACCGGCATCGGCCGACCACAGGCCGCCTTCCGCGAGCCGGGTGAACAACACCCGCTGCGTGCTGCGGTCGTAGCGTACCTGCGAGGCGCCAGGTACCTGGGCAAGGCGCCGCCAGCGGCCACCGCCGCGGTCGAACAGCGACAGCGTGACCGGGCCATCGCCCTCGCTGCCGATCACGAAAACCAGGTTGGAGCTGGGGCCGTAGACGGCCTGCAGCGGTTCGGCCACGGGGATCGGCAAGCGCTTCCACTGCCCCTGCTCCGGTGACACCTCGTAAATGCCCGGTCGCCCATCATCATCGCGCCCACCGACCAGCACCTGCTGGCTGTCGGCCAGCCAGTCCGGCGACTGCCGCGCCTCCGGGCGGAAGCCCTCCACCAGGCGCAGCGAATCGGGCTGCCCCAGGCGCGCCCACCACAGCGCGAACGCGCCGGAGCGGTTGGAAGTGAACACCAGTTGCTGCCCGTCGGGCGCGATCATCGGCTGCGCATCGCGCCCCATTGATGCGAACAGCCGTTCCTTGCGCTCGGGATGGTCCAGCGGTACCCGGAACAGGCCGAACTGCGGTGCGCGATGCACGAAGGCAAGCAGCTTGCCCATGCCGGCCACGCTCGGACTCTGCGCATCGTCCACGCCCAGGTCCTTCAACAGGCCCGAACGCAGATCCACCTGGTACAGCCGGGATTCGCTGTCGATCCGCCGCCCGAACACGATGGCGTGCTCGCCGAGCCACGCCCAGCCGCGCATTTCCGCACTGCCGCTGGTGACGCGACGGGCGTTGCCGCCGTCGGCAGCCATCACCCACACCCCACCCACCTGCGGGTTGCGGGTGAATCCAAGCTGGCGGCCGCTGGGCGAGTAGCGCGGTGCGTAATCGAAATCGCCTTCGCCGCGTTCGTAATCCAGCGCCGTCCAGCGCCCGGTTGCCAGGTCCAGGGTACGGATGCCGGGCGCGCCATGGCGGCCGGTCATCGTGCCGAACACCAACCCGCGCCCGTCCGGCGTCCAGCTGAAGCTCAGCATCTCGGCGCCATCGCAGGCAGTGGCACGACGTGCACTGCCACCGGTAACCCCAACCACCAGCACCTCGCAGCTGCCGTCGGCATGGAACCGTGCGAATGCGACCTCACGCCCGTCCGGCGACCACGCCGGGAACCGGTCCATGGCACCGGCGGGCAGCTTCACCAGGGTCGCCGAGGTGGTGCTGCCGGTGCTCTGCACCTTGAGCGTCGAACCGCCGTCGCTTTCGTCGGCAAATGCGACCAGCGCGCCATCGGGCGACAGCGCCGGAAACGTTCCGAACCCCTGCCTGGCGGTGATCAGGCGGTAAGGACGCTGCGGACTGCCGATCACGCCGGTACCGTCGGCCGTGGCCGCATCCAGCGCGCTCTCGGTAGCCGGGCGTTGCCACAGCAGCCACGCCATCGTCAGCGAACTGCACACCAACAGCAGCCCCACCGCCAACAGCAGCCTGCGGCGCACCCGGCGCCAGATTCCGCTGCGCGGGGGTGCCGCAGCGCTGGCGCCCTCCACAAGCGGTGCCGGCCCGGCCGCGGCAGCCGCGCTTCGGTCAGGTTCCTGCGCCTGCGCGTCGACCGCCGGTGCTGCCGGCTCCTCCCGCGGCTCCCATACCACCGGGGCACGCAAGCGATAGCCGGTCTTGGCGATCGTCTCGATGTACTCCTGCCCCTGCGGGAACGCGCCGCCGGCAGACAACGCCTTGCGCAGCTGGGTGACCGCCTGGGTCAATACGTCATTGGTCGGCAGGGTATCGGGCCACACCTGGGCGAACAGTTCGTCACGGGTGACCACATTGCCGGCGCCGCGCGCCAGCGCCAGCAGCACACCGATCGCCTTGGGCGTGAGCCGCACGCTGCGCCGTACACCGGGCGCATGTACCTCGCGCGACGGCAGGACGATCAGGCAATCGCCGATATGCAGGCGTTCAGTGTTGGAAAGAGCGCTGTTGATGGGTTCCATGCCGGTCAGGGATTGAATCGCTGGAGGGCATCGTCCTGTGCCCGCCCCCTGGTGGTATTGCCGCCAGTGAACCGCCAAATTCCGCAAATGGCGTCAACGCAATGAGCAAATGTTTCAAGGCGCGCGGATATTAGCCCATGGCAGTTACCCGTGTACCCACGCGGGACGACATCAGGCTCTCTCTCGCCGACGCAATGCACATAATCCGCTTCAGAATTCGCGCCCTTGGGCGCGTTTTTTTTAGCTCCCGTTCATCCTTCGGCAAACGCCATATCGCGCCCACGCCACACAAACCCGCGTGATTGCAGCGTGCGCGGCCAACGCGTGCCGCTGCGCCGTTGTCGTGCGTGGCGGTGATTCAACAAGCTGAAGAAAACCTAAAGAAGCGATTCACTCCACCGTACACGGCGCCGAACGCCGCACGTGCGCGCTGCACCTGCGACGTTCGACGCGATGGAGCGCGCGGGACCGATGCATGCGCCGCGCGCCCACCGGCCCTCATTCGGCGCGGTACACCTGCGCGCCCTGTGCGCGGAACGCCTTCGACATTTCCTGCATCCCGGCCTCGATCGCCCGGGTGTCGTCCAGCCCATGCTCGGCCGCATAGTCGCGCACGTCCTGGGTGATTTTCATCGAGCAGAAGTGCGGGCCGCACATCGAGCAGAAATGGGCGAGCTTGTGCGCGTCCTTCGGCAGGGTCTCGTCATGGAACTCCTGCGCCTTTTCCGGATCCAGGCCGAGGTGGAACTGGTCCTGCCAGCGGAACTCGAAGCGCGCCTTGGACAGCGCGTTGTCGCGGACCTGGGCACCGGGGTGGCCCTTGGCCAGGTCGGCGGCATGCGCGGCGATCTTGTAGGCCATGATGCCGTCGCGCACGTCCTGGCGGTTGGGCAGCCCGAGGTGCTCCTTCGGCGTGACGTAGCAGAGCATCGCGGTGCCGTACCAGCCGATCATCGCCGCACCGATCGCGCTGGTGATGTGGTCGTAGCCCGGGGCGATGTCGGTGGTCAACGGCCCGAGCGTGTAGAACGGCGCCTCGCCGCACTCGCGCAGCTGCTTGTCCATGTTCTCCCTGATCAACTGCATCGGCACGTGGCCGGGGCCTTCGATCATGGTCTGCACGTCGTGCTTCCAGGCGATCCTGGTGAGTTCGCCCAGCGTTTCCAGTTCGCCGAACTGCGCGGCGTCGTTGGCATCGGCGATGCACCCGGGGCGCAGGCCATCGCCCAGCGAGAAGGCCACGTCATAGGCCTTCATGATCTCGCAGATGTCCTCGAAGTGGGTGTAGAGGAAGTTCTCCTTGTGGTGCGCCAGGCACCACTTGGCCATGATCGAACCACCGCGCGAGACGATGCCGGTGGTGCGCCTGGCGGTCAGCGGCACGTAGCGCAGCAGCACGCCGGCGTGGATCGTGAAGTAGTCCACGCCCTGCTCCGCCTGCTCGATCAGCGTGTCGCGGAAGATCTCCCAGGTCAGCGCCTCGGCGCGGCCATCGACCTTCTCCAGCGCCTGGTAGATCGGCACCGTGCCGATCGGTACCGGCGCGTTGCGGATGATCCACTCGCGGGTTTCGTGGATGTGCCTGCCGGTGGACAGGTCCATCACCGTGTCGCCGCCCCAGCGGATCGCCCACACCAGCTTCTCGACTTCCCCGGCGATGCCCGAGGACACCGCGCTGTTGCCGATGTTGGCGTTGATCTTGGTGAGGAAGTTGCGGCCGATGATCATCGGCTCGCTCTCGGGGTGGTTGATGTTGTTGGGGATGATGGCTCGGCCGCGGGCGATCTCGTCGCGCACGAACTCGGGGGTGATCGTCGCCGGCAGGCTGGCGCCGAAGTTCTGGCCCGGGTGCTGGCGCAGCATCATGTCGGCCATCTTCTGGCCCTTGAGGCCACCGTTGGCGCGCAGCGAGGCGATGTACTGCTCGCGGTTGAGGTTCTCGCGGATGGCGACGAACTCCATCTCGGGGGTGACGATGCCGCGGCGGGCGTAGTGCATCTGGGTTACGTTCATGCCCGGCTTGGCGCGGCGCGGGGCGCGGTGCAGGCCGGGGAAGCGCAACTCGTCCAGCGCCGGGTCGGTGGCACGCTGGCGGCCGTACTCGGAGGACAGGCCGGGCAGCACCTCGGTGTCAGCGCGCTCCTCGATCCACTGCTGGCGCAGCGCGGGCAGGCCGGAGCGGATGTCGATCTTCGCCGCCGGGTCGGAGTAGGGGCCCGAACAGTCATAGACGAAGATCGGCGGGTTCTGCTCGGCGCCGAAGGAGGCCGGGGTGTCGGCCTGGGAGATCTCGCGCATCGGCACGCGCAGGTCCGGGCGCGAGCCCTCGACGTGGATCTTGCGCGAGTTGGGCAGCGGGGCGATCGCGGCTTCGTCCACATGGGCTGTCGCGGCGATGAATTTTTCGTTGGCGTTCATGTGCTGTGTCTCCGGGGGATCGGTGTGTTTGTGTGTTGACGGGTGGATGCCGGGCTGCGCGTAAGACAGCCCGCGGGAAGGGTCAGGACGCCGGCCGCGGCTGGCGCCACAGCGCGTGGAAGTGATGCACCGGCCCGTGCCCGCTGCCGACCGCGAGCTCGCCCGCATGCGCGATCGCGCCCAGCAGCCACTGGCGGGCGTGGCGCACCGCGGTCTCGACCGGGCGGAACTGGCCTTCGGCCTGCGGCAGCAGCGCGGCGACCGCGGAGCTGAGCGTGCACCCGGTGCCATGGGTGTTTTTGGTCTCGATGCGCTGCGCCGGCAGCTCGACCATGCGATCGCCGTCGAAGAGCAGGTCGACCAGGTCGTTGCCGGGAAGATGGCCGCCCTTCAGCAGCACCCAGCGCTCCGAGGACAGCGGCAGCAGCTCGCGCAGGCGCTCGGCGGCGCGGTACATCTCCTTGACCGTATCGGGCGCGCGCTGCTCGAGCAGCACGCCGGCTTCGGGCAGGTTGGGGGTGACCAGGAAGGCCTGCGGGAACAACGCCTCGCGCATTGCCGAGATTGCGCTCTTCGCCAGCAGGCTGTCGCCGCTCTTGGCCACCATCACCGGGTCGAGCACCACCCTGGCCGCCTGCCAGTGGGCGAGGCGTTCGGCCACGGTGGCAGTGACCTCGGCGCTGCCGAGCATGCCGATCTTGGTCGCGTGGATGGCCACGTCGGCGAACAGGGTGTCGATCTGCAGGCGCAGGAAGTCGGTGGGCGGCACGTGCACGCCGGTGACCGCCTGCGTATTCTGCGCGGTGAGCGCGGCGACCACGCCGCAGCCGTAGGCGCCCAGCGCGCTGAAAGTCTTGAGGTCGGCGAACACGCCGGCACCACCGGACGGGTCGACGCCGGCGATGGAGAGCACGTTCGGGATGCGCGAGGGCGTGCCGGAAGATGCGGCGGGAGCGCTGCCTCTGCCGGCAGCGGATGATGCGGACGAACTCATGATGTACGTTTCCCTACGCCGGTGCGAGCCGGATCAGGTTCCAAGGGTGTTTCTCAGCCCGTGCGCAGCGGGCACCCCCAACGAGAGCGAAGGAAGATACTGTAAGCACTCTGCCGTGGCAAGGTGCTCAAGATCTGCGCGCAGAGGTCGATTAGCATGCTGTCACCTTCGACGATCCGACGCCCATGAGCCCTCTCCGCCCGCTTCTCGCTGCCTTGCTGCTCGCCCAGACCGCCGGGGCGGCGCTCGCTGCCGACTGGCAACTGGTGCTCAGCGACCGCAACCGTCGGGTCGAGATTGACCGCGGCAGCATCCTGTCCTCGGATGCCGGGGCGAAGATCTCCTGGGGCCGGGTGGTGCTGACCTCCGACGAGGCGAGCGCATCCGGTTACGCGATGATCAAGGCCTTGAACCGTTACGACTGCCGCAATCGGACCTTCGTCACGGTCAAGCGCGTGTACGTCGACAAGGACGACAACATCGTGCGCGAGGAGGCCGTGCCCGACCAGACGCCGCTTACCGTGGCGCGCAACTCGGTCGACGAGCGCATGTGGCGCGAGGTGTGCAATCCGCCCTCGGCCGCCGACCTGCAGAAGCTGGCAAGTGAAGCCGCGAAGCTGGCAGCCGCGCCTGCTGGCGCTGCAGCTGGCGCGGCTGCGGCACCCGCTGCGAAAAAGCCTGCCACTGCCGCGCCTGTTTCCGCTGCGTACGCGCCGACGCCCGCCGCAGCGCCGATCCCGCCCGCCAAGGCCACGCTTCCCGAGACGCCGGCCGCGACCCGCGCGCAGTCCGGCACGGTGACGCCGGCGCCGCTCGCTGCCGCCCGCCCCGAGGCCTCCGCGCCCCCCGAGCTGATCCGTGCCGGCGAGACACCGCTGCCCGCGCCGTCCGCAGCTCAGGTGGCCGAGCCGCCGTTCGAGACGCACGTGGAGATCCCGGCCAAGTTCCTCCCCGGCGGGGCGGCGGCGCGAGCCGAGGCGTCCGCCCCGCGCAAATCCATCCTGCCGCCCTTGCCCGGCATCGCGGCCCAGGCCGAGGCCGACGCCGCGCCCGCGCAGCCCGCTGCGACGACTGCTGCAAGCAAGCCGGCGCCTGCACCCGCGGCGGCGACCCCGGCCGCAAAGCCGGCTCCCGCGCGCAGTTCGACCCCGGCGACGGCGCCCCAGCGCCCCGAACCTCCTGTCCAGCCGGTCGCGCCCGCGCGCAGCGAAGCGGTGCAGCCCGCGGTTGCGCCCGCCACGCCGCGCCCGGCCCCCGAGTCCGCTGCTGCCCCGGCGCGGCCGCAGCGTGTCGCCAGCGCGCAGCCGGCGGAGGAGACGCGCCCTCGCGCCGCACGCCAGCAGGCCCGCGCGGACGAAGGCAGCCAGTCGTCGCAGGTGGCGTCACGGACGCCCTCACCGGTCACCGCTCAACCCACCGTGCAACCCAACTCGACGCTCGAAGCCAGCGGCATCCGCGTCACCAGGATGCCGGCGACGTCCGCAGGCTGGAGCTACGACGGCGAGGCCGGCCCGCACAACTGGGGGAAGCTGCGCCCGGAATGGCGCGTATGCGCCGAGGGCACGCGCCAGTCGCCGATCGACCTGCGCGACGGCATCGCGGTCGATCTCGCGCCGGTGCAGTTCGACTACGGGCGCAGCGGCTTCCGCATTCGCGACACCGGCAACACGCTGCAGGTCGAGGTCGGCGAGGGCATGGGCATCACCGTGCGCGGCGTGCGCTATGCGCTCGAGCGCTTTACCCTGCACCGGCCGTCGCAGGACCGCGTCGGTGGCATGGCGCACGACATGGCGATCTATCTCGAGCACCGCAGCGCGGATGGCAAGCAGGCGATCCTGTCGCTGCTGCTGGCCGCGGGCGGCGAGGCGCATCCGGTGCTGCAGACGCTATGGAACAATCTGCCGCTCGATCGCGGCCGAGAGTTCTCGCCCGATGCGGTGATCGACCTGGCCCAGCTCGTGCCGGCCGATCCCGGCCACTTCCTCTACACCGGCTCACTGCCGACGCCGCCGTGCACCGAGGACGTGCTGTGGGTGGTCATGAAGCAGCCGCTGCCGATCGCCGACGACCAACTGGCCGTCTTCGCGCGCCTGTACCCGCGCAACGGCCGGCCGATCCAGCCGGCAAACGGTCGCCTGCTGCTCGAGTCGCGCTGAGCGTTGCGGCCGTCGGCAGCGCGCCCGGCGGCGGTGCGGCGATTGCGGGGTATGCCGCGCGTCCGCTGGCCTCGGTTGCCGAGCCGAAGCGCTACACTGGGGCCCTCGTTTCGCGACACCGGACCCCGCCTTGAACCGGCGTGCCCGCTCCCTGCAGAGAATCCCGATGCGCATCCGTACCCTGCTGACCGTGTTCGCGGGCGCCTGCCTGCTCGCGTCCTGTTCCGCGCCCGCGCCCGAATCCCCGCCGCCACGCGCCGTGCTGGTGCGCACCCTCGATGGTGCGGCGGCGGCCCCCGCGGTCCAGCTCTACGCCGGCGAGGTGAGGGCGCGCATCGAGGCCGACGTGGCCTTCCGCGTTGGCGGCAAGCTCATCGAGCGCAAGGTGGACGTCGGCGCCGCGGTGGCTGCGGGTGCGCTGCTGGCGCTGCTCGACCCCGCCGATGCCCGCCTTGCCGCGAGCGCGGCGCAGGCGGCCTTGGCGGCGGCCGAAGCCGACCTGGCGCTGGCGCGCACCGAATACGGGCGTGCGCAGGAGCTGGCGGCGCGCAAGTTCGTGTCCTCGTCGGTGCTCGACACCCGCCGCACCGCGCTGCAGGCGGCCGAGGCGCGGCTGCGCCAGGCGCGCGCGCAGGCCGAGACTGCATCCAACCAGGCCGGCTACACCCGCCTCGAGGCCCCGGCCGCCGGGGTCGTCACCGCCGTGCTCGCCGAGCCGGGACAGGTGGTCGGCGTCGGGCAGCCGGTGTTCCGCATCGCCCGCCCCGACGAGCGCGAGGTGCTGATCCACGTGCCCGAGGGCCGCGTCGGGCAGCTGCAGCCCGGCATGGCGGCGCGGGTGCGCACCTGGGCGGCGCCCGAGCGCGAATACGCCGCCAGCGTGCGTGAAGTGGCGCCCGCCGCCGACGCCACCACCCGCACCTATGCGCTGCGCGTGGCGGTGGCGCAGGCCGACGCCGGTCTGCCGCTCGGGGCCACGGCGAGCGTGATGTTCGCGGCGCCCGAGGCCGCGGCGCCGGGCGTGCTGCTGCCGCTGGCCGCGGTCACCCGTACGCCCGGCAAGCCCGATGGCGGGACGGTGTGGGTGGTGGGCGAGGACGAGCGCGTGCACCCGGTCGGCGTCGACATCCTGGCCTGGCGCGAGGACGGCGCCCTGCTGCGGGCCGATCTGCCGGCAGGGTCACGGCTCGTGGTCGCGGGCGTGCATATGCTGGTGGAGGGCGAGACCGTGCGTGCGGTCGAGGAGGGCGCACCGGTGCTGCTGGACGTCAAGCGATGAGCCACCATGACGAGGATGCGATCGGCCGCGGTCGCTTCAACCTGTCCGAGTGGGGACTGACGCACCGCTCGCTGGTGCTGTATTTCCTCATCGTCAGCACGCTGATCGGGATCTTCTCCTACACCCGCCTGGGCCAGTCCGAGGATCCGCCCTTCACCTTCAAGGTCATGGTGGTGCGCGCCGAATGGCCGGGGGCGAGCGCGCGCGAGGTCGAGCAGCAGGTTACCGACCGCATCGAGAAGAAGCTGCAGGAGATCGCCCAGGCCGACGTGATCCGCAGCTACTCCAAGCCGGGCGAGGCCCTGGTGTTCTTCCTGGTCCGGGACAGCACCCGCGCGCGCGACATCCCCGAGGTGTGGTACCAGGCGCGCAAGAAGATCGGCGACATCGCCCACACCTTCCCCACCGGGGTGCGCGGCCCCTATTTCAACGACGAATTCGGCGACACCTACGGCAACCTGTTCGCACTGGTCGGCGAGGGCGTCAGCCACGCCGAGCTCAAGCGCCACGCCGAGGCCATCCGCAGCGAGCTGCTGCGGGTGAAGGACGTGGCCAAGGTGAGCTTCTTCGCCGAGCAGCCGCAGCGCGTGTTCATCGAGCTCTCCAACACCAAGCTCGCCACCTTCGGTCTGCGCCTGGACGACATCGTCGGCGCGCTCGCACGGCAGAACGCCGAGATCGGCACGGGTTTCTTCGAGACCGGGGAAGACCGCATCTGGCTGCGCCCGAGCGGCCAGTTCGAGGACCTCGACGCGATCCGCGCCACCGTGATCCGCGCCGGCGGACGCAGCTTTCGCCTGGGCGACGTGGCCGAGGTAAGTCGCGGCTACGCCGACCCGCCCGCCGAGCGCCTGCGCTACATGGGGCAGGAAGCCTTCGGCATCGGTGTGTCGATGCGTGCGGGGGGCGACATCGTCGCGCTCGGCCGCCAGCTCGACGCGGCGGTGGACACGATCGTCGCCCAGTTGCCGGTCGGGATCCGCCTGGAGCGCGTGGCCGACCAGCCGCGCGCGGTGACGCGGGCGGTGAATGAATTCGTCTACGTGCTGGCCGAGGCGGTGCTGATCGTGATGGCGGTGAGCCTGCTGTCGCTGGGCTTTCGCACCGGCATCGTGGTCTTGGTGATCATCCCGGTGGTGCTGGCGATCACCTTCATGTTCATGCATCTGTTCGACATCGGCCTGCACAAGATCTCGCTCGGTGCGCTGATCATCGCGCTCGGCCTGCTGGTCGACGACGCGATCATCGCGGTCGAGATGATGGCGAGCAAGATGGAGCAGGGCTGGGGTCGGGTGCGGGCGGCGAGCTACGCGTGGACCTCGACGGCGATGCCGATGCTCTCCGGCACGCTGGTGACGGCCGCGGGTTTCCTGCCGGTGGCGCTGGCGGCGTCCTCGGTGGGCGAATTCACGCGTTCGATCTTCCAGGTCACGGTGACCGCGCTGCTGGTGTCGTGGATCGCGGCGGTGATCTTCGTGCCCTACCTCGGCTACTACCTGCTGCCGGATTTCAGCAAGCGCGCCGGCAAGCCCTCGGCGCTCGCGCGCCTCGCCGGCCGGGTGTCGCCGGCGCTCGGGCGGCGGATGGCGGAGCGCGACCTCCACGCCCACGAGCAGCACGAGGAGTTTGCGATCTACCACACGCCCTTCTACAACCGCCTGCGCGCCGTGGTGAACGCCTGCGTGCGCTTCCGCTGGGTGGTGATCGTGCTCACGGTGGCGATCTTCGTCGGCTCGCTGTTCGTGTTCGCACGCTTCGTGCCGCAGCAGTTCTTCCCCGATTCGACGCGGCCCGAGCTGCTGGTGGACCTGCGCCTGGCCGAAGGCGTGTCGCACCAGGCCACCGAGGCCGCGGTGAAGCGCCTGGAGGCCTTCCTCGACGAGCAGGACGGCATCGACAACTATGTCGCCTGGGTGGGCAGCGGCAGCCCGCGCTTCTATCTGCCGCTCGACCAGCAGCTGACGCAGACCAGTTTCGCCCAGATCGTGATCCTCACCCACGGTCAGGCCGAGCGTGAGGCGCTGCGCGCGAAGCTGATCCGCCTGTTCGCGGACGAGGCCTGGCCCTTGCGCGGCATCGTCAACCGGCTCGAGAACGGCCCGCCGGTGGGCTTTCCGGTGCAGTACCGGGTGAGCGGGCCGGACCTCGACGAGCTGCGCCGTCAGGCCCACGCCGTGGCCGCGGTGTTGCGCACCAATCCGCATCTGTCGAACGTGCATCTGGACTGGGAGGAGCCGTCCAAGGTGGTGCGCCTGGCGATCGACCAGGACAAGGCGCGCCTGCTCGGCGTGTCGTCCCAGGACATCTCGAACCTGCTCGCGACCTCGCTGCAGGGCATGACGGTGACGCAGTTCCGCGAGGGCACCGAGACCATCTCGGTGGTGCTGCGCGGTGCGGAGTCCGAGCGCGTGCATCTGTCGCTGCTCGCCGATCTGTCGCTGCCGGTGGCGGGCGGGCGCAGCGTGCCGCTGGCGCAGGTGGTGCGCATCGAGCACGACTTCGAGCAGGGCGTGATCTGGCGGCGCAACCGCATCCCGACGGTGACCGTGCGCGCCTCGCTGTACGACGGTACCCAGCCGGCGGTGGTGGTGGGCCAGCTCGCGGCCGAGATGGCGCGCATCCGCGCCGACCTGCCGCTCGGTTACCGGCTCGAGGTCGGCGGCGCGGTGGAGGAGAGCGCCAAGGGCAGCACCTCGGTGGGCGCCGGCATGCCGGTGTTCATCCTCACCGTGTTGACCGTGCTGATGCTGCAGTTGAAGAGCTTCTCGCGCACCGTGATGGTGGTGCTGACCGCGCCGCTGGGCATGATCGGCGTCACCGCCTTCCTGCTCGCCTTCGGCAAGCCCTTCGGCTTCGTCGCCATGCTCGGCACGATCGCGCTGTCGGGCATGATCATGCGCAACGCGGTGATCCTGGTGGACCAGATCCGCCAGGACATCGAGGCGGGGCGCACGCAGTGGGAGGCGATCGTCGAGTCCGCGGTGCGCCGCTTCCGCCCGATCATGCTCACTGCCGCGGCCGCCATCCTGGCCATGGTGCCCTTGTCGCGCAGCACCTTCTTCGGGCCGATGGCGGTGGCGATCATGGGCGGGCTGACGGTGGCGACCGTGCTCACCATGCTGTTCCTGCCCGCGCTTTACGCCGCCTGGTACCGGGTGAAGCCGGGGGGCAAGCCGGGCGAGGCCTGAATGCCGCCAGCGCCCCGACACGAGCAGCCGCTTTGGTGTAGCCTTCGGCCTTTTTCGCGCTTTTTCGGCTGAAAAGCGCCGGGCCAGGGGGCATACAGGGAATGACACAGAGGGGATGACTCAGGCGGTGTCGCGTACGCGTTTCAATAGTGCCGAGTTGGTGCGGATACTGGCCGAGCTGGCGGTGGCGGACGTTGCGGATGCGAAGCAGACCTTCGCCGAGCGCCTCGGCGAGTGGCTGGATTTCAAGGATGCGCTGGCGCTGTATTCGGCGCTGAATTCGGCTGCGGGGCGTTCACCGTCCACGGCCACGCCCGCCGCCGCGCTGCGCGCGCAACTTGCCCAGGTGCGTGGCGATCTGGCCGCTGCGGTCGCCGCTGCGGGCGCGGTGCAGCCGGGCGGGACGAACCTGGCATTGCCGACGCCGCTGCCGAATGCTGCGCCTGAGTCGGCCGCAGACTTCGCCCCCTTTCATCGCCACTACCTTGCCCACCAGCGTGCCATGGCGGGCGCCATCGGTCCGCTGCGGGCGAGCGCGCGTGCGGTGCTGGCGGGGCAGTCGGCGGCGTTGAAGCAGCTCGCCGCGCTGGACGCGGTGCTCGACCAGGCGCTGGCGGCACGCGAGGCCAGCCTGCTCGCAACCGTGCCGGTGCTGCTGGGCAGGCGCTTCGCGCATCTGTTCGCGGCGCATCTGCGCGGACGCGAGGCGGTGCAACGTGAGGTGGCGGGGCTGGCGCTCTCGGCGGACGCGGCCATGACAGGCGAGGGCGCAGTCGGTGAGGGTGCGGCAGGCACCGGCGCGCCGCCCGACGACCCGGCGCGCTGGATGCAGTCGGGTGGCTGGCTCGCGCGCTTTTGCGCCGAGATGCAGCGCGTGCTGCTCGCCGAGCTCGACCTGCGGCTGATGCCGGTGGTGGGGCTGGTGGCGGCACTGGATAAGGAATCGACGGAACTGCAATGAACAGAAGCGTGAGCGTGGTGGCCTTCCTGCTGGGGTTGGCCGTGGTGGTGTGGGTGGGTGTCGGCTATGTCGGGCTGAGCCCGCTGGCCCTGGGCATGACCGCGCTGATCGGGGCGGTGTATCTGACGGGCGCGATCGAGCTGCTGCGCTTCGACCGCGCCACCTCGGCGCTGCAGTGTGCGCTCGACACGATTCCGGCCGAGCTGGCGGATGCCTCCGTATGGCTGCGCGGCCTGCCGCCCGCGCTGCACAACGCCGTGCGCCTGCGCCTCGAAGGCGAGCGCGTCGGCCTGCCCGGTCCGGCGCTCACGCCCTACCTGGTCGGCCTGCTGGTGCTGCTGGGCATGCTCGGCACCTTCCTCGGCATGGTCATGACCCTCAATGGCGCGGTGATCGCGCTCGAAACCACCACCGACCTGCAGACCATCCGCTCCTCGCTGGCGGCGCCGGTGAAGGGCCTGGGTGTCGCCTTCGGCACTTCGGTGGCCGGTGTGGCGGCCTCGGCCATGCTGGGGCTGATGTCGGCCTTGTGCCGGCGGGCGCGCCTGCAGGCCTCGCAGGTGCTGGACAGCCGCATCGCCCGCGAACTGCGCGGGTTCTCGGGGGCGCAGCAGCGCCAGGACGCCTTCCAGGCCATGCAGGACCAGGCGCGCACGATGCCCGCGTTGGTCGAGACCCTGCAGGCGATGATGGCGCAGATGGCGCGCCAGCACCGCGAGCTGCACGATCACATGGCGGGCGAGCAGCAGCGTTTTTACGACCATGCGCGCGGCAGCTATTCCGCGCTCGCCGCCGCGGTCGATGTCTCGCTCAAGGACAGCCTGACCGAAAGCGCCCGCGTGGCCGGGCAGACCATGCAGCCGCTGGTCGCCGAGACCATGGCCGGCATCGCGCGCGCGACCACGGCGCTGCAGCAGCGCGTCGCCGATGGCGTGCAGGCCCAGCTCGACGGCGCGTCGCAGCGGCTGGATGCGGCCGTGGCCACCGTGTCCGCGAACTGGGCGAGCGCGCTCGCGCAGCACGATGCGCGCAGCACGGCGCTCGGCGAGCGGCTCGATGCCTCCTTCGCGACCTGGAGCGGCGGCTTCGAACAGCGCGCGACCGCCTTGCTGGCCGCGGTCGGTGCCGCGCATGGCGAACTGCGCACCGCGCTCGCCGACACCTTTGCCGAGCGCTCCGCGACCCTGGTCGATCAGGTCGGCGCCACGGTCGGCGCGCTGCAGGCGGACATCGCCGCGCGCGACGCCGCCCGTCTGGCCGCCCAATCCGAAACCTTGCAGGCAATGGCGGCGTCGCTGCGCAGCGCATGGCAGAAGATGGGCGAGGAGGCCGGCAGCCGCGAGCAGGCGATCGTCGATCGGCTGGACGAGACCGCGCGCGTCCTCGCCGCCGGCGCCGAGGCGCAGGTCGAGCGCAGCGTCGAGGCGGTCGCCAGCCGGCAGCAAGTCATCGTCGATCGCCTCGACGAGACCGCGCGCACGCTCGCCGCCAGCACGCAGGAGCAGGCCAGCCGCACCATCGAGCAGGTCTCTGCGCTGATGCAGACCGCCGCCGAGGCGCCCCGGGTGGCGGCCGAGGTCATCGGCGAGCTGCGCCAGGCCTTGTCCGCCAGCATCGCGCGTGACAACGCGGCGCTGGACGAGCGCAACCGCATCATGGAAACCCTGCGCGGTCTGCTGGACGCGATCAACCACGCCTCCACCGAGCAGCGCCAGGCCATCGACGCGCTGGTGGCGTCCTCGGCGTCGGCGCTGCAGCGTGCGGCGGCGGGCTTCGAGCAGCGCATGGACGCCGAGGCTACGCGCCTTGCCGACACCGCGGGCGAGGTCGCCGGTGGCGCGGTCGAGGTCGCCAGCCTGGCCGAAGGCTTCGGGCTCGCGGTGCAACTGTTCAGCGAATCGAACGACAAGCTGATGGCCAGCCTGCAGCGCATCGAGGGCGCGCTGGAGAAGGCGATGACGCGCAGCGACGAGCAACTGGCCTACTACGTGGCGCAGGCGCGCGAGCTCATCGACCTGAGCCTGATGTCGCAACAGCGGATCGTCGGCGATCTGCAGCCGATTCTCGCCCGGCAGACCGCCGGCGCCAGCGAGGGCTGACGATGGGCGAGATTCACGGCGACGACGGCGCCATCGAGCAGGCCGCGCCGGCCTGGGGCGTGTTCGGCGACCTGATGTCGGGGTTGCTGGGGGCTTTCGTGCTGATCCTGGTCGGTGTGCTCGGTGTGCAGCTCGAGCTGGCGACCACGCTCGAGGCCGAGGTGCAGAAGCGGCGTGTGGAACAACACCGCCGCGAGGCGCTGGAGAAGGCGCTGGCGGTGCCGCTGGCCAGCGGGCGGGTCACGCTCAACGATGGGCGCATCGGCATCAGCGGCAGCGTGCTGTTCGCGCTCAACTCGGCCGAGCTGCAGCCCGAGGGCCGCCAGGTGCTGCAGAGCCTGGCGCCGCCGCTCGCCGCCTACCTCGGCACGCGCGCCGAGATGCTGATGGTGAGCGGCTTCACCGACGACCGCCCGGTGCTCGACACCAACCGCCGCTTCGCCGACAACTGGGACCTGTCGGCCCAGCGCGCGCTGACCGTGACCCGCGCCCTGATCGAGGAGGGCGTGCCGTCGTCGTCGATCTTTGCCGCGGCGTTCGGGGCGGAGCAGCCGGTCGCATCCAACGACGACGCCGACGGTCGCTCGCGCAATCGGCGGGTGGAGATGGCGCCGGTGCCCAAGCTTGCACAGAAGGTGGCAGGGACGGATGAGTGAGGCGCTGCCGTCCGCGGTGTCGTTTCCCGGCCATGTGCCCGAGGACGACCTGCGCGCCCGGATCGAGAACCTG
>JAANMY010002379.1_pt1 | contig 17963 bp, 18 predicted proteins | sample 7279691 | NCBI WGS metagenome assembly JAANMY01 (sample SAMN14094543, study PRJNA606508) | bioreactor metagenome | isolation source: A lab-scale SPAN reactor treating ammonium-rich wastewater day 388 | place: Ireland: Galway | collected 2018-02-07
ACCACCATCATCACGAACGAGGCGGTCTGCTGATGCACAGCGTGGGTGTTGTGGAGCGCTGTCTCTCGTGCAGTTCAGGGTTGGAAAGATCGCTCCAAGAGGTGGTGATTGCGGCTGCGTTGTTTCATGACATCGGGAAGCTCGAAACCGTTGGTGAGGGGCCAAAGCGGCCCCCGCTTGCTCCTTGGGTGCACCATGAAGCGCTGACTCTGGAAATTCTTGCGTCGCATCTGCACTGGCTTGATGGCGAATGGCCGCATGGTGCCGTGCTCCTGCGTCACTGCCTGACGTGGTATTCGACAAAGCCCGCGGGCTTCGCAGGCTTCGTTGGCGCCGATCTCATCCGGGCGATGGATGGGATCGACGTGGGGATCGGGGTGGGAAAGGGGAGGGGGGAGGCGCGGTTCGAGCCATTTCGAAATCCTCTGCGGAGGCTGTAGCCGCTACATCAAAGGATCTAAGGCTACTTGGGGTTTACGGGTCAGGACACCGCGGCGAAATGAAGTTGTAGCGCTTCCAGAAGATCGTTGTGCACCAGATTTTTGGGTTTCCTAAGTCGACAACCTCTGCATCCAGGAGGTTGGTCAAAGCATCGATCACGCCCGCAGTCTTCGCGCAGAACGATTTTTTGCCAAGCGGGGTAGCTAGACAGGCATGACGGTCGCAGCTGGTGAGACCACCGTCGGCAATCCTGCGCCCCTGACTTTGGAGGAGTTGCCCCGGTGCGGTACAGACTGATCTCCCTGTTTCCATTGCAGATGGCCCGCTTGTTCGGGCTTGTCAGAGCCATTGAGCCTGCTCAGGTGTTCGATGGGAGAACCTCCTCTTGGGTGCTGATCGTGCGGGGCCGTGGATTCACAAGAGTGCTGCGGGACGAGCCCCTGCCGGCGCCCAACCTCATACGACCGGATGGCTGGAACCAGCCTCGCCCGCTTCGCTTTCCGTCTGAGCAGGTGGCCGTGACGTACGCCGCTAGCATGGGTTTGTTACCTAGGCGTACCACTTGGACGATCAAGGAGTAGAGCCATGCAGGAAAGCCACAAGCCGATGGACCGTATGGAAAGCGCGCTTCAGGAAGAGGAGGCCAACTCCATGTGTCCGGCGAGCTTTGCTCGCGCGCTCCGGATTTCCGAAGCGGCGCTTGCAGAGGTGCTGGGTGTGGAGCTCGACACTCTGCAGCGCCGATCCGACGACCCGCAGGTCCAAGAGCGGCTAAGGCCCTTCGTCAGCGTTCTCACGCACCTGTTGATGTTGCAGTCCGACGTGGGACTGGCCGCGGGCCACATGAAGGCGACGCCGATCAGGCTTCTCGGGCATAGGACTTTGCTTGAGGTGGTGAGAGACGGGGAAGCCGCGAAGGCGATGCGGTACCTTCAGACTCTTTCTTCTGGTCAGAACGGGTGAGGGGGCTAATGAGTGCGCGTGTCAAAAAAGTTTCCGATCCAAGCATCCTGCTCGTCGATGCCCAGGGCGTCGCAGGCCAGGGAGGTCCGTATGCAGCATGAGGAGCTGTCGAAGGCAGTCGCTGCCGAAGAAGCCAAGGCTGGCCAGCTCAATGCGTGTCGCCATGCGGTTTGGACTGCGCTGGTGCAAGCGGAGCCGGAACTTGCACGGCACATCCTGGAGCTGTATTCGAATCCGGAGTCGGCAGCTCGATGGGTGTGCGCCGACTTGAGAGGATTGCAGAGCTCTCCCGCGAGGGCTGTAGCGGAGGGACGAGCCGCGGACGTCCTGGCTATTGTTCAAAAAGCTGCTCATGGATTCTCGGCCTAGTTTTGGCCCTTATTGAGCTGAGAATCGAGGGAGGACTGTGCAATGGCAGCATATCTATGACTGAGCAAGAGTTGGCGGGTTCTGGTCTCCGGACTTTTTTTCGCATTGTCGAAAAATGGCAGATGTCCCCCGAACAGCAAAGCTCGCTATTAGGCTGCGAAGATCCACTGACTCTCGATTCTTGGCGTCGAGGCGACTGTGCTGGCGTGCCTGATGTTGTGCTCATTCGCATCAGCTACGTTCTTGGCATCTATAAGGCGCTGCACACGATCTTCCCCAATGAGCTCCAGGCCGACGGTTGGATCATGCGGCCCAACAGTGCGCCGTTGTTTGCTGGACGACCCGCGATCGACTTGGTGGCGGAGGAGGGCATCGATGGACTGGCTGCTGTTCGAAAGTATCTAGATGCGCAATTGGTTTAGTGTCTTGGAGGGCGGGTATCGACCCAGAGCGGACGTCCGATGTTGGCCGGTGAGCGCCATGCGACCCTCGGGGAACATGCGGCACCCGACATTCGGCGCCCCCAAACCTGTCACTCATTTGGCCGCTTCCTTACTTGCAATCACGGGATCTAGAGCCAGGTCTCGAAGTTCTCGTGGGTGGACAACGCTTTCATCAGGACCGCACGCCAGTGATTGCGTCCGTAGACCGATTGACGGTCGTTTGCAAGTCCAACCAAGAACGCTCGGGCGTCCTGTCCCCCAGTCTCGACGTGCGTCCTGCAGTCCGCCAGGATCTCAGCGATCTCGTCGTTTCCTTGCTCGTCGTACCGGTCGATTAAGTGCAGACGATCGAAGTGGGATTTGATCAGCTCCCATATTTCTGTGCCTACGCCACAAGGTCTGACCAGCGAGAACGTGGCGCCGACACCCGCCAGGCCGTGCTGCTCATGAAGGTCTACGGTGACGAACTGGCGATCCGGTAGTTCATCCGAGTAGGCGTGCAGGTATTGTCTCCCACCCCCGACCGACAGCCAGTCGTCGTCCTTGGTCGAATTGCATTTGGAGCAGCACGGAACGAGGTTCAGTGGATGTACGGCGAATTCCGGGAACTTCACTGCGGGCAGATAGTGGTCAAACGTGGAGTGAAGCGTGGTCCCACACATGGGGCAGTACTTCATGAGCCGCGTAGATTGTGCGGCCACAATGGCCTTCTTCAAGTCTCTCAGCGGCCCGGTCGAAAGGTCGTAACAGGCTCGAAGGATCGCTTTAAGCGGAGCGGACCTGGCGTCGATCGTAATTTTTGAGAGAGTGTTGTCGGCGACAGAATCGGCAAGTACCTCGTAGCGCTCCTCGACGAACTTATGCGCGGCAATCAGCGGACGGCGGACCTTCAAATGCTTGCGGTTGCGAATCTCGATGTACCGATCAAGGTAGGCTGGATCAGTGGCCAGAGCAGTTAGGCGCTTCATTTCGCGTTGCGCTCCTTCTTGGCATAGAGCGCGAGCAGATAGGCCTGAGCACTCAAGCTCAAGCCGAGGGGAAAGCGCGCCAGCACCTTTTCGGCACTTTCGTCCTCGGCGAGCTCCCGCAATGTTTGGCGGTACACGCTCTCGACTTCGATGGTCTCGAATACGTGCCTTGTCAATTCGGTCACGCTCTCGCCGAAACTCTCGAGCAACAGGGGCGTAGCGACGGTGACATCGTCCGTGCGCCGGAACACAATTACGCGCTTGGCTGGGATCTCCTGGATTACGACCGGTGAGTGGGTCGCGACAACCGCATAGGAGTCAAAGCTCCGAAGGATGTCCGAAAGCACTAGGAAGAGACTGGCCACAGCGTTTGGGTGAAGGTGCGTCTCGGGCTCGTCGAACAGCACCAAGGTGTTCGGCTGGATCCAGGCGAGAAGCGCTGTGACGAAGTGGGCGAGGATCGACTGACCGGAGCTGAGCAAAGACAGCGCCTTGTCGTCCTTGGCGGGCTTTGCGATTTCTGCCTCGAGGCTCGCTGTCAGGCTGTCGCTCAAGTCACCGAGTATCGTCCGCATGTGATTGGTCCAATCCGATTGCAATCCACGAGTGCGAATACGATCCTGGTTGCGGCGATAGGTCTCGATCAGCGAGGTGCGAGATAGGCCGCCCTTGTCGCTGCGAATTCCACAGTAAACGTAGCTGCTGGAAGCATCCGCGGGCGGCCGCTTGAAGCGATCGAACGCGCTGTACGAGATGGTAATGATGCGAGTAAATAGCGGGCGTCCGTCGGGAAAGCGTTTCTCCCGCTCAGTCAACCTTTCGGCAGATGAGCGCGAGATTTGGGCTAGATCCTCGCCGAGACTGGCAAGGAACCGGGTCTTGCCGACGGCATTGCGTCCGATGATGCCGACGATGCGGCCGGGAACTTGATCCTTACCGTTGAACGCGATATTCACCTCGACGGGGGCGTTCGCGCCTTCGATCACTCCGGCGTACTTGAAGGAGAGTTTCTCGGTGGCTTCTTCCCCTGATGCCCAGGCCCTACCGAAGCGTCGCGCCCGGTGTGCGCCATTCTCCCGCATCATCGCGTTGCGGAATGCTGAAGTGGGCTCGAAGTCCGCCGCGAGCGCCGGCCGCATCGCGATGTCGCGCAAGGCCTCGAGCACGGCGTCGGCATCGTCGGCAAATAGCGCATAAAGCTTCTTGTAATAGCCGTCGTCTTGCCCGAGGGAAATAAAGTCGTCGCCCAATTCCCGGAACGATGACGGCAGCTTGGTTAACGAGTCGACCGAAATCGGTTCGTCGGCCTTGCTGGTTCGCTTCAAAATCTTCACAGCGCCGATGCGCGTTTCGATTCCCCCAGCATCAGCATACGAAAGGTGGAACTGAACCTGATGGCTGAAGTCGTCCCACCTATCGGTTGTCAGCAGGAACGCCGGCCGAGGCGTCTGCGGCGCGGGCCTTCCTCGCGACCGGACCAGAAACAGAACTTTGGTTGGCATCCCCTCCACCTCTCTCGGCCGAAGACCTCGGCCTGTCTTGTTCACTGTGCGGAGCGAGATCGTAACTCGGGTTCACCCCCGAAACCACGGACGGTTATGAAAGGGTGGAGAACTTCAAATTCTGCCTGGCGGTCCTTCGCCGCATCCTCGGATTGTGGAACCGCTCGATGTATTCGAACACATCGGCCTTGGCCGCATCGAGTGTCGTGTACTTCGTGCGGTAGACGCGCTCGCGCTTGAGCAGTCCGAAGAAGCCTTCGCAGGCGGCGGCGTCGCCACAGTTCATGGCCTCGACCGGCCTTCTTGTAAGTGTCCGTGATATCGGGGGTGACCCCCTCCTCGAGACACTGGGTCGGGATGGCGCCTTTGCATCAGTAGGCTGACCTTCGTGCCAATCGAGAGCCCAGCCAGTTCGCTGCAGAAAGGCTATTGCGACCGTCAGGCCTTGCGATCGATGGCTACACCTACTGTGGACCTCCCCTGATCGTGCCAGACGCTCTTGGTGAATGGCTGCTTCTGGCCGCATGCGGACGTTGCCCGGGGAGGGCAGGGCGGCGGATAAGGGCCCGTTATCGGGGGTAGGCAGGCCAGCTTGCCGACCCGGAGACGCCCTACGTCTGTAGCCTTCCTGAAGCGGCGCTTGTTCCGAGAGCGGATACCAGACTGCTTGGGTACCCTGACGCAGCGGCGCAGCAATTAGGCCGCGTCGAGGCGTAGATCCAAGGAGCCCGGTAGTGATTGGTCAGTCAGGGTGCGATATCAACTGTGCCACCTCGATGGATGCATCGCTCAATCAGCGGTGCGCATGCGAGGTGGTCGACGTCTTGAGGTTGCACGAGTCGATCAGGTCCGACTTTCCGGAGTTTACGACTGATCCATCCGTGCACGCGCACCTGTTTTCCCCCTACGCGCTGTTCGTCGACCGTGCGGCGTTGGAGGCTATGGGGCGCGTGGCGGCGGCGCTCTTCGACGTTGCGAGCAATCCGCAATACCGCCAACACGTCCTGCAATGGGCTCCGAACATCGGCAGCCATGATCCGGGGTCGGCGGGTGGCGTCCTAGGCCTAGACTTCCACCTGACCGTCGACGGTGCGCGGTTGATCGAGGTCAACACCAATCCCGGCGGGCTGCTTCTCAATGCAGTGCTGCTCGATGCTGTGCAGACCTGCGCGCCGGCTGCGTGGACCACCTGGACAACGGCGGCGAAGGCCGGCGACGCGGCCATCGCCGCGTGGCTGGACGATGCGCGGCAGCAGTCCGGCCGCGCGCCTGCGCGCTTGGCCATCGTGGACAGCGTCCCATGGGAGCAGTTCCTTTACCCTGAGTTCGAACTGTACGCTGCCGCATTCCGGGAGCATGGCGTGGACTGCGTGATACGCGCGCCGGAAGAACTCCGCTTTGGGCCAGGCGGGCTTGCAGATGCCAACGGTCGGATCGACCTGGTCTACAACCGGCTGACTGATTTCGCCCTTGAAGAAGCCTCGCATGCAGACCTTCGGCAGGCTTACCTAGCGGGGAGCGTCGCACTCACCCCGCATCCGCGTGCGCACGCGCTTTTCGCGGACAAGCGCAACCTTACCGTGCTCGGAGATCCAGATCTGCTCGAAGGATTTGGGGTTGATGCAGATTCGACGACTCTGCTGGCCCAAGTAATTCCGCCCACGTTTGAAGTCGTGCCTGGGAACCGAGATGCGCTATGGGCAGCCCGCAACAGTTACTTTTTCAAGCCTGCGGCAGGGTTCGGCAGTCGCGGCAGCTATCGAGGTGACAAGCTCACCAAGCGAACGTGGGAGTCGATGGCGTCGGCGACCTACATCGCACAAACCTTCGCGCCACCGAGCATGCGGATCGTGCATGGGGGCCAGTCCCTCAAGGCGGATGTGCGCTGCTTCGCGTCCGAGGCGGGTGTGCTGTTGTTCGCGGCCCGGCTTTATCAGGGCCAAACCACGAACATGCGCACCCCGGGTGGTGGATTCGCAGCGGTGCTCACGACGCACCTAATCGACGAGTAATGCTGACTGGAGCCGCCCTGGAGATATGCCGTGGACTACAGCCAGGCCAGTGCCGATTCAGCCAGCTCGCGTTCCTCATCGATCGCGACGTTCCAGATCGCCGGCCCACTCCCGCCATCGATCCGTATGGCTCCTGCATCGTTGTCGCGAGACGCCAGCGCCAGACCAAGCCAGCCCAGGCGCGCGACGATGCGAGCACGCAGGCCGGGCGCGCGATGGCCGATGCCGCCGGAAAAGACCACATGGTCAACGCCCCCGATTGCCGTGGCCATGGCCGCAATGGCCTGCGCAATCCGGACTGCGAACAGCTCCACGGCAAGCTGCGCCTGGGGGTCGGGGTCGGCGAGCAGCATGCGCATGTCGCCATGCCCGGCAATGCCGGCAAGGCCGGCAGCGCGGGACAGACCCTCTTCAAGCGTCTGCGCATCCAGACCTTCGTGCCGGAGCAGATAAAGCAACGCACCGGGATCGAGATCCCCGGAGCGGGTAGGGCTCGGGATTCCACCCAGCGGAGTGAGCGCCATGGTGGTGTCGCGGCTCCGACCACCTTCGACGGCGCAGACGCTGCAGCCACCGCCCAGATGCGCGAAGACGGCGCGGCTCTGCAGGATTCCGGCGTCGTGGCTGGCGACGATCCGCAGCGCGGAGGCAAAGGCAAGCCCATGGAAACCGTAGCGGCGGATACCCAGCGCATCCCATGCTTCGGGGATGGGTAGACGCCGGCTCCAGGGGGCGAGTGAGGCGTGAAAGTCGGTGTCGAAGGCCACGCCCTGGCGGGCTTGCAGCCATCGCAGCCGCGCGGCGCGCGCGAAGGCGAGTGCGAGCGGCTGGTGCAAGGGCGCGAACGGCACCAATGCATCCAGTTTCGCGAGCACAGCTTCGTCGAGCTCACGGGACTCGTGAAGGTCACCGCCGTGCACGATCCGGTGGACCACCACCTCAGGGCCGGCCGCCGTTTCCGACAAGGTTTCGAGCAGGGTGGCAAGGCGCTCTTGCGCATCCGGGCCGACTGAAATCTCGACCCGGGAGCGCTCGACGACGCGAGGCTGTGCGCCCGGCACCTCAGCGTTCAACAGGTAGAACGCGCCCTTGAGGGTGGACGAGCCAACGTTGAGTGCCAGAAGCCGGCGCGTGGTCATAGTTGTCGCCAGGTCATGTTCATCGGGACCGCACCGCCCGGCGCAACAACTGCGCATTGATTGCCACAACGACGGTGCTCAGCGACATGAGCACTGCCCCAAGCGCAGGTTGCAGCAGGATCCCCCATGCGGCGAGAACGCCAGCGGCGAGAGGGATGGCGACGATGTTGTAGCCGGCGGCCCACCACAGGTTCTGGATCATCTTGCGATAGGTGGCCTTGCTCAATTCGATGATCGCTGGCACGTCGCGCGGGTCGCTGCGCACGAGTACGACGTCGCCGGCCTCGACCGCGACGTCCGTCCCTGTGCCGATGGCGATGCCGACGTCGGACGTGAGCAGCGCCGGAGCGTCATTGACACCGTCACCCACCATCGCGACGCGCTTGCCCTGGGCCTGCAGCTCCTCGATCTTTGCCACCTTGTCCTCGGGCAATACCTCGGCGAAGACGGTGTCGATGTTGAGTTCCTTCGCGACCGCGTTTGCGACCGCCGTGGAATCACCCGTCAGCAGGACAACCTCCAGTCCTTCGTCGTGCAGCCGCTTGACCGCGTCGAACGATTCGGGACGGATGGCATCCGCGATCGCAAATACGGCGAGCACCCGGTCGCCTTCCACCAGGTAGGTTGCAGATTGACCATCGGCTGCCGCTGATTCGGCAGCCCGCCGAAGCGTCTCCGGCGGTTCGACCGCGAGCATTCTCAACAGACCCGGCCCGCCAACGTGAAGCGAGCGCTCCTCGACGACTGCGCGCACGCCGCGTCCCGGCATGGACTCGAAGTCCTGCGACATCGGAACGTCGATGCCATGTTCCTTGGCGCTGGTCATCAGCGCCTGCGCGATCGGATGTTCAGCGTCGCGCTGGACCGACGCGGCCACGCGAAGCACCTCGTCGTCGGTGAGTCCATCGGCGGCAGTGGTCTTTACGACGCGGTGCGAACCGAGCGTGAGCGTGCCTGTCTTGTCGAACACGACCGTGTTCAGCAAACGGGCCTCTTCCAGGCCGCGTCGATCGCGCACGAGCAGGCCGTTCCGTGCGCCAATCGTGGTCGAGATGGCGGTCACCAGCGGGATGGCCAAACCCAGCGCATGGGGACAGGCGATCACGAGCACGGTCACTACGCGCTCGATCGTGAAGCTCCACGGTCGACCGAGGAGTGGCCAGACAATGGCGGTAACCGCGGCGGAGACGATGGCGATGATCGTGAGGTAGAACGCCGCCCGGTCCGCCAGGGCCTGGGCGCGCGAGCGCGACGTCTGGGCCTGCTCGACGAGCCGCATGATACCCGCGAGCGCGGTCTCGTCGCCGGTTCCCGTCACCTCGACACGCAACGAGCCCTGTCCGTTGACGGTGCCGGCGATCACCCGGTCGCCCGTCGACTTGTCCATCGGCTTGGACTCGCCGGTGATCATCGCTTCGTTGACGGCGCTGGTCCCTTCCTTCACGACGCCGTCGGCGGGAATGCTCGCGCCGGGCCTGATGAGCAGCAGGTCGCCGCGCTTCAGTTCCGCGACAGGGACTTCCTTCGCGGTACCGGCCTCATCCAACCGCACCGCCATATCAGGCAGCAGCTTCGCGAGTTCCTTGAGAGCGCCCTGTGCCTGGTTGATCGAACGCATCTCGATCCAGTGGCCGAGCAACATGATCGCCACCAGCGTCGCCAGCTCCCACCACAGATCCAGTCCCTCGACAAGGCCGAGCGTGACCACGGCGCTGTAAACAAAGGCGACGGTGATCGCAAGCGAGATCAGCGTCATCATCCCCGGCAAACGACTGCGCAGTTCCTGGTATCCGCCGCGGAGGAACGGCGAGCCGCCGTAGAAGTACACGACCGTGCCGAACATCGCGGGGATGTACGCCGCGCCCGGGAACTGCGGTGCGGTGTAGTCGAACCAATGCTGGATCATCCCGCTCCAGATCAACGTGGGGATGGTCAGCAGCAGCGTGAGCCAGAACTTGTCGCGGAAGCCCGCCGCGCTGTGGCCGGCATGCTTGTCGTGCCCGGCATGGGCGTCGCCATCGCCACGCTTGCGGGAAACAGGCGATTGTTCGCTATGTGCCTGGTGATCTTGATGATGGTGGTTGTGTTGCGTCATGGGTCTGCCTTCCTGGATGCACTGATGCACTGGGCGTCAGCGGGGAGATAGATCAGGGGTTTTGTTACAGACTGTCGGGAAATCGGCCATTCCCGATGTTCGTTGCTCCGGCTGGTCACAGGTGCCCCGATCTGGCGATGGCCATTACCAGCCGCAGGGATAGCAGGCCCGCTGCAGTGAAGGCCAGCACCGCCATGACAGGCAGGTGACCGAACACTTGCGGGCCGTCGGAATGCAGGCTCAACAGCGCACCGCTTACGTACAGGCCCAAGGTGACCAGGGCCAACGCCAGCCGGTTGCCCGTGCGCGCGATTGCCTCCTGCGTGGAACTCAGGCCATGGTGGTGTACGGAGAAGGCGGGTCGTCCGTCGCTCAGTTGCGCCTGCCGCAACAGGTCGGTGGCGATCTGTGGCAGTTGGCGCGCAGTGCGGGCCAGCCGCATGGCAAGCGGCCTGTTGCCGCTGGGGCGGCTGGCTTCGGCAATGTCGGCGATCGCGGCCGCCTGCGCGGACAGCGTCCCCAGCAGGTCCAGATCCGGATCCAGCGCCCGCAGCGTGTTCTCGACCAGGAACAGCGTCCGGATCAGGGACAGCAGGTGGGCCGGAAGCCGGAAGCCAGCGCCCTGCCCAATGCGTGCCACGCGCCAGATTGCCTCGGCAATGGACCACTGCGCCAGCGGACGGCTGGCCATCTCGGCCAGGATCAGGTGGATCTCGCGCACATGCGAGCGGCGGTCGACCTGCGGCGGGAAGAAGCCCATGGCGATCGCTGCATCCAGCACGCCCTCGGCGTCGTCGGCCGCAATGGCCTCGACCATGCCGCCGAGCGCGAGCCGGGATGCAGGGTCGAGCACGCCGATCGAGCCAAAGTCATGCAGGCACAGGCGACCGTCGTCAAAGAAGAACAGATTCCCCGGGTGCGGGTCGGCATGGAAGACGCCGGCGCCGAAGAGCTGATGCACGTAGGCACCGAGCAGCGCCCTTGCCAGTGCGGGAGCGGCCGCTGTGCCGTACGCGGCCTCCAGACGGGTCCCGTGGCTTCGATCCTGCACAAGCACGTTGCGGGTGGCATACGGCTCGACGACGTGCGGCTGGGTGATGCCGGGCAGGGCATCCAGCACCTTGGCCATGCGCCGCATGTTCTGCGCCTCGTGACGCATGTCGATCTCGTCACGCAGGAATGCGCCTAGTTCGTCCACCAGTTCGAGCGGCCGGTGGCGTTTCAGTGGCGGCCAGATCCACTGGGCGACGCGCATCGTGCGCCGCAGGAGCAGCAGATCCGCCTGCACCTGGGCATGGATCCCGGGGCGGGTGATCTTGACGACCACATCGCGACCATCATGCATGCGCGCTGGATGGATCTGGGCCACTGAAGCCGCGGCCAGGGGCTTGTCATCGAAGCTGGCGAAAAGTTCGCCGACCGGCGCGCCAAACGCCTGTTCGACGATACGCATGGCCTCCTCCGCCGGGAAGGGGGGCACATCGCTGTGCAATCGCGACAACGCCTCGCGGTAGGGTGCCGGCAGCAGGTCCCAGCGCAGACTCAAGCCTTGGCCCAGCTTGACGAAGGTGGTGCCCAACCCCACCAGGGTGGTGCTGACGTACGCGGGAAGCCGTTCGGGTGCGCGCCGGCGCAGGCGCAGCACGGCGACTCCGAGCTTCAGTCCGGCCCAGGCGATCTGACCTCCGCGGCGCACCGTGCCGGCCATCAGCGCGAGGTCCTGACCGGCACGCTCACGAGGCCTGTCCCGTTTCCGGGCGCAGGACGGTGGCCGGATCGCCGCGACCATCCACTGCCGCCAACTCCGCTTCCGACAACAGACTGCCACGGGACTCGCCGAGGACGCCCGCAGCCGCATCGACCACGTGCGCCCAGGTGCTGCGGTTGGCGAACAGCAGGCCGGGCACGTCCAGCGTGCCGCCGCGGTTGACGAAGCCCAGCGCCGCAGTGGTGGCCGGGCCGGTGTCGAGTCGGCGCAGGGCGCCGAGGAAGGGTTCGGGGCGGGTGTGGGTGACGAATACGCGCGGTCGGCCCACCGGGAACAGCGCCTGGACCGCGCTGTCGGAGTGCACGTACCGCGCCTCCTCCGGATCGCGCGGCGTGCGGAACCGGCCGGGCTCGGCGAGATAGACGATCGCGGCCGACACACCGCGTTCGACCAGACGCGCCTGCGCGCGGCGCACTTCCTGCAGCTGGTACGCGCCGGTGGCTACGAGCAGGATCGCCGCCGTCGCCGGATCGCCGGCCAGGCACGTCGCTCCGATCTCGGCCAGCGCCTTGGCCTGCTGTGGCGTCAACTCATGGGGCACCGGCCGCTTGGGGACGACCAGGGTGGTGACCGTGCCGCGTTGCGCGTAGGCGTGGGTGAGGGCTGCGGCGGCGCCGTTGGCATCGGGCGGAAACACCACGCGCGAGATGTCGGCCATCTCGCCCATGAGCGCCTCGGCCATGGTCGGATCCTGGTGCGACTGCTCGTTCTTCGAGTTTTCCCACGTGTGCGAAGTCAGCACCAGCGGCACGCCCAGCCAGCCGGGCGGGCGTCCGGCCTGCTTCTGATGGCGGGCAAAGATCAGTTCCTGGCGCACGGCGCCGAGCATCTTCGGCGCGAACGCCTCGTAGGTGACCACCAGGTTCAGCCCGCCCTTGTTGCCGAGCGCCGCGCAGACCACGGCCTCCTCGTTGAGCGCGGTGATGACCGCGCCGGTGGTCGATTCGGCGACACCGGGTTCGGGCTCGTGCACCCGGTGCTTCATCGCGTCCAGGGTGCGGTCGAGCTTGTTGCTGCGCAGCTCGTCGGGATTGCCCACGCGCACGCGCAGGCCCGGGTTCGCTTCGGCGATCGCGACAAACTGCTCGTCCAGCGCGGTCATCGGCGAGCTCTCGCCGCCGGCGCCGCGGTCGGCGATCGCCGGCACGCGGGGCGGTTCCACCTGGCGATCGGCCAGCGCATGGTCGCGCTCGCGCACCCGCTGCTGGTCATCGTGGCTGTTGAGTGCGGCGACGGCTTCCTCGAGTTCGGGGAAGGTCACGAACAGAGCTGCAGCGCCCTCATTGAAGAGCGTGCGCGCCTCTGCATCCACCGCCGGATTTCCGGGCAGGGGAAGATTGTGCGAGGCGTTGGTCCCGGCGCCGGGGAAGCCGAAGCCCTTCACGGTTTCGGCGATGCCATAGGGCAGCCGCACGTCGGTATCGGGGACGGCGGCGCCCGCTTGCAGGCGCGATTCCATCACGTGGATGCCCCACGCGATGCTGGCCGGATCGCGCCCGTCCAGCGCGATCGGATCAAAGCCGTTCAAGCGCAGGTGCCGGTCCAACCAGCGCTCGCCGCCTTGCTGGGTGATCTGGCTGCGCTGTTCGATACGCCGCCCGTTGAGGATGATGATCGGGCTGACCAGCCCGCTGTCTTCGGCACGCCACCAGCGCGGCGCCCAGTCGCTGCCGCGCTGTTCTTCGAACGCACCGTCGCTGAGGAACGCCACCAGGCGTTCATCCTTGAGCGGCGCATGCACGTACTGAAGCTCGGCAAAGCCGAGATAGCCACCTTCCATCACGCCCCCGGCGGTATGCGCATTGACGTGGGAGCCCAGCGGCGACGCCGGCGTCCCGTCCGGATTGAGCGTGTAGGCGTAGAAGTCGCCGACGAACCGGCTCAGTCCGGCGTCGGAGCGGTCATAGCGTTCGGCGTGCCTGTCGGTCATGTTGCCAACCAACACGTTCAGCGCGTCGATCGCGGCCACGCAGTGCCCTTGGCCCATCATCCAAGCGCGGGTGACACCATCCAGGGCGTCCATCAGGAGGTAGCCGGCGTAGGCGGGCACCATGTTGAGGGACCCGCCGGTGTGGCCTTCAGGCGTGAGCTTGAAATCGTCGGCCTCAAGGACCGTGCCGTCGGTACGGACCCGCTGGCTGTAGGTCATGTGCGCCACCAGCCACATGCCGGCACTGGCGACGCGATCGGCCGCGGCGAGCCGCTGCCAAGCAGTGCCGGTATTGGGCGTGCGGCCCAGGGCCACCAGTTCGTCCACCATCTGGCGGACCCGCAGCTGGGTGAGCGGGTCATGCCGGATCACGCCGTAGCCGGCTGCCCAATGTGCGAACGCGCGATCAGCCTGCCGGTGGGCATCGGCCAGTTCAAGGATCCGCTGGCGCTCGGCGGCTGACAGCTGGTCGGCGGTGCAGCAGTTGGGGTGCAGGTTCATGGGGTCTCCGGGGAATCCAGTGCAACGCGGTCCAGGTGCTCCGGCACGCGCGCGCGCCAGCCCAGTTCGCGTTGCACGCGCCCGCGCAACGTGTCGGCTGCATCGGGCTCGCCGTGGGTGAGGTAAACGACGCGCGGCGCAGACGGTGCGGTGCGCATCCAGTCCAGCAGCTCGCCCGCATCGGCGTGGCCGGAGAAGCCTTCCAGCTGCACTACCTCGGCGCGAATGGAAACCTCGCGGCCGAACATGCGCAATGTTCGCTTTCCCGCCGCCAGCGCGGCACCGCGTGTTCCACCGGCTTGGTAGCCCGCCAGCAAGATCGCGTTGCGGTCATCCTGGCCGAACGCCTCGACGTGGTGCAGCACGCGCCCGCCGGTGATCATGCCACTGGCCGAGATGATGATCATCGGCCCGCGCTGGCGGTTGAGCGCCTTGGACTCATCCACAGTGTTGACGAAGGTGGCGACCTCAAACATCCGCTGGCAGTCCTCTTGAGACACGCGATGCTCGGAATGGTGAGCGTGGTAGAGGCCGGTGGCGTTGGCCGCCATCGGACTGTTGAGGTAGACCGGTATCCGAGGGATCTCTCCGCGCTCGCGCAGCCGGGCGATATGCAACATAAGTGTCTGGGCGCGACCGACAGCGAACGCCGGGATGACGATCACACCGCCACGGGCAGCCACGCGGCGGATGATCGGCGCGAGTTCCGCCTCTTGGTCGATCGCAACGTGTTCGCGATTGCCATAGGTGGATTCGCAGACCAGCACGTCACAGGCGGGCAGGGGGGTCGGCGGATTCATCAGCGACTCCTGCTGCCGCCCGAGGTCGCCACTGAAATGCAGGCGCTGGCCCTGCGCGTCCACGCTGACGTGGGCAGCGCCCAGGATGTGGCCGGCGGGATGGAAGCGGACTGTGATGCCCGGTGCGACCTCGACATCGCGCTCGTAGTCATGCCCCTTGAGCTGCTTCAGGCTGCGGTGAGCATCGTCTTCGGTGTACAGCGGCCGTGGTTCCTTGTGCTTGGAATAGCCCTTGCGCGCGGCGTATTTCGCCTCTTCTTCGAGCAGGTGCCCGCTGTCGGGCAGCAGCAGACCGCACAGGGCCACGCTGCCGTAGGTGCAGTGGATCCGGCCGCGGAACCCCTGCTTGACCAGCGCCGGCAGATAGCCCGAATGGTCAAGGTGGGCGTGGGTCAGGACGACCGCGTCGATGGTCGAAGGGTCGACCGGAAACGGCGCCCAGTTGCGCTCGCGCAATTGCTTGTAGCCCTGGAACAGGCCGCAGTCGACCAGCACGCGCTGGCCGTTGGCCTCGACTAGATAGCGCGAGCCGGTGACGGTGCCGGCGGCGCCGAGGAACTGCAGGGTGGGGCTGGAATACGTTGCCATGACGTGACTCCTGTTCGCGAAGGAAGTGATTGCAAATGACATGACGGACCGCCGCGGATCCTCGTCACTGCGCGCCCGGTCAGGGGCGAACCAGCTCCACCGTGTCGTTGACCTTGGGGCTGCCGGCGATCACCTCAGCCTCCGCGTAGTGACCGTCGAACAGCCCGGTGATGCGCACCTGACCGACGGATTCCCGGCGATAACGTGGCCCGACATCCCGTGGACCGCGATTACGGCGCTTGTGCCGGATCACTTCCAACACCTGTCCGACCTGGGCGCCGTCGGCCTGTCCGACGCAGACGACAAGCGTTTGGTCCTCTTTCTCCAGCACTTGGCCGCGCATCAAGACGTTGTGGCGGAAGCCGCCCTCGTTCGCGGACGCGACACCCGGCGCTGCGAACGAGAAGGCGAGTGCGCCAGCCATCGCCAGCGCGGCGAACCAGCGGTAGGGATTCGTACGTGGGGCTGCGGAACAGGCAACGGGTGTGACCGTATTCATTGAGCGGACTCCTTGGATGGGGCTTGAATGGAAACGACGATCGGGGACAAGAGCCAGAACGGAAGAGACATGCAGGTCGATAACTGGAACGGCCAAACGCTTTTCAGGCAGTTCCTCAACCTGGGTCACCGGGTTCCTCCCGCCGATGGGGCGGGGGCGCGCCGACGTCGCGGAATGAAGGCGGGGATCTCCTGCATGTAGCTGACGTAATCATTGCCGAAACGGCTCAGGCAGTCTTTTTCCTCACGGCGCGCGAGGCGGGCATAGGCCCACACGAGCACCGGATAGCTGGCGAGTGTGAGCAGCGTGGGCCACTGCAGCAGGAAGCCAGTCAACACCAGCACGAAGGCGACGTACTGCGGGTGGCGCATGCGGGCATACACGCCCTCTCGAGTTATCCGGCCCTCGCGCTGTGCCCGATACAGCACGGGCCAGGAAGCCGACAGCAGCCAGAAGCCACCGCCGATCAGGAAGAGGCTCGCGACGTGGAATGGACCAAAATGCGGGTTGGCGCGCCAGCCGAACCACATCTCGAACAGGTGGCCCGCGTCGTGACTGAGCCAATTGACCTGCGGATAGTTGGCGCTGAGCCAGCCGCCCAGAACGTAGAGCGTCAGCGGGAAGCCATACATTTCCGCAAACAGCGCCACGATGAAGGCGGAGAACATTCCGAACCCCCGCCAGTCCCACCGGGTCAACGGCTTGTAGAAGCTCCAGGCGAAGAAGATGAAGAACGCGGCGTTGACGGCCGCAAGGAGCCAGAGGCCATAGCCATCTTCAGATGCATGCATGTCAGTGTCCTCTGTGTGAGGTGTCGGACCTTTCATCGGTCATTGCAGGCTTGCCGCGGGTGTCGGGGCTGCCATTGGGTGTGTCGTCGGCATTGCCGCCGCGCCCGTGACCTCCATGCCCGCCATGTCCTTTGTGCATGAACATGTGCATGAACGGGCACAGCAGCAGGATGGCCAGCGGCAACCAGCGGAGCGTTCCCGCAAGGTGGGCGCGGTGCTCGAAGCCGAGATAGAACAAGGCCAGCACCAAGAACATCCAGAAGACCCAACGTCGGGACCCGGTCGCGTTTTGTGTAGGTTTGGCAGTCATGACGATCCCCTCGGGAAGCGGCGATGGATCACATTCCTCCGGCCGCGCCGCAGACGACCGGAAGAACGGCTCCGCGCGTGCGCGGACCGCCCTGGATCAGGTGCGTGGAAAGTGGGCATCACGGCCCGTCCACGGGCAGTGCGGCAGGTGCCGGCGGCTTCCTGGCCAGTTGCCGCTGCTTGATCAGCGAGTACAGCGCCGGAATCACCGCCAACGTCAGGATGGTCGACGAGACCATCCCGCCCACCATCGGTGCGGCGATGCGGCGCATGACCTCGGAGCCGGTGCCGCTGCTCCACATGATCGGCAGCAGGCCGGCCATGATCGCGACCACGGTCATCATCTTCGGGCGCACGCGGTCGACCGCGCCTTCAATGATCGCTTCGCGCAGGTCCCGTGCATCCAGCGGGCGGCCTTCGGCCTGCCGCTGCGCGGCGCGCACCTCCAGTGCGTGGTCGAGGTAGATCAGCATCACCACGCCGGTTTCCGCGGCGACGCCGGCCAATGCAATGAAGCCCACGATAACCGCGACGCTGGTGTTGTAGTCGAGCAGCCACATCAGCCAGATACCGCCGACCAGGGCGAACGGCACCGACAGCATCACGATCAGCGACTCGGTGACGCGGCGGAAGTTGAGGTACAGCAGCAGGAAAATCAGCGCCAGCGTCACCGGAATGACGACCCGCATTTTTTCGGCGGCGCGCTGCATGTACTCGTATTGACCGCTCCAGGTCACGTAGTAGCCCGATGGGAACTGCACCTGTCGAGTGACCGCTTCCTGCGCCGCCTTCACGTAGCGGCCGAGGTCGCTTTCGCGGGTATCGACATAGATGTATGCGGCCAG
>JAANMY010002382.1_pt1 | contig 17928 bp, 12 predicted proteins | sample 7279691 | NCBI WGS metagenome assembly JAANMY01 (sample SAMN14094543, study PRJNA606508) | bioreactor metagenome | isolation source: A lab-scale SPAN reactor treating ammonium-rich wastewater day 388 | place: Ireland: Galway | collected 2018-02-07
ATGAAGGTGTGGGGGATGCGGTTCGGGATGGGTTGCGAGGCGCAAACCACAGCAATAGCTTGGCTATTGCGAGGATTTGCAACGACGCAGACTGCCCGAAGCCGCGCCCGCACACCCATGAGGAGATCGTGAACACGTTCTAAGCGCCAACACAGGTGCTTGCAGCACCGCGCTGTCACACCGTTGTCACATAGCCTTTCCACACTGGGCGGTTGATTTGCACCCCCTCTTTAGACTCTGACAATAGGATCGACACCCCCATGGCCCCTGAATCCCTGCTGGCCGCCGTAGACCTGGGCTCAAACAGCTTTCGGCTGGAAATTGGCCGCATCGGCTCGCACCAGCGCATCGAGCGCGTGGAATACCTCAAAGAAATGGTGCGCCTGGGCGGCGGCCTGAACGCCCAAAACGCACTGACGCGCGAGGCCATGGAGCGCGGCTGGGCCTGCCTGGCACGGTTTGGCGAGCGGCTGACTGGCTTTGCCCCGGCCCAGGTCTGCGCCGTGGCCACACAAACCCTGCGCGAAGCGCGCAACCGGGCCGAGTTCATCGAGCGCGGCAGCGAGCTGTTGGGCTTTCCCATCACCATCATCCCAGGCGAGGAAGAAGCCCGGCTGATCTACCGGGGCGTGGCCAGCGTCCTTGCGCCCAGTCAGCAGCGCCGGTTGGTGATCGACATTGGCGGGCGTTCCACCGAAATCACCCTTGGCCAGCACAGCCAGGCGCTGCAATGCGCATCGTTCCCGCTGGGCAGCGTGTCGTGGAGCGGCCTGTTCTTTGCCGATGGGGTGCTGGACAAAGCCCGCTTTGCGGCGGCCATCTCAGCGGCGCAAAGCACACTGGCCGCGGCCAGCACAGACTATCCCAGCACTGCCTGGGATTGCGCCTACGCCTCATCGGGCACGGCCCATGCGCTGGGGGACATCCTCACCGCCCTGGGGATGGATGGCCACGTTATCACCCCACAAAAGCTGTACCACCTGAAAACGCTGCTGCTGCAAGCGGGCCACATTGACCAGCTGCGCCTGCCCGCCCTCAAGGAAGAGCGCCGCCCGGTGCTGGCCGGCGGCATCAGTGTCATGCTGGCCGTGGTGGAGCAGCTGAACATTACCGAGCTGGAAGTAACCCACGGTGCCCTGCGCCAAGGCCTGCTGCACGATCTGCTGGAGCATGAGCCGCCCGCCGACAAAGAAGCTGCCGAAATCCTCGCCCTGCAACAAGACTTTGGCATCGACACCGCCCAGGCCGAACGCGTTCACCACGTTGCCACCACTCTGTGGGCCAGCCTGTGCCCTGCCGAGGCGGGCGATACCGCCCAGGCCCTGCGCATCGCCGCCTTGCTGCACGAGGTGGGCATGTGCGTGGCCTTGAACGACTACCACCACCACGGGGCCTACATCCTGCGGCACTGCGCCCACGCCACCTGGAGCGATGCCCTGCGCCAACGCATCAGCCAACTGGTGCTGGGCCACCAGGGCAAGCTGCGCAAGCTGGATGCGGCCATTGCCGTGCCCGAACTGGCCCTGCCCCTGATGGCGCTGCGCCTGGCCACCCAGCTGTGCCATGCCCGGCGCACCCCCGAGCTGAGCGGCCTGACGCTCAGTTACGACAGCAAAAATACCGCCTGCCAATTGCAAATCACCCACGCCTGGGCCAGCGCCTACCCCCAATCGGCCCGCCTGCTGGAGCAAGAAGTTTTGGCTTGGAGCAAGACCCCCTGGAACCTGGAATTAAAGCGCTTGCCATGACCTACTGAAATCGTCAAGGTCCCACTGATTTTCTTGCGGCGCACAGGGATTTACTGCTTAATGGATGGGCAATTTAACTAGGAGTGAACTATGCATTTCACACGACGTCAATGGCTGGGAGCGGGCGCAGCAGGCATGTTCGGTGCCATGGCGTATGGCCTCAAACTCTCCCCAATCGCACAGGCGCTGGCCGCCACCGAATTGGATGCCAACGCACAGTTGGCGGCCTTAAAGTCCTTCAGCGGCATAGTGCCCCACGCCACCCACTACGGTCCCTTGCTGGCCACAGTCGAAAAAGGCCGTATCGTCAAGATCGAAGCCCAGGCCAGCGACAAAATGCCCACGGCCATGCTGACCGAAGGTGTGCTGGACCGCACCTACGACAAAACCCGCGTTGCCGGGGCCATGGTGCGCAAGTCCTACCTGGAGTGGGAACAAAACGGGCGCAAAGGCAGCAACAAGCCCGAGCTGCGCGGCAAGGATGAGTGGGTGCAGGTGAGCTGGGAGACGGCCCTGGGCCTGACGGCCAAGGCCATCTTGGACACCATTGAAAAATACGGCAACGAAGGCTGCTTCTCCAGCTCGTATGGCGGCTGGTCGCACGCGGGCATTTTCCGCCCCAACGTGCTGCAGGGGCGCTTTTTTAACCTGCTGGGTGGCTCGTCCGTGACCACCGGCGACTACTCCGCCGGTGCTGGGCAAATTCTGTTGCCGATGGTGATTGGCGACATGGAGGTGTACTCGCCCCAGACCGCCTGGGAGCAGCTGCGCGACAACACCGAGCTGGTGGTGTTCATCGGCTGCGACCCCGACAAGAACAACCGCATTGAGTACACGGTGTGCGACCACGAGATGTATGCCGGCTGGGATGCCATCAAACAGGCTGGCTGCCAGTTCATCTCCATCAACCCGCAGGTAACCACTACCGACGAAAAAATGGGCTCGGAGTGGGTGCGCATCGTCCCCAACACCGACACCGCGCTGTTCATGGCCATGGGCTACCACCTGCTCAGCCAAAACAAACACAACCAGGCCTTCATCGACAAGTACACCGTGGGCTTTGACAAGTACCGCGCCCACCTCGAAGGCAAGGACGGCAGCGCCCCCAAAACCCCGGAGTGGGCCGAAAAAATCACCGGCATCCCCGCCGCCAAGATCCGCGCGCTGGCCGAGCTGATGGCCTCCAAGCGCACCCAGCTGTGCGCCTCCTGGGCCATTCAGCGGGCCCACCATGGCGAGATGCCGTACTGGGCCATCGTCAATTTCGCCTGCATTCTGGGCAACATCGGCCTGCCCGGCCAAGGCGTGGGCTTTAGCTGGCACTACGGCGGCGGTGGTACGGCGCAATCGGGGGGCACTGCGCCCACGGGTATGTCGCAAGGGCGCAATCCGGTCAAGAAGATCTGCCCGGCCTCGCGCATCAGCGAGATGTTGCTCAACCCCGGCAAAGAGTTCACCTACAACGGCAGCACCTACACCTTCCCGCTGGTCAAGCTGATCTACAACGCGGGCAACAACGTGTTCTCGCACCAGCAAGACCTCAACGAGCTGGCACGTGCCATGCAAAACGTGGACACCGTCATCTGCCACGAACCCTGGTGGAACGGCTCGGCGCGCTGGGCCGACATCGTGCTGGGTGCCACCACCACGTTAGAGCGCAACGACATCAGCTCAGCAGGCACCTACAGCATCGACAAGGTGTATGCAATGAAGCAAGTCGTCGCGCCGCAGCACGATGCGCTGGATGATTTTGAAATCTTCCGCCGCCTGTCTGAGCTGTTTGGGGTGGAATATGCCTTCACCGAGGGCAAGACCCCCATGGACTACGTCAAAGACGCCTACGCGGCCAGCACTGCCTCCAAACACACCCCGTTCGAGAAGTTCTGGGCCGATGGCATGGCACGCATTCCTGTGCCGCCCGAGGCACACAAGTGGGTGCGCCATGGCGATTTTCGCGCCGACCCCGAAAAGAACCCGCTGCACACCCACAGCGGCAAGATCGAGATGTATTCCACCACCATCGCCAAGATGGCCATCCCCGATATGCCCCCCATGCCTACCTGGCAAGAGCCAGGCGAGTACCTGGGCAACGCCAAAAAGGGCCAGGTGCATGTGGTCAGCCCCCACCCCTACTGGCGGCTGCACTCGCAGCTGAACAACTCTGAAAAACTGCGCAAGCGCTACACCGTGCAAACGCGCGAGCCGCTGACCATCAGCGTGCAGGATGCCAAGGCCAACGGCATTCGTGATGGCGATCTGGTCGAGCTGCACAACGCACGGGGCGCGTTGGTGGTCGGGGCACGGGTGTCCGACAAGATCATGCCCGGCGTCGTCAGCCTGTACGAAGGGGCCTGGCCGCAGCTGGACAGCAAGGGGCGCTGCAACAATGGCTTGGTCAATTTCCTGACCTCCAGCCGTGGCTCCAGCGGTCTGACGCAGGCCACCACCGCCAACACCTGCATCGCCTCCATCCGCAAATGCACCGATGCCGATCCGGGCGGCACCAAAGCCTTTGACCCGCCCAAGATCACCAAGAGCGACATCAAGTTTGACGATGCGTTTTTTCAGCTCGATCGCGCCTCTGTGCTGCGGGAAAAAGCCACCGCATCCTTGTCGCCAGCGGAAAAAATCTACTACCAGCGCTGCTCGGTGTGCCACGGCCCACGCGACCCAGGCCAGTTCACCGAAAAGCAATGGCTGGGCATCACCCCCAGCATGTTCCAGCGGGCGGGTCTGAATGACGACGAGCAGAAGATAGTGCTCGATTTCCTGCTCAAAAATGCCAAGCACTGAGCAATAAGCACTGACCCGCATGGGTAAGTGCTAAAAATTGACCATGGCACAAAGCCCGGGGCTCCCACCCCGGGCTTTTTTATGTGTGGGTCGCCTTGCAAAGGCGTGGCTTCATTGACGGGCTGAGGCCGCGCCACCGTAGTTTTTCATCAGCATATTTTGTGCGCCAAAGCCTGCGCTGGGGCGCATCGGAGGCTGGTAACGCCCATCGCTTTGCAGCTGCCAGGCATTGCGGTCATCGTGCAGGTAGTCGGCCAGGCATTCGTCGATGATGCGCTGGCGCAGTTTGCGGTGGTGCACCGGCCAAGCCAGCTCGACACGGCGCAGCATATTGCGGTGCATCCAGTCGGCGCTGGACAGGTACACCTCCTCGTGCGCGCCCCAGGCAAAGTAAAAAACCCGGGTGTGCTCCAAAAAGCGACCAATCACCGAGCGCACACGAATGTTCTCTGTGCGGCCCCGCACCTGCGCAGGCAGCATGCAAGCGCCGCGCACAATCAAATCAATCTGCACCCCCAGGGCACCTGCATCAATCAGGGCGGCAATCAACACCTCATCGGTCAGCGCATTCATCTTCAGCACAATCCGGGCATCCTTGCCCTTGGCAGCTGCGCTGGCGGCCTGGCCAATCCGCTCCAGCATATGGCTGTGCAGATGAAAAGGGGCCAGCACCAACTGCTGCAACGCAGGCAGGCGGTTGTGGCTGGAAAGGTGGCGGAACACCGCATCCATGTCTTCGGTGATGGCGGCATCGCAGGTCAAATGACTCAGGTCGGTATACAGCCGGGCACTGCGGGCGTTGTAGTTGCCAGTGGACAGGTGGCCATAGCGCTGCAGCTGGCCGGTACGCTTGTCGCGGCGGGTGATAAGCAGCATTTTGGCGTGCGTCTTCAGGCCCACCACGCCGTACACCACCTGCACGCCCAGCGACTCGAGCTTTTCGGCCCAGTTGATGTTGGCCTCTTCGTCAAAGCGGGCCTTCAGTTCCAGCACGGCCAGCACCTCCTTGCCCCGGCCCACGGCCTCGGCCAGCAGGCGCATGATTTCAGAGTCGGAACCGGTGCGGTAAATAGTCTGCTTGATGGCCAGCACCTGCGGGTCGTTCACCGCCTCGCGCAGCAGCTCCAGCACGGCATCAAAATCCTCGAACGGCTGGTGAATCAGCACATCGCCCTTGCGCATCTGCTCCATCACCGAGCGCCCCGCCACCAGCTGGCGCGGCCAAGCCGGCTTCCAAGGGGAGAACAGCAGGGCCGGATCGTCCACCAAATCAATCAACTGCATCTGGCGCACCAGATTGACCGGGCCTTTGACGCGAAACAGCGCCTGCTGCGGCAGCCCATGCTGCTGCAGCAGCAGATTGGCCAAGACTGCCGAGCACGAGGCCGATACCTCCAGGCGCACGGCCTGCCCGTAGTGGCGGTGGTGCAAGCCCTGGCGCAAGGCCGTGCGCAGGTTGATCACATCCTCCTCATCGACCGCCAAATCCGAGTTGCGCGTCACGCGAAACTGGGAAAACTCCGTCACCTCCCGACCCGGAAACAATTCGGCCAAATGCGCCCGCACGATGCTGGAGATGCTGACAAACAGCCGCTGTTTGCCCGCAATTTTCTGCGGCATGGGAATCAGGCGCGGCAAGGCGCGCGGCACCTTCACAATGGCCACTTCATTGGCCCGGCCAAAGGCATCCACACCATCGAGGCGCACGATGAAATTCAGCGCCTTGTTCGCCACCTGGGGGAAAGGGTGGGACGGATCCAACCCCACCGGCACCAGCAGGGGTTGCACCTCGCGCAGAAAGTATTCATGCACCCAGCGGCGCTGGGCGGCATTGCGCTCACCGTGCGAAATCAAACGGATGCCGTGGGTGTGAAAGGCCGGAATCAGCGCCTGGTTATAAATGTGGTATTGGTGCGCCACCAGCGCCTGCGCCTTGTCCATCAGCGCCGCAAAGCGGGTGCGGGTGTAGCTATCGCGCTCTTCGCCAGTCTGGGCCACCGCAACATGCGGGGCGCTGCGCACCTCAAACCACTCATCCAGGTTGGACGAGACGATGCACAGGTAACGCAGACGTTCCAGCAGGGGCACATCCTTGCGCTCAGCCCAGCTCAGTACCCGTTCGTTAAAGGCCAGAATGCTCAAATCGCGGTCCAGCAGCGGCAGTGCTGGCCCCATGCCCACTTGCGGCGCAGGCACCGCGTGCGCCAATTCAGCGGCCAGGGCAATGGCTTCTTGCGCCTGGGCGTGCGGATCAGGCCCTGCCAGCACAATGGCATTGGCATCCACAGCCAGCAACACCGGCGCAGGGGGTGCGCCATTGGCGCTGGCAGCAGCGGGGGTGACAACCTCAGGGTGAGCGTCCAGAGAAAGCATTTGCGTCATACAAGGTCAGCAGCAGTGGTTACAAGCCTGCCAGTCTGCCGACGCTGTGTGACAAATGCGTGACGTTGGAAAACAAATCTTTATAAAAAAATAGCTGCATCCGCTTTTAAATAAATGATTTTTAGAACAAAAAACCTTGAAACCATTTATTTAAAAGCGGATACAGCAATACTATTGATATCAGCTCTCAAGCTTTCCCTGAACCCGCCGCGCCGGGAAATGCACGGTAAAGGTGCTGCCTTGGCCCAGCTGGCTGTCAATGTGCAGCTGCGCCCCGTGGCGTTGCAAGGCGTGTTTGACGATGGCCAGGCCCAGGCCGGTGCCACCGGTTTCGCGCGAGCGGCTGCGGTCGATGCGGTAGAAGCGCTCGGTCAGCCGCGCCAGGTGGTCTGGGGCAATGCCGGGGCCACTGTCGCGCACTTGCAGGCAGGCGCTGCCATCAGGCTGAGGCTGCCACAGCACTTGCACCCGCCCGCCTGCGGGGGTGTAGCGCAGGGCGTTGGTGATGAGGTTGGAGAAGGCGCTGACCAGCTCGACCGGTGCGCCCAGCAGTTGCTTGTCCATGCCGGGGGCATGGGCGGGCGGAAATTCCAACTGGTGTGCGCTTTGACCGCCCTGGCCCAGCAGCGCCGACAGGGCGCGGGCCTCGACCTCGCATTGCTCCAGAATGTCTGCCACCGCCATCCCCTGGTCGTACCCCGGCAAAGGGCTGCCTTCCAGGCGCGAGAGGGTGAGCAAATCCTGCACCAGATGGTGCATGCGCTGCGCTTGCTGGCCCATGAGGTGCAGGTAGCGCTGGCGCTGCTCGGCTGGCAGCTCCAGGGTTTGCAGGGTTTCGACAAAACCGATCAACACCGTCAGCGGAGTGCGAATTTCGTGCGAGACGTTGGCCACAAATTCGCGGCGCATGGCCTCGGCCTGCTCCAGTGCGGTGACATCCTGGGCCAGCAGCAAATGCTTGCCTTTGCTGTAAGGAAAAACGCGCACCGACAGGCGTGCGCCCTGGCTGCCGTCCATGCTCAGTGACTCCGAGAAATCATGCGCTTGCCAATACGCCAGCAGGGCCGGATCGCGCACCAAGTACCCCAGTTTTTGGCCCAGGTCGCGCGGGTCTTGCAGGCCAAAGTGGGTTTGCGCCATGCGGTTGCACCACTCGATCTGGCCCTGCTCGTCCAGCAAAATCACCCCATTGGGGCTGGCATGAAAGGCATGCAGCACGCCTTGCACACGCACCTCGGCGGCCTGCACAGATTTTTCTTTGGCCTGCAGCCAGCGCCGGGCCGAGGACCCCAGCACCGCCCACAGCCCCTGCAGCGGCGGCAGATTGGCCACGCTGCCCGATTGCAGCCAGCGCCGCAGTTTGTGGGCCTGCCAGCAATCGGCCCACAGCCATAGCCAACTGCCCAACAGCACGGCCACCAAGGCACCGGGCCACCCGGCCAGCCAGCCACCCAAGCTGCCAGCGGCTGCCTGCGCCAGCAGCAACAGCAGCCAGCGCTGCCACAGCACGCCCATCACAGATCAGCGCTCAGGCGGTAGCCCGCCCCGCGCACCGTTTGCAACATGGCACCGCCGCCGCCGCCGCCACCACTGCCCAAGGCTTGGCGCAGGCGTTTGATGTGAACGTCCACCGTGCGCTCTTCGACATACACATCATCGCCCCAGACCTGGTCCAGCAACTGGCTGCGGCTGTGTACGCGCTCGGGGTGGCGCATGAAGTGGCTGAGCAATTTGAACTCCATGGGCCCCAGCTTGAGCACCTCGCCCTGGTAGCTGACCTGGTGCGTGGCACCATCCATCCGCAGCTGCCCCACCTGCAGCACCTGCCCCAGGCTGAGCGGGTCGCGCCGGCGCAGCACGGCGCGGATGCGCGCCAGCAGCTCTTGCACCGAAAAGGGCTTGGTAATGTAGTCATCGGCCCCGGCATCCAGACCGGCGATTTTGTCCGGCTCATCGCTGCGGGCCGTGAGCATCAGGATGGGCACTTGCTTGGTGCGCGGCTGGCTGCGCCAATGCCGGGCCAGCTCCAGGCCACTTTTACCGCCAGGCAGCATCCAGTCCAGCACGATCAGGTCGGGCACGCACGCGTCCAGCGCTGTTTGGGCCTTGGGGCCGTCCTCGGCGCACACGGGGGTAAAACCATGGTGGCGCAGGTTGATGGCAATCAGTTCAGCGATCGCAGGCTCATCCTCCACGATCAATACCTGGGGCAGCTTCTTCATGGGCGGGGGGGTGTTTGCAGCATGGACACAATCTGCTCCACGCTTTGGTGGCGCACGTCTTTGCCCTCAACCAGGTAAATCACCTGCTCGGCGATATTTTTGCTGTGGTCGCCAATGCGCTCGATGGCCTTGGCCATAAACAGCAAATCCAAGCTGGCAGAGATTTTGCGCGGGTCTTCCATCATGTGCGTGATGAGCGTGCGCACAAAGCTGTCGAACTCGGTGTCAATCCGATCGTCTTCTTTCAAAATGCTCAGCGCTGCGCCGGTGTCCAGTCGGGCAAATGCATCCAGCGTTTTGCGCAGCAGCTCCGAGGCCATTTCTGCCGCCACGCGCAAATCCCCAAAGGGCAAAGCCCGCAGCGCCGTACCGCTGTCAATGATCGATTGCACCATGCGGGCCATTTTGTGGGCCTCATCGCCCATGCGCTCCAGGTTGGCCGTGGCTTTGGAGAAGGCAATCAGCAGGCGCAAGTCCCGCGCCGTGGGCTGACGCCGCGCGATGATGGTGGACAGGTCATGGTCAATCTCCACTTCCAGCGCATTCACGCGCTTTTCGGTGGCCACCACTTGATTGACGGCCTCGGTGCTGAAGCTGGTCAAAGCCTGCACGGCGGTGCGCAGCTGCGCTTCGACCAGCCCGCCCAGTTCCATGACGCGGGCCGAGACGCGGTTGAGTTCGGCATCAAATTGGCTGGAAAGGTGTTTTTCTGTCATAGCGTGCTCCTCAGCCGAAACGGCCCGTAATGTAGTCTTCGGTCTCTTTGCGCTGGGGTTTGAAGAACATCTGCTCTGTCTCACCAAACTCCATCAGGTCGCCCAGGTACATGTAGGCGGTGTAGTCGCTGCAGCGTGCGGCCTGCTGCATGTTGTGGGTCACGATGACGACGGTGTAGTCGTTTTTGAGCTCGGCAATCAACTCTTCAATCTTGGCCGTCGAGATCGGGTCCAGCGCCGAGCACGGCTCATCGAGCAGCAGCACTTCGGGCTTGATGGCAATGCCCCGCGCAATGCACAGGCGCTGCTGCTGACCACCGGACAGGCCCGAGCCGCTTTGCTGCAGCTTGTCTTTGACCTCTTTCCACAGAGCTGCTTTTTTCAGCGCCCATTCCACGCGGTCGTCCATTTCGGAAGCGCTCAAATTCTCGAACAGCTTCACGCCAAAAGCGATGTTGTCGTAGATGGACATGGGGAACGGCGTGGGCTTTTGGAACACCATGCCCACCTTGGCACGGATCAACGCCACATCTTGTTTGCTGGTGAGTAAGTTATCGCCATCGAGCAGGATTTGCCCTTCGGCGCGCTGCTCGGGGTAGAGCTCAAACATGCGGTTGAAGGTGCGCAGCAAGGTCGATTTGCCACAGCCCGAGGGGCCGATAAAGGCGGTGACTTTTTTTTCTGGAATGTCCAGATTGATGTTTTTCAGCGCGTGAAACTTGCCGTAGTAAAAGTTCAAGTCACGCACCGCCATCTTGACGTTGCCGCGGACGGGAGAAACAGAAGGAGTGCTTGCAGTCATAGTTCTCTCAAAAAACGCACGTTATTTTTGGCGGGTAATGAAACGCGCCAAGATATTCAGGGCCAACACCGCCACCGTGATCAAAAACACCCCGGCCCAGGCCAGTTGTTGCCAGTTTTCGTAGGGGCTCATGGCAAATTTGAAGATGGTCACCGGCAGGCTGGCCATGGGCTTGCTCAGGTCAGAGTTCCAGAACTGGTTGTTCAGCGCCGTAAACAACAGCGGCGCTGTCTCGCCAGCAATGCGCGCCACGGCCAGCAGCACGCCGGTGATCACACCGGCGCGGGCCGCCCGCAAGGTCACCATGATGATGACTTTCCACTTGGGCGTGCCCAGGGCATAGGCCGCCTCGCGCAGGCTGGCAGGCACCAAGATCAGCATGTTCTCGGTGGTGCGAATGACCACCGGCACCACAATCAGCGCCAGCGCCACAATGCCCGCCCAGGCCGAAAAGCTGCGAAATTGCGCCACCACCATGGTGTACACAAACAGGCCAATCACGATCGACGGGGCCGACAGCAAAATGTCATTCACAAACCGCGTGGTACTGGCCAGCACCCCTTGGCGGCCATATTCCGCCAGGTACACCCCGGCCAGCACACCAATCGGCGTGCCCACCAAGGTGGCCATGGCCACCAACACCAACGAGCCAAAAATGGCGTTGGCCAGCCCCCCGGCATCGTTGGGCGGCGGGGTCATCTCGGTAAACAAGGCCAGGCTCAGACCGCCCACGCCCAGGCGAATGGTTTCCCACAAAATCCAGACCAGCCAGAACACGCCAAACAGCATGGCGGCCATCGACAAGGTCAGGGCCAGCTGGTTGAGGCGCTTGCGCTGCTGGTACTTGGCCTGGCGTGCCTGGGCATGCGCGGCCGTCTGCAGCAGGTTGCTGGAAGTCGTCGTGCTCATGTTTTTGCCCCTTCCGATTTTTGCAAGCGGCTTAGCAGCAGCTTGGACAGTGCCAGCACCACAAAGGTGATGAAAAACAGCGCCAGCCCCAGATAGATCAAAGAGGCCTGGTGCAAGCCCTCGCCCGCCTCTGCAAACTCGTTGGCCAGGGCCGAGGTGATGCTGTTGGCCGCCTCAAACACCGACAGCGAATTCAACTGGTTCATGTTGCCAATCACAAAGGTCACCGCCATGGTCTCGCCCAGCGCGCGGCCCAGGCCCAGCATGATGCCGCCCAGCACCCCCGTCTTGGTGTACGGCAGCACCACCTTCCAGACCACCTCCCAGGTGGTGGCCCCCAGGCCGTAGGCCGACTCTTTGAGCAGCGCCGGGGTCACCTCAAACACATCGCGCATCACCGAAGCGATGAAGGGGATGATCATGATGGCCAGAATAATTCCGGCCGCCAAAATACCAATGCCCACCGGGGGGCCCGAGACAAAAGCCTCCAAATAAGGCACGCCCTCAAACCACGATTGCAGGGGTTGCTGCACATATTGCGCCAGCACCGGGCCAAACACCATCAAGCCCCACATGCCATACACGATGGAGGGCACGGCCGCCAACAGCTCCACCGCCGTACCCAAGGGGCGCTTGAGCCAGGCGGGCGACAGCTCCGTCAAAAACAGGGCAATGCCAAAACTGACCGGCACCGCAATCACCAAGGCAATCAACGAGGTGGCCAAGGTGCCGTAAATCATGACCAGGCCGCCGTACTCATCCTGCACCGGGTCCCAGACACTGCTGGTGAAAAATCCCAGCCCGTAGTGACTGATGGCCGGCCAGGCCCCGACCAACAAGGTCACCATGATGGCCAGCAACAGGCCCAGCGTAAGCAGTGCTGCAGCATGGGCCATGCCTGCAAACAAACGATCCGCCATGCGGCCCGACAGGAGGGGCGTGCGTGGCGGCACAGAAGGCGCAGCGTGGGGGGCGGCAGGAGGTGATGAACTGGATAAGGTTGGCATGGAGAGGATTACTCACAGTCAAACAAAGCAGCTGCCCGATGCACACAGCACACCGGGCACGGCTGCCAATTACTTACGGCTTACTGCAGGTTAATGCTTTTGCCAGCAGTGTCCTGGATACCACCCCAGGATTTGAAAATCACGTCTTTGACGTTGTCCGGCATGGGCACGTAATCCAAACCCGAAGCGGTCTGATCGCCCGACTTATACGCCCACTCAAAGAACTTGAGCGAAGCCTGGGCCTGGGCCGGCTTGTCTTGGGCCTTGTGCATCAGGATGAAGGTGGCGCTGGTAATGGGCCACGCGGCCTGACCGGGCTGATTGGTCAGAATTTGGTAGAAGCTCTGGCTCCAGTTGGCACCGGCCGCAGCGGCCTTGAATGAGTCTTCGCTGGGCGACACATATTTCCCATCCTGGTTTTGCAGCTGGGCATACGTCAGCTTGTTTTGCTTGACGTAGGCGTACTCCACATAGCCAATCGAGTTGGCCAAGCGCCCCACAAAGGCAGCCACCCCCTCGTTACCCTTACCCCCGGCACCGGTCGGCCAGTTCACGGCCTTGCCTTCACCGACTTTTTCTTTCCACTCGGCGTTCACTTTCGAGAGGTAGTTGGTAAACCCAAAGGTCGTGCCCGAGCCATCGGCACGGCGCACCGGGCTGATCTTGGCACTGGGCAGGGCCACACCAGGATTGAGCGCAACGATAGCAGGGTCGTCCCATTGGGTGATTTTGCCCAAGTAGATATCGCCCAGCACCTGGCCCGTGAGCTTGAGCTCGCCGGGCTTAACACCCTTGATATTCACCACCGGCACGATGCCACCGATCACGGTGGGAAACTGCACCAACCCCTTGGCCTGCAAATCGGCATCTTTAAGGGGCTCGTCCGAGGCACCAAAATCCACCGTCTTGGCCTCAATCTGCTTAATACCCGCACTGGAGCCAACCGACTGGTAGTTGATTTTCACGCCCGTGGCCTTGTGGTAATCGGCCGCCCATTTTGAGTACAGCGGCGCAGGAAAGCTGGCACCGGCACCGGTCGCTTCTTGCTGGGCCCAGGCTGGGGCACCCCAAGCTGCAGCGGTAACAGTCAGGATACTCAAGATCCGCCCTGCGATCGTGCAGGCTTTGGTAGTAGCTGTGGTTGTCATCTCTTCTTTCCTTCGGTTCAAAGTGCTTGTGGATCGTTTCGCCACGAACGCAAATTTAAACAAGCTATGTGACAGCTGTGTGACAGCCGTCCCCCAACTTGGCACACCACTGTCCCAAAATGCCACGCCACGCTGGGCCCACCTGTCCTCCAGCAAGCCCCTGCTGGGCAGCCCTCGCCCCTTAAATACGCAGCTTTCAAGGCGGCCATCAAACTTGGCACGCAATGTGCTTAATACCTGGCAGCCGACTCTCGGCTTTGTAAAACCAAAACTTTCGGAGACCGCACCATGGACATGTTTGAATTCAAGCGCTTCAACCTCGATCTTTCCTTCCCCTACCGCACCCAGTACGACAACTTCATTGGCGGCAAATGGGTGGCCCCCGTTGCTGGGCGCTACTTTGACAACGTCTCGCCCATTACCGGCAAACCCTTTTGCAAGGTGGCGCAATCCGATGCGGCCGATATCAACTTGGCACTGGATGCCGCCCACGCTGCACAAGAAAAATGGGGCAAAACCTCGGTGGCCGAGCGCTCACTGATTCTGCTGAAAATTGCCGACCGCATGGAGCAAAACATCGACCTGCTGGCCACCGCAGAAACCATCGACAACGGCAAACCGCTGCGCGAAACCACCGCTGCCGACGTTCCCCTGGGCATTGACCACTTCCGCTACTTTGCCGGCTGCATCCGTGCGCAAGAGGGCACGATCTCGGAAATTGACTCAAAAACCGTGGCCTACCACTTCAATGAGCCCATTGGCGTGGTCGGGCAAATCATTCCCTGGAACTTTCCCCTGCTGATGGCCTGCTGGAAACTGGCCCCCGCCCTGGCCGCAGGCTGCTGCGTAGTGATGAAACCAGCCGAGCAAACCCCCGCGTCCATCCTGGTGCTGATGGAGCTGATTGCCGACCTGCTGCCGCCCGGCGTGGTGAACATCGTCAATGGCTACGGCAAAGAGGCTGGCGAGGCGCTGGCCACCAGCAAGCGCATTGCCAAAATTGCCTTCACCGGCTCCACCCCTGTGGGCCAGCGCATCCTGCACGCTGCCGCCGACAACCTCATCCCCTCCACCGTCGAGCTGGGCGGCAAGAGCCCAAACATCTTCTTTGCTGACGTGATGGATGCTGATGACGAATTCTTTGACAAGGCGCTGGAGGGCTTTTCGATGTTCGCCTTCAACCAAGGCGAAGTCTGCACCTGCCCCTCGCGCATCTTGGTACAAGAATCGGTGTATGAGCGCTTTATGGAACGCGCCGTGGCCCGGGTCGAGGCCATGAAACAAGGCCACCCGCTGGACAAATCCACCATGGTCGGAGCGCAAGTGTCGCAAGCGCAACTCGAGCGCATCTTGGGCTACGTGGAAATTGGCCGCCAAGAAGGGGCGCAATGCCTGACCGGCGGCGAGCGTCTGCGGGCCGGTGGACAAATCAACGATGGCTTCTTCGTCAAACCCACACTGCTGTACGGCAAAAACGACATGCGCGTGTTCCAGGAAGAAATTTTTGGCCCCGTCGCCTCCGTCACCACCTTCAAAGATGTGGAAGATGCCATCCGCATCGCCAACGACAGCGAGTTCGGCCTGGGCGCAGGGGTCTGGAGCCGCAACGGCACCGTCGCCTACCACATGGGCCGCGCCATCCAGGCTGGGCGGGTGTGGACCAATTGCTACCACCTCTACCCAGCGCACGCCGCCTTTGGCGGCTACAAGAAATCGGGCATCGGCCGCGAAACGCACAAGCTGGCACTGTCCAACTACCAGCAGACCAAGAACCTGCTGGTCAGCTACAACCCGCAAGCGCTGGGCTTTTTCTAAGCACGTGTTCGCCATCTCAGCGCCAGCGTAGTACTGCGCTGGCTTTTGACAAAGCCACACCGACCTGTACGCCACCCACACAGGCTGGCCGGTTAAGCCCATCGCATTCACTAGAAATCCCGGTACAAATTTGTGCTGGGATTTTTTATTTGATATAAAAAAAGGAGCTTATTCCGTTTTATAAACAAAGAAATTAATAACAAAATACCTTTAAATTGATGCAAATCAAGCGCAAAAAGCTATTAAAACCAAGAAATTTGGGGGATATCCAGCTTGTCCACGCGTACTGTGACGGGCACACTGGGCCGGTTACGTCGCTAAGAACGTAGTTCTTTTTTTAGGGAAATCTGTATGTCCTTGCACTCCACGGCCCTGGCCTCTGCCGACCATGCGCACCTGCTCACGTTGGCACATGAGCGTTCGCTGCGCTACGGCTTGACCTTGCGGGATGCGCCAGATTACCAGCGGCTGGCCTCGGGAGCGCTGCGCGATGCCCTCGATCAGCACCGCTTTCTATGCCAGCACGCCACCCCGGTAATGGAGCATTTGTTCAGCCAAATCAACAATACCGGCAGCATCTTGGTGCTGACTTCAGCCAGTGGCCTGGTACTGCACAGCCTGGGCGACAGCGATTTTCTGCCCAAGGCAGACCAGGTGGCCCTGGTCCCTGGGGTTGATTGGTCAGAACAGGCCCAGGGCACCAACGCCATTGGCACCGCGCTGCAAGAACGCCAAGCCATCACCGTGCAAGGGGCCGAACACTTTATGCAGGCCAACCACAGCCTGGCCTGCGCATGTGCCCCCATTTTTGGGCCACATGGGCAACTCATGGGGGCGCTGGACGTAACCAGTGAACACCACCGCCACCACCCGCACACCCTGGCGCTGGTGCGCATGTCGGTGCAGATGCTGGAAAACCAGATGCTGGCGGCGCAGTTTCCGCAGGCCATTCGCCTTCACTTTCATGCACGGCCCGAATTTTTGGGCACCCTGATGGAAGGCATCGCCGTTTTCTCGCCCGATGGGCAGTTGCTCAGCCTTAACCGCAGTGCCCAATTTCAATGCAGCTTGACCGATGCGCAGCCCCAATCAATCCCCACACAGCACTTTTCCATGCTGTTTCGCCACCCACTGACGGAGCTGTTACAAGCCGGCGCACAGCAACTTATGCTGGACAGCGGTGTTTTGGTTGCTTGCCGCATCCATCTACCGCATTCTGCCGAGGCAGTGCCGCGCACCACAGCCGCTGCAGCGGCCCCCAACACCCACAACACCCCCACCACGTCCCAGCGGCTTTCCCACCTGCAATACCTGGACACGGGCGACACGCAGCTGGCACACACCATTGCCCGGCTGCGCAAGGTGCTGGACAAAAACATTCCCATCATGCTGCTGGGCGAAACCGGCACCGGCAAGGATTTACTGGCCCGCGCTTGGCACCAGGACTCGGCCCGGGCCAGCCAGCCGTTTATTGCGGTGAACTGCGCCAGCATTCCTGAATCGCTGATTGAGGCCGAACTCTTTGGCTACGCCGATGGCGCGTTTACCGGTGCCCGCAAGAAGGGCGCAGTCGGCAAAATCGCCCAAGCGCACGGGGGCACGCTATTTTTGGATGAGATTGGCGACATGCCCCTGCCCCTGCAGGCGCGGCTGCTGCGCGTGCTGCAGGAGCGGTGCATCAGCCCGCTGGGCAGCGAAAAGAACATCCCCATCGACATTGCCGTGGTCTGCGCCACGCACCAAGACTTGAAGGCCCGCATCACCCAGGGCCTGTTCCGCGAAGACCTGTACTACCGCCTCAACGGCTTGACCGTGCGCCTGCCCGCTCTGCGCGAACGCACCGATTTACCTGCCGTGATTGCCAAAGTGCTACAAGCCGTGCAGCCTGAAGGGGCCACCTGCACCCTGGCCCCCGAGGTTCTACAGCGCTTTCTCAGCTACCCCTGGCCAGGCAATGTGCGCCAGCTGCACAATGTGCTGCGCACCGCCTGCGTCATGGCCTGCGCAACGGCAGAAGCAGAAAGCATAGTGACTTGCGCAGATTTACCCGATGATTTTCTGGATGATTACCAAGAAACCGTTGAATACAAAGCGCCAACAGCTATGGAAAATTTCGATTTCGGCCAAGAAGCCCATAAGCTGAACGACCTGACCTTGCAGCGCATGGCCCAGGCCCTGGCTGAGCACCAAGGAAATGTCTCGGCAGCGGCCAAAGTCCTCGGAATTTCACGCAACACCTTCTACCGCAAGAAGGGGCTTCTCCCCTTGCCTAAAAACGCAAACCAGTTTTAGAACGTGTTCATGATCTCGAATGAAGGTGTGGGGGATGCGGTTCGGGATGGGTTGCGAGGCGCAAACCACAGCAATAGCTTGGCTATTGCGAGGA
>JAANMY010002383.1_pt1 | contig 17927 bp, 10 predicted proteins | sample 7279691 | NCBI WGS metagenome assembly JAANMY01 (sample SAMN14094543, study PRJNA606508) | bioreactor metagenome | isolation source: A lab-scale SPAN reactor treating ammonium-rich wastewater day 388 | place: Ireland: Galway | collected 2018-02-07
GGCCGCCCCCGTCCCGCCCGCGCTGGAGGATCGCCGGGTCGAGATCACCGGCCCGGTGGATCGCAAGATGATGATCAACGCGCTGAACTCGGGTGCGCGCGTCTTCATGGCCGATTTCGAGGATGCGACCGCACCCAGCTTTGCCAATGTCATCGCCGGGCAGGCGAACCTGATCGACTATCGCGACGGCACGCTGGACCATGACGATCCCGCCACCGGCAAGAGCTATCGCGTCGGCCCGAACCCGGCGCTGCTGATCGTCCGCCCGCGCGGGCTGCACCTGCCCGAGGCGAATGTGCTGATCGGCGGCCAGCCGGTCTCGGCGGCGCTGTTCGATTTCGGCCTGTCGCTTTATCATTGCGGCCGGGCGCTGGCCGCGACCGGGCGCGGGCCGTTCTATTACCTGCCCAAGCTGGAAGTCCATGGCGAGGCGCGGTTCTGGAACGAGGTCTTTGCCTTTGCCCAGGACCGCATGGGGCTGGCGCAGGGCACGATCAAGGCCACGGTGCTGATCGAAACCCTGCCCGCCGCCTTCGAATTGGACGAGATCGTCTGGGAGCTGCGCGACCATATCGCCGGGCTGAACTGCGGCCGCTGGGACTATATCTTCAGCTATATCAAGACCCTGCGCAACCATGCCGCCTATGTGCTGCCCGACCGGGCGCAGGTCGGGATGGAGGACGCCTTCCTGGCCGCCTATGCCGCCCGCGTGGTCAAGGTCTGCCACCGCCGCGGCATCCATGCCATGGGCGGCATGTCGGCGGCGATCCCCGTCCGGGGCGATGCCCAGGCGAACGAGGCCGCCTTTGCCCGCGTCCGCGCCGACAAGCAGCGCGAGGTCGGCATGGGCTTCGACGGCTGTTGGGTCGCGCATCCCGACCTGGTGCCGGTGGCGCAGGCGGTCTTCGACGCCGCCATGCCCGGTCCGAACCAGATCCGCAAGCCGCGCCAGCAATGGCGGATCGAGCCCGCGATGCTGCTGAAACCGCATCAGGGCCGGATCACCGAGGCGGGCGTGCGGCTGAACATCCAGGTCGCCGTCGAATACCTGGCGCAATGGCTGTCCGGCCGCGGCGCGGTGCCGATCCAGAACATGATGGAGGATGCCGCCACCGCCGAGATCAGCCGCGCCCAGCTGTGGCAATGGCTGCGCCACGGCGCCCCGGTCGCGCTGGAAACCGGCGGGGAACGCCGGCTGACCGCCGATTGGCTGGGCGAGTTGATGCAGGCCGAGATCGTGCGCATCCTCGACCGGCTGGGCCCGAACGGGTTCCATCGCGGCCATTACGCCTCGGCCGCGCGCATCGTGCAAGAGGCGGCCACGGCCCAGACCCTGCCCGATTTCATCACCCTGCCGGCCTATGACCTGCTGAACGCGCTGGACTGAGGGGCCCGATGGACATCATCCGCACGCTTTCCCCCTTTGGCGGACCGCTTCCCCCCGGATGCCCCGCCTTGCCGCAAACCGCGGCTGCCGATCCCCGAACCGACCCTGGTGAAAGGAAGCATCATGAGCAGAAAGACTTTTTCGGAAATCCATGCCGAGGTGTCGTCCCGCTACCCCTCCGGTCAAACGCCGGGTGGCGTTTCGGTCGATGACATCGTGCAGCTGCGGCTGCAGAACACCTATGACACGCATCTGGACATCGCCCGCGACATGGCCGGGGTGATGCGCGCCGACATGGCCGCCTATGACGCCGACCCCGGCAAGTTCACCCAGTCGCTCGGCTGCTGGTCGGGCTTTCACGCCCAGCAGATGATCAAGGCGGTCAAGCGCCTGCGCGGCACGGCCAGGGGCACCTATGTCTACCTGTCGGGCTGGATGGTCGCGGGCCTGCGCAACCGCTGGGGCCATCTGCCCGACCAGTCCATGCATGAAAAGACCGCCGTGGCCGACCTGATCCAGGAGATCTACGTCTCGCTGCGCCAGGCCGACGAGGTGGCGCTGAACGACCTGTTCAAGGCGCTGAAAGCCGCCACGACCGAGGCGGATCGGCAGCAGGCCATCGCGGCGATCGACGGTTTCGAATCCCATGTCGTGCCGATCATCGCCGATATCGACGCGGGCTTCGGCAACGAACACGCCACCTATCTGCTGGCCAAGGAACTGATCAAGGCCGGCGCCTGCTGCCTGCAGATCGAGAACCAGGTCTCGGACGCCAAGCAATGCGGCCACCAGGACGGCAAGGTCACGGTCCCGCGCGAGGATTTCATCGAAAAGCTGCGCGCCTGCCGCCTGGCCTTCGAGGAACTGGGCGTGGATGATGGCGTCATCGTCGCCCGCACCGACAGCCTGGGCGCCGGGCTGACGCAGAAGGTGCCGGTCAGCCAGCGCCTGGGCGACCTGGCCGCGGAATACATCAAATGGCTGAAGGTCGAGCCGATCACCGAAGCCAATCCGATCCGCGAAGGCGAGCTGGCGCTTTACCAGAATGGCGCCTTCGTCAAGCCGGCGCGGCTGCCGAACGGGCTTTTCCCCTTCCGCGAGGGCACGGGGCGGCAGCGGGTGATCGAGGATTGCATCGCCTCGCTGACGCAGGGCGGCGCCGACCTGTTGTGGATCGAGACCGACACGCCCAACGTGGACGAGATCGCCGGCATGGTGGCCGAGATCCGCAAGGCGGTGCCGAACGCCAAGCTGACCTATAACAACTCGCCCAGCTTCAACTGGACGCTGAACCTGCGCAAGCAGGTGCGGGCGCAATGGCTGGCCGAGGGCGGCATTACCGAGGCCGACTACCCGGACGGCAACGAATTGATGAAGCCCGATTTCGACGATACCGACCTGGGCCGCGAGGCCGACGCCCGGTTGCAGCGCTTCCAGACCGACATCTCGGCCCGCGCGGGCGTGTTCCACAACCTGATCACGCTGCCGACCTTCCACCTGACCGCCAAGTCGGTGGACGAGCTCAGCCGCGGCTATTTCGGCGAGGAAAAGATGCTGGCCTATGTCAGGACCGTGCAGCGCCAGGAGATCCGCCGCGGCATCTCGGCGGTCAGGCACCAGCACGAGGTCGGCTCGGACCTGGGCGACAGCTTCAAGGAGATGGTCGCGGGCGAGCGCGCGCTGAAGGCGGGCGGCCATGCCAATACCATGAACCAGTTCGCCGCCGAATAGGCCGGATCAGGCCGCGGCCGCCTGCCTTCGGTGGATTCGCTCATCGGCCCCGGCCTGCTTGCGCCGCCCCTGGTCCCTCGGGGGCGGCGCTTTTACCGTGCCGCCCGGCGCGTCCTTGTTCAGATCAATGCCCAGTTGCCGCTGGCCGCCGCGGCGGCAAAGACCACGAGGTTCGCTGCCGCATGCGCCCATACCGCGTCGGTCAGCCTGCCGCGGCGCTTGTAGACCAAGGCAAAGGCCAGCCCGGCGACGAAGGCCGCCGCGCCGCTGTCATGGAGCAGCGCGAAGGCGGCCGAGGACACCAGCACGGCGCCTGCCTGCCCGGCCGGACCGGGCAGCTTCAGCAGGTGGCCCAGCAGATAGCCCCGGAAGGCCGCCTCCTCGATCAGGGGCACCAGCAGCACGGTGCCGGCCAGGCGCAGCACGATCCAGCTTGCCGCCGCAAGCCCCAGCCCGGCGAAGGGCGGCGGGGGCGCTTCGCCCCCCGCGGCGACGCCGGCGGCAATCCACATGACGCCGACCGCGACGCCCACCAGCAGGGGCAGCGGATCGACGCGCCAGTCGAGCCCGGCCCAGACCGGAAGGAACAGGACCAGCCCCGCGCACATCGCCGGCACCCGGTAGGGATAGGCCGCTTCGGGATTGGTGAAGAATGTCGATACGAAAAGACCCGAGAGCAGCAATACCACCAGCGGCACCAGCATCGCGCTGACCGGATCGTGCCGGAAGGCGGCCGTCCTTGCGCCAAAGGCCGGGCCGGCCTTTTCGCCCCGCCACAGCGCCGGCACCAGATGCGCCGCGCCGACCATCCCGATGCTGAGCAAGGTGAACAGCAGCCAGCCCGCATAGCTGTGAAAGGCATTGACCGCGAGGTCGGGCGATATGCGCGCCCCGATCCAGATCAGGACCGCGATGCGCAGCACGTTCAGGCCGAAACTGGCCAGCAGCCCGATCGGCAGCAGCACCAGGGCCAGAGGCAGGCGCAGGCGCCGCCGCTCGAGCGCGATGAATCCGGCCATCACCAGGGTGATGAGCGCAAAGCCTTGCATCCCCGAGCATGGGTCGCCCACGCGGATGAGGAAATCGTCAAAGCCGATCACCATCTCGTTCGGGGCGGCCGAGACCCTTCCCGGCAGCAGGGCAAGCAGGCGCAGCACCAGCTCGAATGTGGCGGCGGTCAGGGGCGGCCAGCCCCAGGTGCCGTTGAAGAGACCGGTCAGTTCCGGCGAGAGCAGCGCGATCCCCATGGCCGCCCACAGCCAGGGGCCGCCCCGGCGAAGCACCGAAAGCCAGCAGGCGATGGGCGCGGTCCCGGCCAGCGCCGCCGCAACCGAAACGGCGGCGCCCGCCGCAAGGGCCAGGGCAAGCGGCGCCAGGCTGGCGGTCATGTCGCCCCAAAGCGCCGGCAGCAGCATGATCGCCAGCCCCGCCAGCATGGCGGCCGTCGCGGCGCCGGGCGACAGGCGGCCCGCACCGCTGCCGCCCGCGCCCAGGAAGCCGAAAAGCTGGGGCCGCGCGGTCATCGCCAGTCCGGTAAGCAGGGCCAGGGCAAGCAGCCGTCCCAGCCCCTCGCGCAGCGCCAGGCAGGCTTGCGGCGTCTGGAAATCCGTGCATTCGATCTCGACGAGGAACTGGTAGCAGAAGGCGACGATCAGCAGCTCGCCCAGCAGCAGGGCGGCGAAAAGGCCGAGCCTGCGCCAGCCGCTTGCAAGGAACGGCGCTTTCGGCGCAGGCGCTCCCGCCTGCCCATGATCCGGGCCGGCGCCGCCAACCGCCGCCGGGTCCGAGGGGTCGGCGCTGTCGGTCACGGGTTGACCGAGCGCCGGCGCCACTCCCAAATCAGAAGCGCGACGATCACCGCGATCATCAGGACCGACGCGCCCGCGAACAGGTCGATCTCGGGGACGCTGTGGGGCGCGGTGGGGCTTGTCGGATGGGCGGGGCCGCCATAGCTTTCCGACGGATCGGCCAGCGCGAGGTGGGTGCCGGCGGCGGACAGGGTCAGCAGGACCAAAAGCGCAACATAGAACATCGAAACGGACCCAAATACCTAGGAAACGCGACAGCCGGACAAGAGCGTCGTTGACCAAGAATTCATCATGCAAGGAAAATGGGCAACCTGTCAGAATCGCCAGGTTTCCGCTGTTCTGCCGGCCTGTTTCGGGTCAGGGCGGCAGTTCGGGGCGCATTTTCCGCAGGCGCGGCGAGCCTGCGATGGGTTCCGCCTGCGGTGGTGATGCCTTGCGGTGTCGCGGCCGGCCGGAATGATCCGCGGCAGGCCGGTCTCTTTGCTGATTGCGGGGGTTGCCGGGGTGCAGGCGCTCAGTTGCGCAGGGCGGCTGCCGGCGACTGGCGATAGGCCAGCCAGGCCGGCTGCGCCGCCAGCAGCGCCGCGACCGCGACAAGGATCGCCAGCATCGCGCCGTCCTCGGGCGTGAAGCCGACCGGCAGGCTGAAGCCGCGCTGCATGGCGAAGGCGCGCGACAGCAGGCTGGCGGCCAGGTAGCCGCCGCCATAGCCCAGCAGGATGCCAAGCCCGACCAGCACGGACAGTTCAAGCCAGACGATCCCGAACACCGCCGCCCGCGGCGCGCCAAAGGCCCGCAATGCGCCGATCTGCCGCCGGCGCTGGCCGACATGGATCACCGTCACCATCAGCAGCGCCGCCGCGACCAGAAGCTGCGTCCCGGCCGCGATGACCGCCAGCACCTGCCGGGCATCGCCCAGCGTCGCGTAAAGCCCGGTCAGGACTTCGCCCGGAAAGACCGCAAGCGTCCGGCCGTCCGTGCGATAATCCTGGCGCAGCCGGTAGGCGTCGGCGATGGTCCTGGGCTTGACCAGGATGGCCGGCAGGCCGGGCAGCGCGCCGCGATGCCAGTCCTCGTCCAGGGGCGCGTCGGCATCCATGCCGTGATGTTCATGCGCCTCCTCGTCCTCATGCGCGGTGTCGTGGCCGGCGTGGTCGTGGTCCTGATCGGGCTCAAGGCCCATGCCATGCACATGCCAGACCGCCTGGATCGGCACCAGGATCGCCCGGTCCCAGGGCGTGCCGGTCGGGTTCAGCCGGCCGCTGACCCGATACCGGATGCCTTCGTGTTCGTGCCCGCCCTGTTCGACCTGGCCATGGGTCGGCACGACCGCCTCGCCCGGTTGCAGGGGGACGGCCGAGCCGACGACGGCCTCGCCCTCGGTCCTGAACATCCCGCCCTGGGAAAAGCCGCCCGCGGTGCCCTCGATCAGGGTGGTGGTGGTGCCGACGATCGGGTAGCCGGCATGGAAGTCGCCGAAACCCACCGGCGCGGCCCATTCCACGCGCGGGTCGTCGTTCAACTCGGCCAGCACCTCGCCCGGCATCAGGGGCAGGGCGGCCGGTTGCAGGAAGACCGCCGAAAGCACCAGCTGGGTTTCGCTGCCCGGCGCGCCGACGATCACGTCGAACTTCTCGGCGGCGCGCGCGCTGCCCAGGCGCAGCGCGCGTTCCTGCAAGCTGACGCCGACGCCAAGCGCCACCGCCAGCGCGACCAGCAGGACGATCACCACGGAACCGGCCCAGAGCCGCTTCAGGTCGGCCAGGACAAAGCGGATCATGGCCGCACCTCCTCCATGCTGTCGGACCGGACGGTGCCGTCCGCCATGGCGATCCGGCGCGGCAGGCGCGAGATCAGGCGCTGGTCATGGGTGACGACGATCAGCGTCGCCCCGGTCTGCGCGGCCAGTTCCAGCAGCAGGGTGGCGATGACCGCGCCGTTTTCGGGGTCGAGGCTGGCCGTCGGTTCGTCCGCGACGATCACGCCGGGATTGCGCAGCAGCGCGCGCGCGGCCGCGACGCGCTGCATCTCGCCGCGCGACAGGGTCTCGACCGGCTGGTCCGGCCGCGACAGGCCGGCGCGGGACAGAAGCGCGGCCGCGCGCGCCCGGATGGCGCCGTCCGCCACGCGCGCCAGCCGGGCGGGCAGCAGCACGTTCTCCAGCGCCGAAAGCCCTGGAAACAGGTGGAAATCCTGCATGACCAGGCCGATATTGGCGCCGCGCCAGCGGTCGCGGCCGCCTTCGGAAAGCTGCGCGATATCGCATTCGTCCCAGAACACGCGGCCCTGGGTCGGGCGGGCCAGGCCGGTGATGACATTGACCAGCGTGGATTTCCCCGACCCCGAGGGGCCGATCACCGCGACTTGGCTGCCGGCGGCGATGTCCAGCCGCGGGATGCGCAGGACCGGCGCGGGCAGGCCGGGAAACGAGACTTCGGCAGCGTCGAGGTGCAGGCAGGGCATGATGCGATCTCAGACCGTGGCATAGCGCGCTTCGCGCAGCCGCAGCTGGCTGACGAAGCCGGTTTCGGGGTCGATCCAGGAGCCGCGCTCGAGCCGGCCGACTGCCTCGATCATCTGGTTGGGCTGGGTAAAGGTCTGCCGCCGGTCCAGGTAGACCACGACGATGTTGTCCGGCCAGTCCGCATCGGACGAGCAGAAGGGGCAAAGCGCCATCGGGATTTCGGACAGGACGAAGAACTGCGCCTCGGCCTTCAGCGGCGGGGCCATGAAGCCGCGGATTCTGACCGTCTTGCCGGTCAGCAGCTTGACCTTGTCCGAGAACTCCAGCCCCAGCACGCCGTATGAGGCATAAAGCTCGTCGAAGGTCAGCGCGGGCGCGCGGGCCAGCGCCGGGACCGGGGCGCCCAGGGCCAGCAGCGCCGCCAGCCCGCCCAGGCAGGCGCGGCGGTCGGGACGGAAACGGATCGGGTCTTGGGGACGGGTCATCCTGCATCTCCGGCAAGGAATACGGCTCGGCCTGTCCGGGGCGGAAACCCCGGACAGGCCGCAAGGCTCACTTCTGCACGGTGCCGAGGGCAAAGGCGTCGGCCAGGATCTTGTAGACGTCGGACTGCTCCATATAGCCCTTGAACGCCTCGGCGCCGGGGCCGGCGGCCTGCAGCACGATGTCGTCCACGGCATGGACGGCGGTGTCGTTGTCCTTGGGCAGGTTGCCCTCGCGGAAGACCGCGCCGGGCAGATCCTTGTAGGCTTCGTTGGCGACATATTCGCCGTTCTCGTTCTGCACGGCCGGCTGGAACGGGCCGTCCAACTTCGGACCCCAGGTCTCGTAATGGTCGGGATAGTTCGAGGCGAAGATCGCGAAGCGCCGCGTCACGTCGACCGAGTCGGGATAGCCGTCGCCATCGGCATCGACATAGTCGGGAAAGCCCGCCTCGTCATAGACGCCGACCTTCTGGCGCATCTCGTCGCCGGGCTTGCTGTCATCGATGGTGCCGATCAGCGAGACGCCATGGGTATGGTCGCCCGTGACCACGATCAGCGTGTCGGGGTTGGCCTCGGCGAATTCGCGGGCCAGGGCCACGACCTGGTCCAGCTCGATGGTCTCGACCACGGCGCGATCCCAGTCCATCGGGTGGGACATCTTGTCGATCGAGGCGCCCTCGACCATCAGGAAGAAGCCGTCGGGGTTCTTCGACAGCTGGTCCAGCGCCGATTTCGTCATCTCGACCAGTCCGGGCTGGTCGGGAAACTTGTCGACGGTGCCCTTCTTCAGCTGGTTGCGGTCCAGCCAGGTGTCCATGTTGCCGGTGTGGAACAGGCCCAGCAGCTTGCCGGCATTGCTGCCCGCCGCCGCGGCCAGTTCGTCCTTGCTGGTCGCCAGCGCATAGCCGGCATCCTTGAACAGCTGGATATAGTCCTTGTCGTCCTTGCGCTTCGAGCCGGGGATGTCGGCCTTGAGGAAATAGGCCGAGCCGCCGCCCAGGATGACCTCGGGCTGGACGTCGTGGAACATGCCGACGATCTCGGCCTTGTCGGCGCGCTTGCGGGTATGGGCCACGACCGCCGCCGGGGTCGCGTCCTGCAGTTCCGAGGTCGAGACGACGCCGATCGCCTTGTTGGTGGTGCGGCGCAGCGCCTCGGCGATGGTTTCGACCCTGGGGTCGTCCAGGCTGTCCGGGGTGCGGTCGGCATAGACGCCAAGCGCGTTCACGCGGCTCTTGTGGCCGGTCATGTAGGCCGAGGCGGTGTTGGCCGAATCGGTGGCGATGGAATGGGTGGACGAGGTGCCGATGAAGGCCATGTGGTCCAGGTCGTCCATGGCCAGGCGGCCGTTGGCCTTGCCCTCGGTCATGCCCTTGGACATGATCCGCGCCGCGGTGCGATGCGCCACCGACAGGCCGTCGCCCAGGATGAAGATGACGTTCTTCGCCTTGGCGGTCTCGGGGGTCGAATAGACCTCCCAAGTCACCGACTTCATCTCGTTGCCGGCCTTGACCTCGACCGTGTATTGGCCCGGTTCGGCCAGCGCCAGGTCGCGCAGGATCAGGGCCGAGCCGAGGGCCGCGTCGTCCTCGCCCTTTTCCTCGGCCACGAATTCGGCCGGCTTGCCGAAGACCTCGGCATAGGGCTTGCCGTTCACGGTGACGGCCAGGTCGCCTTCGGGATGAACCTCGTCCAGCTCGATCTTGAAATCGAAGGGAGAGTTCACCAGGATCGTCGCCCGGTCGAGCGGATAGATCGTGGCGGCCTGGGCGGCGCCCGTCAGAAAGGTCGTTGCCGCAAGCATCGCAAACAGATTTCGCATGATCGCCTCTTGTGGGTTTCGAAAAAACGGAGGGTCTTCCCGCAAGGGCGGCCTAGTCCCCTTCTGTGGCGCGCACGTGACAGAATGGCTGGGTGGCGGCGCAATCTTCCCGAAAGGGGCGATTTTCGGCGAAATCCCAGCCGTTTCATTATGTTATATCATATCGACTTGGCTGAGCCGGCATGGCCGGAGAACCCGTGGAACTCGGTTTGCACGCGGACGGGTCCGGTGGCGGATGCCGGGCAGGGGGCTGCCCCTGCGCCATCGCATCGCGGCAAGTCCGATCCGCAAGGCCATCCGTGCGCAGGATGCATGGATGCCTCCGCTGCCGCCGACCCGTCGGTTCCTGCAGAGAAGGGGTCGGGATGGTCAGCCGGGCAGGGTGACGACGATCGCCCCGCGATCCGTCGCCACCACCGTATGCTCATATTGCACCACCGGGGCAGGGGGCTGGCTGTAGAGCGTCCAGCCGTCATCCCCCTCGGTCGCCCAGAGGCCGCCGGCCGAGAGGAACGGCTCGACGGTCAGCACCAGCCCCTTGTCGATGCGGCGCTTCTCGGTTCGGCTGGGCCAGGTCGGGATGTCCTCGGGATATTCGTGCAGCGACCGCCCAACGCCATGGCTGGCGAGATTGCGGATCAGCGTGTAGCCGCGCCCCGCGGCAAAGCGGCCGATGGCCCTGCCGATGCCGGCAAGCGGCCGGCCGCTGCCGACCTGGGCGATGCCGATCTGCATGGCGCGCCGGCCGTCGCGGCACAGCCGGTCCAGCGCGGGCCGCACGGGCGCGATGCGATATGTCGCCCCGGTATCGGCGAAATAGCCGTTCTTCGAGGCCGAGACGTCGATATTGACCAGGTCTCCCGCCGCGATCACCCGGCCGCCGGGAATGCCATGGGCGATTTCCTCGTTCACGCTGATGCAGGTCGCGCCGGGAAAGCCATAGGTGGATTGCGGTGCCGGGGCGGCGCCCTCGCGTTCCAGCAATGCGCGGCCGATCCCGTCCAGCTCGCCGGTGGTCATGCCGGGCTCCAGCGCCTTCGCCATGGCCTGCATGGTGTTGGCGACGATCCGGCCGATGTCCCTCAGCCCGTCGAGTTCGTCCTGGTTGGTGATCGTCATGCGGTGGTTCCCCTTGAGACGCGGATGGACTGGTCAAGGCCGGCAGGGAAGCGCCGGCATCCCCGCATCGCCGATGCTACCGGGCTCCGCCGAACCTCGCCAGATGCTTCCGGGAGGTCCAGGGGGAATACCCACTCGGAATGCGGGATGGCGGTTTTCGCTGCGGCCAGCCGCGCGGACTTTGCAGGTTCCGGCCAAAGCGGCTTTGCGGGTTGCAGGGGACGGGATGCCTTCAGGGCGCGCTGTGATCGAGGACGGCGCGCATCAGGCGCCGCAACTCCCCGTCCGGCTCGTCCGGCTCCGCCTTGGCCAGCGCCTCGGCCAGCACGGGCCATCCCAGGACGCGGACCGCATAGGTCGCCGCCCTCCTGTGCCCCGCCAGTGGCGAGGCGAAGGCCTTGGCAAAGGCATCGGCGACCCGCTGGTCGTAGTCCTGCCCCACGGCCGCCAGGGCCACCCGGACCAGTTGCCGCTCGCTGTCGTCACGCGCCAGCAGGGCAAGATGCTGGTCCAGCGCCCCATAGGCTGCGGTCGCGTCGAAGGCTTGCAGGATCGCGGCGGCGGCCTCGGGGTCGCTGGCCTGGGCATCGACATGGGCGATGCGGTTGGTCCGGTCGAGCGTGAGCGTCACCAGAAGCTCGGGGTCATGCGACTCCATCCAGCGGATCGCGCCCGCGGAATCCCCCGCCATGTCCGGCACCGTGAAAAGGTCCAGCGGCGTTTCCGCATTCAGCAGCCGGATCGCCTCGAACGCGCCTTGCCTGACCTTGTCGAGGTCGTCCTCGAGCGCGACATATCTGCCGAAGGAAAGCAGGTCGTCGTCATCCTGGCCCTGGGTCATGGGTATCGGCTCCTGAGGAAGGCGACCATGCTGGCGATGAGCTGCTGCGCCGCCGCCGCCTGCTCGGCCGGGGTCGAGGCGCGGCGGCCCGCGCGGCTTACGTTCGATAATGCCCATGAACGAAACGCCTGCGCAAGGTCGCGCAGGGCCTGGTCCTCGCCCAGCACCGTCATGGCGCCGGCCTGCTGCCGAAGCACCCGGTCGAGAAGCTTGAAGATATTGCCGGTGCGCCTGTGGCGGGCCTGGCGGGCACTCGCGATCTGGTCGCGGGTGAAGCTGCCCCTGTCCTGGCGGCCCCGGAAGTCCTGGTCGGCGGCGACCGAGGCGCCGCGCGGCGCCATCGGCGCATATTCGCCGCGCGCCGCCTCGAGCCGCGGGTCGATCATGCCCCGTTCCTCCAATGAGCGGGCGGTGGCGCGCGCCGCAAGCTGGCCCGGCGCGCGAATGGGTTCCACCACGTTGCGCAGCTGGCCCGCGTCAGGGCTGTCGAGATGTTCGGCCCGGAACCCCTCGTAGGCGGGCGCATTCGCCTGGAACAGCATCGAGGAACGCCGCACGTCGCGGATATAGGCCGGCCGGCTGCCCGGCATGCTGATCGAGGCGTGGAACGGCCCCGAGAACCTGCCGAACCTTGCGCGGCCCAAGGGCAGGGGCAACTGGCCAGGAGCGGACAGGAACCGGCGCCCGGCAAAGACGACATCGGCCTCGTTCAGACCCGCGCCGGCCGTGACCTCGCGGCCCTCGCGCATCTGGCGCTCAAGCTCGGCCGACTGGGCGCGAACGGCGGGATTGGACGCCCGCTCCTGCTCGAACAGCCGTTCGGCCTCGCGCAGGATCGGCTCCAGCGCCCGGCCGATGCGCGCCGGGCTGAGCTGCGCGATGCGCCCCGCGGGGGAAGATGGGTTGATCCGGGCGACGATGGAATCGCCCTGCCGTTCCAGCGAGGTCAGGCGATAGCGCAGCCGCCAGAAGGTAAGCCTTGCGCCAAGGCCCAGGCGCGAGACGCCGCGCCGCGCCAGTTGCTGGACCTGCGGCTGGATCGCCCGCACCGCCCGGTCCAGCCGTTCGCGCTGGCGGCGCTCTTCCTCCTGGCGGCGGCGGCGCCGGCGGTCGGCATCGCTTTCGGAACGCTCGCGCCTGCGGTCGCGGCCGCGATCCCGGTCCCGCCGGCGGCGGTCCGCGGCGCGGCGGTCGCGGCGGGCCTGGTCGCGGGCGCGGCGGCGGGCATCGGCGCTGCCGCCGCGGTCGTCCCCGTCGTCGCGCCGCCGCCCCCGGCCGCCCGCGCGCCGCTCGCCGCTGCGCCGCCGCCGGCGCTCCATGAACTGGCGGAAACGCTGCTGGATGCGGGCGACGATGCGGCCGAAGGGCCGCGCGATGGCCCCCAGCAGGCGGCGGATCAGCGCATCGACGCCAAGGAAGGTCAGCACCATGTCCACCGCCGCCACGATGCCATGCGCCAGGGCGCGCGCGAAGGCCGCCGCGCCATTGCCGGGCGCCGCCACCTGCATGACGAATTCCAGGAAGGCGCGGGCGGCCGAGAACAGCGACTGCACCAGCGACCAGGCCGCGCGGATCGCGTCGATCACCGCCATGATCGCGCCCGCGCCGGGGATCAGCTTCAGCGCAAGCTGGGTGGCCAGCCAGATCATCGCCGCGCCCGCCATCGCGGGCATCAGCAGGGGCAGGCTTTCGGTGATCAGGCCGATCATGCTGGTCGCCAGCGCGGTCAGCATCTCGACCCAGTTCGGCGGCAGGTTCATCAGCAGCTGCAGGCCGGGAACCTTGTTGAAGAACCATTCCTTGAAGGTTTCCTTCAGCGAATCCCACAGGTGGTTCTTGACCCCTTCCTGCGCCTGCGACCCGGCCGCCGACAGGAATGCGCCGATCCCCATCCGCGTCACCCGCGCCATCAGCGCCATGAACTCGCCAAGCGCATCGGCCAGCGCCTTGATCGCCGCGGCGATGCGATCGACGAGGCCGGCGTTCTCGGCCTGGATCTCGGCCAGCTTCGCATCCATCTCGCGGATGGCGCGCTCGCGTTCGCGGTCCAGCGCGGCAAGGGCGGCGCGCTGCGTCGCCTCGATGCGGCTTTCCATCGCCTGGAACTGCGCCTGCGCGCGGGTCAGCGCCGCCTGCGCCTCGGCGTCCAGGTTGCCCTTGTTGGCCTCGACCAGCTGGTCGATGGCGGCCTTCGCCTCGGCCAGGATGGCCTTGCAGTCGTCGATGGTGCGCTGGATGCTGCCGCGGATCTCGTTCAGCAGCGCGTCGATGTCGGCGATATACTGGTTGCGGTGGCGGTCGTAGAGTGCCTTGACCTCGGGCAGGCTGTTGATCGACAGCAGCCAGTCCCGCGCGCGGTTGTAAAGCCCCTTGGCGCCGGTATAGCGCCGCGCCTTGAACGCCTCCAGATCGGCCCGGACGCCCGAGGCAAAGGCCTCCAGCCGCTGGCCCTGGCGGTCGCGAAAGCTTTGCACCGCATCGCTTTCGAGCGAGCCCAGCTTTTCGTTCACCTGCCCCTCGGCGGTGGCATAGGTCGCGTTGATCTGTTCGGCCAGGCTGCGCTGGCCGGTCTCTTCGCCCGAGCGGGTGCCGGTCTGCTCGCCGCTCACCGCCTCTTGCGCCGCCTCCCGCCCGGCCTCCATCCCGCCGACGCTTTCGGCCTCGGTCGCGGCCAGCCCCGCCGCGGCCTCTTGCGTGGCGGTGGTCTCGGTCGCGCGGGCGTCGGTCGCGGCGCCGTCCACGTTCTCGTTCAGCTCGTCCTTGTCGTCGCCGATGGCGCGCAGCGGGCCTTCCTCGGCCTTGGCCAGGGTCGCGTCGTCCACGTCATGTTCGGCCAGCGTCTCGTCGGCGGCTTCGCGGAACTCGCTTGCGTCCAGCGATTCCTCGGGCACCGCGGGGGGCGCCGCGCCGGTCAGGCCCGGCGCCGCCGTGGCCGGGGCGGCGACGGGCGCGGGCTGGGGCACGGCCGGGGGCGGGGCCGCGCCGGCTGGCGGGTCGCGCACCGCCGACATCGAGGACTGGACCGGCGCCGCCTGCTGGCCGGCCTCGGCGGCGACCTGCGCGCTGATCTGCTGGCGCGTGCCCGCGCCGCCCGGCCCGGCGAAATTGTCCAGCTCCTCGATGGTCGAGGGCGCGGCCGAGGCCAGCGCCGCCCCCGCCCTTTGCTGCGCCGCCGCCGCGTCGGGGGCGGGGATCGCGGCCTGGGCAAGGCGGCCTGCCTGCTGGCTTTGGCCATCGGCCTCGGCCGCATTCGGCGCGGGCTCTGCCGCGGCCCGCGCGGCACCGATCCGCGCATCCGCGCCCTCGTTCACCTGCAGGGCGTCGGCGCGTTCGGAAAGCCGTTCCCGCGCCTCTTCCGCCGCGGCTTCGCCGCGGTCGCCAAGGTTCTGGCCGAAACGCTTCGCGCCACCGCCGCCGCCACCACCTCCGCCGCCGCCCTTGGCGCGGGGGCCGCCCTTGTCCTTGGCGGCCGCGGCCTTGCCCTTCTCGTCCTTTGTCCGGCGGCGATCCGCGCCGTCCCTGTCCTTTTTCTTCTGCGGGGTGCGGTCCGGCGCGGTCTCGGCCGCCCCGGCCGACGCGCCGGCGATGGCGACCGAAGGCGCGGGCTTCGCCTCGGCCGCGTTCTCGCCGCGCGCGGTTTGCGAATCGTCTGGGGCCTTGCTCGAGGGCGCGGTCGCCCCCGGCCGGCCGCCGGGCCTGGTCAGGCCCGAAACCCGCCCGCCCGCGGCCGAGACCTGCGAGGTCATCATCGGCGTCAGCACCGGCCCCGCCCCCGGCGCCACCGCACCCGGCCGGGCCGGGGCCTGCGACAGCGCGGGCGAGGCGGCGAAGGGCGCGGCCCCCGCCAGGGCGCGGCGCATGATCCGGCCGCGCAGCGACTGCCCCGCCGCGCCGACCTGCGCCCGCCCCCCCGCCAGCACCATCGCGGCCGCCGTGTCGGCGGCGGTTTCGGCCGCATCGCCGGGATTCGAGACCAGCGCTTTCGCCTGCACCGCGCCGCCGCCGCCCGAGCGGCGCTGCTGCACGACATGGGCCAGCTCATGCGCGATCAGGCTGTCGCCCGCCGTCGAGCCCGGCCGATAGCGGCCCGGCGCAAAGGCGATGTCGCTGCCCGAGGTCAGCGCCTGGGCCCGCGCCCGCCCCGTCGCCTGCGCCGCCGCCCCGCCGGTATGGATGCGCACATCGGAAAACGAGGCGCCGAAGCCCGTTTCCATCCGGGCGCGCAGGCTGGCGGGCAGCGCCGCGCCGCCGACAAGGCTGCGCTGCAGCAGGTTCAGCGGTTGGGGGGCGTTGTCGCGGCCGGTCGAGGCCGAAACCGCGGCGGGGGCCGGGGCAGGCGCCGCCGGGCTGCGCGAGGCGTCGGCCGAACGGGTCGAAACGGGGCCGGACCTGGTCTTCATCCTGGGCCTCCCGCCTTGCGGGGCACGCCGGAAAGAGGAAGTGGACCAAGCCGTAGCAAGGTCCACTCCCAGGGACTTGAACCCTTCGGCATCCGCCGACCAGACGACTCGAACGCAGTTTCCCGGTTCGAGATCCCCTTCAGCCTAGCATTTCCGCAGGTCCGCTCCAAAGCAATTCTCCGCCTCAGGGCAGGGTCGCAGGCAGGCTGGGACTGCCCATCCCCGAATAGGCGTTGTCGGCGAAGGCGCCGATGAAGACGTCGGGGCGGCCCCAGCTTGGCTCGTCATTGCCAAGGCTGACCCAGCGTATCCCGACCGAGGGGCCGTGGCAGAAATTGCCCCTGACCTCGACCAGCGGCCCGAACCAGCCCCACAGGCGGATGCCGTCGCAATCCAGCCCGATCGGCTGCTCGCCATCCGCCAGCGGCACATAGCCGGCGTCGATGGCCTGGTTGCCGTTGATCCGCGCCGACAGGGTGCTGCCGATCCAGATGCCGCCGCGCTGGCGGGCCTGCCAGGGCAGGCGCAGGTCGATGCGGTTGTCCTGCACCTCGACCGAGCGCAGGAAGATGAAGTTCGACCGCGACCGGCCCGAAGAGCCGGCGACGCGGATCCCCTGGGCGAAGCCCGAAACCTGGTTGCCGCGGATGCGCGCGCCCTGGCCCGGCAGGGCCAGCAGCGCGGCGACCGGGCGGGCCAGCGTCTTGCCGCGCGCCGGCCCGCGAGAGGCGGCGACGGTGATGCCGGTCCGCCCGTGGACCAGCCCGTTCGTGGCGGTCAGCCCGTCGCGCAGGGGCTGGAACAGCGGCCCCATTCCGGCCGGGATGGTGGCCGAAGAGCCCAGGCCGAAGACCGCGCGCGCCAGGTCGCGGCGAAAGTCGCGCAGGAAATCGTCCATGATCTCGGGCGGGTGGCTGGTGCCGCCGGGGGGCTGGTTGGTTTCCGCGACCCGTTCCCACAGCTCGCTGCCCAGCGTCGCATGGGTGGAGAAGCTCAGCGTGTCGCGACCCCACATCCCGTTCGCCATGGCGATGCCGTGCCGCGCTACCACGGGCGGACCCGGCGGCGGGGCAAAGGCGAAGACCGGCCCGCCGACGAAGTCGAAGCCGCCGTCGCCGTCATGCAGGGTGATGCGGTCCAGCAGCACCTCGCCGACCGCGCGCAGGGTCTCGCCGCCGGCGGCGAGTTCGGCGGCAAGGTTCAGCGGATCGGGGCGGATGGCGATGACGTTGTCCTCGATCTCGGCATGGCCGGGATCGGCAGCGGTGACGCCGCTGTCGAACTGCCCCAGGCTCAGCGTGCAGCGGCGCATGGCGAAGCGGCGGGTCGGGCGGGCCGGCCCCGACACCTGCCGCACGGCCGCGGGGCCGGGTGCGGCAAGGCCGGCCGCGGTGATGCGGATCTGGTCCAGCTGCACCTCGCCGCAGTCGACGAAGTCGATGACCGCGCCGTCGCCCGCCGCCAGCGCCTCGGCCGCGAAGTCGCGCAGGTCGACCGAGCGGCAGCGCTCGAAGCGGATGATGCGCCGCAGGTTGCCGCGCAGGATCGTGCCCGGCCCGATGCCGCCGACGATCAGGTCGCCCTTGTCGGCGATGACGATGGTCGCGGCCAGGTCGCGCACGCCGGCATTCAGGCAGATGCGGGCGTTGCCGTCCGCGGGAATGGTGTCGATCACCGCCTGGACCGAGGCCCCCGGCGGCACCGCGATCTCGCCGCAGCCGTCCGACAGGCGCAGGAACAGTTCGTCCAGCGCCTCTTGCACGGTATCGGCCTCGGTGCCGACGCGGGCGCCGTCGTAGCCGGTGAAATCGGCCTCTTGCCGGCACAGCTTGCGGCTGCGCCTGTCCAGCCATGCGCGCAGGATCATCGG
>JAANMY010002384.1_pt1 | contig 17922 bp, 11 predicted proteins | sample 7279691 | NCBI WGS metagenome assembly JAANMY01 (sample SAMN14094543, study PRJNA606508) | bioreactor metagenome | isolation source: A lab-scale SPAN reactor treating ammonium-rich wastewater day 388 | place: Ireland: Galway | collected 2018-02-07
GCCCGCTCACTGGCCATGTATTTGCCGCTGTAAGTGAGAGATAGATGGGTGGCTGCGAAGCGTTAAAGAAGTTGTAGCCTTGAGCGATCTCGCCATTCAGCGAATCGGAATTTCTTTCATTCGGGCTTTCGGTTTGCTGCGTGAAGTAGAATTTGACGCGTTCGCGCATCGCTTTCTGAATAGCGGTCCAATTCGCCGCTTCCGACGCTGGATTAATCAGCACTATTAGATTGCCGAAGGGTGGCTGCACCAACGTGCCAGCGTTCATCTTTCGAATTCTCGAAACCATTTCATCGCGAACGCCGACTGCAAGCATATTCCCGCCTAAGCTGTGGCCGAGCGTTATCATCTGAGCTTGTCGGGTCGGATATCCGTACTGATTCCGGCCAAACGCGATTTGATCGATTTGATAGAGGGCGTTCGTCGCCGACGGGGAAATTCGCTCGCTTACCGGCTTACGATCAAAAAGAGTTAAGATGGCTGGAATGAATGAGAACGTTTGGTCTGTAGCGGCGACAACTTTCGCGAGAAAGGATCCCGGATAGGGGCTTACGTATCTGTACAGTTTAGCTTCGTCTAACCAATTTCCACGCCATCCAATGAAGACCGCGGTTACGACGACGTCGCAATACTTGTCCATTCCAGCCTTTATTCTAGACTGTCTGGCTCTCTCGCAGCGCTGATCGAGGAAGCTTTTTGTATACGCGGCAAAGACGCGCAATTTTTGAACGTCGCCGTTGCCGATATTCGCGTCGTGCCTCCACCCGTGAACAAATGCAATTACATAGTTTTTCTTATTGCATCGTAGATGTTCTCTAAGCGCCTCATATTGCGTGATGCGTTGTTTTTTAGCCGCATCGCGTCCTGTTTCGATCTTTTTCCGATAATCGGCAAAGCACGGGTCGGCTGAGCTTGCTGGAACATCGCCGCTAAATTCAATCTCGCTGTCCTTTTCCGCTGGCTGGCCGTCTTCCACGCCTGCGTGTTCCTGGGCGCGACGGCGGCGGGCGCGTGGTTCGTGCAGATCGGAGTGATCTGAAGATCGTGCGCAGCGCGAGCATCAGCCGGCTGCGCGCGACTCCAGTTCCTCCCAGCGCAGCATCGCGGCCTCGATCTCGCCCTCCACGGCCTCCATCCGCGCCTTGATCTGCGCAACCTCCTGCGGGGCGCTCTGATACAGCGCCGGGTCGGCCATGCGCGCGTGGAGCGCGGTCTGCTCGTCTTCCAGCGCGGCGATGCGCTCGGGCAGCGTCTCGAGCTCGCGCTTCTCGTTGAAGGACAGCTTGGCTGGGCGGTTGGCGGGCTTCGCGTCGGGGACCTTCGATTCGGCAGCGCGCCCCTTGTCGGCGGGGGCGACGTTGCGTCTGGCCGTGTCGCGCGCGGCCGCCTGCGCCGCCTGGGCTGCCTCCTCAGCGCGTCGCGCCTGCACGCGCTGCCAGTCGCCGTAGCCGCCGGCGTATTCGCCCCAGCGCCCGTCACCCTCGGCGGCGATCACCTGGGTAACGACGTTGTCGAGGAAGGCGCGGTCGTGGCTGACCAGGAACAGCGTGCCGTCGTAGGCGTCGAGCAGCTCTTCGAGCAGGTCGAGGGTCTCGATGTCGAGGTCGTTGGTCGGCTCGTCCAGCACCAGCACGTTGGCCGGACGCGCGAACAGGCGCGCCAGCAGCAGGCGGTTGCGTTCGCCGCCGGAGAGCGACTTGACCGGCGAGCGCGCGCGCTGCGGCGCGAACAGGAAGTCGCCGAGGTAGCCGATGACGTGCTTCTTCTCACCGCCGATCTCGACGAAATCCGATCCCGGGCTGATGACCTCGGTGAGCGGCAGCTCGGGGTCGAGCTGTTCACGCAACTGGTCGAAGTAGGCCACGGTCTGGCGCGTGCCGCGGCGCACCGTGCCCTCGTCGGGCTCGATCTCGCCGAGGATCAACTTCAACAGCGTGGTCTTGCCGGCGCCGTTGGGGCCGAGAAAGCCGATGCGATCACCGCGCAGGATGCGGGTGGAGAAGTCGCGCACCACGACCTTGTCGCCATAGCGTTTGCTGACATGGGTGAGCTCGGCCACCATCTGCCCGCTCTTGTCGCCGGTGTCCACCGCCAGGCTGACGTTGCCGAGGCGGTCGCGGCGCGCGGCGCGGGCGTTGCGCAGGGCCTCGAGGCGGCGCACGCGGCCTTCGTTGCGGGTGCGACGCGCCTCGACGCCCTTGCGGATCCACACCTCTTCCTGGGCGAGGAACTTGTCGAAGCGCGCGGCGGCCTTCTCTTCCGCTTCGAGTTCCTCGGCCTTGCGCCGCAGGTAGTCGGCGAAGCGCCCCGGGTAGCTCGCCAGCCGGCCGCGGTCGAGCTCGATGATGCGGGTGGCGACGTTGTCGAGGAACACGCGGTCGTGGGTGATCACCATGACTGCACCGCGAAAGTCGCGGATCAATTCCTCTAGCCACAGGATGCCGTCGAGGTCGAGGTGGTTGGTGGGCTCGTCGAGCAGCAGCAGGTCGGGTTCGGCGACCAGCGCGCGCGCCAGCGCCACGCGCTTGATCCCGCCGCCCGACAGGCTGGAAACCTTCGCCGCCGGATCGAGTCCGATGCGCGCCACGACCTGCTCCACGCGCTGGTTCAGGCGCCAGGCCTCGGCGGACTCCACCGCGTGCTGCAGGGTGTCGAGCCGGGCCAGCGCCTCGGGCGTGGCATGCTCGGACACCGCAACCATGGCGGCGTGGTAGTCGACCAGCAGCTGCGCGGCGGCGCCCAGGCCGTCGGCGATAGTGGCGAAAACGTCGCGCTCGAGGGTGAAGTCCGGTTCCTGCGGCACGTAGGCGGTGACCATGCCGGCCTGCCGCCACACCGTTCCATCATCGAGCGCCGCCTGGCCGGCAAGCGCCCGCAACAGGCTGGATTTGCCCGAGCCGTTGCGCCCGATGAGGGCGACGCGCTCGCCGCCATCGAGCTGGAAACTCACGTGATCGAGCAGATCGACGTGACCGAAGGCGAGGCAGGCGTTATCGACGGAAAGCAGGGGCATTGGCGCGGGGTGCAGCGGTCGGCTGCAGTTCGGAACGGGGCCGGCGATTTTAGCCCCGTGCTGGCAGTACGGGCGGAATACCGCATAATGCAGTGCACAATTTCTGCCTGACGGCGATCCTTTCGCCTTTTCCGGGCGTCACTGCGTGGCCCCATGAACTCACTTGGCCCGCAGCAAACAGGTACACGAACACGATGGAAAGACTCCTCGAACGCTTTGGTCAGCCCGACCAGGACCAGGTCGCCCTGTGGGTGGCGCTGGTCGACAAACTGCGCCCGCCGCGTCCGACCGAAACCGACACAGCCACCGAGAACCTGCGCACCTTGAGCCATCTGCTGGCGCGCCGCCCCGATCTGCTGAACAACCTGCGCGGTGCCATGCGGCGGCTGTTCGACGAGCACAGGCAGGTGACGATGTACGTCTCCTCCGGCCTGCTGCCCTCGACCGGCTTCTTCTCCGAGACCTCGCGTCGCATCGGTAACCGCCTGCTCCCCGAGGTCATCGACACCACCTACCTCAAGGATCTGCTCTCGGTGGTGTTCCATCGCGTGGACGACGAGGTCTGGGTCAACGCCATCGCCGATGCGGATTGGCTGGAGCTGCTGCGCCTGCTCGTCGGCCACCAGTCGCCGATGTTCGAGGAGGACGCCAGCCCGCTGCCAAACGCGGTCGGCGAGATCCTGGAGTCGCTGCGCGTGCTCTCCTTCCACGTCTCGGCCATTGGCCTCGACCGCGAGCTGGTGCGCATCGACCCCAACCTGGAAGAGCACGAATCGCCCTTCCTCGCCCAGAACGCCGAACTGCTGACCTACATCCAGCATTACAGCGACTGGTGGACCACGCCCGGCGCGTTGATCGCCGACGACAAGCACCTGAACGTGATGCTGCACCAGTGCGACGAGGTGCTGCAGCGCGTCAGGAAGCGCGCGATGCGCATCGGTACCAGCCTGACCCTGACCTTCAAGCTCGAACGCCTGCGCCAGCACCTCGAGCGCATCGGTGAGCTGAACTCCATGCTGAGCGAGTTGCGCACGCGGCGCGTGGTGGAGGACGCCGCGCCGCGCATCGTGCGCCTGTTCAAGACCCTGGTGCGCGCGGAATGCCGCAAGAACATCCTGTCCGACTACTGGGGCCAGAACGTCGAGCTGCTGTCGCTGCGCATGACCGAAAGCGCCAGCCGGACCGGGGAGAAGTACATCACCAGCTCCCGTGGCGAGTATTTCGGGCTGGTGGCGTCGGCCGCGCTCGGCGGCCTGATCATCGCCTTCATGGCCGGCAACAAGATCGTGCTCGGCAGCCAGGGCATGGCGCCACTCAACGAGCTGCTGTCGTTCTGCCTCAACTACGGCCTCGGCTTCATGCTCATCCACATGCTCGGCGGCACGGTGGCCACCAAGCAGCCGGCGATGACGGCGAACGCGATCGCGGCCTCGATCGGCGAGGCCAAGGGCAAGACGCGCGACCTCGAGGCGCTGGCCGACCTGATCGTACGCACCATCCGCAGCCAGACCGGCGCCATCCTCGGCAACATCGGCGTGGCCATCCCGGTGGCGCTGATCGTGGGCCTGATCATCAAGCTGGGCACCGGCGAGCACTTCATCAGCCCGGAAATGGCGCACAAGCTGCTCGACGAGATCGACCCGCGCGGAGGCGCCCTGCTGTTCGCCGCCATCGCGGGCGTGTGCCTGTTCACGTCGGGGCTGATCGCCGCCTATTACGACAACCTGTCCGCCTACAACCGCGTTCCACAGCGCCTGCGCCAGCTGCGCGGCCTGCGCCGGCTGCTCGGCGAGGCGCGCGCCGAACGCTTTGCGGCCTATGTCGAGCAGAACATCGGCGCATTGACGGGCAACTTCTTCTTCGGCTTCCTGCTCGGCGGCGCCACCGCGATCGGCGTGCTGTTCGGGCTGCCGATCGACATCCGCCACATCGCCTTTTCGTCGGCCTACCTGGGGTACGCCTCGGCAGCGCTCGACTTCTCGATCCCTGCGACCACGGTGGCGATTTCCCTGGCTGGCGTGCTGCTGATCGGCATCACCAACCTGCTGGTGAGCTTCACGCTGACCCTGAGCGTGGCCATGCGGGCGCGCCGCATCAGCTTCGCGCAAGGCCGCAGTCTCGGTGGGCTGCTGCTCAAACGCCTGCTGCGGGCACCGGGCGCCTTCCTGTTCCCGCCGCGATCCGACGAGCCGGCACTTGGTCCGACGCCCCCGAACGGCTAGAATGCCGGCCCTGAGTCTCGTCATAGTTCAACGGATAGAACAGGCGCCTCCTAAGCGCCAGATCCAGGTTCGATTCCTGGTGACGAGGCCACTTTCGCTTGCGCGGTCGGCGCACCGCTGACCGCACGCCCGGTGCTCGCCCGCATGCCCCAATATGCACACGTGCTGTTCGACCTCGACGGCACCCTGATCGACTCAGCGCCCGCCATCCTCGCCAGCTATCGCGACGCCTTCGCCGCCGCCGGCCGGGAGGCGGTGGTGCCGATCGACGCCTCGATCGTCGGTCCGCCGCTGCTCGAGACCTTGCAGATGCTGGCGGGCACGACCGATGCGGCGGTGATCGAGCCGCTGGCAGCAGGCTTCAAGGCCAGCTACGACTCCACCGGCTACCGCCAGACGGCGGCCTACGAGGGCGTCGGCGAGATGTTGCAGCGGCTGGTGGACGCAGGCTGCGCGCTGTCGATCGCCACCAACAAGCGCCTGCTGCCCACACGCCTGATCCTCGAGCATCTCGGCTGGGCGAGCCATTTTGCCGCGGTGTACGCGCTCGATCTGTTCGAACCGCGCCTGCCGCACAAGGCGGCGATGATCGCGCGCCTGATGCAGGACCGGGGCATCACGCGCGACCAGGCGGTGTATGTCGGCGACCGCAGCGAGGATGGCGAATCGGCAGACGCCAATGGCCTGCCCTTCCTCGCCGCGACCTGGGGCTACGGCAGCCTGAGCAGCGCCGAGATGGCGCCGCACTGGCGCGCAGTGGCCACGCCGGCCGCACTCGCCGACGCGGTCCTGTCCACCACGGCGGGCTGAAGCGCTGACTCGCGCGCGGGCTTACTTGAGGCCGCCGAGCAGGCGCTGGAGATATTCGACGGGGATTGCGTAGCTGATGCCGGAGGGGTCGGACAGCACGTTTTCCTTGGTGGATTTCACGAACACCATGTTCATGACGCCCAGCACCTCGCCGCTGTCCGGGTCGTAGAGCGGACTGCCGCTGTTGCCCGGATAGGCCGTCGCATCGAGCTGATAAACGCGAAAGACGTCGTTGGCCAGGCGGCGGATCAGCGCGGGGTCGAGGCTGCGCGAGTTGGCCTGCGGGATGCCGATCGGCGTGATCGCCGACACGATGCCGCGGTGGGTGACGGGTGTCATGCCGAGCACGTTGCCGATCGGAAAGCCGGTGAAGGCGATCTCCTGGCCTTCGAGCACGCGCGCGTTGGCGCCCAGGCGCAGCGCCGGAAGCGCGGGGCCGCCCTCGAGACGCAGCACGGCCAGGTCGCGGCTGCGCTCGCTGGCCACGGCGCGGGCGGGCCGCACTGTTCCGGTCTCGCCATCACCCGGGACGACGATGACCAGCGCCTCCATGTTGTCGGAGTCGAGACGCTCGGGCAGGACGTGCGCGTTGGTTGCCACCAGCAGGCCGTTTCCGACCACGAAACCGGTGCCGCGAAACTGGAAGGCCGGGCTGCGCGTGCGCTGGTAGGTGCCGACGGCGACGACCGAGGGCTTGATCCGCGGCACCGTCGCCACCAGGTCCGCCTTGGCCGTCGACAGGCCGGCCGCCAGCAAGGGCACGGCAAGCGCGCACCTGAGGAACCGGCGCCGACCCGCGCAGTGCTTCGATCCCGCGGGCGCCGACACCGTCATGTCTCGTGATCCTCCTGGCTCGCCAGGCGCAGCGTGCGCAGCATCCGGCTCGGCGAAACCACGCTGCTGTCGTAGGGGTGACGTTCCTGGCCGACGTGGCGCAGGATCCGTTCTACATAAGCCTGGGTCTCGCGGTAGGGCGGCACGCCCCGGTAACGGTCGACCGCGCCCTCACCGGCGTTGTAGCCCGCCGCCGCGAGCGCGATGTCGCCCTCGAAGTACGCAAGCAACCAGCGTAGATAGGCGAGCCCGCCGCGGATGTTCTGCTCCGGGTCGTACACATTGCCGACATTGAAACGCTCGGCGGTCTCGGGGATCAACTGCATGACGCCCATCGCGCTCTTCGGCGAGACCGCCTGCGGATTGAGCGCGGACTCGGTCAATCCGATCGCGAGCGCGAACTGTGGCTGGATGCCGTACTTCGGCGCCAGCTCGGTAAGCATGCGCGCCACCTGCTGGCGTGCCGGCGGCAGGCGGGCGACCAGCGCCTCGATCGGCCAGCGCTGCACGATGAGCGTCGACGGAGTCTCCATGCAGTCGGGCAGCGCACCGGTCGATTCCCCGATGTAGCGCTGCATGCGGGCAGCGTGCTCGTTGCCCTTCTTCGCCGCCATCTCGAAAAAGCTGGCTGCGAAATCGTCATTGCGCTCGACGCCGCGGCCGTTGGCGTACATCCATCCCAGGGCATACATGCCTTCCGGGTCGCCCAGCCGCGCCGATTCGCAGTACAGGCGTGCGGCGTAGGGCTGGTCGCGCGGCACGCCTTCGCCGTGCTCGTAGCTCAGCGCTTCGCGCGCCAGGTAACTGGCATGATCGGCAAAGGCCCGCGCGATGAGGCTCTCATCGGCGGCCGCAAGCGGTGCCGAGCACGCGAGCGCGACCGACAGGCCCAAAGCCTGCCGAACACGACGCGCGATCGACGACAGCCGGTAGGCCGTCACGCCCTGAGCGGATGCGTTGCGTTTTTTCTTTGCCATGTCCCTTTATGGCAGATGTGGCTCAGAGACGCCAGAGCCGGACACCCGCCTCCAGCAATGCCGCGGGGTTGTAGCTCGACTTCACGTCCGAGAACACGCCGCCCGGGGTGAGTTTTCCAAGCAGCCTGGGCAGTGGCATCTCGAGGTATTCGCTGTGCGCCACGGCCGCGACGATCGCGTCGGCGACCGGCAGTTCATCCCAGTGCGCCAGCCGCACACCGTATTCATGCTCGGCTTCGGCCGAGGCCGCGACCGGATCGTGCACATGGACCTTGCAGCCGTAGCTTTCCAGCTCGTGGATGACGTCGATGACCTTGCTGTTGCGCAGGTCGGGGCAGTTTTCCTTGAAGGTGAGGCCGAGCACGATGACGCTGGCGCCCTTGATGCTCGAGCCGGCGGCGATCATCTCCTTGACGGTCTGTTCGGCCACGTACTTGCCCATGCCGTCGTTGATGCGGCGGCCGGCGAGGATGACCTGCGGGTGATAGCCGAGCATGTCGGCCTTGTGCGTCAGGTAGTACGGATCGACGCCGATGCAGTGGCCACCGACCAGGCCCGGGCGGAAGGGCAGGAAGTTCCACTTGGTGCCGGCGGCCTTGAGCACTTCCAGCGTATCGATGCCGATCTTGTGGAAGATCACCGCGAGCTCGTTCATCAGCGCGATGTTGAGGTCGCGCTGGGTATTCTCGATGACCTTGGCGGCTTCGGCGACCTTGATCGAGCTCGCCGGATACACGCCGGCGGTGATCACCGAGCCGTAGATCTCCTGCACCTTGGCCAGGGTCTCGGGGGTGTCGCCGGACACCACCTTGAGGATCTTGGTGACGGTGCGTTCCTTGTCGCCCGGGTTGATGCGCTCGGGCGAGTAGCCGACGAAGAAGTCCTGCTTCCACTTCAGGCCCGACTCGCGCTCGAGGATGGGGATGCAGACCTCTTCGGTGGCGCCGGGATAGACGGTGGATTCGTACACCACGATGGCGCCGCGCTTGAGGTGGCGACCGGCGGTCTCCGAGGACTTCACAAGCGGCGTGAAGTCGGGCTGGTGGGCCTGGTCGACCGGCGTGGGCACGGCGATGACCACGAAGTCGGCCTCGCGCAGCACGGCGGGGTCGGTGTGGCAGGTGAGTTGCGTTGCCGCGCGCAGGTCTGCCGAGGAGACCTCGCCAGTGGGGTCGTTGAACTCGCGATAGGCGGCAACCTTCTCGGCCGAGAGGTCGAAGCCGACGGTGCGGAATTTCTTGCCGAACTCCACGGCGAGCGGCAGGCCGACGTAGCCCAGGCCGATGACGGCGATGGTGGTCATGTTGATGTTCCTTGTGCTTCGAGTCGTTTCAGTTTCGGTGTTCAGAGGGTCTTTTGCAGGGCCAGCGCCTCGGTGTGCAGTGGGGTGCCTTCCTTCAGGCGCGGCAGCAGGGTGTCGAGCTGGGTGCGTGCCTCGGCGCCACGCCCGGCCCGGGCAAGCGCCCTGGCCAGGTTGAGCTGCAGCGGCAGCAGGTCCGGGCCGAGCGCCACCGCGCGCTTGAGGTTGGTGATGCCGGCATCGAACTCGCCGCGCTCGACCTGGATCATGCCGACGGTGTCGATGATCGCGGGGTTCTCGGGCGCCAGGCGCAGGGCCTGCTCGGCATATTCGAGCGCCTTCGGATCCTTGAGCTCCTTGGCGGTCCACGCCAGGTTGTTGAGGATCAGCGCGTTCTGCGGCGCCATCTCGTGCATACGGGCAAACAGCGTCCTGGCGTCGTCATGGCGCTTGTCGGCCAGGGCACGTTCGGCGAGGTAGCCACGCATCACCAGGTCGGTCGGGTTCTTGGCGAGCCAGTCGGACGCCATGCGCTCGGCGTCGGCCTTGCGCTCGCCGCGCAGCAGCGCAGCATGCAGGCGCGTCGCCGCCTGTCCGCCACCACCGTTGTCGAGCGCCTTGCGATAGGCAGCCGCGGCCTCGGCCCACTTGCTGGCGGTGCCGTGGATCTCGCCTTCGAGCAGATAGCCCGCAGCCCGCTTCGGCTGGCGTACCTGCGCGTCGCGCGCGACCTTCAGCGCATCGTCGCGCTTGCCACCCTCGAGCAGCAAGGCGATCAGCCGCTGCTGGGCCTCGACGGCATCCGGTGCGATGCTGAGCGCCCGGCGCAGCGCCTGATCGGCCGCCTCGTTGTTCTTGAGCGAGCGCTGCACGTCGGCCAGCATCACCCAGGGCTGCGCCGAGCGCGGCTGCAGGCCGGCAAGCTTGTTGAGGGCCGAAATCGCCTGCTGGCTGTCACCGGCAGCCAGTTGCGCGCGTGCAAGCGTCTCCACGACCCGCGGGTCCTCGGCGTGCGCCGCGGCCACCTTCTGCGCAACCTGCAGCGCGCGCGGGAACTCGCGTTGGCGCAGATGGTGCTGGACGATCGCCAGGTTGGGCGCCACCGCTCCGGGCGACGCGGCCTCGGCACGCTCGAGCGAGGCGAGCACGTCCGCCGGCGCGGCACCGGTGCTGCGCTGCAGCTCGGCCAGCGTCAGCAAGGCCTCGGCGCTCTTCGGGTTGCGCTCGATCACCGCATTGATCCGGCCCAGCGCGTCGTCGGGACGACGCTCGGCCAGGTCGATGCGGGCCAGGTTGATCGCAGCGGAAAGGTAATCGGGCCGCAGCGCCAGCGCCTTCTCGAAGGCCGCACGGGCGGCCGGGACGTCACGCTTGGCGAGCATCAGGCCGCCACGCAGGTTATGCACCAGCGGGTTGTCGGGCTGCTTGCGCTCGAGCTGGGCATGGGCCTCGAGCGCCTTGTCGGTTTCGCCGCGGCGCAGATGCGCCATCACCAGCGCCAGATCGGCCTGGAAGGCCGAGTCGTCCATCTGCGCGGCGCTCTCCAGGTCGGCGAAGGCGGCAGCCGTGTCGCCACCGGCCATCCGCGCCACGCCGAGGCGCATGCGGGCCTGGGCATCGTCCGGCGCCGCACGCGATGCACGTTCGAAGTACTCCTCCGAGCGCTCGAAATCACCGTTGGCCAGGAACACCTGGCCTGCCAGGCTGAGCAAGCGCGGATCCGGGTCCTGCGCCTGCAGCAACGGCTGCAGCACCTCGAGCGCACGCTGCGCTTCGCCGGTAGCCAGGTGCGATACGACCAGGGTGCGACGCGCCATCGGCTCGCGTGGAGCACGTTCGAGCACGCGTTCGAGGTGGCTGCGTCCTTGCGTGTGCTCGTTGAGCCGCACCAGCACCGTGCCGGCGAGCAGTTCGGCCGGCAGGTACTGCGGCGCATCCTTGAGCACCTGCAGCAGGGCGTCGCGCGCCTCGACCAGGCGGTTGGCCTGGTAGTCCATCAAGGCCTTGAGGTAACGCGTGGACGGATGCGACGCGGCCACCGCCTGCATCGCCTGCAGGGCCTTCTCTGCCTCGGGTGCATTGCCCTGGCGCAGCAGTTGCGACACGTGCGCGAAGTGGTAATTGACCGCGCGCGGCGCCAGCCGGATGGCCTCGCGCAGGGACAACAGCGACTGCTCCGGCTCGTTGCGCATCGTCAGCAGGTCGGCCAGCGTCGCGTGCGCCTCGGCGCTCCCCGGATTGCGCTTGATCGCCTCGCGCACCTCGTCCTCGGCGGCCTTGAGGTCGCCCTTGATGATGTGGGTGCGGGCGAGGCCGATGCGCGCCTCGGCCTGCTCGGGATCGCTGGCGAGCGCATCGAGGTAGGCTGCGCGCGCCTTGTCCGCGTCGCGCTTGGCCAGGTTGGCGTCGCCGAGTGCGGCGAGGATGATGGCCTGATCACGGGGCGACGCGACACGGGTCTCGGCGAAGTCCTTGAGCAAGGTGTCGAACTCGCCGGCCGCGAGCAGGGCCCGGGCCAACAGCGGCGCGACCTGCTCCTGCGAATAACCGAGATCCCGGGCGCGTTGCAGTTCCTTCACCGCGCCGGCGGCATCACCTTGCGTGACATGGATGCTGCCGAGCAGGAAACGGGCCTCGGCCAGGTTGCCGTTCTCCTGCAAGGCGTTCTTGAGCTGAATGCTTGCGGCGCCGAGATCCTGCTTTTCCAGGTAGGACTTGGCCGAGGCCAGCATCTCCTCGGGACTCTGCCCGCAACCCGCGAGCAGGGCCGCCGAGAGTGCCGCAACGGCTACACCATGCGCGCGTCCCGACCAACGGGCGCGGCGAAATGCATTCAGCTTCTGACTCACGCAACATTCTCCTTCTTCAGGCCAAAGCGGCCGAGCAGATCATACAGAGAGGGCCGGCTGATACCGAGGATCTCGGCTGCCCGGGCGATGTTTCCATTGGTACGCGCGATGACCTTGAGCACGGCATTGCGCTCCGCTTCATCACGCACCGCGCGCAGGTTCAGGTGCTCGAGGTCGTCATCGGGTGCCTGCAGACCGAGGTCAGTCGCGGTGATGCAGTCGCCATCGGCCATGATCACGGCACGCTTCATGCAGTTTTCGAGTTCGCGCACGTTGCCCGGCCACTTGTGCGCTTCGATGGCGGACAAGGCGTCGTCAGACAGCGTCGGCGTCCTGCGCGCGTTGTCGCGCGCGAAGCGTTGCGCGAAGGCGTGGGCTAGCAGGGTGGCATCACCCTCCCGAGCGCGCAGCGGCGGAATCTCGATGACGATCTCGGCCAGTCGATAGTAGAGGTCTTCGCGGAATTGGCCGGTCTGGATCTGCGCCTTGAGATCGCGGTGCGTGGCGCAGACGATGCGCACATCGACCGGGATTTCCTCGCGACCACCGATGCGCTCGATCCTGCGCTCCTGCAGGAAACGCAGCAGCTTGGCCTGCAGCGACATCGGCAGGTCGCCGATCTCGTCGAGGAACAAGGTGCCGCCGTGCGCGGTTTCGATCTTGCCGAGCGTCTGCTTGACGGCCCCGGTGAACGCCCCCTTCTCGTAGCCGAACAGCTCGCTCTCGAGCAGCGCATCGGGGATCGCCGCGCAGTTGATCGCGACGAAGCGCTCGCGCGCACGCGAAGACAGCGCATGCAGGTCGCGGGTGAGGATCTCCTTGCCCGTCCCGCTCTCGCCGAGCAGCGCGACGGTGACCGACGCCGATGCGATCTTCTCGATCGTCCTGCAGATCTTGAGCATGCCCGGGTCGCGCGTGAGCAGGCCCGACAGCGGGCTGCCCTCGAGTGCCGAGAGACGGGCGTTCTCCCTTTGCAGGTCGTGCATGCGAAAGGCGCGGTCGATGGTCAGGTTGAGCAGCTCGGGCTCGAAGGGCTTGGCGAAGAAGTCGTAGGCTCCCATGCCCACGGCCTTGACGGCGTTCTCACGATCGTGCTGGCCGGTGAGGACGATCACCTTGGTGTCAGGCGCCAGCGCGAGGATCTCCCTGAGCAACTTGAAACCCTCGCTGACATCGTCGGGTGCGGGCGGCAAGCCAAGGTCCATCGTCACCACAGCGGGCTCGTGCTTGCGCAACTGATTGATCGCACTCTCGCGATCGCCCGCCACGACGGTGTCACAGGCGTCGAAGGCCCATCGCATCTGCTTCTGCAGCGCGGGGTCGTCCTCCACGATCAGGAGGGTTCGGCGCTTCTCGGTGGTCGAATTCACGGGTTCCCTGCTCATTTCCATTCATCAAAGATCACGACGACTCGCTGGAAGCTCGATGGTGACTCGGGTTCCGACACCGAGCTCGCTGTCGTAGCGCAGCGTGCCCCCGATCTCTTCCAGATACTGGCGCGTCTCAAACACCCCGATCCCCATTCCGCTCGCCTTGGTGGTCTGGAAGGGGCGGGAGAGGCGATCACGGACGAACTCGGGGCTCATGCCGCAGCCGTTGTCATCGACAATCACGCGCACACGCGACGCGCTCGCGAGCTCGAGTGTCACGGACACACTACCATCCTCATTTGTCGCGTCGAGGGCATTTTGCACGACATGCCCGACGATCCGCTCCAGTCGCTCGGGGTGCGCCGTGACCTCGCACGACACCGTCTGGCCAAGCCGCAGTTCGACTGCCGGCCGCTGCCGGCGCTTGTGCTCCCGCACCGTGCGCAGAAGCGCCACGACATCCACGACGCGCGGCGGATCGATCGAGCGCTTCTCCTGCAACTGGGTCATCAACGCCCGCATGCGCGACTCGACATGCGCCACGGTTTCCAGCATGTCCTGCTGGAACTCCGGGTTGTCGCGATGGCGCTCGGCATTCTTCAGCATCAAGGACAACTGCGCGACGAGGTTCTTCAGGTCGTGAACGACGAACGCCGACATGCGATTGAAGGAGTCGAACTTGCGCGCCTCGAGCAGGGCCTCGGCGGCAAGCATCCGGTCGAGATAGCCAGCGGCCTGACGCTGCGCCGTCTTGAGCAGGTCAAGCACTTCCCAGTCGATTTCGAACGGCGTGCGCGGCGAGCTGAGCACCACGAACCCGATGAGGCGTTCTCCGGTCTTGAGCGGAATGACGAGCCAGGCGTCCTCAAGCGCGGACAGCCACTGCGGCAGCGCCAGCCCCTCGTAGCGCGCAGGCTGAGAGCGGAACTCCTCGAGATTGAGGATCCACTCGCGCTCCGCGAGAAAGCGGCAGAACGGAGACTGCAGCGGCTCGGCTACCTGCAACTGCGGGTGATTGAGCCGCGAGTGCATCGTGCAGTTGCCGTATGTATCCGCCAACCAGAGCGCGCCGCCGGGACTTTCCACCAGATCGGACAGCGCCCGGATCACCGACTGGCCAAGATCGAGCCCCTGATCCGCCGACGACAGCGCCTGCGTGAAACGCAGCCATTCGTTGCGGTAATCGTAACGATAGGAAAACAGATGCTTGCTGATGAGCACGCGCAACTTTGCACGCAAGGCCCCCGAGAAGAGCAGCGCCCCGAGCAGCACCAGGCCGGCAAACAGCAGCGTCATCTGCAGCGCACGCCCCCAGTCGCCACCAAAGTAACGCACGTAGTAGGCGGCACCCGCGATCACCAGCAGGTAAAGCCCCGCGCCGGCGAGCGCGGTGGAGTGAAAGACGATCTCGCGCGACACCGACATGCGCAGCGTCCACGAGGGGCTGCGTGTGCCGGACAGGGCGATCAGGGGGATGAGCAGCGCGTGCGCGATCCCGCGTACTGCCCACACGTCCTCGTCGATGCGCGCGAACAGGAAGGCGTCGGCGAAAAGATACAGCTCGAACGTATAGCCGGCAGCCAGCGCGAGACAAGCGGGCTTGATGCCCCAGCGCGAAGTGCCCGGCACGCCTCGGTAGAGCTGCTCGACGAGCATCAAGCCCACGATCGCGTGCGCAAGCCAGGCCGCCAATAACGGCCGCACAGGCAGCGCATCGCTGCCGACCACGGCCTCGAAGGCCAGCGCGCCAATCTGGAACAGGATCACCAGCGCAGCAAGCACCGCCGGCCACCGCAACCTGCCAGCCCACAAAGGTCGGGAGAGGACGATCAGGAATGCATACCAGGCGCCGCTGCGCAGGATGTCGAGCACCGCGGAGCCAAGCGCAAGCACGGCGCGAGGTTCGTTCGCGTTGGCGGCCGATAGCGCGGCCCACAGGAAGGAAACGGCTACTGCGGCGAACAGCACGCCGCCCGGCAAGGCCCCACGCCAGGCGAAAAAGATGTAGAGCCCGAAGAAGAAATAGGCAAAGGCCGCAAGCCCATGACTCCAGGTCGCGACTTCAGCCACGCCGGTCGCCTCCCCTCATCGCAACGCCGTCATGACCAGGCGAACGCCCTCGACTTCGCCCCCCATGAGCCAGCACCCCATTCTCAGCTCAATGCGCTCCCTCACCAGTGAGCACGACGCGGACCGTCTCGAACAAGACGAGCGTGTCAAGAATGAGCGAGTGGTTCTTGACGTAGTACAGGTCGAACTGCAACTTCTCTGCGGCATCGTCGACCGAAGCGCCATATTGATAGCGCACCTGCGCCCAACCGGTGACACCCGGCTTCACGCAATGGCGCACGGCATAGAACGGAATCTGTTGCGTCAACTGATCGACGAAATAGGGGCGCTCGGGACGCGGACCGACCAGACTCATCTCGCCCGCCAGCACATTGAACAACTGCGGCAACTCGTCGATGCGCAGCTTACGGATCACCCGACCCACGCGAGTGACGCGATCATCGCTGGAACTCGCCCAGCGCGGCTTGCCATCCTTCTCGGCATCCCTGCGCATGCTGCGGAACTTGATCACCCGGAACGTCCTGCCACCACGTCCCACCCGCTCCTGCACATAAAAGATCGGTGCGCCGTCCTCGAACAGGATCAGCAGGGCAGTCAAAAGCATGACCGGCGCAGCCAGCACAAGGAGTGTCGCCCCCACCAGCACGTCGAAACAGCGCTTCACGAAAGTCCGCGCCCAACCCTGCCTGAAACCGTCCCCATAAATCAGCCAACTCGCGCGCAGCGAATCAAGACGAACCTGGCCCTGAACGCGCTCGAAGAAAGAAGACAGGTCCAGAATGCGGATACCCGCGAGCTTACAGTCCAGTAGCTCTCGCAGGGACAGCACCCCTCCGCGCCGCTCACGCACGGCAACGATGACCTCATCGACCCGCAAGTTGCGCACAACATCCACCAGACAACCGGGAGGCAGCACGCCCGACGGATCGACCTCGACGCGCTCCGCGCCGCTCACCGGCAGGAAGCCGACGATCTCTACACTCTGCTGCAAGGGACGGGTGAGATCACGATGCACCATCTGCGCGTCTTGCCCGGTGCCGACAATCAACACCCGGGGGACGAAGAAGCCTGCTGCTTCGCGCTGGTTGACCAGCCCACGAATCAGCAGCAGCGAGCACAGCAGGATCAGCACACTCACCTGCAACGAATGAGGTGCGATTTCTGCCCACGGCAGCAGACCAAAGATCGCGTAGGCAACCGGCACGCTAACGACAAGCGACAACGCAACACGCGCAAACGCCTGACGACGCGAACGCTGGTAGACCGGGCGATAGAGGCCCATCGCCGCATTAAGCGCGATCATGACGGCCGCAAACCCCAGCGCCGAAGGAATCCAGATTGCCCATTGAGCCACAGCCGGCACCCCCTGGAGCGCGACCGCCGCCAAGACCACGACAAACAGGGACACAGCATCGAACAGAACCTGCTGCAGCGTGTGCGTGGGAAGGTAGTGACTGATAACTTTCAGCATCTTGATGCCTCCAACCTTGGAACCACACAACAAACGTAACTATCCTGCGACGGCGCAGGCCAACCTCACGAGGCCGACCTGACCGCCCCATACGCTACAGGCTAGATCAATCTGATGGGCAAGAGCGTGATGCAGGTCACACCCCTGGCAAGGATGCCATGCACCGCCCCTGGAGTCGCCCGCGCAAGACCTGGCGGCAGACCTTATGGCACACGAGCAAAAGTTGATTTTAGCATGCGGAGCCTGTAGCGTCCGAGCCGTTCAACCGCAGTCACTTTCGATCAGAAATGGAGAAACCATGAGCAGCACGCAACGTGATTTCAGCGAAGTCTACAGTCATCGATTCGAAGACTTGCAACTCGGCATGACCGCATCCGTCTCCCGCACCGTCAGCGAAGCAGACATCCTCATGTTTGCGGGCGTGTCTGGCGACACGAACCCCGTCCATCTCGACCAAGAGTTCGCCACAAGCACCATGTTTGGCGGCCGGATCGCTCACGGCATGCTGTCGGCTGGTCTGATTTCGGCCGTCTTCGGCACGCGCCTCCCCGGTCCCGGCAGCATCTACCTGTCGCAGACGCTGAAGTTCAAGGCACCGGTCAAGATCGGCGATACCGTGGTTGCACGGGTGACGGTCAAGGAATTGAAGACCGAGAAGCGCCGAGTGGTTTTCTCGACGGTGTGCACGGTCGGCACCACCGTTGTCCTTGACGGCGAGGCGGAATTGCTCATCCCAGCTCGCGCCTAAGCGCAAGCATTGCCGACCGGAACCGCAATACTACAAGAGCGGAGCCGGCCGGTCGGCTCGCCCCCGGCAGCGGCCAAGACGCACCGATCGATGGCGCGCCCCGCTAGCGTCGCCGCGGCATTTCTCGGCCAGCGCGGCGCATTGAGCGAGTACACGGCGAAACGCCCTGAATCTTTTTTGATTCAGGGCGTTTGTGGTGTGTTGTTAGTCTGACGATGACCTACTTTCACGAGGGCGGACCTCACTATCATCGGCGCG
>JAANMY010002392.1_pt1 | contig 17891 bp, 12 predicted proteins | sample 7279691 | NCBI WGS metagenome assembly JAANMY01 (sample SAMN14094543, study PRJNA606508) | bioreactor metagenome | isolation source: A lab-scale SPAN reactor treating ammonium-rich wastewater day 388 | place: Ireland: Galway | collected 2018-02-07
ACGGGAAATGCTGAAACGCCTCGGCGCGGGGCTGGCGCTCGGCGTCGGCCTGGCCCCATACAAAGCCCTGGCGCTCGACAGCGTGACGATGCCCTTCGGCAATGGCGAACGCCCGCTGGTCAAGTACCCCCAGAAGCGCCCGATGATCGGGATCACCAGCCGGCCGCCCCAACTCGAAACACCGTTCCCGGTTTTCAACGATGGCCCCATCACGCCGAACGACGCCTTCTTTGTCCGCTATCATCTTGCCGACATCCCGCTCGACATCGATCCCGCCACCTTCACGCTCGAGATCAAGGGCAAGGTCGATCGTCCGCTGAGGTTGTCGCTCGAGGACATCAAAGCGATGGCGCAGACAGAGATCATCGCGGTCAATCAGTGCTCCGGCAACAGCCGGGGGTTCGTCGATCCCCGGGTCGCAGGCGGCCAGCTCGGTCACGGCGCGATGGGCAACGCACGCTGGCGCGGCGTTTCGCTCAAGACCGTGCTCGATCGGGCCGGCGTGCAGCAGGGCGCGAAGCAGGTGGTTTTCGGAGGCATGGACGGCCCCGTCAGCGACAGGACGCCGGATTTCGCCAAGGCGCTCGATGTGGATCACGCGCGTGACGGCGAGGTCATGCTGGCCCATCTGATGAACGGACGAGACCTGCCGTTCCTGAACGGCTTTCCGCTTCGGCTCGTCGTTCCCGGATATTACGGTACCTACTGGGTCAAGCACCTCAATGAGATCACCGTCATCGACAGCACCTACGACAATTTCTGGATGAAGACGGCCTATCGGATTCCCGACAATGCCTGCGCCTGCGTCGAACCGGGCACGACGCCGACAGCGACGGTCCCCATCAGCAGGCTCAATGTCCGCTCCTTCATCACCAACGTCCCCGAAGGCGCGCAACTCTGGCGCGGCGGAAAGATTTTGAAGGGGATCGCGTTCGATGGCGGCACGGGTATCAGAAGTGTCGATGTTTCGGTCGACGGCGGCGAGACCTGGATGGACACGCGGCTCGGCCGCGATTATGGGCGGTACGCATTCCGTGAATGGAGGATGCTTGTCAGACTTGGCGCAGGAGCACATGAATTGAAGGTGCGCGCCACCAGCAACGGCGGCGAAGTGCAGCCGACTGAGGCCAGATGGAATCCCGCCGGCTACATGCGCAATGTCATTGAGACCGTCCGCGTGACCGTCTCTTGAGGGAGGTTCCCATGACGCGTTCCGTTGCTCTTGCCCTCGCGACCGGCATCGGGCTGGCCGCGAGCGTCTACGCCTATGAGCCGAAGGAGGCCACCGCCAAGCCGCGTTCCTACGAACTGCCGCGTGAGACGATCGAATTCAAGCCGGGACCAAATCTCGACGTCGTGAAGAACAATTGCCTGGCCTGTCATTCGGCGGATTACATCGCGACCCAGCCTCGCGGCCCGACGTTCGGGAAGGATTTCTGGCAGGCGGAAGTCAACAAGATGATCAGGGCGTACGGCGCGCAGATCGACGAGGCCGACATCGGCAAGATCGTGGATTATCTGGCTGCCACGTATTGACGGCGCAAGGCGTACATTCATCATCGGGGCGGGATGGATCGCGCCTCACACGCGCGCAGCCCCGGCGGGCGCGACTTCGTCCGCGCCTTGAACATTATCGCTTCTGTTCAATCAGAAGCGATAATACTTTAATGAATGCCGGCGCCGCTACGCGACCCCACCACATGCAGGGGCCATGATTTCGACGTCACCGCCGCAGCCGCAGCCGGACGATTGCTTGCGGTCTTTTCGTTGGACGCGCGCGCATCTTCCAGCGCTTCGGAAAAGTCCGTGAACCATTGCTGGGCGGTGCCGGCGCGCAGCTTCCGCATCATGGCCTCCCAGCGCGTCCTGCGCTCTGTCAAAGGCATCGCGAATGCGGCGGCGATGGCTCGGGCCATCCCGTCGATTTCGTGCGGGTTGACAAGTAGCGCCGTCTGCAACTCGTTCGCCGCGCCGGCGAATTTGGACAGGACCAGAACACCGGGATCGGCGGGATTCTGCGCGGCTACATATTCCTTCGCGACGAGATTCATCCCGTCATGCAGCGGCGTCACCACGCCCACGCGCGCCGTGCGATAGAGACCGGCCAGCACGGTCTGGCTGTATCCCCGATTGAGGTAGCGGATCGGCATCCAGTCGGTTTCGCCGTGACGGCCGTTGACCTCGGTCACCAGCCTGGCAAGTTCGCTCTTGAGATTACTGTAGGCCTCGATCGTGCCGCGAGAGGGCGTCGCGATCTGCAGCAACGACACCGTGCGCTTCAGCGCGGGATTCAAGACCAGCATCCGATCGAATGCATTGATCCGGTTCACAAGGCCCTTCGAATAGTCGAGGCGATCGACGCCGATCGCCAGTTGCTCTCCGTTCAGGCTGCGGCGCAATCGCGATACGTCCGGATGCGACGACGCCTTGGCGGCCTGCAACGCAAATTTCTCGACATCTATACCGATCGGGAATACCGCGCATCGCGACTTGCCGTAACGCGAGGTCACGACGCCGTCCTGAATCTTGAGGCCCAGCTCCGATTGAACGTAGCTGAGAAAATTCTCGCAGTCGTCGTCAGTCTGGAACCCGATCAGATCATAGGCCAGCATCGCCTCGATCAGTTCGCGATGATGCGGTACGGCGCCCATGATGGCGCGCGCCGGCCAAGGCGTGTGCAGGAAGAAGCCGATGGGATTGCGAACGCCGAGATCGCGCAATTCCGCGCCAAGCGAGAGGAAATGGTAATCCTGAATCCAGAACGCGGTGTCCGGCTTGCGAAAGCGCATCAAGGCTCTCGCCATGAAGGCATTGACCTCGCGATACGACTGATAGTCGTCGTGCGACACGCGAATGAGATCGGACCGGGAGTGCAGCGCAGGCCATAACGCCGAATTGGCGAAGCCTTCATAGTAGCCGCCGTAGTGCGCGGCTGGCAGATCGAGCAATGCAAGCGCTCCCGCACCGAGCGCTTCAACTTCAGCAAAGGGTTCCTTATGCGACCCGTCGCGCACCCGACCGCTGGAACCTACCCAAATTGCGCCTGATTTTTCAATAACTGGTAACAAAGCCGCCGCGAGGCCGCCTGTCAGGGGCTCATTGGCCCGCGCACGCGCCACGCGATTAGAAACGACAACGAGGCTCACAAGGGTCCCCTCCTGGTTTTGCACCCGTTAGATAAACGCTCGTTCATCAATATGGTTCCTGCCTCCTTCCCACCAAATTGACGCCAAATTCAGGCAGTCTAGAACGAAACTCAAGTTCTTCGTCATTTGGAAATGAAACAGTTGCCACAATACTTTTAATGGGAAGTGTCTTCCATTGAATCAGCTGCGCCAGTAGCGATCTTCCCAGTTCCGCGACAGTTTCATGCCGGTGAGGATCAATCCGGCCATCGAGTAGGTCTGCGGGAAGTTTCCGAACAGCGCGCCGGTTTTGGGATCGACATCCTCCGACAGCAACCCGAAGCGATTGCGATGCGCCAACGCATCCGTGAACGCCTCCCGCGCTTCCTCGCGCCGCCCGAGCGCCCACCAGGCATCGATCAGCCAGAACCGGCAGATCAGGAAGGCGGTCACGGGGAGACCGAAGTCATCTTCCGCCGCGTAACGCATCACATGCTTTTCACGCAGCAGCTCGCGCTCCATGGCGGCGACGGTTTTGACGAACCGGGGATCGTCGACCTCGCAGACCCCGAGTTCAGGCAGCAACAGTACGCTCGCATCGAGATCATCGGACCCGAACGCCGCCGTGAACGCCTCGCGCTTCGGATTCCAGGCGCGCTCGATCAGTTGAGCGTGCAGGGGGTCGGCAATGGCGTTCCAATGCGCCGCGCGGTCCGACAGTCCAAGCCGCTCCGCGATGGCCGCGAGCCGGTTGATCCCGGCCCAGCACATCGCTGCGGAATGGGTATGGATGCGCTGACGACCACGATATTCCCATATGCCGGCATCGCTCGTCATCGCGACCCGGGCCGCCTTGTCGCCCAGCGATTCAAGCAGTCTGAACAGGCTTTCGTCACCTGGTCTCGGCAATCGTCGATCGAAGAACATGGGCAGCGCGGCGAGGATGGCGCTTCCGTATGTGTCGTGCTGCTTCTGATCGACCGCGGCATTGCCGACACGCACCGGTCCATCGCCATGATAGCCTTGAAGATCGGCGGCGACCCACTCGTTCAGCGGCAAATTCGGAACCACGCTGTAGACCGGCTTGAGATCCTCCTCGGCATTGGATGCGAGCGAGAGCGTGAAGCCGATGAAGTCCTCCATCGTCCGCGTGGCGCCGACGCGATTGAGCGCCTTCACGACGAAATAGGCATCGCGCAGCCAGCAATAACGATAGTCCCAGGTGCGGCCCGAGCCGGGCGCCTCCGGAATCGAGGTGGTGTGCGCGGCGATGATGCCGCCGGTTTCCTCGAAATTGGACAGCTTGAGCGTGATGGCCGCGCGGATAATGGCTTCCTGCCATTCATAGGAGATGTAGAGACGCCGCACCCAGCTAAGCCAGTAGGTTTTGGTTTCCTCGGCGAAGCGCTGGGCGGTCGATGCGAGATCGCCGGGAAACGCTTCGTCATTTCCGAACACGAGATACATCGGCCGCGTCAGAACGAACGGCGTTTCGTTTTCGATCAGGGCCAGCGGCGCATCGGTGGTCACGCGCAGCGCGGTGCCGTCTTCCTCGAAGTAACGAATGTGGTTGCTGCCCATCGAGTGCCGGGCCAGCGGCTTGCCGTAGGCGTGCGTCGGCCGGATGCGGATGGTGATCCGGGGCAGGCCCGTGACGGGCTCGATGATGCGAAACAACTGCGGCGGCCGGAATGTGCGGCCGTACTGCCGGAAACGCGGCGCGAAGTCGGTGATGCGCACGGCGTTGCCGTGCGTATCGGTCAGGACGGTGGAGACGATCGCGGTGTTGCGGACATAGTCCGACTGGAAATCAGCCATGCCGTCCAGCACGACATCGCTGAAACCCTTTTCTTCGTTACCCGCGAGCAGGCGCGAGAATACCGGGTCCGAGTCGAAGCGCGGGAAGCACCACCATACGAGTCGCGCGGTCGGATCGACAAGGGCCGCCGTGCGGCAGTTGCCGATGACGGCAAGATCAAGCCCATGATCAGTCATTCAGCGATCGCTCGTTCGTCGTCCAGAAGACGGGCCAGCCAGGCCCTGACATTCCGAGGCGCCTGAAAGTGCCCGTCAACGCCTTGGGCGCGCCGTCCGACCGAGAACGACAGGCCGCGCATGTCCGGCATGATGGCGAAGACCGTTTCATCGGTCACGTCGTCGCCGATGAAGACCGGCCGCCGTCCCTTGAACGGTTCATGCGACATCAGTTCGGTCACCCCGGTTGCCTTGGTAAATCCGGAATGCTTGATCTCGCAGACGAACTTGCCCGGCAGCACCTCTATGGGCGCGTTCGGAAGTTCCGCGCGTATCGCCGATACCCGATCATAGATCGCGAGTTCGACGTCCGGCGCTTTTCTGAAGTGCAGCGCCAGCGAATATCCCTTGTTTTCGACCAGGATGCCGGGATGCAGTTCGGAGATGGCCGCGAAACGCCGCATCAGATCCGGATTCATCGGCGGCGCATGGGCAGCCACGGCCTCGCTTTCGACCGAGATCCGCATCTCCGCGCCGTGGCCACCGACCGCGGGAAAAAGCGCCGGCGCGAAGATCCGGTCGATATCGCGGAGCGATCGGCCGCTGACCAGCGCCAGCGCGCCGCCCGTCCGCGACAACAGCCGCGGCAGCGACGAAGCGAGCTTTGGCGGCACGCGAACCTCGCTCGGCGACGGCGCGAGATCGAGCAGCGTGCCGTCGATATCGAGCAGCAACGCAGACGTCCCGAGCGGCAGCGTGCGAGGCTCAACATCGTCGGGCACTGAAGCGGTTTTGTTCGGCACGGTTCCTGTTACACCCTGATTCATCGTGACTCCACAGCGGCGAGCGGCGACGCCACCGATTCCAACGGTCGCCGCTCGGCGGCGATTCCGAATCGCCAGCCGATCAGCGCGGCCGCGACCATCAACGCCGATCCGAAACAATATCCGATGAATACGCTGTCACGCGAGCCGCTGTCGATCAAGGCGCCGAACAGCGCGGGACCGGCAACGCCGCCGATTGCGGTCCCCACGCAATAGAACACCGCGATCGCCAGCGCCCGCACTTCAAGCGGAAAGGTCTCGCTCACGGTCAGGTAAGCCGCGCTGGCCGCCGGCGAGGCAAAGAAAAAGATCACCATCCATGCAATCATCTGGGTCTGCGCGGTGAGAACGCCGGCGGCGAAGAGATAGCCGGTTATGGCGAGCAGGATGCCGGAGATTCCGTAGGTGAACGCGATCATCGCGCGTCGTCCGACGGTATCGAACAGCCGGCCGAGCAGCAGCGGCCCGAGAAAATTGCTCGCCGCGAACGGCAGAAGGTACCAGCCGATCTGATCCGCCGGAATGTTGAAGAAGGTCGACAGCACCAGCGCATAGGTAAAGAAGATCGCGTTGTAGAAGAACGCCTGCGCGGTCATCAGCGCGAGGCCGACCAGCGAGCGTTTGCGATATACCTTGAACAACGTCCGGGCTACCTCGCGCAGCGGTGTGTGGCTGCGCATCCGAAGCTCAATCACCGGCCAGACCCCGCCGGCGGGCTGATCCGGATCGCGAACCGCCCTCCGTTCGATGCCGGCGACGATGCGCGCCGCTTCCTCCGGCCGGCCATGAACCATCAGCCAGCGGGGGCTTTCCGGAATCCAGAGCCGCATCACAAACACCACAAGTCCGAGAATCGCGCCAGTGAGAAATGCAAGCCGCCAGCCCAATTCGGGATCGATGACGTGTGGATCGAGCAGGACGATCGAGCCCCCCGCGCCCAGGGCCGCGCCGATCCAGAAACTGCCATTAATGGTCAGATCGGTCCAGCCGCGATACCGCGCCGGCACCAGTTCCTGGATCGTCGAATTGATCGCGGTATATTCGCCCCCGATGCCCGCTCCCGTGAAAAACCGGAACAGCGCGAAGCTGGCGAGATCCCAGGACAGCGCCGTCGCCGCGGTCGCGACCAGATAGAGCGTCAATGTGGCGAAGAAAAGCTTCTTGCGTCCGATGCGATCCGTCAGCCAGCCGAAGCCCAGCGCGCCGAGCACGGCGCCCACAAGATAGGCGCTGCCGGCGACGCCGATATCGAGATTGCTGAACTGAAGGGTGGGACTGTCCTTGAGGGCGCCGGATAATGCGCCGGCCAGCGTCACCTCCAGCCCGTCCAGTATCCAGGTGATCCCGAGAGCGGTTACAACCCGCGTATGGAACGGGCTCCAGCGGAGACTGTCGAGACGGGCGGGAATGTCTGTCTCGACGATCCGGTCATTCCGTTCCTGCAATGATCACCTTCAATCGTCAAAGACCGCGAATTGTCGGGCCGCTCCGGACCCTTTGCCGCAAACGCGCAACTCCGCTCCCCGGTTCCCAATCCACGGACGCCCACCGATTCACCCCCCTGACATCATGGCTTTAGTGATTTGAACAAACTTCCACTGAGCGACGTCAAATCAGGACTGTCGGGCAGAATATTCAAACCCGCCTTTGTGATGCCGGTCACGGTAATGGTGTCGCAGGTCATGCATAGAGAATGCTAGGCTGACGGCCCATCGCGTGGCGGACTTATAGTGATAAAGGGAGATAATCATGTTGATTCAGAGGATTTCCGGGAAAAGCCTGGCAGCAGCCATCCTGGCGGCCGGCCTGATGGCGATCGCGGCGCCGCAGGGCGTCTCGGCTGATGACCTTTCCGCCCAGCAGATCATCGACGGGCTGAAAGTCTCGAAAACGCGAAGCCTGAGCGCGTCACCACGGCGGACGCTTGATCCGAACGATCTCAACTTCGTCCAAAAGGTGCGCGGCAAGACGCGCTCGCTGTCCATGGGCGACCGCAGTCAACTGGCGGAGATTGCCGCCAAGCGCCCGAAGATCGATCTGGACATCAATTTCGATTTCGATTCCGCCGCCGTGACCCCGCGCACTGAACCGCAGTTGCACAGCCTTGGGAAGGCGCTGACCAGCGACGAACTGGCAGGCTCCGTCATCATGCTCGGCGGGCACACCGACGGCAAGGGATCCGACACCTACAATCAGAACCTCTCCGAACGCCGGGCTGAAGCCGTGAAGCGCTTCCTTGTCGAGACGTACAAGATTCCGGCGGCGAATCTGGTCGCGGCCGGATACGGAAAAGAGGGATACAAAAACCCCGCGGAACCGCTCGCTGCTGAAAACCGTCGCGTCGAGGTCGTCAACATGGCCACCAAGGACCAGGCCGCGAATAGCCAGTGAATGAGCCGCAGACAGGCGCATCGGAGCTGTCCCATGCGCCTGCCATCGGGCGTTGACGCAGCCCGCGCGGTGGATCGCGGGTGGGCCGCTCTGGCGCCATTGACAGGCGCTGCGCCGCCTGTTTGAAAAGACGGATCGTGTAAGATAGGGTCGCCACGGCGCAGGCTGAACGGCATCCGCATTGGGACTGTTGCCTTGGGACTGTTGCCTTGGGACCGTTGCCTTGGAACTGTCGTCGCATGAACATTCGGGTCGCGGTGATGGCGGTGTTGACGCTGACCATGGTGCTCGTGATGGCGCCGGTCGCATCAGCCGCGACGGACGGCAGCGCGCGGGTCGCGCTCGTGATCGGCAACGCCGTCTATCCGGACAGTGAGGCGCCGCTCAAGGAGCCGATCAACGATGCCCGCGATGTCGCCGCCGAACTCAAGCGCAACGGGTTCGACGTCGAAACCGGAGAGAACCTGACCGGCGACGCCATGCGCCTCGCGCTCAAGCGCCTGTACACCCGCATCAAGCCCGGCAGCGTCGCGCTGATCTTCTTCAGCGGATACGGCATCCAGTCCGGACGCCAAAGCTATCTGATCCCGGTCGACGCACAACTGTGGACCGAAGCGGACGTGCGCCGCGACGGCTTCAGCCTCGAGACCATCCTGGGTGAGATCAATAATCGCGGCGCCGGAGTCAAGATCGCGCTGCTCGACGCCTCCCGCCGCAATCCGTTCGAGCGCCGCTTCCGCAGCTTTTCGGCCGGTCTGGCGCCAGTGATCGCACCGAGCGGATCGCTGGTGATGTATTCCGCCGCGCTGAGTTCGGTGGTGGGTGATGTGAGCGCCGATCACAGCCTGTTCGTAAGCGAATTGCTGAAGGAGATCCGGGTTCCCGGCCTGACAGCCGAGCAAACGCTGAATCGCACCCGCGTCGGCGTGACGCGCGCCTCGCGCGCCGAGCAGGTGCCGTGGATTTCATCGTCCCTGGCGGAGGATTTTTACTTTATTCCGGGTCAGGAAAGTCAGGCTGACGCCGCCGCGACGCTATCAATGCCGCCCCGTCCGCAAACCGAGGCTCCATCTGCGTCCGCTGCGCCGCCTGCGTCCGCATCTGCCCCGCCCGCATCGGCTTCGCCCGCACCCGCGCCGTCCACGACGCCCTCCGCATCGACGACGCCCGATCCGGCGCAGACGCCTGCTCCATCACAGACACCTGCCGTCGCGTCCGCGCCTCCGGAGCCGGTCCCCTCGCCGACCCAGGTTCCGGAACCTGCGGCTGAGCCTCGGCCGCAAGCCCGGGATAACGAAAAGACCGAGCTCGCCCTGGCGGAGGATCCAACGATCAAGTCGCTGACGGCCAGGATCGCCGCCAAGACAGATGACGCCAGCGCGCTGTATCGGCGTGGGCAGGTCTATGCCAGCAAAGGCGCCTACGCGCTCGCCATCAAGGACTTCGATGCGACGATCCGGCTGAATCCGAAAGACGTTGAGGCCTACAACAATCGCTGCTGGGTCCGGACCGTGACCGGCGAGTTGCAGGCTGCGCGGCGAGATTGCGACGAGGCCCTCAGGCTGAGGTCGAATTTCGTGGATGCGCTGGATAGCCGCGGCCTACTCAATCTGAAAAGCGGCGCGAACAAAAAGGCGATCGCGGACTTCGACGCGGCGCTCAAGATCAACCCCAGGCTGACCTCCTCGCTCTACGGACGAGGACTTGCCAGGCAGCGCAGCGGCGCCGCCGCTGAGGGTAGCCTCGACATCGCCAACGCCAAGGCAATGGATCCCGACATCGCGAAGGAGTTTGCCGATTACGGCGTGCGTTGACGTCATGGACCACACTGCGTGATTTGCCACCGGTTTGTTTTGCGATTGCGGATGCACCGCACAGGTCTCCGCATCAGAGCGCGCGGCCCGTTTCAATGTGAGAATTGCAGAGTGAGGCGACTTTCGGATACTGGATTTGGGCCGAGGTGCACGCGTAAGCTCGCCTCCGGCCTGTTTTTTTGCGTGGCGGTGGCGACCCTAGGCATCATGAACCCTTCGCTCGCCGCCGATAACGCCGAGCCATCCGGGGGCGCCCTCGTGACGGTCGTCCGCGCCACCAATGCCTGCTTTTCCGAAATGGTTCGTGTGACCGGCTTCGTTGTCGCGCGCCAGGAAGCGGTAGTCAGCCTCGACTCGGAAGGATCGCTTGTCACCGACGTGCTCGTTCGCGAAGGCGACACCGTCGCGCTGAATCAGGAACTCGCCCGGCTGACGCCCCCGCCCGGCGGCAAATCGGGATCGACCCTGCGCGCGCCCGCTGCCGGCCTCGTCACCCAGGTCCGTACCGCCGTCGGAGCGCCCGCCTCGTCACAGGCCGGACCGATGTTTCGGATCGCCGTCAACAATGAGGTCGAACTGGATGCCGAGGTGCCTTCGATCCATGTGCTCAAGCTCAACCCGGGCGCGAGCGCGCGCGTCAGTCGCGAGGACGGTTCCGATCTGGTGGGGCGCGTCCGGCTGGTATCGCCCGAGATCGATCGCAAGACCCAGATGGGCCATGTCCGGCTGTCCCTGAGCGCGGATCCGAGCTTGAGGATCGGCATGTTCGCCCGCGCCAGCATCGACGCCAAGCGCAGTTGCGGCGTGGCGATTCCCCGCTCCGCGATCGACCACCTGACGATTCAGGTGGTGAATGGAGATATCGTGGAGAAGCGGCGCGTCCGCATCGGATTGACCTCCGACACCGCCGTCGAAATCCTCGAAGGACTGAAAGCCGGAGAAACCGTCGTGGCCGACGCCGGCACCTCGCTGCATGACGGCGACCGGGTCAAGGCCATATTCACAGATGACCTCGATCGATCGCGAGCACATTGATGGCCTCCAATATTTCCGCCTGGTCGATCCGGAATCCGCTTCCGTCCGTCCTCTTCTCGATCATTCTGCTGATTCTGGGCTGGGTCAGCTTCACCAACCTCGCGGTCACGCGGCTGCCGAGCGCGGATATCCCGGTGATCTCGGTGGCGGTCTCGCAGTTCGGCGCCGCGCCAGCCGAACTTGAAGCCCAGGTCACCAAGACCATCGAGGATGGCGTTTCGGGCGTCGAGGGCGTCAGGCATATCTCGTCCTCGATCACCGACGGGCTGTCGTTGACCACCATCCAGTTCGCGCTGGAGACCAATACCGACCGTGCGCTGAACGACGTCAAGGACGCCGTGACACGGGTCCGCGCCAATCTCCCGCAGAACGTCAACGAACCGCTGATCCAGCGCGTCGACGTCATCGGATTGCCGATCGTCACCTATGCCGCGATATCGCCCGGCAAAACGCCCGAACAACTGTCCTATTTCGTCGACGACGTGGTCAAGCGGACATTGCAGGGCGTGCGCGGCGTCGCCCAGGTCGAGCGTATCGGCGGCGTCGAGCGCGAAATCCTGGTGTCGCTCGATCCGGACCGGTTGCAGGCTGTCGGGCTGACGGCGGTCGATGTCAGCCAGCGGCTGCGCGGTATCAACGTCGATGTCGCCGGCGGGCGGGCCGAGATCGGACAGAACGATCAGGCCATCCGGACCCTTGCCGGCGCCAAGACCCTTAACGAACTGGCGGGCACGATGATTTCCCTGCCGGGCGGCAGTGAAATCCGGCTCGACGATCTCGGAACGGTGACCGATACCATCGCCGACCGCCGGACCTTCGCCCGCTTCAACGGCGAACCGGTGGTCGCGCTTGGCATCAAACGCTCCAAGGGAGCGAGCGATGTCGTGGTGGCGGAGGCGGTGCAGGAGCGGATCAACGCTCTCAAAGAGCAGTATCCCGACGTCGACCTGAAGCTTATCGACACCTCCGTCGAGTTCACCAAAGGCAATTACGAGGCGGCGATCTCGACGCTTTTCGAAGGCGCGACCCTCGCCGTCATCATCGTTTTCCTGTTCCTGCGCGATATCCGCGCCACCATCATCGCCGCGATCTCGCTGCCGCTGTCGATTTTTCCCGCCTTCTGGGCGATGGACATTCTCGGCTTCTCGCTGAACCTGGTCAGTTTCCTGGCCATCACGCTCTCGACCGGCATCCTTGTCGACGACGCCATCGTCGAGATCGAGAACATCGTGCGCCACATGCGGATGGGCAAGTCACCCTACCGCGCCGCGCTGGAAGCCGCCGACGAGATCGGCCTTGCCGTGATCGCGATCAGTCTCACCATCATCGCGATCTTCGCGCCGGCGAGCTTCATGTCGGGCATCGCGGGGCAGTTCTTCAAGCAGTTCGGCATCACCGTGTCGGTGCAGGTGTTCTTCTCGCTGCTGGCCGCGCGTTTGGTGACGCCCGTGCTTGCCGCTTACTTCATGAAGGATCATCCGCATGAGGCTCCGCCGCCGGGGCGCGTGCTGCGCGCCTATACCAGGCTCGTGACCTGGTCGGTGCGGCATTACATCATCACCGTTCTGATCGGATTCGCTGTCTTTGCCGCCTCGATCTGGAGCATCAAGCTGCTGCCGCAGGGCTTCCTGCCGGCGCAGGACACCGCGCGCTCGCTGCTGGCGATCGAGCTGCCGCCCGGATCACAGCTCGCCCATACCGAAAAGGTCACGGAAGGCATCGCGGCGCGATTGCGCAAACGGCCGGAGGTGACGAGCGTCTTCGTCGACGGCGGACGGGTGCCGCCCGGACTTCAGGAGGTGCGCCGCGCGTCCCTGATCATCAACTATACCCCCAAGCAGGACCGCGGCATCACCCAGCGCGAGCTTGAACTCTCGATCGGACAGGAGCTCGAAAGCGTTCCCGACGTTCGTTACTGGTTCCTCGACGAGAACGGCCTGCGCGCCGTCGCGCTGGTGGTGACCGGGCCCGACATCGGCATCGTCAGCAATGTCGCGAACGAGCTGGCGACGCAGATGAAACGCATTCCGCTAATCGCCAACGTCACGCCGGAGACATCGCTCGACCGTCCCGAACTGCGCATCCGGCCGCGGGCTGATCTGGCCGCGCGCCTCGGCGTTTCGACCGAGCAGCTCTCGCAAACCATCCGCGTGGCGACGATCGGCGACGTCGGCCCCGCGCTGGCGAAGTTCGACGCCGGCGACCGCCAGGTTCCAATCCGCGTGCAACTCGAAGACGGCGCACGCGCCGACCTGAAGGTGCTGGAGCAGATGCGGGTGCCGATCGGCGGCGGCCGCGGCCATGTCCCGCTTTCCGTCGTTGCCGACATCAGATTGGATCAAGGCCCCACCAGCATCAACCGCTACGACCGCGAGCGGCAGGCCACCGTCGCGGCCGACCTCGTCGGCACGGCCGCGCTCGGCGATGCAACCGACATGATCAACGATCTGCCGGTGATGAAGAGCTTGCCGAAGGGCGTGCGGGTCAATCCGTCGGGCGACGCCGAGAGCCTGAACGAACTGTCCGCGGGATTCGCGACAGCAATCACCGCCGGACTGATGATGGTTTATGCGGTTCTGGTGCTGCTGTTCGGCACGTTCCTGCAACCGATCACCATCCTGTTCTCGCTGCCGCTCTCGATAGGCGGTGCGATCATGGCGCTGCTGCTCACCGGCAAGCAGCTCACGACTCCGGTCTGGATCGGCATCCTGATGCTGATGGGCATCGTCACCAAAAACGCCATCATGCTGGTGGAGTTCGCCATCGAATCGATCCGCGAAGGCCGCGCACGGGAAGAGGCGATGATCGACGCCGGCATGAAGCGCGCGCGCCCGATCGTCATGACCACCGTCGCGATGGTCGCAGGCATGATGCCGAGTGCGCTTGCATTCGGCGCCGGCGGTGAATTCCGCTCGCCGATGGCGCTCGCGGTGATCGGCGGGCTGTTGTTTTCGACGATACTGTCGCTGGTGTTCGTGCCGGCGATGTTCCTGCTGATGGATGATGTCGGCAAGTTCATCTGGCGTCACGGCAAACGGGTGTTGACCTCGGGCGCGGAGATCGCCCAGCCGGAAACGGCCGAACACAAAAAGCCAACGAGCGCCGTACCACTTCCCAGCGCCGAATAAGCGCTGGAGACTTTCACCGCTTCATGGAAGCGATGAAAGTCTCCATCTTTATGTTTTGACACGTTTTCTTCATGCGAACCGGGTTCCGTCCCAGAGCGGGATGAGGAAAAGTGTGTAGCGGTTTTCCGCCCGCATCCCGTGTCTCAAAACACTGGGAATCGAAAGCCGAGGACATGCTTCGTTCGAAAACGCTGTAGCTAGAGCATCGGACCCGAAAGTGGGAACCGGTTTCGGGATAAATCCGATGCTCAATCAATTAACTGGAACGGCGGCGGTGATTCCATTTGACCGGCCGCCGCTCTAAGGGTTGCGCGCCACGGCGTTCAGCCGGCCGATGTTCTTGAGCAGGATGCGGCCACGTTGAAGATCGAGAATACCGTCCTTGCGCCATTGCTGGAGCTGGCGATTGACGCTTTCACGCGCCGCGCCGACGTAAACGCCGAGCTGCTCCTGCGAAATATGAACCTCCGAGCCATAATCCTCGGCCAGCGCGCACAGCCGGCGCGCCATCCGAACCGGCAGCGGCTGCAGCACCGACTCCTCCATGCGCTCGCTGATCCAGCGAATGCGCTGGCATAACAGTTCGATCAGGCGGATGGCGATCCGCGGCTCCCGCTCAAGGAACGCCAGAAGATCGCCCCGGCGCAGCACGAACAGCTCGGCCGGCTCACCCGCCACCGCGTCAGCGGTGCGGGACCGACCGTCCAGCACCGCGATTTCGCCGAACAGGTCTCCCGGACCCTGAAAGTTCAGGGTCAACCGGCCGCCGTCGGAATCACCGGTCTCGATGCGGACCTGACCACGGCGGACGCCATAGAGCGCATCGCCGTCGTCACCCTTCTGAAACAGGACCTCGCCGGCATTGACCTGCACAGTGTGACAGAGCGCCGCCATGCGTTGCAGGTCATCGGGGTCAAGATCCGAAAACAACGGATTCATCTTGAGAATAACCGCGAATTCCGACTGCCTGCTCATCGCCTTCATCCTGAGACCAACAGCCGGACGAGGTCATCAGGCCCCTGGTTGGCGCGCCTGACCGGGTCTCGCCGGCAGATGCCGAACGCCACATTTTTCAGTGCGCCCGATCGAAAATCGAGCAAAGTGTGTCATAGGCTCGTATTCCGCAGAAGTGGATACCGGTTCTGCGATAAGAATATGCGCAAGTTTTTGATTAAGAGCATTTTCTTCACGCGAACCGGATTCCACTTAGCCGGAGAATGCTCTGACGGTCGGCAACCTAAGGACGCGCTATTCCAAGATGGCACGAGCATTGAAAATCGCAGGCGCCGTCGCAGCCAGCCTGGTCGCGATCGTCATCGTGCTTCTCGTCACCGGAGTTCCTTCCCGTTTCGTCACCTCGCTGGTGCAGGACCGGATCGAACGCGACACCGGATACCGGATCGCGATCAATGGCACGACCGGAATTGAGCTATGGCCTTCGCCCGGATTCACTCTGCATCATGTGACGTTTGATCATCCGGGGAACGCCGCGACGGATGCTCAGCTCGCCGTCGGGGAAGTCCGCGCCACTCTCGCGCTTGCGGGCCTGCTGTCGGGGACCTTGAGGATCTCCGAATTGGCGATCGACCATCCAACGCTGCGGGCTCCGCTGCTTCGTGAACGCACTGGCGGCGGCGTGCCGTCCGGGCCGGACCGCTCCGAAGAGACAGCGGAAGACGATACAGCGTTCCCGATCGGAAGGGTGACGGTTTCCAACGGCGCGATCGTTTTCTTCGATCCGCAAACCGGGTGGGAGGACCGCATCGATGACGTGAACGCCAGCGTGACGCTTGGCGCCGACCGGCGAATCAACATCACGGGCGACGCGCGCCCCGGCGGCCGCTCGCTGACATTCGCCATCGCAGCGACACCGCCCGCGGGTCCGCTCGGGCGCCGGAATATCCCGACCGAGCTGACGCTTGAGGTTTCCGGTGCGCCGACCCGTCAACTGACCGCCAGGGCCGAAGTCCGGATCAACAGGCAGACGCTTCTTATCAATGGCCTGTCCGGATCGCTCGACGACGGCAAGTTCAATGGCTGGGCATCGGTCGATCTTGCGAGCAAGCCGCTGGTGAAGGTCGATCTCGATTTTCAGAAGCTCGACCTGAGCGCAGCACCGGGCGAGCCTTCAACGCCACGCTCCGGCGCGCAGTCATGGAGCGACACACCGATCGATGTCGGCGGGCTCAACTATGTCGACGCGCAGGGGACGATTTCAGCCGCGGAACTGACGATCGGCCGGGCGCGTAGCCGGTGGACCGGCCCCGCCACCCAACCATCATCCACAGTGATGGCCCTGGGGTAAAAACACCTCCTTCACGTGCGGAACCCGACCGGGGTCATGGCGTTTGCCAGCTACAGCGGATTGAACAACCCCACCGGGCAGGGCCGGCCATGCCGGGTTCTGGGGCATCAGGCCGGGAAGGCCCGCCAGGCAAGCTTCCGGATCCGAGGCATTGCACTGCTCATAATTGCGGGAAAAGAACTTGCCACAAGTGCCGGACATATTGTTGTTCACATCTACATTCGGCTGCTCGATTAGCCAAACACCCCCTTCCCAGGGGAACAAATCCATCCGTCGATGAAGAGGCCTTCTACGCCCCAGCATCTATCCCTGTTACTTACCGCCCTTGCCTTCATGGCCCTCCCTGCCGGTGAAGTGCATGCGCAAACGTCCGTGATGTTCTCCTCGGCCTCCAGCAGCGTTGGTGAACCTGGCGGAGCTCGCCGGGAACATCGCGCTCGCGTATTCACTGCCGGATGACGCGCGCTTCATCGTGGCCGGCATCTCGATCGAGTACGTGAAGAAGGCCCGCGGGAAGATCACGGCGCGCTGTGACTGCCCGGTGCCGGAGACCTCCGAGCGTCGCGAGTACCCGGTCCCAGTGACCATGGAGGACGCGAGCGGTGAGGTGGTCGCGCGGGCCACGCTGCGTTCCCTGGTGGGCCCCAAGAAGGACTGAGGCTCGTCCTTGCCTCTTTGCTCCGCCGGTGGCACAGCGCTCCCACAACACCGGGGGCGCTCGAATGGCCGAGCTGAGATCGGACCGCGGTCCGAGACCCCTTGAACCTGATCCGGTTCGTACCGGCGTAGGGAGGCTTCATGGCTCAGTCACCGTTCTTCGTTCCACCCTTTGCTCGCGCTTGTCTCGAGCACGCCCGGCCCGCATGGGCCGCGTCCTTCGAGCACCCGTTCGTGCTCGCGCTCGCGGACGGCACGCTCGCGCCGGAGCGCTTCAGGTTCTATCAGATGCAGGACGCGCGCTACCTGGAGGCCTTCGCGGACGCGGCCTCCATCATCGCCACGCGATGTGAGGACCCCAAGGCCAAGCTCTGGTTCGTCGAGGCGGCGCGCGTCGCGCTGGTGGTGGAGGCGGATCTGCACGCCGGCTACGGCCAGAGGCTGGGCTACGGCCCCGAGGACATCCGGGCCCTCGAGCTCAGCCCAAACAACCGCGCCTACCAGGATCACATGGTGAGCACCGCACAGAGAGGAAGCCTGGTCGAGGCGATCGCCGCGCTGACCCCGTGCCCGTGGCTCTATGTGGCGCTCGGCCAGCACCTCCTCGGCCGCCTGGGCACGATACCGGACCAGCATCC
>JAANMY010002394.1_pt1 | contig 17888 bp, 23 predicted proteins | sample 7279691 | NCBI WGS metagenome assembly JAANMY01 (sample SAMN14094543, study PRJNA606508) | bioreactor metagenome | isolation source: A lab-scale SPAN reactor treating ammonium-rich wastewater day 388 | place: Ireland: Galway | collected 2018-02-07
CTATGCCCGCGGCGTCTATGGCCAGTTCATCTGGATCGACCGCGACCGCGACGTGGTCATCGCCGTCAACAGCGCCGACCGACAGTTCCGCGAACCGGGCGCCATGGATCAGAACATCGCCATGTTCCGCGCCATCGCCCGCAGCCTTTCCCCCCAGCCAACGGAGTAACCCCGTGAGCGAAGCGCCGATCATTGCCCAAAAGGCCCCCTTCCCCGTCGAGGTCGAGGCCGGAAAAACCTATTTCTGGTGCGCCTGCGGCCGATCCGCGCGCCAGCCCTTCTGCGACGGCTCGCACAAGGTCACGGGCCTCACCCCGGTCAAGTTCACCGCCGAGGAAAGCAAGCGCGTGTTCCTGTGCGGCTGCAAATCCAGCGCGCGCCAGCCGTTCTGCGACGGTACGCACAAGGCACTGTGAAGCCCCACAGCGACAGCGCGCCTTCGCGGCCCGCGAATCCGTGCTAGGATGATCCATTGCAATCCGGAGGTACGACCATGCCCCTGACACCCCTGCTCGCCGCCCTGGCGCTCGGCCTGATGCCCCTCCTCGCGCCGTCGCTGGCCCTGGCGGCGGGATGCGAGACGCCCGCCCATGTCACCTGCCCCGCCGGTCATAGCTGGGACCCGGCCAGCATGCTCTGCCTGCCGCCCAGCGCCTGACCCGGTGCGGACCCCCTCGATCAACGTCCTCGGCGGGCCGCTCGAGGATTGCTCGCGCGATCCGCTGACCGGCTTTTACCGCAACGGCTGCTGCGATACCGGCCCCGAGGACCGCGGCCTGCACAGCGTCTGCGCGGTGATGACCGCCGAATTCCTGGCGCTGTCAAAATACCTCGGCAACGATCTCAGCACGCCGCGGCCGGAATTCGGCTTTGCCGGGCTCAAACCCGGCGACCGCTGGTGCCTCTGCGCCAGCCGCTTCCTGCAGGCCCACGACGAAGGCGCCGCCCCGCGCCTGCGCCTCGCCGCCACCCACCGCGCCACGCTGGCGGTGGTGCCGCTCGCTGTGCTGGAACGCTATGCCGAGGATGCGCCGGGCCTGTGACCTTCTGTCGCTTGCCCCGCATCGCGTCAGGGCACAGATACCCGGCATGATCCCGCCCCGCTTTCCCATCACCGCCGCCGAAATCGACACCGTCGTCGCCGATTTCTATGCCTTCATCCGCGAACATCCCGGCCTCGGCCCGGTCTTTGCCGCGCATGTCACCGACTGGCCCGCGCATGAGGCCAAGATCGCCCGCTTCTGGCGCAACGCGATCCTGTATGAGCGCAGCTATGACGGCAATCCGATGCAGGCGCATCTGGCGGCCGGCAATGTCCGGCCCGGCATGTTCGAACCCTGGCTGGGCCTGTTCGACATGGTGCTGCGCCGCAACCTGCCGCCCGACACCGCCGCCGCCTGGTCGGCGCTGGCGCATCGCATCGGGCTGGGGCTGCGCAGCGGCCTCGTGGACAGCGCCACCAGCGGCCCGCCAAGGCTGCGCTAGGCCACCTGCCCCGGGCGCCGCTCCACCGGCGCAGGCTGCGGCGTCTCGCCGGTCAGATCGTCGATCAGCAGGCCCAGCAATTGCGGCCGCCCGCTGACCCCTGCCTTGCGATAGATCCCGTTCGACTGCGCCTTGACGGTGCCCTCGGACGTGCCGCGCAGCGCGGCGATTTCGGCGGTGCTCATGCCCTTGATGGCGAACAATGCGACGTCACGCTCGGCCCGGGTCAGGCCCCAGGCGAGGAACCGCTCTTCCAGCAGATCCTGAAACGCGCCCTGCGCCCGGTTCAGCCGACTCTGCACATCGCGCACCTCGCGCCGGGCGGCAACCAGGGCCAGCGCGCCCAGCACAAGCCCCAGAACCAACCCCAGCGCCGCGCCGATCTCCAGCAATTCGCGCGTCTGCCAGGCGATCGGCGTCGAGCGCAGCCCCAGGACCGACGAGACGATGTCGGACACGAAGAACACGGTGCACAGCGCCTGAACGCCCAGCACGGCAAGGAGGACAAGGCGGCTTTTCATGCGGACCGGACCGGCGCAGAATCAGTCATCGCCGTCGCCGCCCCCATCGTCGCCCCCGTCATCCCCACCATCATCGCCGCCGTCATCACCCCCGTCATCGTCGCCGTCGTCGCCATCATCACCGTCGTCATCACCGCCGTCATCGCCCGAGCCCGAGCCACGCCCGTCATCGTCGCCCTCGGCCGGGCTCCATATGTCGCGCAGGATTTCGCCGGTCCGCGGGTTGACCACGATCTCGCGCTCACCGGACGGCCCTGAGCCGACGATCCGCGTACGGCCCAGCAGCGTCCGGGTGGTGGAAATCTCGATCAGCCCCTGACGCTGCAGATCGGCGATCACATCATCGACCCGGTCGCTCGCCGCGACCGGACCCGCCGCGAGGATCGCCAGCAGCAGTACCAGGGTTGCCCGTCGTTGCACGTTCGGTCTCCGATTAAAGGGGGGCGCCAGCCTGGCACCCCCCGCCTGCATGTTTGGCTGTCGCCGCGCGGCCTGGCAAGTCAAGCCTGCGCAATCGCAGCGTCAGTCATTGTCGCTGTCGTCGCCCGAATCGCCGTCATCGCCATCGCTGTCGTCGCCGCCGTTGTCATCGCCGTCATCGCCCGAATCGTCGCCACCGTTATCGTCGTTCGAGTCGTCACCGCCGTTGTCATCATTGTCATCGTTCGAATCGTCGCCGCCGTTGTCGTCGTTCGAATCGTTGTCGTCGTCGGTATCGTCGCCGGGCCGGTCGCCGCCATGGTCGTCGTCGGAATCGTCGCCGTCATCCGAATCGTCGTCGTCGCGGTCGCCGCCGTGGTCGTCATCGTAATCGCCGCTTTCCGCCATCGCGCGCTGGTTTGCCGAGCCGTCGGCGCTGCTCGGGACTGCGCTTTGCAGGCGCGGCATCTGGGCCGAGGCTGGGGTCACGACGATCGGCGCAAAGGCGACGAGCAGGGCGAGCAGGCTGGTCGAGGTCAAGAGTTTCATGGGGCTTCTCCGTTGTTGGGTTCGCGGCGACCGCTGCTGTGTCGCCATGACCGGACCATCGCCACGGATCGCCGGGGCCCACCATGCGCCAGAAGTTGAAACCGGGCCGCCTCGGCGCCCGGATTAGGCGCCTAAACCGGGGTTTAGGCGCCCGCGGCACGAAAAAGGCCCTGCCGTCGGGCAGGGCCTGAGCCGGACACTGGCGGCGGTGCCTCAGACCTTCATCTGGAACCCCAGATGCTTGGCCACGGTAAAGATGTCCTTGTCGCCACGCCCCGACAGGTTGATGACGATGATATGGTCGGCGGGCAGTTCCGGCGCGATCTTCATCACATGCGCCACCGCATGCGCTGATTCGAGCGCCGGGATGATGCCCTCGGTCGCGCAGAGCAACTGGAACGCCTCCAGCGCCTCGGTATCGGTGATCGACACATATTGCGCCCGGCCGGTATCATGCAGCCAGGAATGTTCGGGCCCGATCCCGGGATAATCGAGTCCCGCCGAAATCGAATGCCCCTCCAGGATCTGGCCGTCGGCGTCCTGCAACAGATAGGTGCGGTTGCCGTGCAGCACGCCCGGGCGCCCGCCGGTCAGCGAGGCGCAATGCTCCATCCGGTCATCCACGCCGTGGCCCCCGGCCTCGACCCCGATGATGCGCACCGACTTGTCGTCGAGGAACGGGTGGAACAGCCCCATGGCATTCGATCCGCCCCCCACGGCGGCGATGATCGTATCGGGCAGGCGACCGGCGCCTTCCTGTTCCTCAAGCTGCCAGCGGGTTTCCTTGCCGATGATCGACTGGAAATCGCGCACCATGGCCGGATAGGGGTGCGGCCCCGCCACCGTGCCGATGCAATAGAACGTATCGCGCACATTGGTGACCCAGTCGCGCAGCGCGTCGTTCATCGCATCCTTCAGCGTGCCACGGCCCGATGTCACCGGGATCACCTCGGCGCCCAGCAATTTCATGCGGAACACGTTGGGCGCCTGACGCTCCACATCCGTCGCGCCCATGTAGACGATGCATTTCAGCCCGAACTTGGCGCAGACCGTCGCGGTGGCCACGCCATGCTGCCCGGCGCCGGTCTCGGCGATGATGCGGGTCTTGCCCATGCGCCGCGCCAGAATGATCTGCCCCAGCACGTTGTTGATCTTGTGCGCGCCGGTGTGGTTCAGCTCTTCGCGCTTGAGATAGACCTTGGCGCCGCCCAGATGCGCCGTGAGCCGCGAGGCGAAATACAGCGGGCTGGGGCGCCCGACGTAATTCTTCCACAGATCCTCCATCTCGGCCCAGAATTCCGGGTCGGTCTTGGCATGCTCGTAGCGCGCCTCGAGGTCGAGGATCAGCGGCATCAGCGTTTCCGACACGAAACGCCCGCCAAAGATACCGAAACGGCCGTCCTGGTCGGGGCCGGTCATGAAGGAATTTATCAGGTCGTCAGGCATCGGGAACCCTCCTGTGGCTTGGCTCTGCCTACTCTGTTCCGCCCGCCTCCTGCAACAAGGCAATCACTGCGGCAAAACGCGCCTCGGCGCCGGGAAAGGCGACCGGCTGCTCGTCGCGGATGCGGCCCAGCCGCTCGACCTCGGCGCGCACGCGCATCAGCGGGGTCTGGCCGTCGCTGTCGGGGCTGTCGGGATCGGCGCCTGCCTGCAGCAAGACCTGCAGAACCTCGGGCTGGGCATTGCGCGCGGCGCGGTGCACCAGCGTCTCCCAGCCTTCGACATTGGCCCAGCGCATGTCGGCCGACAGCCCGTTGCGCAACAGCCAGGCCAGCACCGCCCGGCGATCCGGCCGCATCGCCCGTTCGGCCAGCGTGCGCAGATGCGGCGCCAGCACCAGCCCGCCCTCGACCAGCGCCTGCAAGACCTGCGGATCGTCGCAGCGCCAGAAGGCCTGAACCGGCGTGCCGCCCGATGTCGGCTGGATCAACTGCGGATCGGCGGCGGCGCGGCGGTTGGGATCGGCCCCCCGCTGCACGAGGGCGCGCACCTCATCGGCGCTGCACTCATGGATCGCCTGCCGCAGGGCCCGGTCCAGCGCCTCGGGATCGCGCAACACCACGCCCAGACCGCCCCGCCCGACGATCAGCAACAGGGCAAGGCCACCGGCGGCGACGAGGCCTGCGGCGATCACCACCTGCGCCCCCCGCCAGCGACCGCTGTTCCGGTCCTCTGTCATGCCCCCCATGTAACCGACCGGACACAGGGATCAACCCTCGTCAGGGCGCCGATGGCCCGCATCGGCGCGGTTTTTTGCGCCGTGACGGAAAAAGTTCACGTCCGCGTGAAACCTTTCGTACACGCGAACGTTACCCCTGACAGGCCGCGCCCCGGATGCGGCTGCCCTTACCCACGGGAGTCCGCCATGCCGCGCCGCCTGATGCTCGCTCCGCTGATCCTCGCCGCCAGCCTCGCCGCCGATGTGGCCGAGGCCGCCACCGCCCGCCTCGCCCCCGGCAGCGCCAGCGGCTCGGTCGCCACGCTGACCGTGGCCACCGGGCTGGCGGGCAGCGCCGACCTCGGCACCGGCGCGGGCAAACAGGCCGCACCGCTCACGCGGCTGTGATCGGCGGGGGCGAAACTTCTGCCCTCACCCCTCCGTTGCTGGGTCAGAGGCAGGGACAGCCGGTCCCTCCCGCCACAGCAATGAGGTATCCCATGCGTTTGATCCTGACCCTTTCCGCCGCCGCAGCCCTGTCGGCTGGCGCCGCCACCGCCCAAACCGCCGTCGGCCTGCACGGCGACCGTACGCTGGTGATGATCGACCCGGCCAATGCCACCGCCACCGGCATGCTGGAGGTCAATGTCGAAGGCCGCCTGCTGGGCATCGACTGGCGCCCCAACACCCAGCAACTGATCGGCGTGACCGAGGATTGGCGCGTCGTGGCGATTGACCCGGCCTCGGGCGAGGTCAGCACGCTGGTGACGATGGACACGCCGCTGCCGATCGCCGATGGCGCGGCGGTGATCGTCGATATCAACCCGGCCGCCGATGCGCTGCGCTTCATGTCGGGCGTCACCAACCACCGGGTCAACCTGGGCACCGGCGCGGTGATGGTCGATGGCGAACTGCATTTCGCCGCCGATGGCGAACATGCGGCGATGGCGCCGATGATCGGCGGCACCGCCTATTCCAACAGCTACGGTCGCCCGGAATCGACGGCGATGTACAACATCGACACCGGGCTGAGCGCGCTGCTGCGCCAGAACCCGCCCAATGACGGCACCAACGGCGTCCTCGGCATGCTGGGCGCCACGCTGGAGGGGCCGGTCGGCTTTGACATCCACACCAGCGCCGATGGCGTCAACACCGCCTGGCTGGCGGCGGGCGGCGCGCTGCACCAGATCGATCTGGAAAGCGGCGCCGTGACCGGCTCGTGGGAACTGCAGGGCGTCGACGGCGATCTGCGCGACCTGACCGTGCTGCCCGCGATGTAACGGGCACCGGCGGCGGGCCCTGCGGGGCCCGCCTTGCCGTCAGCCGATGGCGGCGGCGGCGAAACGGGCAATCGCGGCCGCGTCTTTGATCCCCGGCGCGCTTTCCACACCCGACGACACATCCACCTGCCGCGCCCCGGTCAGGGCGATGGCATCGCGCACGTTCTCAGGGGTCAGCCCGCCCGCCAGCATCCAGGGCACCGGCCAGCGCCGCCCGGCGATGAGCCGCCAGTCAAAGGCCAGCCCGTTCCCGCCCGGCAGCACCGCGCCCGGCGCCGGTTTGGCATCGACCAGCAGCATGTCGGCCACCGCGCCATAGGTCGTCAGCGCCGACAGATCCTCGGGCCCGGCCACCCCGACCGCCTTCATCACCGGCAGACCGTGGCGCGCGCGCAGCGCGGCCACGCGCGCGGGCGTCTCCTTGCCGTGCAATTGCAGGATATCCAGCGGCACCTCGGCCAGCACGTTGTCGATAAAGGCATCCTCGGCATCGACGAACAGCCCCACCCGCGCCAGCCCGGGCGGCGCGGCAATCGCCAGCGCCCGCGCCTGCGGCAGGGTGACGGACCGCGGGGATCTGGCAAAGAACACCAGCCCGCCATAGGCCGCCCCGGCGGCGACCACGGCATCCATATCCTGCGGCCGGGTCAGGCCGCAGATCTTCACGCGGTTGCGAGCCTGCATGGCGCCCTCACGGCTCCTTGTCGTCGAGGATCGCCAGCACCTGATCGCGCGGCGATGCGGCAGGGCTGGCCGCAGGCGCGGCGGCCTGCCCGGCGCGCACCCGGTCGAGTTCGCGCACGGCTTTCTTGCCCTCGACGCGCTGCCCGCGCTCGCGCAGCCATTCCCAGACCAGCCCCAGCACCAGCCCCAACCCCACCGCCAGCCCGACGATCACGAACAACGGCAGCGTCAGCGAATAGCCAAAGCCGAGAAAGGCGGTCATCGTGTCAGGCCACAGCGCCAGCGTCACGGGGGCGCGGTTGGCCAAGGCCACCGTCACGCTGAACAGCAGGACGATGGCAAGAAGGGCATAGCGGAGGTATTTCATCGGTTCAGGTCAGGGCTCCAACCCGTTCAACCGGTCACGCAACAGCTTGCCGGTCTTGAAGAAGGGGACGCGTTTTTCCTCGACCTCGACGGTGTCGCCGGTGCGCGGATTGCGGCCCACACGGGCATCGCGCTCCTTGACCGAAAACGCGCCAAAGCCGCGCAATTCGACACGCTCGCCGCGGGCGAGAGCTTCGATGATTTCTTCGAAGAACGTGTTGACGATGCGCTCCACGTCCCGCTGGTACAGGTGCGGATTGGCATCCGCGAGTTTCTGGATCAGTTCCGATCGGATCATTGCCTCCCCCCCAGGTGGCACAAAGGGTGAAAACGGGACGACTTCTGCGGACGTCCTACGACGTTTTGACTATAGGCTTTCTTCCCGGGTACACAATGAAAACCTCACGAATCCGCATGTTTGCGCCGAAGTGCGCCGATCTGCGGGCGTGACAGGCACCCCGGGCCCACCGTGTGGCGCGCGAATCACCCGCAAAATGCAAAGGGCCCCGCATGTGCGGGGCCCGATGTTCTGGCCGGTGAGGGCCGGTCAGTTGCGGTCGCGCAGGGCCGCGCCGAGGATGTCGCCCAGCGAGGCACCGGCATCCGACGAGCCATATTGCTCGACGGCTTCCTTCTCTTCGGCGATCTCGCGCGCCTTGATCGACAGGCCCAGCTTGCGGGTCTTGCTGTCCACCGAGGTGACGCGGACGTCGATCTTGTCGCCAACCTGGAACCGCTCGGGGCGCTGGTCGGCGCGGTCGCGGGCCAGATCCGAACGGCGGATGAACGACTTCATGCCGTTGTAATCCACCTCGATGCCACCCTCTTCGATCATGGTGATCGCAACGGTGATGATCGAACCACGCTTCACGCCGTCAACGGCTTCCGAGAAGGTATCGGCGCCCAGCGCCTTGACCGACAGCGAGATGCGCTCGCGCTCGACATCGACCTCCAGAACCGCGGCCTGGACGACATCGCCCTTGCGGTAGTTCTGGATGGCTTCTTCGCCGCGCTGATCCCACGACAGGTCCGACAGGTGGACCATGCCGTCGATATCGCCGTCGAGACCGATGAACAGACCGAATTCGGTGATGTTCTTGACCTCGCCCTCGATGCCCGAACCGGCGGGGTGGTTCTCGGCGAACACTTCCCACGGGTTGCGCTGGGTCTGCTTGAGGCCCAGGGACACGCGACGCTTGGCGCTGTCGATTTCCAGCACCATGACCTCAACCTCTTGCGAGGTCGAAACGATCTTGCCCGGGTGCACGTTCTTCTTGGTCCAGCTCATTTCCGAGACATGGACCAGACCCTCGACACCGGCTTCCAGCTCGACGAACGCGCCGTAATCGGTGATGTTGGTCACGCGGCCCTTGTGGACCGAACCCAGCGGATAGTTGCTTTCGACCGAATCCCACGGATCGGCCTGAAGCTGCTTGATGCCCAGGCTGATGCGGTGGGTTTCCTTGTTGATCTTGATGACCTGAACCTTGAGGCTCTGGCCGATCGACAGGACTTCGCTCGGGTGGTTGATGCGGCGCCAGGCCATGTCGGTGACATGGAGCAGGCCGTCAACGCCGCCCAGATCGACGAACGCACCGTATTCGGTGATGTTCTTGACCACACCATCCAGCACCTGACCTTCGGCCAGCTTGCCGATGACTTCGGCGCGCTGTTCGGCACGGCTTTCTTCCAGGATGGCGCGACGCGACACGACGATGTTGCCGCGGCGACGGTCCATCTTCAGGATCTGGAACGGCTGCTTCAGACCCATCAGCGGGCCGGCATCGCGCACCGGGCGCACATCGACCTGCGAGCCGGGCAGGAACGCCACGGCGCCGCCCAGATCGACGGTAAAGCCACCCTTGACGCGACCGAAGATCGCGCCTTCGACGCGCAGTTCTTTCTCGTAGGCTTTTTCGAGACGGTCCCAGGCGGCTTCGCGGCGGGCCTTTTCACGGCTCACGACGGCTTCGCCACGGGCGTTCTCGACACGCTCGAGGTAGACTTCCACCTCGTCGCCGATCGCCACTTCGGGCGCTTCGCCGGGGTTCGCAAATTCTTTCAGATCGACGCGGCCTTCCATCTTGTAGCCAACGTCGATGATCGCCTGGCCCGCCTCGATGGCGATGACCCTGCCTTTGACAACCGTGCCCTCCTGGGGGGTGTCAATTTCAAAGCTCTCGTTCAGGAGGGCTTCGAATTCAGCCATGGTGGTGTTCATGTATATAAAGTCCTTTGGGTGTGTTTCACTGGCCTTGCGGTTGGCTCCGCCGGTCTTTTGCTGCCCCCCTCGACAAAGCCAAACAGCGACGCCCGGAACGGACGCCCACCTCAGCCTTGCCTCAGGATGCGCGGGCTATAGACGCATTGCCGCCCGCTGGCAAGCGCAGAGGCCTTGTTTTCATGGCCCGCCCCCTTGACGACCGCCTGCCGCCAACCCACCCTGCGCGGGCGCAACAGGGAGAACAGCGATGACCCCGACCACCATGGCCCGGCTTGGCTGGGCGCTTTCGGGGCTGTTCGGCCTCTTCATGCTGGGCGCCTCGGTCACGCCCAAGCTGCTGGGCCTGCCCGTCGCCGACGAGACCATGGTGGCGCTGGGCTGGACCGGCAGCCCGGTCCTGCTGATCGGCATCCTCGAACTGGTCTGCACGCTGCTGTTCCTGTGGCCCGCCACCTCGGTGCTGGGCGCGGTGCTGATGATGGCGATTCTGGGCGGTGCGATCACCACGCAACTGCGCGCGGGCTCGCCGCTGGCCAGCCACACGCTGTTCGGGATCTATCTGGGCGTGGTCATGTGGGCCGGGTTGTGGCTGCGCAGCCCCGGCCTGCGGGCGATCTTTCCGCTGCGGCGCCTCTGACAACAAGGAACTGGGCAGACGCCCCCCCGGTGCTAAGCTCACCGCAGGGAGGACCATCATGACCATCATCCGCAGCCGCTTTGCCGACGTGCCGATCCGCGATCTGACCATCACCCAGCGCGTCTTTGACGGGATCGACCCGGGCGCGGTGATCCTGATCGACGGCCCCGGCGGCCGCGAGATCACCGGCGCCGCCTTTATCGACAGCGTCAAGGCGCTGGCCGGGGGCCTGACCGCGCGCGGCTATGCGCCGGGCGGCTGCGTGGCGCTGATGGCGCCCAACCTGCCGGAATTCTGCACGGTCTTTCACGCGGTGGCCTGGGCGGGGGGCACCGTGACCACGGTAAACCCCACCTATACCGCCAGCGAATTGCACCACCAGTTGACCGACGCCGGTGCCGACCTGCTGGTCACGGTCGCGCCGTTCCTCGACACCGCCCGCGCCGCGGTCGCGGGGACAGGGGTGCGCGAGATCCTGCTGATCGGCCCGGCGCAGGGCGACACGCCCGGGATTGCCGATTTCATGGCCGCACCGCTGGCAGACCAGGCGCCGGTCGATCTGGACGATCATGTCGTCTGCCTGCCCTATTCCTCGGGCACCACCGGCCTGCCCAAGGGGGTCATGCTGACCCAGCGCAACCTCTGTGTGAACACCGACCAGTCGCTGGCGATGGCGGCGATCCGGCCCGGGGAGCGCACCATCGCCTTCCTGCCGTTCTTTCACATCTACGGCCTGCAGATCCTGATGAATGTGCAGATCGCCGCCGGCGGCGCGCTGGTGACGATGCCGCGCTTCGACCTCGAAACCTTCCTCAGCCTGTGCCAGCAGCACCGCACCCCGCGGCTGTGGATCGTGCCGCCGGTGGCGCTGGCGCTGGCCAAACACCCGCTGGTGGACCGCTTCGATCTCTCGTTCGTGCAACAGATCAATTCCGCCGCCGCGCCGCTGGGCGCCGATGTCGCCGAGGCGATCGCCACGCGGCTGGGCACCAGCGTCACCCAGGGCTATGGCATGACCGAACTCAGCCCGACCAGCCACGCCTCGCCGCAGGGCGTGGGGCGGCGCGGCGCCTCGGGCCAGACGCTGCCCAACACCGCCTGCCGCATCGTCGATCCGGCCACCCTGCAAGACAGGGCCCCGGGCGAGGACGGCGAGATCTGGATCAAGGGCCCGCAGGTGATGAAAGGCTATCTGGGCAACCCCGCCGCCACCGCGGAAACCATCGTGCAGGACGGCTGGCTGCGCACCGGCGACATCGGCCATTTCGATGCCGACGGCTATCTCTATCTGACCGACCGGCTGAAGGAACTCATCAAGGTCAAGGGCTTTCAGGTCGCCCCCGCCGAACTGGAAGCCCTGCTGCTGACCCATCCGGCAATCAACGACGCCGCGGTGATCGGCGTCGCCGACCCCGAGGCGGGCGAAGTGCCGATGGCCTTCATCGTCGCCGCCGACCCGCCCTCGCTGACCGAAGTGCAAGCCTTCCTCGCGCCGCAGATCGCGCATTACAAACAGATCCGCCACCTGCAAACGCGCGACTCGATCCCCAAATCGGCCTCGGGCAAGATCCTGCGCCGGGTGCTGCGCGCGCAGATGAAGGCGACGGCGTAGAGCAGAAAGGAAAAAGGCAGGGGGCATTCTGCCCCCTCTTTGCTGCGCAAATTCACCCCCTGAGGATATTTGCAGAGCAAAGACGCGCGGTTAGCACATCATTATCCTTGATCGCCGCTCAGCAATACCGCTCGGGCCCGACCCATTGCGCCTCGTCATAGCGGTCGCCATGCGCCCAGCCCACCGGCAACACCGCCTCGATGCGCGCCAGATCCCCGGCGCTCAGGCGGATCTCGGCGCCGCGCAGGCATTCGTCGAAATGCGCCAGCGAGCGGGTGCCGGGGATCGGCAACACATGCTCGCCCCGGCTCAGCAGCCAGGCATTGGCCAGCGCCGCCGCCGGTTCGCCCATCTCGGCGGCCAGGGCGCGGAACCGGTCGGTGATCGTCAGGTTCGCCTCCAGATTGCCGGGCTGAAACCGCGGATTGGTCGCCATGAACGCCACCTGCGAAATCGCCGCGGGCGTCAGCGGATGATCGGTCAGCAGCGAGCGCCCCACCGGCGAAAAGGCGACCAGCGCCGTGCCCAGCTCGGCGCAGGCCTGCACCAGCCCCAGATCCGCCGCCCGGCTTTGCAACGAATATTCCGATTGCACCGCGTCCACGGGATGCACCGCTGCCGCCCGCCGCAGAGAGGCCGGGGCGATTTCGGAAAAGCCGATGCCGAGGATCTTGCCCTTGGCCTTCAGCCCGGCCAGCGTTTCGACCACCTCCTCGATGGGCCGCTCGGCCTCGCGCCGGTGGACATAGAACAGATCGACATGGTCGGTGCCCAGCCGCTTCAGGCTCTTGTCCAGCTCGGCCTCCAGATGCGCGGCGCTGTTGTCGATCCGGCGCCGCCCCTCGGCATCGCGGGTGATCGCCGCCTTAGTGGCGATGACGAACTCGTCGCGCGCCCCCGGATTGGCGGCCAGATAGCTGCCGATCCAGCTTTCCGACCGGCCCATGCCATAGACATTGGCGGTGTCGAGATGATTGATCCCCCGCGCCCGCATCCGGTCCAGGATCGCATGCGAGGCCGCCTCGCTGGTCGGACCATAGAAATCGGAAAACGACATCGCGCCATAGCCGATGGCGGAAACCTCGGGACCGTTCTTGCCAAGTTTGCGCGTCTGCATCTCATCCTCCGTTTGCTTGTCAGACTGTCTGATGTTGCCGGGCGCGAAGGTCAAGCCTGAATGCCCCCGTTCCGGCCAACCCCTTGGCGCGCCATGCTTTCGCCATACTCGCGCGCCAGGGTTGCACGAAAATCATGCGTCGAGCGATCATGGATCTGTCCCCGAACCTGGCCCCGGCCCCGCCCGCCCTGCCCCGCTGCCGGTCCACGGCCCTGCTGATCGACGGCGAGAATGTCCCCGCCTCGGCCGCAGGCAAGGCGATCATCGCCGCGCGCCGCCTCGGCCCGGTCAGCGTGCTGCGCGTCTATGGCGACGCGCGGCGGCTGGGCGGCTGGCTCGACGCGCCGGGCTTTCGCGTGGTGCATGCCCATGCCGGAAAGAACGTCACCGACATGCTGATGACGGTCGAGGCCATGGAACTCAGCTATGGCGGCAGCATCGACGGCTTTGCCCTGGCCAGCGACGACCGCGACCTGACCCCGCTGGCGCAATCCCTGCGCGCCCGCGGTTTTCCGGTGCTGGGCCTGACCGGCGCCAAATCCCCCGACATCTTTCGCAAGGCCTGCACCGAGGTCGCGGCCCTCGAAATCGCCACCGACCCGGCGGCAGCGCGCCTCGAACAGGCCGTTCGGACCGCTCTCGCAAACGGGCCGATGACGCCGCAGGCTTTCGGCCACGCGATGAAATCCGCAGGGGTCGGCCTGCCCGAGGGCTTTGCGCGCTGGCGCTCCTGTCTGACGAAGAATTTTTCCTGGATCGCCATCACCGGCGACGGGCAAGCGGCACTCTACAGCCTCAGGCGCTGATCCTTCATCTTGCCCGAAATACTCCGGGGGGTGAATTTGCGCAGCAAAGAGGGGGGCAGCGCCCCCCTTTTCCGCCGCCCGGACCGGCGCAACCGTTCAGAGCTGCTCCATCACCGCGTCCGAGGCCTCGAAATTCGCCGTGACGTTCTGCACGTCGTCGTCGTCCTCCAGCGCGTCGATCAGCTTCATCAGCTTGATCATGCCCTCGAGGTCCAGCTCGGTGGTGGTCTGCGGCTTCCAGACCAGCTTGGTCGTCTCCGACTCGCCCAGCGCCTTCTCCAGCGCCGCCGAGACCTCGCCGACATCCTCGAACTCGCACCAGATCACATGTTCCTCGTCCGAGCTTTCCACATCCGAGGCCCCGGCCTCGATGGCGGCCTCCATCACCTTGTCGGCGTTGCCGACCTTGGCCGGATAGATGATCTGCCCCATGCGGTCGAACATGAAGCCGACCGAGCCGGTCTCGCCCAGATTGCCGCCGTATTTCGCAAAGGTCGAACGCACGTTGGAGGCGGTCCGGTTGCGGTTGTCGGTCATCGCCTCGACAATCACCGCCACGCCGCCGGGGCCATAGCCCTCATAGCGGATTTCCTCATAGGTGTCGGTGTCGTTGCCGATCGCCTTCTTGATCGCCCGCTCGATGTTCTCCCTGGGCATCGACTGCGACCGGGCTTCCTTGACCGCCAGCCGCAGGCGCGGGTTCTTGTCAGGGTCGGGGTCGCCCATCTTGGCGGCGACGGTGATTTCCTTCGAGAACTTCGAGAACATCTTCGAGCGCGCGGCGTCCTGCCGGCCCTTGCGATGCTGGATATTGGCCCATTTGGAATGGCCTGCCATATTCGTCTCCGGGGTTCGTGGTCGGGCAGGCTATAGTCCAGCCTGGGGCTGGCTGGCAAGTCCGGGCTGTGGTGCGGGGCCCTGGAACGCAAAACGCCCCGGCGGTGCCGGGGCGTCTGACAGCCTGTCAAAGGCTTAGGCCGCGCGGGCGACCAGCACTTCGTCGACCTGCTTGGCGGCGCCCGCCTCGTCGAGGCCGGAAACCGCTGCCACTTCGCGGGTCAGGCGCTCCAGCGCCGCCTCATAGAGCTGGCGCTCGGAATAGGATTGCTCGCGCTGGTCGTCGGTGCGGTAGAGGTCGCGCACCACCTCGGCAATCGCCAGCAGGTCGCCCGAGTTGATCTTCTGCTCGTATTCCTGCGCGCGGCGCGACCACATGGCGCGCTTGACGCGGGCCTTGCCCTTGAGGGTCGCCAGCGCCTTGGACACGATATCGGGCGACGACAGCGAGCGCATGCCCACCGAGGTTGCCTTGTCGGTCGGCACGCGCAGCGTCATCTTGTCCTTTTCGAACGAGATCACGAACAGTTCGAGCTGCATCCCGGCGATTTCACGCTCCTCGATCGAGACGATCCTGCCCACGCCATGCGCGGGATAGACGACGAACTCGTTGGGGCGGAATTCGGCCTTGCGGGTCTTGCTCATTCTGGCACTTCCTCAAGTTAAAGCCTGATTCTGGCGACAAAGACCCCACGGGAAACATCGTTTCCCGCCGGATGCTATCTTGAAGCCAAAAAAAACATCGCACAGGCGAGCAGCACTGACGATGCCGGGCAGATCATTGTTGTAGCAATCTTGTAACATGAAAAAGGCCCGAATCAAAGCACGGATTCCGGCGGCTCGCTGCACGGCAGCGTGAGATGTGAGCGCAAACAGCGCCCCGGGGCGGATGCCCTCGCGTCAGCTTCCCTGCCCGGGGTTCTCCGAGAAGTACTTGTTCAGCTTGTCGGCCTCGCCATCGCGCTCGGCGGCGTCGGGCAGCGGCTCGCGGCGCTGGGTGATGACCGGCCAGAGTTCGGCGTATTTGCGGTTCAGCTCGACCCAGCTTTCCAGCCCCGGCTCGGTATCCGGGCGAATCGCGTCGGCCGGGCATTCCGGTTCGCAGACGCCGCAATCGATGCATTCATCCGGGTGGATGACGAGGAAATTCTCGCCCTCGTAGAAACAATCTACGGGGCAGACCTCGACGCAGTCGGTGTATTTGCAAGCGATGCAGTTGTCGATCACGACATAGGTCATGGCGGGTCTCGTGGTTACTTCCGGGGGGACTTAACCCCGTTGGCTCCATCAATCAAGCCGGGTCTGGCCCCTCATATCGGCGCGGTCCCGGTCAAAATCGCGGCGGGCCTTGCCGCTGGGCCGCCCGCCGGTCTCGCGGTGCGGGGTTCCCGCCGGTTCGGCGGCCGCTGGTGGCGTCAGATCCTCATAAAGCGCCTGCGCCTCGGGGGCGGGGCCACGCCGCAGCCCGGGCGCGCGCAGCCGCACCACCCGCACCTGCTGCGCCTGCACGAAGGTCAGCACATCGCCCGCGCGCACCGGTTGCGAGGGTTTCGCCACCGGCTGGCCGTTCAGCCGCATGGGCCCGCCGCAGGCGGCGGCGGCCAGGCTGCGCGACTTGAAAAACCGCGCGTGCCACAACCACTTGTCCAGACGGATCGGGCCGTCGCCCAGCGACGGCCCCTGCCCCTCGTCGGTCAAGCCCGCAGGCTCACGTCTTGTCGCGCAGCGCCATCAGGGCCGCGGCGAACGGGTTGTCGGGGTCGATCTTGTCGCGCTTGCGCTCGGGGCCCGAGGTGAAGCTGCGCGGCTGCTGCTCGCGGCGCTTGTCGTCGCGGTTGGGGCCGGTCTTGGGGCGGTCCGGCCGGTCGCCCTTGCCCTGCCCGCCCTTGAAATCGCCCTTGCCGTCGCGCCGCGGCCGATCGCCGCGGGGGGCGTCGCCCTCGCGCTTTTCGCGCGGCTGCCGGTCGCCTTGCGGGCGGTCGCCCTGCGGACGATCCCCTTGCGGACGATCCCCCTGGGGCCGATCCCCGCGCGGACGCTCGCCTTGCCCGCGATCGCCCTGGGGACGCTCGCCCTGCACCCGCTCGCCCTGCGGCCCGCCGTCGCGCGGGGCGCCCTCGCGGCCCCCCTCGCGGCGCGGACCGCGGCGCGGCTGGTCGTTGCGCGCCTGCCGCGGGCGCGGGGCCCAGCGGAAGGTATAGAACACCTCGGTTTCCTCGGGCGCCGGTGCGGCAGCGGCCTCGGCAACACCCTCGTCGCCCTCGGCGACGATGATATGCGCCTGCTCGGCCTCGGCCTGCGCCCGGGCGGCGATATCCTCGGCGGTGGCCTCGACCGCGGCAGCGGCGGGCCGCGCCTTGGCGCGCTCGCCGCGCTCGGCGCCGTAACCCAGCCCCTGCATCAGATCGGCGAATTGCTCCAGCGTCATGCCGGTGATCGACAGCATCTCGGGCGCGGCCTCGAACCCGGCGCGCGCGTCACGGGTGCGCAACAGATCGGCCAGCCGCTCCAGCATGTCGATGCGGATCGCCCGCGACCCCGCCGGACGATAGCCCGACAGCGTGTAATGCTGCATCGGCACATCGGCGATATTGGGGATCGTCACCAGCCCCGGAGGCGGGCTTTCGGGGAACATGTCCAGCCCCTGCGCCAGCGACCACAGCACCAGCCGCAGCCGGGTCGGCGCCGGTTTCAGCAGCGCCGGCAGGAAGATGGTGAACTGGCCGAACCGCACGCCATGCTTGCGCAGCGCGCCCCGGGCCTCCTGGTCCAGCGTCTTGACCTCTTCGGCCACGCCGTCGCGCGGCAGCACGCCCAGCGCCTCGACCAGCCGGAAGGCAAAGCCGCGCGCCATGCCCGACAGCGTCTCGTCGCGCTGCAGGTTCGCCAGCGGCTCGAACAGCGCGGCGATCTTGCGGTCGATGAAATGCTGCAACCGGCGGCGCACCTTGTCGGCGACATCCTGCCCGGCCTCGTCATCGACAAAGGCCACGGCCTGCGGGCGCAGCGGGTCCGATCCGGCGGTCAGCTTGCCGACCGCCTCGGCGCCCCACATCAGGCCACCCTGCTCGGTGAAATCCATCTCGGTATCGGGCGCGTTATAGAACTTGTCCGCCCGCAGGCTGAACGCCGGTGCCAGCGCCGCGACGGCGGCCTGTCGCAACGTGCGCGCCTCGTCCGTCGAGGCGG
>JAANMY010002404.1_pt1 | contig 17853 bp, 15 predicted proteins | sample 7279691 | NCBI WGS metagenome assembly JAANMY01 (sample SAMN14094543, study PRJNA606508) | bioreactor metagenome | isolation source: A lab-scale SPAN reactor treating ammonium-rich wastewater day 388 | place: Ireland: Galway | collected 2018-02-07
ATTCTGACCACCCATCAGGCGTATGAAAATCAACGGATGGGCGAATACAACGGCGACACCGCGGCGCTGGTGCGGGCGCTGGATGGGGGCCTGGAGCAGGGGCTGCTGATTCCCGAAGAGATTATCGACTTTTCCCAGGGCGCTTTGCAGGTAACCGACCGCCCGCTGGACCTGGCGCTGGAAGGGGATGGCTTCTTTCGGGTGCAAGCGCCAGAAGGCGAACGCTATACCCGGGATGGCTCCTTCCACCGGGACGGGCTGGGGCGGCTGGTCAATCGGGACGGCCATTTTGTGCTGAATGAGGGCGGACAGCCCCTGACTCTGCCCCCCGGCCCCCTCAGCGTCAGCCCGGACGGACTCGTCCAGGCCGGGGGGGCGCTGGCCGGGCGGCTGGGCCTGCTCACCTTTGCCAATACCGATGACCTGATCCGGGAAAATGGCAATCTCTTTCGCGCCGAGGCAGCCGGAACGCCTTCGGTCGGGGTGCGTGTGCAGCAGGGCTATTTGGAAGGTAGCAACGTAGACGAGAATGTGCAGATGCTGGAAATGATGCGAATTATGCGGCTCTACGAAGCCAGCCAACGGTCGCTGCAAACCCAGGACCGCACCCTGGGGCAAGCCCTGGCTGTGGGCGAAGTCTAAAGCGTGCAGGAGATAAGTTCATGCCAACCAGTCTGAATCAGTTATGGAATGTGGCAGGCAGCGGCGTACACAGCCAGCAGCGTGCGCTGGAGGTGTTGAGCCACAACGTAGCCAACAGCAACACCATCGGTTTTAAGGCCAGCCAGACCCGCTTTCAGGCTGTGATTCGGGAGGTGACACTGAACGCCGAAGAGGCCGGTCTCTTTACCCAGGCGCAGCCCGGCGATGTCATTCAGGAAGGCATGGGCACACTGCTCACAGAAACCAGCCACCTCTTTTCCCAGGGGTCCTTGCAACGCACCGAGCAACCGCTCAATCTTGCCATCAGCGGCGAAGGTTTCTTTCAGGTAACCGACCCTGCCGGGGCTATCCGCTATACCCGGGCCGGTGACTTTCAGCGGGACGGCGGGGGGCGGCTGGTCAATCGGGACGGCCACACCCTGACACCGGCTATCGTCATTCCCCCGGAGATGACAGAAGTCTTTGTGGACGGGGCTGGTCAGGTGTTGGGGCGGCCCGCCACAGGCGAGGGAGAGTCGCAACTGCTGGGCACGATTCAGATCGCCACCTTTACCAATGGGGATGGGCTGGTCAACACCGGGCGCAACAATTTCGCCCCGACCGCTGTCAGCGGCCCGGCGCAACTGGGCGCTCCCGGCGCCGATGGCCGGGGCAGCCTGCTCAGCGGATTTATTGAAAGCAGCAATGTGGACCTGGGCCAGGAGATGGTTACCCTGCTGCGTACCCAACGCACCTATTCCCTCAGCCTGCGCGCCCTCAGCCTGGCCGACCAACTGCACGGGATGGCGAATGAACTGCCCCGGAGTTAGCAGAGAAGTTCGACTGTTCAATGACAGCAAAATTGCCGATATGTTCGATACGAGGTCTTTGCTCTGGGCAATGAGGAGGAACATATGAAAATTTCAGGACTGCAAAACCAGAGTCTGCAACAGTTATACAAAAAACAGATCGAACGGTCGGAACGAGCTGGGCTGAGTAGCAGTCAGAACAGCCCAGGTCAGAAGGATACAGGGGATTCTGTCGAGCTTTCTGCCAACGCCCAATTGCTGCAAAAGGTGTTGCTGGAACTCCAGAAGAGTAGTGATACGCCAGCCGAGCGGCTGGAAGCCCTGCGCCGCCAGGTGCAGGACGATAGCTATGACGTATCCCTTCAGAAACTGACCGACCAACTTTTCAATGAGCTACTTTAGTGCAGAAGTTCTGACAGGCCGGTAACGGGAGTCATCTATGCCCGGAGTTTCCTCCTTCGCCCCATCTTCCGAACACCGACCAGCAAGCCGCCTCGCCCTGATGGATCAGCTCTGCCGCATACTGTCTGATCAGGAAGAGACCTGTCAGCAGTTGGCGGCGTGCGCCCAGGAGCAGCAGACTGCCCTTCGGGAGGGCAAAGGTTCTGATTTTGTGCGGGCTTCGCTGACTCAGGCCCATTTGGCCCGCCGACTCTTTTTCCTGGAAGAAGAGCGGGGGGCTGCGGTAGAAGCCCTGGCCCACGCCCTCTCCGAATCGTCTGCCCCCTCTTCACTCTCCACCCTTATGGAACGGCTGCCCGAGGCCGATTCGGCGCGTCTGGCCGCCCGTTCCCGGGATTTGCAGCAGAGCGCAGACCGGGCCAGCGTTTTGCAGAAGGTAAACGCGCAGATGATCCAGACAAATATCCAGTTGGCCGCAGCCCTCAGCCGCCAGCACATCGACCCCGCCAGCCGCTATTACGGGGGGGCACAAGTCGCGTCGGAACTGCCCGCCAGCCAATTAGACCGGAGAATCTGATCGCCTATGAGTGGAATCACCGCAGCCCTGAACACAGGCATCAGCGCCCTGAGAACCCACCAGGCGGCTATCGGCGTGACGAGCCAGAATATCGCCAATGTGAACACTCCCGGTTATCAACGCCAGCGGGTCAATTTTCGCGAGATGAGCGGACCCAGCGGCTACAAAAATCCGCCGGTGATCGGGACGGGCGTCAATGCCAAAAGCATCATTCGTTTTGCCACCCCCTTTATCGACGAACAGCTACGCAGACAGCGGGGCATCAGCGGCGACGCGGCGTTGACAGAAGATCTGTTGCGGGATATTGAATCGGTGCTGACCGAACCCAGCGGCACGGGGATTAATGCGGGGCTGGACAACCTCTGGAAGGCCTGGCAAAATCTCTCGGTGCTGCCTGTGGAGGAGGCAACCCGGGTGGCGCTGGTGCAGAGCGCCAATCAGTTAACCGCTTCCATCAAAGAAGCCCACAGCTTTATCCAGAATCTGCACGAGAATATGCCCAGCCAGATCAGCACGAAAGTGCAGCGGATCAACGACATTGCCACAGAGATCGCCGATCTGAATCAGCAGATCATCCAGGCCAATGCCCGCAACGGCGGCCCTGGCGGTGCGATCCCCCTGGAACAGCGCCGGGATGGACTGCTCTTTGAATTGTCGGATGTGGTGGACTTCCGCCTGATCACCGAAGAGAGCGGCCTGGCCCGTGTCGCCATCGGCAACAATGCGCTGGTGGACGACAGCGGCGCGCGGGCTGTCCAGTTGAACCCAGAGGGCGTGCCTGTCTGGGCGGCCAACGGACGCCCGCTAACAATTGCCTCCGGCCAGCTAAACGCCCTTCTCCATATGAAAAATGAGGGCATTCCCCGGGTGCTGGACCAGTTAAACGGTCTGGCTGTGGGGCTGCGCGACAAAGTGAATGAAATACACCGGACCGGGTTTGGCATCGATGGCAGTACGGGGCTGGACTTTTTTGTGGGTGAAGATGCGGCTACCCTGGGCGTGAACCCGGTGCTGACGGCCACACCGGCCAAAATTGCCAGCGGTGGCATACCCAATAGCATTGGCGACATTTCGGTAGCCTTGCAGATCGCGGGGCTGGCTACCCAACCGGTCATGGGTGGTGACCCGCCCACGACGACGATCAACGGTTTCTTTCGCAGCGCCATCACCAATCTGGGGCTGCGTATACGTCATACAGAGGCCAACAATACGGCCAGCGAAATGGTCTTCAACCATCTGACCGACCGCCGGGAGTCGATCAGCGGGGTGTCGATGGATGAAGAGGTTGCCAATCTGTTAAGTTATGAAAAGGCGTTTCAGGCCGGGGCGCGCATCATCAACGCAGTGGACGAGATGCTGGATCAGGTGATCAACCGGATGGGGCTGGTTGGAAGATAGCTGCTTATCAGCAAAGAATTGGGGTACTCATGCGCATCACAGACCGAATGGCCATAGACCACACAATTTATCAACTGCAACAGGGACGCCAGCGATTGGGTGAAGCCCAGGAAAAGGTTGCCACAGGCCGCCGTCTGCTGCGCTCGTCCGACGGCCCCGCGGACGTAGAGCGGGCTATGACCCTGAACAGCGAACTCTCAACTGTGCAGAATCAGGTGAGCAATCTGGGCACAACCCGGGATTGGCTCAACGGCACGGATGTAGCGCTGGAGAGCTTCAACGATCTGATTATCACCGCCCGCAACCTGGCCCTGCGCGCGTCCAGCGACTCCAACTCCGAAAGGGAGCTGGCGGCTATGTCCGGTGAAGTGGGCGGTCTTCTGGAAAATGCCCTTGCCATTGCCAACACCAGCCAGGGGGGATACTATCTCTTTGCTGGTCATCAGGTAAAGACCCAGCCCTTTATCGAAGAGGGTAGCGCCATCATCTATCAGGGCGACAACCAGGAGATCCGCCATCAGGTGGAACTGGGCCAGACGATGCCGGTGAACGTTACCGGTGTGGCAGGTGACAATGGGGGAATCCTCAATGGGTTGACCCGGCTGAAGGAGTTGAAGCTGGCAATGGAAAACAACGACAAAGAGGGTGTACGCGCCTTCCTGACCCAGAGCGAAGAAGTGAGCGCTGATATGTACGTAGGCCAGAGCAGCGTAGGCGCCCGGCTGCAACGGGTTGACCGCACCAGCGCCCGGCTGCAACAGCGCGAGATAGACCTGAAGCAGCTATACAGCCATCTGGTGGATGCCGATATGGCGACGACTATCTCCGAACTGAACGCGGAGCAGCAGGGCTATGAGATGACCCTGGCCGCTTCGGGCCGGACGCTGCCCCGCAGTTTGATGGATTACATTCGCTGACCTGCACGATAGCAGAACGCAGAATCAATAGACCCCAATGCTCTGGGCGTGGTCCGTGACCCGCCCACCGGTCACGGACCGGCGGAGAGCAATCGTTGCCGACTGCTGTAATAGAAAAGGGCCAGGGCAACGTTGCCCTGGCCCTTTTCTATAATGTAGGTCGGACTGACAGTCCGACCTACGAGTGGCTACTTTCAGAACAGGCCGCTTCAGTTCGATCCGGATACACTGGAACCCGCCATCTGGGAGAGTGGCCGGGCCACAACAATTACCCGAAACTCATTGCCCGTGGGGGGCCAACAACTGACGAGAGTCACCCGTTCGTCCACAGTTGTGCGAATCCACGAAGCATTTTGCACCCGCTGCTCCACTGGAACGTCCCGCTCCCGCACAATAAACTGATCCTCAATTACGTAATCATAACGATAGCCGCCAGCGTATAGCTGGACAATTTCACCCGGCTGTAGCTGGTAGAGGTCCTGGAAGACTGAACCATCGATATTGTTATGGCCGGAGATAACCGTATTCCCCTCTTGCCCCAAAAGAGCAGAACTGTCGTGAAAGCCCGCGGCAAAGGCTGCCGTCTGCCAGTTGTCAAACCATTGATTGCCAATCTGGCTGGGCTGGGATTCCACCGTCAACACCTGTGTATCCACCTGAATCGACGGGATCACAATCCGGTCGGGCCGCCCGATAGGGACGACAATCGGTGCAGGCGTGGGCGTGGGGCGTGGCGGCAGAACCGGGGTTGGGGGTGGGGGTGCTTCCCGGCTTTCTATCTGAGCAGCCACTGAGACAGTGGGCTGTGGAACGGCTGTGGGCTGTGATGTTGCGGTGGGGAGAAGCCCAGGCGCGTAGAGATCCGAGCGGAATTGATTCTGGGGGGATTGGGCCTCTACCCGGTTGGAACGGACCCGAACCCGGATGACCTGTTTGGAGTCGCCAGTGCTACAGCCAGACAGAAGCAACGCAACCAGCAGAACAAACAAAAGCAGCTTGCCAGAATTGGCAAACTGTCGGTTGAATTGCTTTTGCTTCGGGTTCCTATTCGTCTGATTCAAATGCACAGGCCACCTGTTTTCTGAGCGTCGATATTCCTGATTTTCTGTACCTGTTCAGCCACCCCACCCTACCCCTTCCCATTCCCATTCCGGGGAGGGCAGTGGAGCGACTCCTCCCCCACAGTGGGGGAGGTTGGGTGGGGGTGCGCAGGTACGCTTTTCCTCCCATAGCATCCCACAATAGGGGCCCCTTTTCAATAGGTCTAACGGTGGATCGATGGGGCAAGGGGGTTCATCCGTACGCGCTGAAGAGGGTAGATGTGATGTAGCGGCCCTGGTCGTTGTAACTGCTGATGGCTGCGAATTGATAGGCAATCTGGTTGCGAATCAGCTCTTCCCGGCGAGCCGCGGCGCTTTCCATCCGTTTTAATTTGTCCCCCTGGCTATCCAGGGAGTTGTCCGCGGCGATCTTCATTTTGTCAACCAGTGTATTGCTGCCTTCGCTGTACGGCTCCACCAGCGCGGAGACGTTCGTCATAAGGGCGTCGAAGAGGTCCACAACTTCGCTGTATTTGCTCGCCAAACCGTCCGTGAGTTTGCTGGAATCGGCCAGAGAGACGACGAGTTTGTCGCCCAGTTCAATGCCCAGCTGATCCAGCCGGGTATAGGTGGCCGTAGCTGGTGCGCCGCTCCAGGTGGCAAAGGCTGTCTGCACAAGCGTTCGCCGCAGATTGCGCAGCCCCAGATTCCCGGACAGAGCGCCCCGGGTGTATGTTCCGTCGCTGGCCTCTTTGCTGCTCGTCTTGGCGGCCAGCCAGTCGGTCAAATCGTTGAGTTTGGCAATAAAGGAGTTGATTTTGCCCGTTGCGCCGGCCGTGTCTGGGCTGACAGTGATGGTTGCGCTGCCGGCTGTCTTCAAATTCAGGGTCAGCCCGTTGATCACATCGGTAATATCTGTGTTGTTGTTGCGGGTGATACCAACGCCGTTGAGAGAAAAGCTGGTATATGCCCCATCCTGTAACTGATCAGCCCAGCCGCCCACACCCGTCAGCACACCCAGACTCTGCAAGACTGTGCCTGTGTCGTCGGTGGCGGTCAGCCGGAAGTCCTGGCCCGTAGAATCCGCAGCCAGGACCAGATAGCCGTCGATAATCGAAGCGGTGAAGCGATCCTCATCTGCCAGCGTGTCGGCGTCAATCGCGGCGATAACGGCAGTATTGATGGCATCCCGTATCTCTTCCAGGGAATCGGTAGCCGTAGCACTCACCTGGACACCGTTGATGGTGAAATCACCCGTATAGCCCAGATCAGCGGCCACGTTACCTACTTGGGTACTGCGCACCCGGTGGGCCGCGGCCAGGTTGGTCACCACCAGGTCATAGGCGGCATTGGAGACCGCAGAGGTAGCGCTGGCCGTGGCAATCGCCTTGTCGCTGGTGGTGGCGATTTTGTCGTCAAAGACCGAACTATCCCCATTGCGCAGACTGGCTAAGGAGTCGTGGAGCGCGTTCATCTTTGAGTCCAGGTCTGTATAGACAGCCGTCTCCACTTTGAGCGAGTCCTGGCGCGCTTTGGCCCGTTTGATAGCCAACCGGTGTGGCTCCATACTGGCTGTGACCAATGCCTCGTAGTAGTCATTGGTCAGCCCGGCTGTGCCTTTGAAGGCGTTGGAGATATTGTTCAGCATAATCCGATCCTGGAATCTTCCACTATAACCCGAACAATCAAACAACCAAACTAAACATTTTAATCTACTATTGCTGTTCCTGCACAACCCGCTCCCGGGCCACAGCCCAAGTGTCCCGCAGTTCCCGCAGAAAATTGCCCACAGCATCGAAATGGCCCATGCGGGCTTCATCGGCCAGATAGACATAGAGCGAGAGGAGGTCCGCCGAAATCTGACCGGCTTCGTGGTTCAGGCTGCCGCGCAATTCGTTCAACGCGACAACCACTTTGGAGAGGTTGCGTTCCCGGCATCCGGCAATAGCCAGGTCGTAGGTCATCATAACCAGTTGGAGCGGGTCAGAACTGAGTACCTGGGTCTGACGGTATTGCTGGTGGATGGCGGACTGCTGACGATACATCATTCTCAATCTCCACAATGACAGGTTGGCTACACGATTTACAAGGCCCTGTGCTATGTCTATCGGTCAGACACGGCGCTTCTTTCAGAGTACTGGGGTACCCGAATCGGCTGGTCGGGGGATTGGGGAAAGAGTTACGGGGGCGTTATGCAATGCTTACTGGTTACATCTGAATCTTCACTACAATTGCTCGTAGATCGACTGCAATGTCTACCTGTGTCCTGCCCGCCAACGGAGAACAGAATGGGACTTCTCTCGCCCCGCTATGCCAGAAATGGCGAAGCTCACGTCAAATTGAACGGACTGCAAGCCCAGATGAAACGCCAGATCGACCGCAAGGTGGAGAAGGGCGTCTATATCTTCGAGGCCATCCCCTGCCCGGTCTGCCAGAGTATTGAATTCGATCCTCTCGCCGAGCAGGACCGCTATGGCCTGCATTTTCCTGTGGTCATCTGCCGGGGATGTGGCCTGGTGCAGACCAATCCGCGTATGAACCAGACCAGCTACGACGAATTCTACAATGCAGAGTATCGGCGGCTCTACGAGGGCAGCGCAGCGCCCACAGATGGCTCCTTTGCCCTGCAATACGAACGGGGCAAACAGCTATTTCATTCGGTAGTCCGCTACTTCACCCGGCCACCGGCGGACTATTTTGTGCTGGAAGTAGGCTGCGGTTCTGGCGGGGTGGTCAAATACTTTCAGGAGCAGGGCTGCCGGGTCAAAGGCATTGATCTGGGCGAAGAATATCTGCTCCACGGGCGGCAGAAGCACGGGCTGGACCTGACCCCCGGCACACTGGCCGATCTCGCCCTGGAAGAGGCCCCGGATGTAATCATCTACTCCCACGTGATGGAACACATTTTGGACCCGACAGCCGAGCTGGCCCTGGTCCGCCATCACCTGGCCCCGGGCGGTCTGCTCTGTATCGAAGTACCCGGTGTGCGCTTTGTCCAACACGCCTACGACGGCGATTTTCTGCGGATGTTACAGAACGCCCATACCTTTCATTTCACCCTGCAAAGTCTGACAAATCTGCTGGGCGTCAACGGCTTTATGCGGCTGGCCGGGGACGAGCTGGTGCGGGGTATCTTTACACCCGCCCCCGGCGGCAAGGGTGGGTTGGGGCTGGTCAACGAAGCCGCAAGCATTCGGGCCTTTCTGGACGCGTTGGAAAGCGAATATATGCTTCTGGCCGGGCTGGCCCGTATGCGGGAGGGGGCCTTCCCCCAGGCGGCGATGATCTTTTCCCAGCTGACCGGGATTGCGCCGGAGAGCAGCTATGCCTACCGCTGCTTTGCCCTGGCCCTGCGCCGAATGGGGCGAGAGAAGGATGCCGTCCGTATCGAAGAGATGATTGATCAGGTCTATGCAGTTTCAGGGAGACCCCAATGAGAGATCAGCGACCGACGATTCTACTGGACAACCGGCTGGTCGGCGAAGGCCATCCGGTCTACATCATTGCCGAAGCGGGGGTGAACCACAACGGCAGTCTGCCAATGGCCCTGAAATTGGTGGATATGGCAAAGGCGGCCGGTGCGGATGCGGTCAAATTCCAGAAACGCAACCTGGAGAGTCTCTATCCCAAGCACCTGCTGGATAACCCCAACTCGGCTGAGTGGGCCTTTCAATATATGTTGCCTATTCTGAAGCAGGGAGAGCTAAGCGCGGACGAGTTCCGTACGATTGCCGACTATTGCCGCCGCAAGGAAATCCGCTTCCTCTGCACCCCCTGGGACGGTAAAAGCCTGGAGCTTTTGGAAGAGTTGGACCTGCCCTTTTACAAAGTATCTTCCGCGGATCTGGTGAACTTTCCCCTGCTGGAAAGTCTGGTGGCTACGGGCAAGCCATTGATTCTTTCGACGGGGATGGCAGCGCTCCACGAAATGCGGCGAACCGTAGATTTCCTGGAGGCGCGGGAGGTCGAGTTTGCGATGTTGCACTGTATCAGCACCTACCCCGCCCCCTTCGAAAACCTCAACCTGCGCTTTATCAATGTACTCAAACAGTTCGGCGTGCCCGTGGGCTACAGCAGCCACGAGCGGGGCATCACAATGCCTGTGGTGGCCGTCACCCTGGGCGCATCTATCATCGAAAAGCACATCACCCTGGACCGCACCCTGCCCGGGCCCGATCACGCGGCCAGCCTGGAAGAGGCGGGGATTACCAAAATGATCCGGGACATCCGCAATACAGAAGTAGCCCTGGGCACGGAAGAGAAGTTCCTGTCGGCTATGGAGATTCTGAACCGGCAGGTATTGCGCAAAAGTCTGGTGGCAAACCGCTGTCTGGAAGCGGGCACAGTAGTGCAACGGGAGATGGTCGGTGTCAAAGGGCCAGGCAAGGGTCTTTCGCCCCAGCGTATCGACGATCTGATTGGGTTGAAGCTGAGACGGCGCATCTGTACCGACGAATACTTTACCGAAGAGGATTTGACCATCAGCCAGAGCCAGACCATTCGGTCGGGCCAGCTTTCCCGCCCCTGGGGGCTAAAGGCCCGCTTCCACGATCTGGCCGAGATTCTGGAGAAGAAGCCCCGGCTGGTGGAGCTGCACTTTAGCGAGAGCGATGTGGAGCACACTTTTGCTCCGCCGAACCGCCCCCACAAGCAGCAGCTTTTTGTCCACGCGCCCGAGTTTATGGACAGCCAGTTGCTCGATCTCTGCACTGCTGACGACGAACACTGGGAACGCTCTATCGAACTGCTGCAACGCACGATTGATAAAGCTGTTGCCCTGCAACCCCATTTCACCGGACCCGTGGGTGTGGTCGTCCACGTGGGCGGAATGAGTATGGACGAAGATTCCTCGGACCGTTCCGGCCTGCTCCACCGGGCCGCGGATGCCATCAAACGGCTGGACACAAAGGGCGCGCTGATTATGCCGGAAAACCTGCCCCCCCGCCCCTGGTATTTTGGCGGCCAGTGGCATCAGAATGTCTTCATCCGCCCGGAAGAGATGGTGGAATTTTGCCAGGAGGTGGGGGGCGGAATGGCCCTGGACCTCTCCCACGCCCAACTCTACTGCACCTACGCCCAACGTTCACTACACGAATACGTAACCCGCTGCCTGCCCTACGTCAAACATTTGCATGTGGCCGACGCCGCGGGGATCGACGGCGAGGGAATGCAGATCGGCGAAGGGGTGATCGACTGGGACCACATTCTCACCCTTTTCGCCCAGTCCGATTTTACTTGGGTTCCCGAAATCTGGAGCGGTCACCTCTACAACGGGGCCGGCTTTGTGCGGGCCATCAATGAACTTAGCCAATACGGCGTGCTCTAACGGAACTGTTCAGCTACCCCACCCGACCCCTCCCCATTCCAGGCAGGGAACTGAATCGACTCCTCCCCCGCTGTGGGGGAGGTTGGGTGGGGGTGAGCAGTTACACTCTAACCGGCCAGAAGGGAGAAGCGACAATGAACGAAATTTTGATTGACGGTGTGGCAACGATGGAAAACAGCGATTTGGCCCAGCGGCTTTGGGGCGAACTGGAGAGACTCTCGGCCCAGGATCAGATCGTCCAGGAGATCGTCTGGGGCGGCGAGGACATTCGCGCATCCGTAGAGGAGTTCCTGGCCCAGGAGCAGCGGGAGGAGAGAGGCCCCCTGGTCATCCGTTCTGTGGCCGCGGCTCTGGTGTTGGAAGAGACTGTCACCGCCGCTGTCGGCCAACTGGAGGGGCTTGCCGAGACGGTGGATGAGGTGATTCATCATCTGCGCTGCGGCACAGATGGCGAAGCCTTTGCCCGGCTGCCCGATACGCTGGATGGGCTGCAAAGCCTGGCCCCGCTGTTGGATCTACTGGGTAGCCGCCAACTCTTGCCCGCGCCAGAGGTTGAACATCACATTGCCGAGTTGGGACGTATCCTGACAGAGGTGATGAATAGCTGGCAGAACGAGAATCTGGTCGAAATGGCCGATCTGCTCAAATTCAGCCTGCGCTCTCTGCTCATCCAGACCCACGACACTTTCTCTGATCTGGCGGTGGAACTCACCATCGCCCGGCTGAGCAGCCAAGCATAACCGGAAAGAGAAGCCCCTATGCAGACCCTTGCAAAATCACCTGAAATCAGCCGCATCTGGCGGACAAATATGCGGGCGCTGAATGGGCCGAAAGGCGAGACCCCCATCTTCTCACCCCTCCCCCCAGGCCGCATCCGGCCCAGGGCTACCCCCACCGGCGTCGATACCCTATGGGTCGATCACCTGCCCAGCCCCCGGCTCGTCCACAGCGGGCGGGAGCCCCTGGCCGAGGCCGCCTATTGGGTGGACAATGTGCTGGGAGGCGACTGGCGGGTTGCGATTGTCTACGGCTTTGGCCTGGGCTATCACATCGACGAAATCCTGCGCCGCTATCCCAACCGGGTGGTAATTGTGGTCGAGCCGGACAAGCAGATCTTTGAGACGGCCCTGCAAAACCGGGATTTGAGCCATCTGCTGCCCCTGCCCAATCTCTATTTCTGCATTGGGGGCAGCGCAGAGGATGCTGCGAAAACTGCCTTTGATCATCTGCGCGAGAACTTGCAGGCGGGCCAGCCTGTGCTGGTCGCCTGGCCCTATCACAACCGGGCCTACGGCGATTATTGGCAGGTGGTGCAGCGGCGGATGGCGGAATACGCCAATCAGGACGTAGTGAATATGCTGACCTACCGCAGCCTCTCCTACCAATGGGTCAGTAATTTTTTTGTAAACCTGAGCACCAGCGTACAAGACCCGGGCGTCCCGGCTCTGCGCCGCCTCTTTGACGGGCGTCCGGCCATTCTGGTGGCCGCGGGTCCATCCCTGGATAAAAATATCGCACAGTTGGCAAAGGTGCAGGGACGGGCCGTGATTGTGGCCGTTCTACAGGCAGCCCGTGCCCTCCAGCGCCACGGCATCCAGCCCGATCTGGTCGTCTCCTTTGACCCGAAAGATATCAACTACGAGCGCCATTTTACCGACCTGGACCTCTCCCGTTTTGCCCTGGCCTATGCGCCGATTGTCCATCCCCGGATTGTGGCCGAACATCCCGGCCCCCGTTTTGTGATGGGAACCGACATCTACCCCTTCTCCCACTGGATGTACGAAGCCACCGGGGAGGGGAAAGGGCGCATTCTCAGCGGCCCATCGGTTGCCAATCTCAGTTGGGATCTGCTCTGTCAATTGGGCTGCGATCCGATTGTCTTTGTGGGCCAAGACCTGGCCTTCACCGGCAACAAATCCCACGCCGACAATGTGACAGGTGGCGGCGGCCTTAGCCCGGAGATGGTAGCCCAGGTCACAGCGAACCCCCAGGAGTATACGTGGGTGGACGGGGTGGATGGGGAGAAGCTGCTGACCAACAAGTCGATGTATGCTATGAAAATCTGGTTTGAGCAAAGGATTGTCCTGCTGGACAACAGCCGCCGTATTATCGACGCCACCGAAGGCGGGGCCTACATTGCGGGCAGCGAATTGATGAGCCTGGCAGATGTGATTGACGAAATTTGTGTTGAATCCTTCGATCCCCCGGGCAACCTGGCCGCCCTGCATCAGGCCGAGCAGGAACGTCTGCACGCGTCGGGCGCGCCGGCCAAAATGCTGGCGCTGGTGGAACAGGTATTGAACGAATTGCAGGAGATCGAGCGGATTGCCCAGGAAGCAGCCACGCCCTTGCGCAAACTGGTGGCCCAGGCGGAAAAAGAGAAGTTGTCTACCAGCCGCTACGAGGCACTCTATCGCAAGATACGGGGCTTTGACAAAGCAATGCACCAGTTGGATACTTCCAAATATGTGGTCGCTCCCACCATCCACCATCAGATTCAGGCGGTGAATATCATTGCCAATCGTTTCTTAAAAGAGAGCGATCTGGCAGCCAAATCCAGACTGCTGGCCGATGTCTATCTGCCCCTTTTCCAGGCGGCCCACGAAGCCGCGGGGATCATCCGGAGCTATGTGACCGAGGCCAAAGATCATCTTCAGGCCGGGGGCTGACAGACAGACCCATAGCAAGAAAGAGCGCAGAGGCAAAGAAGGCCCGGCATCCGATGATGCCGGGCCTTCTTGCGTCGGGCAGGAAACCATAGCTCCGATGCTGGTATGACTATGGGGTTACTGCTCTCCGACGGTCCGTGACCGTCGGCAGTCGTCCACCAGACGTCGCCGGGTCCGTGACCCGGCGAGAGCAGCCAAACCGCTCAACCATTTGCGCCTCGATGTACCAGCCCCATAGCAAAAAGGGCCGGTGGAGATTCTCCACCGGCCCTTTTGTGTTGACTGCCCTATTTGAAAAACTGACCCGGACTACCGGAAGAGGGAGAGGATGCCCTGGGGGGCCTGATTGGCCTGGCCCAGCATCGCCGTCGCCGTCTGCTGCAGAATCTGGTATTTCGTGGCCTGCAACTGATCCATCGCCATATCCGCATTCATAATCCGGTTATAGGCGGCTTCGGTGTTCACCTGGGCTTCGGCCAACGCTTCTTCCTTGAAGGTCAGGCGGCTGCCCAGCGCGCCCAGAGAGGTCAGACGGTTCGACACATCGTCGATGGCGTCGTCCAGGGTGCCCATGGCCGACTCGGCGTTGGCAGCCGTGTCTACCTGGCCGTTGTACGCGCCAGAGCGGGTGTAGGTGAAGTTCAGCTTGGCCACATCGCCAGCCGATGCGCCGGTGAAGTCAGTCAGGTCGATGGTGGCGGTGACGCCATTGCCCATATTGACAGCCACGCCGGCCGCGATCACATTCACACTCTTGGATGCCAGGGAAACGCCACCGGAGAAGAAGTTAAGCTGGGTTCCGCTCTGGGAGAAGAGCTTGACAGAGCTGCCACCACCAGAGGACGAACCCAGGGTCACTTGCACGTAGTAGTCGCCTGTGGCGAGCTGGTTGCCTGTGACGGTGGAGGTAGCAAAAGCTGAGCTATAGCCTGCACCCGTGGCCGAGGCCGTTGCACCTGTGGATTGGGTGATGACGATCTTGCCTTTGGTGGCGGCAACGGAAGTAGCGCCGATGCCCAGGGTGGTGGAGTCCACAGCACCCAGTTGGCTGCTGGTCAAAACGGTAGTCTCACCGGCCTCTGCACCGGTCTGCAGGGTAATCTGATTGCTGGTGAAATCGCCCAGACCGTTCAGCAGTTTCTTGCCGTTCCAGGTTGTCTGGTCCACGATGTCGTTGATCTCAGCGGTGTATTCCGTGAGCTGTTGGGCGATGGCGCTGCGCTCGCTGTCGCCCAGGGTATCGCTGGCGGCCTGCTCGGTCTTGTTGCGCATTTCGATCAGAATGTCTTGCACTTTGTTCAGACCCGCTTCGGCTACGCTCAAGAGATTCTTGCCATCACCGATGTTGTCCATGGCAACTTTCAGGTTCTCGTTGCGCTGGCGGAAGGTGGTGGCAATGGTCAGGCCGGCGGGATCATCCGAGGCGGAGTTGATGCGGCGGCCAGTAGCCAGACGAAGCTGGTGGGTGCCCAACTGCTTGTTGACATTGTTCAGGCTGTTCAGGGCGTTCAGAGCGCCGATATTGCTATTGATACGATTGAAATCTGCGACTGCCATTGGTAGGTTCCTTTCAGAAGATCATTGGGTTCTTTGGGTTGGTTTGTGTGAGCCTTCTTTGTCGCATCGGCTCGTCTCGAAGGGTACTGCTGGTCATTCGGTCTTGCGTTTGCTTGCCTGGGTTCTGCGTTGTTGCCTCTCCCGCTGAATCACCCCCTCAGTTTGACTCTATTCAGGCCGGACGATTTGTGATTGGTTGCGCTGCCCGACTCCAGCCTGTCTGCCGGGCTATTCTGTTGTGTTCAATGTATCGGCCCGCTAGGGGAAGGGCTGCATAGTACCCCGTGCCCAACAATACAGCCTTTGGGCACGGGCTGCCGACCCCCGCCCCATTTTAGGGGAGAAACTGGATCGACTCCTCCCCCACAGTGGGGGAGATTGGGTGGGGGTGAGCAGCTACAATGAGAGTTACGGGCTGTTTATACGCTTGTTATGCTCAGGGCTGAATGGGACTTCTATAATGGCGGCAGTTGCCACCACATAGACCAGCAGCCCAAACGTCATGCCAACCATCTCTTCGATTCAGAGCGAACCAAAAAGCGAAAAACTGACGACGGCCCAGGGGCAGCGGGGGGATGAGAGCCTGGCCTTCGCCAAAATGCTGGCCGCCACTGTCCAGAACCAGGCCCAATCGTCGCTCTCCTCTATAGCGGCGCCCCCCCAAGAGAATGGCTGGGGTGCCACAGAAAGCCGCTTTGCCCAGTTGAGTTTTCTGGCGCAGCCTTCTGCCCAGACGCTGCCCTCTTTTATGGCGACCCGCTGGCAGCCGCCCCAGGCCGACCTTGCGCCGACCAGCAGCGACCAGACGGCGGGTTCCGCTCTGACAGCGCCGGGGGTTGGGGTCAATCCTTTCACGCCGGTTACGCAGGGTTTGGGCGTGGCAGCCAGCAGCCAGCCCCAGAAGATAGAGGCCACAGCCCGCCCCCAATGGGGCCGCCAGGCCACCGGCTTTTCGGCCTTTCCCCGTCCGGCCAATGACAACGGACGAGGCATCCACTGGATTCCTACGCCCCGCCAATCCCCAGAGGTGATCGATAAATATGTGGGGGAGGCCCAGTCAATGGGGATTAAGTGGGTGACACTGCTCAACGACGGCACAAACCGGGGCGACAACGACTATCTGGTGGATAAGTTGACAAAAGCGGGGATCGAACCGGTGATGCGTCTCTACACCGACGGCGGCGCGGCCCTGGAAGGGGATGTGCAGGGGCTGGTGCGCCAGTACGGGAAAAAGGGCGTCCACTACTTCCAACTCTACAACGAGCCAAATCTGCGCATCGAGAATCAGGGCCAGCCCCCGGACCCCAAAGCCTATGCCGCCAAATGGCTGGCCGACGCCCGCAAGGTGACGGCCGCGGGCGGATTGCCCGGCTTTGGCTCCCTCAGCCCTACCCCCGGTCTGGCCCCCGGCGCGGCCCCCGGCGATATGGACGATCTGCGCTTTCTGCGGGAATCCCTGCAAGAGGTGGTCCGTCTGGGCGGGCAGGATGTGCTGGAGAAGAGCTGGCTCAGCGTTCATAACTACGGAGAAGCCCACCTGCGGGTGCGGGAGTATGACAAAATTGTCAAGGAAGTCCTGGGGCGCAGTCTGCCCCAGGTGGGCACAGAGGCAGGCATCTACCCCGGCGACACCCTTTCCCAGGCTCAGGCCACCGAAATTGTAGCCGACGCCTACCGCTATCTGCCCCAGCGGGAGGATTACTACTTTGCCTATACCTATTGGATCATCGCCAACGATCCCGGCCAGGGCCACGCGGACGGGGCCTGGAATCATCAGGCCCTCTTCCGGCCCGACGGCCAAAGCCCAATTGTGGATGTCTTGAAACAGGAGGTCTAAATGAGTGCCATCTTTCGTTCCATGCGTATCAGCGCCACGGCCCTCACATCCGAACGGTTGCGGATGGATGTAATCAGCAATAACATTGCCAACAGCCAGACGACCCGCACAGCCGAAGGCGGCGCATACAAACGCAAGCGGGTGGTCTTTCAGGCCCAGGAGGATGGGCGTCTCCCTGTGCAGCGATTTCAGCGCGACGGGAAGATGGCAGATGTCTACGGACTGCAAGGCGTACGGGTGCGGCGCATCGACGAGACCGATGAGGATATGGTACGCACCTATGACCCCATCCACCCCGACGCGGATGCCGACGGTTTTGTGGAATACCCCAATGTGGACATCAGCACAGAAATGGTCGATCTGATGGCGGCCAGCAAAGCCTATCAATCAAATGTGACGGTTATTCAGACCGCCAAGACAATGGCCCAGGCTGCCTTGCAGATTGGGAAGTAAACAGCCTACTACTCAGGCCATATGCCTGGGGGCGCTGATAACAACGAAAAGCGGACGCCGGGCTGGCGCAAGCTAACAGCTTGCGTTACGGGCTATTTTCAGGGCGGGCCACACGACTGTTTGACACCGATAGGGATGAGAATCAGAACGCAGAAACCACAGATTTCGCAGATTTTGTACTGATCAACGAGATGATAAAACGTAGGTGCGGTTTGTAACCGCACTT